>OKVF01000428.1_pt1 | contig 48237 bp, 42 predicted proteins | sample 1604831 | NCBI WGS metagenome assembly OKVF01 (sample SAMN01760980, study PRJEB22395) | human gut metagenome
CATCCTGCGTATTGTGTGCGTGTGCAGGAAGTTCAAAGTTCAGGTCTGCGATCACCTTTCCCTGCCAGTCCGGATGTACGCGAAATACCTGATTGTAAGCACCGGTAGACCAGTCATATTTAGAATCAATGACTCCCCATTCTTCTGCGGCCATTGCACAGAAGACCAGAGTATGTGCCGGTTTATAGTCGCCTTTTACCAGTGCGCGGGCAATGCCGAGCATCATGGCGATCGCTGCATTGTCATCCTGGAATCCGTCGAAATAGGAATCGTAATGAGCGGATAATACAATCATGGAATCTGTTTCTGTCCCCGGAATCTTACCCACAATATTGCTGGCTTTCGTGTCCGGGATGACTCTGGAATGGGCATCAAGAGAAACTTTCAGGCTTTGTTTTTTTAATGAGACAGGATCTGACTCCAGAGCATTATCGGCAGAAATTTTGTGCTGGATAGCATTCTTCAGAATCTTTGCATCTGCCTGAGACAAGGAGAAGGCAGGTGCGAAATCAGGACCTGCGATATCCTGGGCATTGAGCGCGGTCTCTGCAATTTCACCGTATCCGTTTGCCTGAACTGCGATCAGCGCAGCGGCACCCCGCAGATAAGCCTGATAGACGGGAAAACTGATCCACCATTCATCACGCTGATTAATCTCTACAAGAACCAGTTTCCCTTTTACATTTACTCCTTCATAATCAGCGGAAGTTCCCTTTCCAAGGTAAACCAGTTCATAATCCTGAAAACCATTGGTTTCAAAGCTCGTCTGGTATCCACCCATCTGAAAGATGTGTTCCTGTCCATTGTCATCTGTAAATTTCAGGACTGCTTTCTCGAATTCCCATCCGTCCAGCGTAAATGTATCTTTAGTCACATCGGTAAGTCCGATATTTTTCATTTCATTATATAACATATCTCCAGTTGCCGTTTCGGCATCAGAACCTGCGGTGCGATAGCCAAGGACTGGGTTCGTTTTCTCTTTTTCCATGCGTTTGGCAAGCTGATAGGACCAGTCTGTATCAATGCAGGAAATATAGGAATCTTCAATGTTCAATTTGTTTCGCCTCTTTCCTGATTTTGTAAAATGATATACTGTAAGTTTTTATGAATATATAGTAAAAATATTTTAGCATAAACAAAGAAATGTCACAAGAGAAGGTAGTGCTGCAAAGAGACCTTTATATGGAATAGATACTGGAATCTGAATATTCAAGACTATAGTAAAAGTGAATAAAAAACATATAAATATTAGACGTAAATTGTTGACGTTAACCAAATGGGATTATATAATAAAAATATAATGAAGTTGGGAAAAAGCCTTAGTGCGGAGTAAAAATAGTTTTTGACTTTTAGCCCCTGATATTATATTATAAAAATAATGCATGTTTCCAGTAATATGGAATTAAAAGGGAAACCGGTGCAAATCCGGTACGGTCCCGCCACTGTAAAAGGGAGCTTTTTATCATATACGTCACTGCTGAAGAGGCGGGAAGACGATAAAATGCGATGAACTTAAGTCAGGAGACCTGCTTGCATTGGAAAAAAGGTTATTTCTTACGGTGTATAAGAAAGGCTTTATTTTTATACCTAAAATACATTTTAAGAAAAGAATCTTTTTTATTTCAGGAAAGGATGTGAGAAAAGAAAACTTGAACTTTTATACAAATACGACAGAAAGGTAAAAAAGGAATGAAAAAGATAATAAGTTTTATATTGACAATGATTATGCTGCTCACCTGCACCAGTATTTCAGTTATGGCAGCCGATACTCAGAGTGATACAACAAATCAGGACGGAAAAATGACAATAGGAGTGTCCGTATATAATCTGAATGATGCAGAAGTAAGAGCATTTAGAAATTATTTTGAAAATTATGTCGGTATGGCTTTTGATGTCGAGTTTTTATATTCTTCCAGTATAAGTACAGCAGAAGAAGAAATCAGCTTTATCAACGAGCTTCATGAAAGAAATGTAAAGGGAATTATTTCTTTCCTTTCCTCAGATCTTGAAGAAGTTCTTCCGGTATGTGAAGAATATGGTATGTATTATGTACGTGGCTCAGGAACGATCAGTGATGAAATGTATGAGAAAGTAAAGGATAATCCTTATTTTCTGGGAACAATAGGAACATCTGTTGAAACAGAAATGGATGCGGCTGCCAATATGGCGGAGTATTTTGTTTCAGAGGATCAGAATAACCAGAATCATTACATAATAGCATGTGGAGGATCTGCTATCGGTAATGAGATGCATCGTCTGAGAACGATTGGTATTCTGAATAAGCTTCAGGAAGCATATGGCCTGTCATATGAGAAGTCTGTAGAAGAACTGGTGAATACGCAGGATACTGAAGAAATTGAAACAGGCAGTGACATTAAGATTACTCTGGTTCCGGGGTATCCAAAAGATCACCTGGATGAAAAGCTGGCTGATTCGCTGAATACAGGAGAGTATAATGTTATTCTGAGTGTAGTGAGCGCAAGTGATTTTATCAAGATAATTGATGCTTATGAAGAAGAGAACAGTACAGATGTATTGTTGGGTTCCATTGACTGTTTTACAGAAGATACATACGAAATGTTTAATAAAAAGGGATATAACGGCAAGGAAAGAATCGACTATCTTGTAGGAAAATACGGTGCTATCGTTGCACCATCATTTGTTGCCATGAAAAATGCTCTGGAAGGCTTTGCAGAAGATTACCGTGAAGATGGAAGTGCTTTCCGGCTGCAGCAGTCATTCTGGACAGCGGATTCAGTAGATGAGTTTAATAAGCAGTATGCGTTATCTATTGGAATGTATGATAATACATATAGTGTAGAGGACATGATGGAAGTTCTGAAATCCTATACACCGGAAACAAATTTTGAGAAATTCCGGAAATTTACGGAAAAATAGATAGAAAATAAGAGTCTAAAATAATTGACGTATACATGATGGTATGTTATGATAGATGAGTATTCATACGGTCATTTAATGATTTTAGAGATAAGTTCAGACCAGCAGAAGCGTCCTGCTGGTCTGATTAAAAGGGAAACCGGTGTAAATCCGGTACGATCCCGTCACTGTGATAGTTGGTTTTCAGCTGAATGCCACTGGAAGATATTTTTCTGGGAAGGTGCTGAAAATGGGTAAGCTTAAGTCAGGAGACCTGCTTATTTCTGGTAAAAGAGATTCTTGCGGACGACGAGAAATCCTGATTAAGAGTTACAACTTCATGTGTTGCATATAGATGTTTGATTCTTTAATGGTAAGATTTCGTGACGGATGTGGGAGCATCTGTCTTTTTTTTCGTTCAAAATCACAGGAATGGACAGTATGAGAAGGAAGAAAAACAACGAAGAAACAAAAAAAGAAAGGAAGTAAAGGATGAAAAAAACAAAAAGAGAATTACTTGTGTTAGCAGCGGCAACAACAGTTGCATTATTAATGGGAGTTACTGTACAGGCGAAGGGTGATGAGAAGGTTTTAAACTTCGGATGTCAGATGTACACAGATGGATGTGTAAACAGTGCAAATGATGAAAACGGTGGATGGAATGCTATGAGATATGGTATTGCTGAAGCATTATTTAAATTCGATGACAATATGGAAGTTATCCCGTGGCTTGCTGAGAGTTATGAAGTAAATGACGAGCATACAGAATGGACGATCAAGCTGAAAGACGGAATTAAATTCTCTGACGGATGTGATTTAACTCCGACAAAGGTAAAAGAGTATTTTGATCACATGAAAGAGGTAGGACCTTCCGGATCTGCCAAACCGGAGAAATATCTGGAATTTGAAGCAGAAGTTACTGTAGATGATGATGCAAATACTATTAACATCAAAACAAGCAAACCATATGCAAACCTTGTAGGACAGCTCTGCCACCCAACTATGGGAATCACAGATGTAGAACATATTGAAAACTACGATAATGGAATTATTGGAACAGGTCCATACAAGATTGAAGAATTCAATGGTGTAGGTGTTGGTTATACATTAGCTGCAAATGAGTATTATCGTGAAGATGTTCCATACGATAAGATCAATCTGCTGTTCATGGGAGATAACTCCGCAAAAACAATGGCTCTCCAGAGTGGTCAGGTAGACTTGGTTGAGAATATCACAAATGTAGCAGATATTCAGGATTTCCAGGACAGTGATGACTTTACTGTTGATATTGCATCCGGTGTACGCTGCGGATTTGCATGGATGAACTTTGATGGTGTTCTTGGAAACAAAACACTTCGTCAGGCAATCCTGATGGCAATTGATAATGATACAATCTGTAATTCCAGAACAATCGGTGGACTTTATACACCAGGATTTTCCGTACTGCCTTCTACTCTGAACTATGACTATGACAAACTGGAAAATCCATATACCTATGATCCGGAAAAAGCAAAACAGATTCTGGATGATGCAGGAATCGTTGATACAGACGGAGATGGAATCCGTGAACTGGATGGTCAGAATATCAACCTCAGATATATTTCTTATGAAAACCGTCTTCTGAATGACTTTGCAGATGCTCAGGCACAGTATCTTGCAGAAATCGGTATTGGTGTTGTTCCTGAATACGGAAGCTCAGATGATCAGTGGAGTAAACTTGCAGCACTGGATTATGACTTTAATAACAATAACTGGATCACTGTTGGTACCGGAGATCCTCTGGCATATATGGCTAACTGGGCAACTGATACCAGCTACTGCGCATACTCCAACCCGGACTATGACAAGTTATATGAAGAATTAAAAGGTGAAATGGATCCGGAAAAGAGAAAAGATCTGATCTTCCAGATGCAGCAGATTCTGGTAGATGATGCAGCGGTTCTGATTGATGGATACTACAACTCATCTATGATCTACAGTAAGAAAGTTGGTTCTGCACATATCCATACAGCAGATTACTACTGGCTGTCAACAGAAATTACTCCTGCAGAATAAGAAAAGTCTGCGAATTGTGAAGTTACTGAATAGTTACAAACAGAAATAAAAAGAGGTGTCTTTTTTGAGTAAAAAGCAAATAATCAAGCGTTTATTACAGATTGTGATCGTATTGATCGGTATCAGCTTTATTACATTTGCACTGACCTTTATGTCACCAGGTGACCCTGTACGAAACATGTACACGGCAACCGGTGTAATGCCTACTGAAGAAATGGTTCAGGAGACACGCGAGGAACTTGGTCTGAATGATCCGTTTCTGGTGCAGTATACCAGATGGCTTAAGAACTGTCTGAAAGGTGACTTTGGCAAATCATACAGCTTAAATAAACCAGTTACAGAACTTCTTGCAGCCAGATTATGGCCGACTTTGAAACTTACATTAATGGCCATGATCCTTATGCTGGTTATTTCTGTACCTTTAGGTATGTTGTCTGCCATATATAAAGATAAATGGATCGATTATCTCGTCCGGGGAATTACATTCCTCGGATGTGCGATGCCTAACTTCTGGGTTGGACTTCTGTTAATGCTGGCATTCTGTGTTTATATCAATGCATTTCCGGTTATCAGTTCTGCGGGAGACTTTAAGAGTCTGTTTCTTCCGGCTTTGACACTTGCGATTGCAATGTCTTCCAAATATACCAGACAGGTAAGAACAGCGGTGCTGGATGAACTGAGTCAGGATTATGTGATCGGTGCACAGGCAAGAGGAGTAAAGAAATCAAAGATTATCTGGGGCAATGTATTTCCAAATTCATTGCTTCCGCTGATCACAATGTTTGGTCTTTCCATAGGATCACTTCTTGGAGGAACCAGTGTTGTAGAAGTAATCTTCTCTTATCCGGGTCTTGGAAACCTTGCAGTTTCAGCAATCACATCCAGTGATTACAATCTGATCCAGGGATATGTATTATGGCTTGCCCTGATTTATATGGTCATTAACCTGATCGTTGATGCATCTTATGTTTATATTGATCCACGTATGCGTTTAAAGGAGTAGAATCATGAAAAAGAAAAACAGATTTTTAGCAAATAAAACTTTTGTCGTGTTTTCTATTCTTGCAGTCTGTATTATTCTGACAGCAGTATTTGCACCGGTGGTAACCAGAGGGGTTGACCCGTTAAAAGGTTCTCTGGTAGATGCACTGCTTCCGCCATGCAAGGAACATATTTTTGGAACCGACAAAATGGGCAGGGATATTTTTTCAAGAGTTATTTATGGAGCACGTGCATCTCTGTCAGCAACCTTTGGTGTTGTTGCCCTGATCTTTCTGGTGGGAACTGTTACCGGAGTCCTTGCAGGATATTTCGGAGGTGTCATTGATGCTGTTATTATGCGAATTGCAGATATGATGCTTGCTTTCCCAGGACTGGTACTTGCTCTTGCTGTTGCAGGTATTATGGGCGCAAGTATCAAAAATGCGATCATCGCTATTGTAGTAGTAAGCTGGACCAAATATGCGCGTCTGGCACGAAGCCTGGTTATGAAGATCCGTGACAGGGATTATGTATCAGCAGCGATCGTTACCGGTTCCAAAACACCGTATATGCTGTTTCGATATATGCTTCCAAATGCACTTCCTACACTGATCATTACTGCTGCGACAGATATAGGTTCCATGATGCTGGAACTGGCAGCAATGTCCTTCCTGGGATTTGGCGCGAAGCCGCCGGCACCGGAATGGGGTTATATGCTGAATGAAGGAAGAGCGTGTATGCAGTCCGCTCCGTGGCTGATGATCTTCCCGGGTCTTGCTATTTTTGTAGTAGTTGTTGTATTTAATATGCTTGGGGATTCCATCCGTGATATCCTCGATCCAAGAAATGAGTAGGAGGAATAAACATGCTGAAATTAGATAATGTGACAATCTCCTACAAAAATGTTCCAACTGTTCAGAATTTTAATCTGGATATGAAAGAGGGACAGATCGTTTCTCTGGTAGGAGAATCCGGAAGTGGAAAAACCACTGTTATCCGTGCTGTTCTGGGACTTCTTGCAGGTGGCGGTAAGGTCACAGAAGGAAGTATTACATTTGAAGGAGAAGACCTCTTATCCTATACACCGGAACAGTGGAGAAAACTTCGTGGTTCTGATATTTCCATGATTTTTCAGGACAGTGGTGCAATGATGAATCCGACACGTAAAGTCGGAAAAGTATTCACAGAATATATTCTTACTCATGAGAAAATTTCCAAAAAAGAGGCATGGAGTAAGGGAATCGCAATGCTGGAGCGAATGAGACTTCCGTCTCCGGATAATATTATGGAATCTTATCCTTTCCAGTTATCCGGTGGTATGAGACAGCGAGTTGGTATTGCGATGGGAATGACTTATCAGCCGAAGCTTCTTCTTGCAGATGAACCGACTTCTGCACTGGATGTAACAACGCAGGCACAGATCGTGCGTCAGATGATGAAGCTCAGAGATGATTATCATACAGGCATTATTGTAGTAACCCATAATCTGGGTGTAGCTGCCTACATGTCAGATTATATTGTTGTAATGAAGAACGGAAAAATGGAAGACCAGGGAACAAGAGAGTATATTCTGAAAGAATCAAAGAATGAATATACCAGAAAACTTCTGGAGGCAGTTCCATCCCGGGGAGGTGAACGATATGTCTGAAAAAAGAGAAGTAATACTGGAAGCGAAACATGTAACCAGAAGATTTGCGGCATCACATGGACGTACTCTGCTGGCGAACAATGACCTCAATCTGAAAATGTACAAAGGTGAAACACTGGGTCTGGTAGGAGAATCCGGATGTGGTAAGAGTACATTTATGAGATTTCTGGTTTCTCTTGATACACCTTCAGAGGGTGAGATTCTGTACCGCGGTACAGATATCACGAAATTAAAGGGAGAAGAACTGAGAAATAACCGTCAGAACATTCAGATGGTATTTCAGGACCCGACCTTATCTTTTAATCCGAAAATGAACATTCGTGATATTGTGTGCGAACCTTTGATGAATTTCAAAAAGATTAAGAAATCTGAGAAGGATGCTGTCTGCAGAAAACTTCTTGAGATGGTAGAATTACCGGGAGATTTTGCGGATCGTTATCCTCACAATATGAGTGGTGGACAGCGTCAGCGTGTTGCAATCGCGAGAGCACTGGCACTGGAACCGGAAATCGTTGTTCTGGATGAAGCAACTTCCGCTCTTGATGTTTCTGTTCAGAAAACAGTAATTGAACTGATCACGAAGCTTCAGAGAGAAAAGAACATCACATTTGGTTTTATCTGTCATGATATTGCACTGGTTCAGTTAGTGGCACATCAGGTAGCCGTTATGTATCTTGGAAACCTCGTAGAGGTTCTTCCGGGAAAAGATCTTGATATGAAAGCAATGCATCCATATACAAGAGCACTGATGGGTGCAGTATTTGATATTAATATGGACTTTTCCAAACCAATCGAGAGTATTGAAAGTGAGGCTCCGAGCCCACTGGATCTTCCACAGGGATGTCCGTTCCAGGGAAGATGTGAGCATTGCATGGATATCTGCAAAAAGGAGAATCCGCATCTTGTAGAAGTGGAAAATGGACACAGTGTTGCCTGCCATTTGTTCCAAAAGGGCAGTAAATAATGAAAAAAGATAGTCTGATCTCTGGAAATATAGGAAAAGCATTATTACTTTTTGTACTTCCACTGATTGCGGGAAGCTTGATCCAGCAGTTGTACACAACGGTTGATGCGGTTATTGTTGGTCAGTTTAGCGGAAAAATCGGACTTGCAGCAATTGACTCTGTGCATACGCTTTTTAAATTTCCGCTTAATTTTATGAACGGACTTGCAACAGGTGCGACGATTATGATCTCCAGATATTTTGGAGCAAAAGATAAAGAAGGACTGCATTGTGCAGTGCGGACAGCTCTTTTACTTGCAGGTATTCTGGGAATTATCTGTGCAGCAGCCGGGGCTGTTTTTTCCCCATGGCTGCTTGATATTATGTCTGTTCCGGAAGAAGTCCGTACAGGATCACTGATCTACTGCCGAATTTATTTTGGCGGAATATGGGCAATGATCCTTTATAACATGATGGCAGGAGTCTTGCGTGCGTTTGGAGATTCTAAAAAGCCATTATATGTACTGGTCGTATGCAGTGTGGTCAATATTGTTGCAGATCTCATACTGGTAGGACTTCTGCATACTGGTGTTGGAGGAGCGGCAGCAGCTACTGTACTTTCTCAGATTGTAAGTGTTGTACTTACCGCATATTTTCTTGTGAAATCTGATTTCCTGGAAGAAAAGATAGGAATCAGAACTATGAGAATCTGCAAAGAGCATATGGGAATGATGATAAACAAAGGTTTCCCGTTAGCTCTTCAGTCCATGCTGTTTCCAATTGCCAATTCTATTGTTCAGGCAAGTATTAACACAATGGGAACTGACAGTATTGCAGCATGGGGAATCTGTGATAAACTGGATTTACTGATCTGGCTGATAGCGGATTCCATGGGACCTGTACTGACTACATATACCGCGCAAAATCTGGGCGCCGGTAAGGCGAAAAGAGTAAAGAAGGGAGCCCTGATCGGTACGGGCTTATCTGTGATCGCGGTAGGAATTATCAGTATTGTCCTTTATTTCGGTTCCGGACTGATCGGACCGTTGTTTATCGATCAGAAAGACGTTCCGACATTGATACCGCTGGTTATAAGATATATGCAGATGATGGCACCGTTCTTTGTATTCTATGCTGTTGCAGAAGCTCTTTCAGGAGCATGCAGCGGCCTTGGAGAAACATTGGTGTCAATGGTTACTACATTACTTACAATCTGCCTGTTTCGAGTAGTCTGCATTCTGGTTGTTTTACCATCATTTGAAACAATGGAATGTATTGTATGGATTTATATTGGATCATGGATAGTGTCAGGTGTCACTTTTACTATTTTATATCTGGCAAAGGTCGAAAAATTCTACCATAAGAAAAGTAAATAAAAAGATTATAATCATTTCGCAAATGATAGATGAGACAGAGGGTGCAGCAGGAAGAAGAATCAGACGGTATCCTCTGTTTTTATATCATAGGAAATGATTCCGTAATGTTCCTATGATATAAGAATTTGATATTTGCAATTTTTTTAACAATAAGTTATTGACAGAGAATAAAAAGCTGTTATAATAAAATTAACAAATGAACAAGTGCTCATATGATGATGTGAAAATCTATTCATGAGCCGGAAAGGAAAAAATACAATGAAAAAGACTTACAAAATCGACGTAGACTGCGCAAACTGTGCAAACAAAATGGAGGAAGCTGCTAAGAATACAGCTGGTGTTAAGGATGCAACAGTAAACTTCATGATGCTGAAAATGATCGTTGAATTTGAAGAAGGACAGGATCCGAAAGCAGTTATGAAAGACGTTCTGGCAAACTGCAAGAAGGTAGAAGACGACTGCGAAATCTATCTTTAATTCAGGAGCGATTCCTGTTGATGATATATTTACGGGAATTGTCGTAAATTAGCAGAGAGGGACTGCAGCACAGAGATATGTCAGACGGTTATGGTTATCCACTGATATATGTTCTGGCGGCGGTCCTGTTTTATAAGAAGTGAGGTATTAAGATGAATAAGAAGCAAAAGAAGATGCTGATCAGAATCATCGTAGCGGCGGTATTGATCGTGCTTTTTTCTAAATTACCGATAGATGGATATGTCAGATTTGGACTGTTTATGATTCCATATCTGGTAATTGGCTATGATATTCTTCAGAAGGCATTTAAAGGTATCAGAAATAAACAGGTATTCGATGAGAATTTCCTGATGGCAGTAGCTACTGTGGGAGCAATTCTGCTCGGAGATTATTCTGAAGGTGTTGCGGTTATGCTGTTCTACCAGATTGGAGAACTTTTCCAGAGTTATGCAGTAGGAAAGAGCAGACGTAACATCAGTGAACTGATGGACATTCGTCCGGATTATGCAAATATTGAGGTGGATGGAAAACTTGAACAGATAGACCCGGATGAAGTTGAAATTGGTACTGTAATTGTTGTACAGCCAGGAGAAAAAGTTCCAATCGACGGTGTGATCATTGATGGTGTTTCTACTTTAAATACCAGTGCACTGACCGGAGAAAGCCTTCCAAGAGATGCAAAAGCCGGAGACGAAGTGATCAGCGGATGTATCAATATGACAGGTGTTCTAAAAATCCGTACCATCAGAGAATTTGGAGAATCTACAGTATCTAAAATTCTGGAACTTGTGGAAAATTCCAGCTCCAGAAAATCAAAATCAGAGAATTTTATTTCAAAGTTTGCCAAATATTATACTCCGGCTGTATGCTACGGAGCACTTGCACTGGCCTTTATTCCTCCAATCGTACTTCTAATCATGGGAAAAACAGCTATGTGGGGTGACTGGATCTATCGAGCACTTACTTTCCTGGTAATCAGCTGTCCATGTGCACTGGTGATCAGTATTCCTTTAAGCTTCTTTGCAGGAATCGGTGGAGCAAGTAATCAGGGAGTTCTGGTTAAAGGCTCCAACTATCTGGAAACACTTGCACAGACCAGCTATGTAGTATTTGATAAAACCGGTACAATGACACAGGGTGTTTTTGAAGTAAGCGGAGTTCATCATAATGAGATTTCAGATGAAAAACTGCTGGAATATGCAGCTCTTGCAGAATGTTCTTCTTCTCACCCGATCAGTAAGAGCCTTCAGAAAGCATATGGAAAACCAATTGACAGAAACAGAGTAACGAATATTGAGGAAATCAGTGGTAATGGTGTAACTGCGAAAGTGGATGGTATATCTGTAGCAGCAGGAAATGCAAAATTAATGAAACGCCTTGGAATTTCCTATCAGGAATGTCATCATGTTGGTACAGTAATTCATATGGCTGTAGATGGAAGATATGAAGGTCATATTCTTATTTCTGATATTCTGAAACCTCATGCAAAAGAAGCAATTGCTGAATTGAAGAAAGCTGGTATCAAGAAAACAGTTATGCTTACCGGAGATTCTAAACGTGTTGCAGATCAGGTAGCAAAAGAACTGGGAATTGAGGAAGTTTACAGTGAACTTCTTCCGGCTGATAAAGTAAGTAAAGTAGAAGAATTACTTCATCAGAAATCCGAAAAAGAGAAGCTTGCATTTGTGGGTGACGGTATCAATGATGCGCCGGTACTGTCCAGAGCAGATATTGGTATTGCTATGGGTGCACTGGGTTCTGATGCAGCGATTGAAGCAGCAGATATCGTACTGATGGATGATGATCCGCTGAAAATTTCCAAAGCGATTAAGATTGCAAGAAAGTGTATTCATATTGTATATGAGAATATTTATTTTGCAATTGGCATTAAGATTTTGTGTCTGATACTTGGTGCGCTGGGAATTGCCAATATGTGGATGGCTATTTTTGCAGATGTAGGTGTTATGATCATTGCGGTATTAAACGCAATCCGTACTTTATTTGTAAAAAACCTGTAACTGTGAAGGTACTGAACAGTTACAAAAATTTATAGAATAACAGACAGTTGCAGACAGGAAGGAAAATGGTGAAAGCGTGGAAAAACATAAAGACGAGGCTTGTGACTATTATGAAATTCATGAAGATTCAATGGAAATTATAAATAAAACAATGCCAGAAGAGACGGAACTTGAGGATTTGGCAGATTTGTTTAAGATTTTCGGAGATTCTACAAGAATCCGTATTCTGTTTGTGCTTTTCGAAACAGAGGTATGTGTATGCGACCTTGCGAAAGCACTGAATATGACACAGTCTGCAATTTCCCATCAGCTTAGAATCCTGAAGCAAAACAAACTGGTGAAGAACCGACGAGAGGGAAAGTCCATTTTTTATTCTCTGGCAGATGATCATGTGCGGACGATTATCAATCAGGGAAGAGAGCATATAGAAGAAAATTAATCCGATGTGAACGTATGGTAAAAGTAAAAAGCAGGGAGTTGATATTTCAAGTATTGGCTCCCTGTTTGAAAATATAAAAGTTTTATAGAACTAACTATTGAAAGTGGAATTTACAGAATGAAATAAGAGCCTGCCAGTGGATGATAAGATCTGGCAGAGATGGAATGAGTGGAAGGAGAAGATTTGATGCGAACATTACGAGTAGCAGACCTGGAAGCAAAACCGGGTGAGAAAGTATCAGGATTTGTGCACATCATCGGGGCAGAATTTGGAATTCCGGTAACACTGATCTGTGGAGAAAAAGAGGGGGAGACTGTTCTGATCTCCGGTGGGGTACATAATGCAGAATATGTAGGAATTCAGGCAGCTATGCAGCTTGCAGATGAGCTGGATCCGAAGAAGATCGCAGGAAATATCATAGTGATCCGTCTGATGAACCGAACTGGATTCGAACACCGTACCATGAGTCTTACTTATGAGGATGGAAAAAACCTGAACAGAGTTTTCCCTGGAAATCCGAATGGTACACTTAGTGACAGGATCGCTTATACTGTTGTGACAGAATTTTTCCCGAAGGCAGATTACTATGTGGATCTGCACTGCGGTGATGGATTTGAGGGACTGGTATCTTATGTATACTGTACAGGTGCAGCAACTCCGGAAGTAGCTGCAAAGAGCCGTGAGATGGCGGAGATCGCACATGTAGATTATCTGGTAACTTCCATGTATGGAACAGGCGGAGCTTACAACTATGCCGGAAGCATGGGAATCCCGAGTATCCTGCTGGAACGTGGACACAGTTCCCGCTGGTGTGAAGACTTGGTGGCAGAAGACGTTCATGATGTAAAGAATATTCTCAGACATCTCGGAGTTCTTCGCGGTAAATCCCATATGCATGGAAAACCACCGGTAGAAGTAAGTCCTGTCATCTATGAGGACGCACCGGTATCAGGATGCTGGTATTCTGCGAAACAGCCGGGTGAGACATTTAAAGAGGGCGAAGTACTGGGAAGAATCTGTGATTACTTTGGACGTGAACTGTTTGTATACAGAGCGAAAATGGGGGGTATTATTCTTTACCAGACCATTAGTCTGTGTATTATGAAAGATACTCCGATGGTTTCCTACGGAACCTGGGATGAGGATACACAGGGGAAGATAGAAGTTGGATGTGAAGTGTGCGGAAATGCGAAACATAAGCATGGACACCATCATAAGATGGATGACAAACACCATAAACGTCACGAACATCATAAGCATCGTGAAGAAGAGTGAGATCTGCGAAAGGCAGAAAGTAGAGTATAAATAAGTATAAACTGCAAACTGTAAAAAATACGGCTACGCTATATCTGAGTTAAATCCAGATACAGTGCAGCCATATTTTATAGGATTCTTAGTTATTTTCCATTTGCTCTAATTCATCTATCGTTTTGGATACGATTTTTCCATCGTTTATCTGCTGAATTGATTTATGAATTGAAGCCATATTCTGTTCAGAATAGAATGGGTCTAAAGTGTCTTCGTGAAACAAAATCTGTGTGAAGAATCTCACATCTGAATCATCTGCCCAACAGACCATACCAACCGCATCAGCCATTTTCTGCGCATCCACACTGTAGGCAGACATACAGGAACAATTCTTATACGGTCCTGCGCTCATGATCAGGACATCTTCTTTTCCATTTTCCTGCATCCATTTGGCAAGCTGTTCCGTAAGAATATTCTGCGCATGCTTCGCTTGCTTAAAAAGAACCGGATCCATGACTGGATCTTTCAGGACAGTCTGGAGAACCAGTGCCTTCTCATATTTCATTGCTTTCTCATGCATTTCCTCAACAGTACCGCAGGCAGGTGGACATGCAGGAACCAGGTTATAATTTCCGCAGAGATTGTCTTCGCAGAACTGTCTGTATTCTGGTACAAATACCAGGTCTTTCGTATCCATGATCGCTGCATTTGCAAAGCCCATGGAAAGTGCTTCTTTTATTAAATCCATAAGAATGTCTCCCTTCAGTAGAACAAAAACATTGTACTATTACAAAGTATCCGAATAGTTGAATTATAGCATTTTTGGAGAGAGAAAAACAGATATGGCAGTGAAAAATGGGATTTTTTAAACAAGAAGGGTAAATGAAATCAGTTGTTTTGTAGATATTCTGATTGGGATGAAAGCTGAAAAATATAAAAAAACGGTTCATCATATGACCGTCAACGAATAAAGAAATTATATTATTTTTTATAGAGGGAGCGATGCTACTCCGAGGTAGAAAATGTATATCGTTCATGAGTGCGCGGAGGGAACGAATATAGTCGAAGTAGTATCGCCTGCCATTTAATCATGTATAATTCATAAAGAACAGGCGCTATTCCATAAAAAATGTCTGCCTTTATCGATCAAAGCAGACAACACTCCGAAGCTGCGGATTCAACGGAGTTGGTTGTTACACTTTACACGGAAGTTTAACCTCGCCATACTAAGCAGGTTTCCTGGCTCCAGGATCATCGCGCGTCTCTCCTTCTCATGCTATGGCACAATGGAATACTGAGATCTGCTCCTCTGTTACAGTGACCGGATCGCTCAGGTTTCTCACCTGATTCCCTCTCTCTGTACCGCCTTTTCTCTGCGGTATCAGCACTTAATATGTTCTGTATGGAATTATACTAATCTTATAATAACGCAAAGGACATGGCTTGTCAATATTTTATCAAAGATTTTTGAAATATTTCTTCGATTTTATAATGAGACTGGTTGTTTTGTGAATTGCTTGTTATAATAAGAGCAGTAAAATTATCTGTGAGGGGAATATCTATGGAACTGACAGCAGAAAATGTTAAAGGGGAAAAAACAAAATATCGTCTTGCACAGTCGATGAAAGAATGCATGAAAACAATGTCTGTAGATAATATTACGGTAAAACAGATCACAGAAAACTGTGGTGTTACCAGACAGACTTTCTATCGAAATTTTATGGACAAATTTGATCTGATCAACTGGTATTTTGATAAGCTTTTGGCGAAATCTTTTGAGCACATGGGAATGGGAAAAACGGTTTATGATGCTCTGGTAAAGAAGTTCACTTATATTCAGGAGGAGCATATTTTCTTTGCTGCGGCGTTTAAGTACGACAGCCAGAATAGTCTGCGTCAGCATGACTTTGAACTGATTTTGGCTTTCTATGAGAATCTGATCCGTGAGAAAACAGGAGGAATTCCAGATGAGGCGATACATTGCATTCTGGAAATGTACTGCCAGAGTTCGATTTATATGACTGTAAAATGGGTACTGGGAGAACTGGAATGTACACCGGAGGGATTGGCAAAAATTCTGGTTGACGGTATGCCTGGGAAACTCTCGGAGTTGTTTGAAAAACTTGAAATATTGTCATAAATATAACAAATTATTTCCAGAATTATATTAAAAGAATTTTTGTTTTGTATTAATGTATAATTTTGAACATTGATTTTCGTATCTATTGCACAAATTTTGTAAGAAAGTTACACTTGAGCGAAAGTGTAACTTTCTTTTTTGAATTTATATTGTTAAGATAATAACAAAGATAAGCGATGCGGAAGCTTACCGAAGACAAAATAAATTGTGTTCTGCGATACACCAATACTACAGAATACTGAAAGGAATGGAAATCATTATGGCAAACAGAATTAACTTAAATCAGACATCCTATCATGGAGCAGGAGCAATCGAGGAAATTGCAAACGAAGCAAAGGCACATGGCTTTAAGAAAGCTTTTGTATGTTCTGACCCTGATCTTGTAAAATTCCATGTAACAAGCAAAGTTACAGATATTCTTGAAAAAAACGGACTTGCATATGAACTGTATTCAGATATCAAACCAAACCCAACAATCGAGAACGTACAGCACGGTGTTCAGGCATTTAAAGATTCTGAAGCTGATTATCTGATCGCAATCGGCGGTGGTTCTTCCATGGATACTTCCAAAGCAATCGGCATCATCATTGCAAACCCTGAATTCGAAGATGTAAGAAGTCTGGAAGGCACAGCTCCGACTAAGAAACCTTGTGTACCGATCATCGCAGTTCCGACAACTGCAGGTACAGCAGCAGAGGTAACAATTAACTATGTTATCACTGATGTAGAAAGAAAACGTAAATTTGTATGTGTTGACCCACATGACATGCCGATCATCGCGATCATTGATCCGGAAATGATGTCCTCCATGCCAAAAGGATTGACAGCTTCCACAGGTATGGATGCCCTGACTCATGCAATCGAAGGATACACAACAAAAGCTGCATGGGAAATGACAGATATGTTCCACTTAAAAGCAATCGAACTGATCTCCAAATCTCTCCGCGGTGCTGTTGAAAACACCAAAGAAGGACGTGAAGGAATGGCTCTTGGCCAGTACATCGCAGGAATGGGATTCTCTAACGTAGGTCTTGGAATCGCTCATTCCATGGCTCATACACTTGGCGCTGTTTATGATACACCACATGGTGTTGCATGTGCTATGATGCTTCCGATCGTTATGGAATACAACCAGGAATGCACAGGTGAAAAATACCGTGAGATCGCCAGAGCAATGGGCGTAAAAGGTGTAGATGAAATGTCTCAGGATGAATACAGAAAAGCAGCAATCGAAGCAGTTAAGAAACTTTCTGTTGATGTAGGAATCCCGACTAAACTGGAAGCAATCAAAGAAGAAGACCTTCAGTTCCTGGCAGAATCTGCACACGCAGACGCATGCGCACCAGGAAACCCGAAAGATGCAAGCGTAGAAGATTTGAAAGATCTGTTCCGTAAGATTATGTAATTAATAATTTCATAAAAGATAAAAAAAGCACCGGTTGTAATGGAGGATTATTACAGTCGGTGTTTTTTGCTGTAAGGATTTGGTGTATATTTCAGGTATACAAATAAGCTCAAGTTTTGTCGAGAACTTCTGATAAGGGAAACTTGATGTAACAAAAAACTTATGTTAACATGTAAATATACAAATTGATTGGATACTAATATAGGGAAGTGATCGTATGCCAGAAAATATCAGGAGTATCATATATAGATTTTCTCAAGAATTAAGACACATTTTGGGAGATAAACTGACAAAGGTTATCGTATATGGATCATATGCAAGAGGAGACTTTCAGGAGAATTCTGATATAGATATTATGATTTTAGTGAAAATGTCTGATGAAGAAATTCGATTGGTAAAGAATGATATTTATGATCTTGCATTTGAATTTGAAATAAATACAGGAATAGAATTTTCTCCTATTATTAAAAATGAAGCCCAGTATGAGTATTGGGTTGATACGTTACCTTTTTACCGAAATGTGAGGGATGAGGGGGTAGTAATCTGTGAATAATAAGAAAGAAGATTTATGTATATACCGCATTCGAAATGCAGTGGAGACATTAGGAGTAGCTGCACTATGTTTAGGAAGCCAACATTACAAGGATTCAATAAATCGTAGCTATTATGATGATTTTTATGTTGCATCTTTAACAGATGCAACAGACCAGTATAATTCATCGAAGCTTATTATTGATGAGATAGAAAAATATCTGGCAGAGAAAGGTATTCAATATTAATTGAAAAATATAAAATAAAACGTTTGTAGAATGGGAAATTAAATGAGGCACCTCGAAAGAGGTGCCTTTGAAATAATTAAAAGAATAAATTTTATTGTTAAGAATAAAGATATTTCTGGATCTTTGAATCAATAAATTCCTGCATTTCAGGGACGCTGTGCCTGCGTCTGGATGCACATTCCTGTGCCTGGCAGTTGCAGATAAAGCATTTTCGGAATGTATTTCGGGACATTTTATTTCCGTTTGGATCAAGGACGTCAATATCGAAAAGTCTGCCGATGGGATGGGTTTCTTCGATATGGGTCGTGGCATCTTTGATACGTTTGCTGTCTTTACAGTCGACTGCAAGGATTAGTTCATTGCCTGTCTTTTCGTTATATTCTACAGATTCCAGAATTGCGATATGATTGTCTTCCAGGTATTGAAGAATACCGTGAACACCGCTGTGGAACACCTTTGTAATATCCTCGTTTGTCTTAATTGGACCAGGAATATTCATGCAGAAAGAAATAATAGTAGTGTGATATTTTTTCCGATACTCATCCTGTTTTCTGGCACGTCGTTCGCGGCAATCCAGCATATCTGTAAGCATTACGGTTTCTCCATGTAACATAATCTATTCTCCTTTATTTTAACCAAATCAAGTAAATCCCTTTCTTCAATTGCGAATATCTGCTTGACTTATGAGTAAGTAGCAAAGCGAATGATTTTATCCGCCTGACTTATCAGTAATGAATTACGTTTTCATGTTCCTGAATTTTTTTAATAATCTCGTCTGCTTCAGAACTTGTAAAGAATTGGTATGTGGCTTCCGGAACGAGTGGTTTAATAGATTCAATTTTTCCATCATGGATCGCCTGCCGTACAGTCGAGGCACTGATAGCAGTTCCGTCATGTTCCAGACGCGGTACAATAATACATTCAATATCTGATTTCGGCAGTTCCTCTGCCATAATCTGGTTGTAAATTCTTGTTACTTGACTGGTCGGTTCTTCGCCTACATATCTGCGGTTGATATGCAGTGTCTGTGCGATAGATTTAAAGATGGTAAGATCCAGCAAAGCGTGTCCGGTGATAACAGAAGATTCGTCTTTCTGAAAATAGCTTGGGAAAGTTGCATTGCTGATGATATAAGGACCGCTGTCATGATAGCAGATATTTGGCAAATGTGAAGTTGCTTCCATAATAAGTCTTTTACGTACAGAATAAGGCACCAGACTTGCATCCTCACTGACCATAAACAGATGCAGAATATCATTTTCAGCGGCAGCCTTTTCTACCAGATATAAATGCCCGTTGGTGAATGGATTGGCATTCATGACAAGAGCTGCGATATTTTGAGTGTTCCGGGAACATTCTATATTATTATCAGAAGATGGAGTGTTTTTAGTACAGTTATTCTGGAGCTTTTTCAGATAATCAGAAAATCCAGTTCGTTTATTTTCCATAAACACAAGCTGATCAGACACCCTTGCAATCTCCGAGAACCCAAGATCCCCGAAGAATTTCGCAGTGTCGCATTTCGTATAAAGAAACAAATGCGTATTCCCGCGTTCAAACTGAATCTCGATCAGATGAGTTACAATCTCATTCATAAGCCCCTCGCCCTGATGCAGATGACTGACTGCCATACATCGCAGAGTATTACCGAAAAGACTGCCGGTGGCAATGATATTCATATCTTCATCATACATTCCACATGTATAATCCAGATTAGGATCTCTGCGGATTCCTTCTTCCTGAAGCAGCTTCTCAATCTGAGAATTTGCAAAGCGGTCGTTAGGATATATTTTTGCTATACTATAGTTTGACATAAAATTTACTCCTGTAGATTTAATTCAAAATAAAAGTAGTGTTATTTGAATTATAAATAAAATTTGGCTAAAAGTAAATGATACAGCTTATTCTGAAAAGGAATATAAAAATAAGAAAATCCCCCGCAATTTGCGGGGGGACATTTTATTACTCATCAGCCATTGCCTCCAACTCTTACATTGTCTTTGTTATAATCTTACCTTCTTTTACCTGCTGTGCAGATTTATGAAGCTGTGTCATATTTTGTTCAGAATAAAAAGAATCAGATGAATGTTCAATATCAAATGATAATTTAGAATCCTTTGGAATTTTTTTGTATAAATTATCAATAGGTGTAGTATTAACGGACATAATATCCTTACTTTTTATTACATGGAAAACAAACAGATAGTTTTGTCATACAAACAGCAGATCATGGTTTACCGTAGTGTAAAACAATTCCCTGCATTTTTCCAAATCTTTCGTCTGGCCCAATACCCACATCATTTTGGTAACAGATGCTTCGAGGGTCATGTCGTAGGATTCCAGTACCGGGAATTTGTCTTTGATGACTTTTCCTACCTGATAGACTTCCATATCGCTTCCTTCATGTGTGACCTGTGTTGCCATGCAGACCAGTTTGCCGGCTTCCATCCAGTCGGAGAGGGCGTGGAGGAAGCTGTCGTTTCCGTAATTGGGGAGTCCGCCGACTCCGAAGGATTCGATGATCAGTCCATCATAGGAAGGTGCCATCATATCCAGAATTTTTCCATCCGTCCCCGGGATTAGTTTCATAAGAAAAATCCTATTATTCATTTCATGATAAAAGACAAGTGGCCGTGTATTCTGGTCTTTGTTGTCAATGTAAAAGATGATCCGGCTGTCGTGGATAGAAGCGATATCTGGATAATTAATGCTTGAAAAAGCATTGTAGCTTTTGGAAAATTCTTTCTTTGCTCTCGTACCTGCAATGACCTTACCACCGAATACAATGGAGATGCCATGTGCTCTGTCATGGGAGGCAAACCGCAGACTGTCCAGAAGATTGGAACGGGCATCTGTGATTGCCAGGTCAATTGGTTTCTGTGCACCTGTAATGACGATCGGGCGACGGTTGTTCTGAATCAGATAGGAGAGCGCGGCTGCTGTGTAAGCCATGGTATCAGTGCCATGGCAGATAACGAAGCCATCGTAAAATTCGTATTTCTTTTCAATAAGTTTTGCAAGCTCCAGCCAGTGGGAAGCACAGACATTGGTACTGTCCAGTGAAAATGGCTGGATGGTATCAATAGTGCAGAAATCTCCGGCAGCAGGGATATACTGTAACAATTCCTCAGCGGAAATCTGCGGGGAAAGTCCGTCTTCCGTATATTTGGATGCGATGGTACCGCCTGTAGCGATAAGCAGGATTTTTTTCTTCATAACAGTTGTTGAAACTCCTTATAATATTTGTGGCAAGTCCACCATTGCTTATTGCTTTGTGCATTGAAGCAAAGGACTTGCCCAGTTAAAAAGCTGTGGAACAGCTATTAGGATATAAGCAGACATTGTCTGGCTTGATTGATTGTTTGGGTCTAAATTCTAATTTGTGTCTGATAATGATAATTATACAGATATAAAATAATAAACACAAGCAAAATGCCTGTTTACAGGGTTGACAATAATCGGAGTTTAGCCTACTATTATCTCTAATAGGAGCTGGCTTTTAATAATGAAAAAGCTGGCTGTTTTACTGTGTGGTATATAGATACCAGAGAGCGGATAGCCAGATAGAAAAAAGGTGTGTGGAAATCGCTTGGTGGTACATAAGAGAAGATGGAGGATAAGTAAATGGAAAACTGGAATGATGTAAAACTGGTGCCGGAGTTTTCAGAGCAGGGCGTAGACTGCTATCGTCTGGAGGGCGGAAACTACGAGAATGAATATTATGTGGTTTCTGAGGCGGAGACAAGAAAGCTTTTGAATACACCGGAGGTAGTTGGATATGAGGTTTATCATTGCCTGATCCCGTCCACTTCTCAGATGCTTTACTACTTCAAGGAGCAGAAGAAAGTTACAACTGCGAATATTCTGTCAATCCTTCGCGGAGCATTAAATTACCCGCTTGAAGAAAGCTGCTACAGAGAACATATCCGTGTTCATGACATCAGCTTCCTTTCCAGTGAGCGTGTGTTCAATGAAGATGAGATTGCAGGTCTGGAAATTAAATACAGTAAGCTGACAATGGTGCCGGACAGCACACTGCTGATCGGTGATATTATTGCAACAGGCGAGACTCTGATTCACTGCTTACGTTATGTAACAGACTTCTACAGAGAACACGGTGCAAGACTCCGCAACATCATTATCTTTACGATCGGCGGAACTACAGGAATTACGATCCTGGAGCGTCTGACAAAGGAAATCCGCGAGTTCTGGCCAGAGTTTGAAGGATTTATCACAGTATATTATGAAGGAATCTTCAGCACCTATCAGGACAAAGGTGTATCCGGCATCAATCTCCCGGATGTAGACTTTTACTGGAAAGATGGCATCATTGCACCGGAATTCAGAAGAGAGACCTTATCTATGAGAAATCCGTTATTTGAGAAATGCATCATTTATGATGGCGGTGCGAGACGCTATGAGATTCATGAGCATGTAGAAGAAGTGTTGGAGTTCTGGAAAGAAATGCTGGCCCGTGCAGACAAGATTGATTTTAAAGCTTTGCTGGATGAGAAACTTGGTTATGCAACACCAATCAGTTTTGAGGACTGGATGAAAGCCAATCATTATGAAAAGATCAGCCCATCTGTAAATAAATGGTTATATAAACAGGAGCAGGGTTATATCCAGAGTATGCAGGATGTTACATTGAAAGAGATTGCAGAGGAGAGAATCCAGGAATTTACAACTGCGTTAAAGAAATATATTCTTTAAAATTTAGAAAAAAATAAGCTTGTGTGATGCGGATGGTTAGTTTAAAAATTAATTTGCAGATACACTGGCTGCTCATAAAACTGAATAGTTAAGAATTTATTATTCGTTTAAAACAAGAACAGCTGGAATATTGCGGAGTTAATTTCAACGTAGTGTTCTGGCTGTTTTACGCATATCAGGATAAACCTGGTTTTTGACAGAGCAATAGGAAAGGGAGTAAATGAAATAAATTATGGAATACAATCTGACAGAAGGCAGCATTACAGGGAAACTCCTGAAGTTTGCATTTCCTCTTATGATAGGAAATCTTTTGCAGCAATGCTATAATATCGCGGATACACTGATCGTGGGTCGTTTTCTGGGGGCAGATGCACTGGCGGCAGTGGGATCTGCTTATACTTTGATGGTGTTTCTGACTTCTATTATACTGGGACTTTGTATGGGAAGCAGTGCCTTTTTTTCCATGCAGTATGGAGCCGGAGATACAGACAGACTTAAGAAGAGCTTCTTTCTGTCCTTTGTGCTGATTGGGGCGATCACGCTGGCTTTGAATTTCCTGGTGGTATGGAAATTGGGATTGATTATTCGGTTACTGCAGATTCCGGCAGAGATCCAGGGACTGATGAGAGATTATCTTTGGATTATTTTTATGGGAATGGTGGCTACCTTCTTATATAATTATTTTGCTAATCTGTTGAGGGCAGTAGGAAATTCAGTAGTGCCGCTGATATTTCTGGCTTTCTCTGCTGTACTGAATATTTTGCTGGATCTGTTGTTTGTGCTTGTTTTTCATTGGGGAGTGAAAGGAGCAGCAGGTGCAACGGTATTTTCCCAGTATGTTTCAGGTGCAGGGATCATGATTTATTATTATGTGAAATTCCCACATCTGAGAGTGAATAAATGTCATATGAAGTGGGATACTTCTATTCTGAAAGAAATTACAGGGCTGTCTGTGCTAACCTGTATGCAGCAGTCTATTATGAATCTGGGTATCCTGATGGTACAGGGGTTGGTCAACAGTTTTGGAACTGCGGTTATGGCGGCATTTGCGGCAGCAGTGAAGATTGATTCCTTTGCCTATATGCCTGTTCAGGATTTTGGGAATGCATTTTCTACTTTTGTGGCACAGAATTATGGTGCGGGAAAGAAAGACAGGATCAGACAGGGAACGGGAAGTGCGGTCAAGCTTTCCTGTGTGTTCTGTTTTGTAGTGAGTGCACTGGTGTTTATCTTTGCGGCGCCTCTTATGAGAATTTTTATTGAAGCATCCAGACCGGATATTATTGAGATTGGTGTGGGATATCTGCGAATCGAAGGAAGTTTTTATTTTGGGATTGGAGTTCTGTTTTTACTATATGGATATTACAGGGCGGTCAATAAGCCGGCAATGTCAGTGGTACTTACTGTGATTTCCCTTGGAACACGTGTTGTGCTGGCTTATGTGCTGTCAGCTGTTCCTGCTATTGGAGTAAAAGGCATCTGGGCAGCAGTTCCGATCGGATGGATTCTGGCGGATCTGACAGGTCTGATCTATATGCGGAAAGTTACATCGTATACAGGTAAGGGTGTTTAACCAAATAGCGAAGCGGATTGCGAATATCTGTTTGATCGAAAATAGAATGCAGCAGGATTGTTTATAAAATGATTATAATTCAAACATCAATTGAACACATTTTTCCTGTATGATGAGGAAGTAATGGGGAAAGCTTTGCATCGCAAAGCGTGTTGCTGGCTGCGGGGTGAACAGTAACAGTTTTACAGGAGAAATAAATATGACAGATGAAGAATACTATGAATTTATACAACCGTATGAGGATGCCAAACAGATGCTCCTTACACGTCTGGATGTACTAAACCATAACCTGTACGGGGAAGCGTCTGCGAGACCGATCCACAACATTCAGTGCAGGATAAAGAAGAAGCAGAGTATTGAGGAGAAGCTGCAACGCAAGGAAAAAGAGCCTACTGTGATGAATGCAAAAGATTATTTGCAGGATATTGCGGGAGTCAGGGTAATCTGTTATTTTGTAGATGATATTTATAACCTGACAGAGATCCTGAAGAGTCAGAGTGACCTGATCGTGATTAAGGAACGTGACTATATTGGCAGTCCGAAACCTAACGGATATCGAAGCTATCATGTTATCGTAGGTGTGCCGGTATATTGTCTGGATGGAATGGAATATTTTCCGGTGGAGATACAGTTTCGAACTATGTCCATGGATTTCTGGGCAAGCATGGAACATCGAATTTCTTATAAGAAAGAACGAGCGGACAAAGAACAGCTTCGCGATGAATTACGGGAATATGCAAATATGCTGGTAGAAATCGAGAGCAGATTTGAACAATATAATGAGGCGGATCACCAGCAGGAAAGAATATCCGCCAGAGCAAAAAAAGAAGAACAGCCACTGTAAAATGGTGGAGGTTCTTCTTTTTTGTGGATCAGAAATTTTGCACAAACTTATCGATGTAATAAATAGCTGCACCAACAGCGGAAGCAGCAGTGCGGTAGTGGCAGACACGGATATAACTGCCGTCTTTTTCAAATGGGTTCAATTTGATTGCCTTCTCGCGGAAATCATCAAGATAGTCGGACATATAAGCACCTACATTTCCGCCAAGAATGACATCGCAGTCGAAACACATACGCAGGTTATTTACTGCAATGGCAAGATGATCCATATATTCATCAAACACATTCAGAATTCCTCTACTATTTCCAGACTTCAGTATCTCAAAAAATTCTTTCAGATTGCCTTCAGTAAAATCCGTCAGTGTATTGGCATTACAGTAAGCATCCAGGCAGCCGTCACGACCACAGTAACAGCGTTTTCCGTGCGGAACAATGGTGATATGACCAAATTCACCACCTCGATTATTGGAACCAGTATAAATACTTCGGCCATTCATGTAGGCTCCACCGATACTGCTGCTAAGAGAAAGATAGACAACAGAATCTGTATAGTCGCCTTTCCAGCTTTCAGCCAGACCTGCAGAATTAGCGTCATTGAAAAACAGATACGGCTCATGAATATAATTACTGAAAAAGTTGTAGATATTCAATGAAAGCGGGATTACCGTTGCATATGTAACTGTTTTACGGTCTTCTCCGATAATAGCGGGAAGAGAAATACCTACACCCAGAAGTCTGGAGCGGTCTTTAATGTTGGAAGAAACAATAGTTTCGAATTCTTCCTGAAGAATGGAAAAGTATTCGTGAGTTTCTCTGAAAGGAATCCGCATTCGCTTGCTGTCGATAATGTTCAGAGCCAGATCGATCAGTACGATAGTAAGGTGATTACGGGTGATATCGATTCCAACAGCATAGCGGGAATTGGAAACACACTGATAAATTACGGCCTTTCTTCCGCCGGTTGACTGAAATTCACCGGCGTTTTCAATCAGACCTTCTTCCTGCAGTGCATTCAGATTCCGTGTAGTTGTAGGAAGACTGATTCCCAGCGCCTGAGAAACTTCCTGACGGGAACTCTGCCCGTTAAAATATAAAAATCTGTAAATATCTCCGGATATTGTACTTTTTGTAAAGAAATCATTCATGAAATCCATCACACTCCTGTTCTGATATAATATTACCACTTTTCTGACAAAAATGCCAGCACTTAAGTAAAAACTTTTGTTAAAAGACTAACATAAATAATGTTAATAAATTATCAATAAATATAAAAAGAAAGTGATAATATTAATTATGCACAAAAATATAAGAATAAAATGCAATACTATTTACAAACTTAAATAAAAGTATTGACATAAGTGACGCGGAAGAATATACTCTTAATCAGAAAAGCAAACGAAGCAAAATTGAAATTGAGAAGGCGGTGAAGCAATGGACGAAATCAAGATGCGCGTCAGCGGAGTAGAGAAATCTTTCCCTGGTGTAAAGGCATTAAGTGGTATTGATTTTGCAGTGAGAAAAGGAACCGTTCATGCGTTATGTGGGGAAAACGGAGCGGGAAAATCCACACTGATGAAGATCATCATGGGACTTTATCAGGCAGATAAAGGTCAGATCTATCTTGATGAGAAACCGGTAACGATCAAAAATCCTATACAGGCAATGGAAATGGGAATTTCCATGGTAGCACAGGAATTAAACTACGTTCCGGAGCTTTCTGTTGAAGAGAATCTTTTCCTTGGAAGACTTCCGGTAAACAAATTCGGAAAGGTTGACTGGAAGAAGATCAGAAGAGATGCGAAGCAGTTCCTGAAAGATGAGAATCTTCCATATGAACCGACACAGAAACTGAAAACTCTTACAGTGTCTGATATTCAGATGCTTGAGATCATTAAAGCAGTTACAAATAATGCACAGGTTATCATCATGGATGAGCCGACATCCTCTATTACAGACAGAGAAGTCGAGAACCTGTTTAAAAAGATTGAGGAATTGAAGGCACAGGGAATTTCAATCATTTACATTTCACATAAAATGGAAGAGGTTTTCCGTATTGCAGATGATATCACAGTCTTAAGAGATGGAGCGGTTGTTTCTACAGACAGAGTTGAGGATCTGGATCTGGATACAGTCATTGCAAGAATGGTTGGACGTAAGCTTGATAATGTATATCCGAAAGAAGAGGTAAAGATTGGATCAACAGCACTGGAAGTAAAGAACTTCTCAAGAAAAGATCTTTTCGAAGATATCAACTTCCATGTATCTAAAGGTGAGATTGTTGGATTTGCGGGTCTGGTAGGTGCCGGAAGAACAGAAACAATGAGAGCAGTCTTCGGACTTGATCCTCATGATTCCGGACAGATACTGATCAACGGACAGGAAGCAAAGATTAAATGTCCACATGACAGTATTCAGCAGAAGATGGTAATGCTTTCAGAGAGCAGACGAGACGACGGAATTATTCCTGTTCGAAGTGTTATGGAAAATGCCAGTCTGGCCAGCCTTGAGAGAATTATTTATAAAGGATACACGCACAAAGCAAAAGAGAAAAAATCAGTCAAAGAAAGCTTTGACAAGATGCATGTAAAGACACCAACTCTTGATACTGCGATTTCCACTCTTTCAGGTGGAAACCAGCAGAAGGTGCTTCTGGCAAGATGGCTTCTGTGTGAGCCGGATATCATGATCCTGGATGAGCCTACAAGAGGTATTGATGTCGGAGCTAAATTTGAGATTTATAAACTGATCACAGATATTGTAAAAGAAGGCAAAGCCGTAATTATGGTTTCATCAGAACTTCCGGAACTGATCGGAATGTGTGACAGAATTTACATTATGTGTCAGGGAAAAATAAGCGGATGCATCAACAGAAATGAATTTTCTCAGGAGACCATTATGAAATTTGCTACTGGTCTGAAAAACAGCTGATCGTGCGGAGGGTAAAAAGATGAAAGCAAAAAAATCAACCAATTTACAAAAATTCAGTATTTATATCGTACTGCTCGTATTGTTTGTGGCCTGTAGTATAATCAGCCCTTACTTTCTTCAGTACAGCAACCTGATCAACGTTACCAGACAGTTATGTGTGGGAATTCTGATAGCATACGGCGAAATGCTCCTGATCATCAGTGGATTCCTTGATCTGTCAGTTGGTTCAGTACTGGCTCTGGCCGGTGTATACTCAGTATCTGTATACAAAGCAACAAACTCTATCCTGCTGGCTCTGATCGTAGCAGTGGCAACAGGTATCGGATGCAACCTTGTAAATGCATTCTTTATCGCTGAATTCAATGTTCCGGCATTTATCGCAACTCTTGGTATGCAGCAGGCAGCCAGAGGTCTTGCACTTTACTTTACAGGTGGACAGAACATTCTTCAGTTAGGCAATTTTGTTAAGATCGGACAGGGAATGGTTGGACCGATTCCGGTTCCGGTAATTCTGGTAATCATTGTTACAGTTATCGTATGGTACCTGGTAAACAACACAAGATACGGACGTGCACTGTATGCAATCGGCGGCAGCCGTCCTGCAGCAGAAGCGAGCGGTATCAATGCAAAGAGAAACATTTATAAATCTTACATATTAAACGGTATTATGACAGGCCTCGCAGGTATGATCTTCATGGCAAGAAACAATGCCGGTCTTCCAAACGGTGCGATCGGATATGAAATGACAGGTTTAACTGCAGCCATCGTTGGTGGTACTTCCTTTACAGGTGGTATCGGTACTGTAAGCGGAACTATCGCAGGTGCATTTATCATTGGTTTCCTTGAGAACGTTATGAACCTTCTGGGTGTTAACTCTTATATTCAGCAGATTATTGAAGGTGCAATTATCGTACTGGCAGTTGCATTTGATGTAGTAAGCAAATCCAAAAAGTCCAGAAAAGTTATTATCGTAAAAGATGAAAGCAAAGAGTCAAAATAAAAAACAAAAAGCAATGCAAAATAAAATCCCAAACTATCCAAATTAAAAGGAGGAAAAATTTTATGAAAGCAAAAAAAGTTGGAGCATTATTATTAGCAGGTGTTATGGCAGCATCTATGGTTTCCGCAACAAGTGTAAGCGCAGCTGACGCAAAGAGAGTGTGCTTCGTAGCACGTGCCAGTGCTGATACATTCGCTGCATGGCTGACAACTGAAATGAAAAAACAGGCAGAGAACTATGATGATATTGACCTTACATGTGTAAGCGGTGAAGGTGATGATAATAAAGAGAACGGTCTTCTTGAAGATTGTATCACAAAACAGTATGATCTCGTTATCGTACAGTCCAACAACAATGGTGCACAGGCTCCATATGTTCAGCAGCTTATAGATGCAGGTATCCCTGTTATTACAACAAACCCGACAACACATCAGAATGACCTTGACGGTGGAGATGACACATCAGTTATGGCCGGAACAGGTACAGTCGATGCAGACCCGATCGAGCAGGCAAAAGTCAGCGCTGAAAGAGCTGTAGATGAAATTCCTGAAAATGCAAACGTTGTTGTATTAAAAGGACCATCCGGAAACTATCACGCTGATAAGAGACGTGAAGCATGGGATCAGTACTTCTTTGACAAACGTTCTGATGTAAAAATTCTTTATGAAGATTTTGCAAATTGGAACAGTGATGAAGCACTTACACTGATGGAATCCTGGGTACAGGCAGGAACACATATCGACGCTATCATTTCCATGAATGATAACATGGCAGCTGGTGCGATCGAAGCAATCAGAGAAAACAAAGATTATTTCAACGAAGACGGAACACCAAACTTCCTTGCATATGGTGTTGATGGAACAGCTCAGGGATGCCTGCTGATCAAAGAAGGCCTTCTGACCTCAACAGCATTACAGTCTGCAGCAGACCTTGCTGAAAAGAACATGGAATATGCAGAAAAGATCGTTAATGGTGAAATGGAAGTAACAGACGTAAACGACTATGTAGATGCTCCGGAAATCAATGCAGATAACGTAGATGATTATATCAAGATTTATATTGACAACGGCGAACTTACAGAAGACGACGTAAAAGCAGCCGAGGAATAAGAAGGAATCAGCATTGCCCGGTGTGAAATTCATACCGGGCAATCTGTGGTTGACTATCCGGTTATTTCAGACAGAATGCAGCAAACAGAAAGGGGAAACATATCATGAAAAAAATGTTACAGAAAAGTGCAGTTATGAGAGGCACTGACAATATGGTGATCAAAGAAGTTCCAGTTCCGGAGGTAAAAGACAAAGAAGTTCTTGTATCTCTGGAATATGTAGGAATCTGTGGTTCCGACGTACATTACTATCACAATGGAAACTGCGGAGCATATAAAGTAGACCTGTCTCAGGACTTCATGCTTGGACATGAGTGCGCAGGTACTATCGTAGAAGTTGGCAAAGATGTAGAGAATCTTAAAGTAGGTGACAGAGTTGCTCTGGAACCAGGAATTACCTGTGGTAAATGCGAATTCTGTAAATCCGGTCATTACAATCTCTGCCCGGATGTTGTATTCCTTGCAACACCTCCTGTTCAGGGCTGCAACGAAGAGTTTATCGCTTTCCCTGAAGATATGTGCTTTAAACTTCCTGACAATGTATCCACTAAAGAAGGTGCACTGATCGAGCCATTATCTGTAGGTTTCTATGCAGCAGAACAGGGTGCAGTTGGAACTGGCGATACAGTTGTTATCCTTGGATCCGGATGCATCGGTCTTGTAACATTACTTGCATGCAAAGCTCACGGCGCAGGACAGATCATCGTAGCTGACCTTGTACAGGCCCGTCTGGATAAAGCTATGGAATTAGGCGCAACAGCAGTTATCAACAGCGGAAAAGAAGACGCTCTTGAGAAAATCAAAGAACTCACTGGCGGACGTGGAGCAGATGTTGTATTCGAGACAGCAGGATCACCTGTAACAATCGCTCAGACTCCATTTATCGTAAGAAGAGGTGGAACAATTACATTAGTTGGTATTTCTTCCAAAGAGGAGATTACATACAATTTCGCACAGATCATGGACAAAGAAGCTACCATCAAATCTGTATTCCGTTACAAAAACATTTATCCAAAAGCAATCGCAGCGGTTGCAAGCGGAGCTATCAATGTTAAGAGCATCGTAACTCATGAATTTGATCTGGATCATATTAAAGATGCTTATGATGAGGCTGTAAACAACAAGACAGACCTTGTAAAAGCTGTTATCAAAATTAAATAATAGTAATCAGAAAATCCTTACGATTCAGTAATGCAAAATAAAGTTCCCTGTTTGATCTGTATAACGTAGCAGACAGGGAACTTTTTTGTGTATCTTTTTTTGCGCTTTTCTTGCATATTTCTGTGTTTTCCTTTATAATGTAACGTATCAGTGTTTTACCAAACTAAAGGGAAAGAGGAACAAAGAAATGAAGAAATTATGGGACAAATGGACAGAGATCGCTCTGGTAAAGAGGATTCTGGTGGGCCTGATCCTGGGTGCGATTCTTGGAATCGCTGTACCGCAGGCAACAGGTATTACAATCCTGGGTGATGTCTTTGTAAGTGCATTAAAGGCTATTGCGCCGTTACTGGTATTTTTCCTTGTTATCAGTTCTCTGTGCAATGCAGGAAAATCTCATGGCGGTGTTATTAAGACGGTTATCATTCTGTATATGTTCAGTACAGTACTGGCAGCAGTGATCGCAGTATTTGCAAGTATGGCATTTCCTGTAAAGCTGACACTTGCTACAGCAGCAACAGATACAAGTGCACCGCAGGGTATTGCAGAAGTATTAAATAATCTGCTTCTGAATGTAGTTGCAAATCCGGTATCATCGTTGGTAAATGCAAACTATGTAGGAATCCTGATGTGGGCAATCCTGCTGGGACTTGCATTCCGTGTAGCAGATAAGATGACTAAAAAAGTTCTGGCTGATGTTGCAGACGGAATTTCTATGGTAGTAACATGGATCATTAACCTTGCACCTGTAGGAATCTTTGGCTTGGTATTTAATACAGTATCAACCAATGGTCTGGAGATTTTTACAACATATGGAAAATTGCTTGTCCTTCTTGTAGGATGTATGCTTTTCATCTATTTCGTAACAAACCCACTTCTGGTTTACTGGTGTATCCGCCAGAATCCTTATCCATTGATCTTCCACTGCCTGAAGAGAAGTGCGCTGACAGCATTCTTTACAAGAAGTTCCGCAGCGAACATTCCGGTAAATATGAAAGTCTGCGAAGAGATGGGATTAGACAGAGATACTTATTCTGTAACCATTCCGCTTGGTGCTACTATTAACATGGACGGTGCAGCCATTACTATTACAGTTATGACAATGGCAACTGCATTTACACTTGGTATCCATGTAGATATTCCGACAGCCATCATTCTGAGTCTCCTTGCTGCGCTGTCAGCATGCGGTGCTTCCGGTGTAGCCGGCGGATCACTTCTTCTGATCCCAATGGCATGCTCCCTGTTCGGAATTTCCGATGACATTTCCATGCAGGTTGTTGCTGTAGGGTTCATTATCGGCGTAATTCAGGATTCTGTAGAAACAGCCCTGAACTCCTCCTCAGACCTTCTGTTATCTGCATCCGCAGAATTCAGACAGTGGAGACTGGAAGGAAAAGAGATTAAATTTAAATAAGAAATGGGAAATCCCATACGACGGTCGTCCGGTGAGGGCGGCCGTTTAAAGTTAGACTTTTGCGAGACGACTTTGGCCGTCTCGTTTTTCTTTATGCAGCTAGAAGATGGATCCTGTATTGAACGGGGCTCATCCATCCTAACTTCTCATTTATTCGTTTCTCATTGTAGTATTTTATAAAATGTTCTATCTCAGATTTTAATTCCTCGTAGCTATAGTAAACGACACCATAGTAAATTTCTTGATTGAGTAGTCCAAAAAAGTTTTCCATTACAGAATTATCCAGGCAGTTTCCCTTTTGTGACATACTTTGAAATATGCATTCTTCTTTTAGTCTATGAGAGTATGCTTTCATCTGGTAAGACCATCCTTGATCAGAATGAAAAGTTTTTCTGTACGGGCAGTCTGCAATGATCTCAAGTGCATTATCTAAAGCATCCATTATGTTCTTTACGTATTTGAAGTGTTTTTTCCTCAATTTTCCGATCTGGATTTTCTCTATCAAAACGCTTTTGCCAGTACATATATGTGGATTTTGGCATTCCGGTATATGAGAGAAGTTCTTTTAATTTGAATTGTCTTCGGAGACTGATGATGATTCTTGCCGTTCTCTCATTTTTGCTTGGTCCTTTAAACGCAGTCTCCTCAGTTCTTTTAAAAGTGCATTCTCTATTCTTAACTTCAGAAGTTCATCTTCCAGTTCTTTTACATGCTCTGCACTTGTGTCAACGGAAAGCTCTTCTAATGGTGCTATTTTCGGATTCTTACCTGATTTACCCAATGTTTTCTTTCGGCCTTTCTTATGTGGTCTCAACGCATCAGAACCAGCTGCTCGAAAGCGATTAACCCAGCTCGTAATCATACATGGGTTAGTAATTCCTTCTTGCAGAGCTAAATCTTGATATGAGATTTCACTTGATAAATATAATTCTACAACAGAAAGCTTTTTTCGAAAGAATATATTCATTTTTGCGGGAGCGCAATAAACCTTCATCTCCAAAAGTTTAATAATTATGAACCCATTTTTCAATACTTGTTTTACCAGAAACGCCGTATGTTTTAGAATGATATTTGTACCCACCTTCTTTGTTCAAGTATGCTAAAACAATTTTTTTCTTGAATTCAAAAGAATATTTAGTCATAAAAAATGGAATAAAAAATACAATTTGTATTTATTTTTTATATAAAATGGGGTATATTAAGAATATGAACAGGAGGTATACAGGAATGAAGGATATCTATTTGCTTAATTATTCGGTTAAGGGAGTAAAGACATTAGATCAGCTTGTGTCATTATCTTTTTACAAGAAAACTATTTCAAAGGAACTTGATACACAGAAATATAATATTAAGGGAATTTATGGTATGAATGGTTCCGGTAAGTCGGGTATTATAACTTCTGTTGAAATATTAAAAAATCTGATCACGAATTCTGGCTACTTAAATAATCCTATTGTTCAGAAAAATCTGGATGAAATTATAAACAAGAAAACAAATGAATTGTTTATAGAAACTGAATATTTGGCGAAATTAGGAAGCGGATTGTTTATTTATAAATATAGTGTAACTTTATCAAAAGATAATATGGGAAAATATATTATTTCTCATGAATGTTTGTCTTACAGAAAAGCGACATCCAGGAAAGAACCTATGGAAACTATTTTCGAGATATTCAAAGGAGAAGATATTATCTTTTATAAAAATGAAGAACATGATAAAATTTCACGTGATATTTTAAAAAAGACTATGAATTTGTTATCTTCTGCTTCAATGAGTGCTTTATTTAGTGAGAAAATATTGATTCCGGCAGCAAAACAATCTAAAGAAATAAAAGGCTTTCTTTTTGTCAGTATATGTACACTTTACATTTTGGGAAAAAAGATATATGTATATTTGGATCAATCAGATGATCATAGAGAATATGTTACTCGTAATTCTCTGGAAATCTATCATGATAAAGTAAAAAATGAGGATGAAATTAATTCATTAATGATCAGTTTTTTGGAAATGAATAATGATTGTTTTGAAGAGATATCAGTTTCTGAAAATTGGGTATATGAGGAAGAATATGGAAAATTTGAAAAGACAATTAATGCGTTATATGATTTTTTGCATATTTTTAAATCTGATTTGAGAGGGATTGAAATTGACAGGAAAGAAAATCATAATTTTTGGATTTGTGATCTGGTGATGGTTTATGAGTCTTACAAAATTCATGCAGAATATGAAAGCACTGGTATAAAAAAGCTGATGAAGTTGTATATGTATCTGAAAGAAATGGTTCATGGCGGGATTGTATTTATAGATGAGTTTGATTCCAATCTTCATGATGTTTACCTTTGTGCATTGTTGGAATATTTGATGGAATACGGGGAGGGACAGCTTTGCTTCACTACACATAATGTTGGACCGATGGATGTTTTGAAACAACGGAAAAAATCAATAGATTTTCTGTCAGAAGACCATAAAATTTATCCATGGACGAAGAGTGGAAATTATTCCCCATCTAAACTTTACAGAAATGGAATGATCGAAGGATCACCATTTAATGTAGATTCTATTGACTTTATAGGAGTGTTTGGTTCAGATGAGGGGGATGAATAATGGGAACCCAGTTAATTTTTGTCGTTGAGACAAATAAGAAATGCAATTCGGATTGGATATACATTAAAGATACGATAGAACATTTCTATTCATATGAACGAACCCAGGTTAAATTGAGTGTTGTATATATGGATGGAAAAGGAAACTATAAGAGCAGTAAGAAAGAAAAAGAAATAGGAAAACTGGTTTCTCAATATAAAGCAGGATCTAAAAATAATCGATCAAAAGTAATTTATTGTTTTGACTGTGATGATTATAATACAAAGCCAGATGATGCAAAATTTCTGGAAATGGCTAAAAGTTACTGCAATGATAAAGGGTATGACTTTATCTGGTTTTGTAAAGATGTGGAACAAGTATATATTGGAAAACAGGTGGATGATATACAAAAGAAAAAAGAAGCAACAAATTTTAAGGCAAAAAAGTTGATTTTAAGTGTTAATGCTAACAAGCTTGTAGCAAAATCTTATCAAATTGCTACAAGTAATATTATGGCTGTTCTTGACCAATATCAGGAACTGACACGGAAAAATTAATTGCTACATATCCGAAAACTTCTGTGCATACACTGTAAAAACAGCGTCTTCGGAGGCTTATCCGTGAAAGATTATATCGAGGAGCGGGCAGTGGAAATTGCAAATTATATTATTGAAACAAAGGCGACGGTACGTCAGGCGGCAAAGAAATTTGGGATCAGTAAGAGTACAGTACATAAGGACTGCACTGACCGACTCAGTCAGTTAAATCCCGGACTGGCATGTGAAGTCAGGCGAGTTCTGGATGTGAACAAGCAGGAACGGCATATCAGGGGAGGACTTGCAACCAGGGAAAAATATCTGCATCAACACGAACTTTAACCTCGCTGGCGGTTATGATGTATGAAAGCTGCTGTCTTAAAATGACAGTAGCTTTTTTTACGTATTCTGTGTATAATAAATCGAAATATTTTTATAACTGTTCAGTGTCTTTACAGAAAAATTTTTTTTGGAGAGGGGATTTTGACATTATCACTGAATAGTTACAAATTTTACAAAAACAGGGAAAAGAGAGGAAGAAAGAGAGTGGAAAAAAGAATTATACAGGTAGAAGAAAAAGTACCTGCAAAGTTATTGATCCCACTGAGTATCCAGCATATGTTTGCAATGTTCGGCGCATCTGTGCTGGTTCCGTTTATGTTTGGGATTAATCCGGCGATCGTATTATTGATGAATGGTGTAGGTACATTATTATTTATCTTTATTACAAAAGGTAAAGCACCGGCTTACCTTGGATCAAGTTTTGCATTTCTGTCACCGGGAATTCTGGTTATGACTAAATTTGGCTATCAATATGCACTGGGAGGATTTGTGGTACTTGGTATTGCAGGTATGATCCTGGCACTGATCATCGGAAAGTGTGGTACAAAGTGGATTGATATCGTTCTTCCGACAGCAGCAATGGGACCTGTAGTAGCATTGATCGGTCTGGAACTTGCCGGAAGTGCAGCAAGCACAGCAGGACTTCTGGATGAGCAGATTGACATGAGAAATGTGATCGTGTTCCTGGTAACGCTTGGTGTTGCCGTATTTGGACAGATTCTGTTCCGTGGTTTCTTATCTGTTATTCCGATCCTGATCGCGATCATTGCCGGATATGTAGCAGCAGTACTCTGCGGAATCCTGGATTTCACAGCAGTAAAAGAAGCAGCGTTTTTTGCGCTGCCGAATTTCCAGCATCCGAAATTTAACCTGGAAGCAATCTTAACTATTTTTCCGGCACTTCTGCTGGTAACTTCCGAGCATATCGGACATCAGATCGTAACCAGTAAAATTGTAGGAAAAGACCTTTTGAAAGAGCCGGGATTACACCGTTCTCTGTTTGCAGATTTCTTCTCCACAACCCTTTCTGCATGTATGGGATCCGTACCGACAACTACTTACGGTGAAAATATCGGTGTTATGGCAATGACAAAAGTTTACAGTGTACAGGTAATCGGCGGAGCTGCGGTTCTTTCTATTTGCTGTTCTTTTCTTGGAAAACTGGCAGCATTGATCAATACAATTCCGGGACCTGTAATTGGAGGAATCTCTTTCCTTCTTTATGGTATGATCGGTACTTCCGGACTGCGTATGCTGGTAGATAACAAAGTAGACTACAGTAAATCCAGAAACCTGACACTGACCTCTGTTGTATTTATCGTAGGTCTTTCCGGAATCGCCCTGAATCTTGGAAATGTAAAACTTACAGGTATGGTACTTGCCTGCGTTGTAGGTATGGCATTGAGCCTGGTATTCTATATTCTGGACAAGCTGCATCTGACAAACGATCAGTAATTTTACAGAACACAAGGAGGATAAAAAGATGGCACTGATGGAAGTAAATTTCTTTTCAAAGGCGCTGATGCGCCCGGTAACAATGAATGTGATCCTGCCTGCAGACAAGGTGTTTTTTGAGGAAGAGACCGAAGAGGATGACAGACCTTTTAAAACACTTTATCTGCTTCACGGAGTTATGGGAAACTACACAGACTGGGTGACTGGGACCTGTATCAAGAGATGGGCAGAGGAGAAAAACCTGGCTGTGGTAATGCCTTCCGGAGCAAATATGTTCTATATGGATCATCCGGATGCAAATGAAAATTACAGTGAATTTATCGGAAAAGAACTGGTAAAGATCACAAGAAGAATGTTTCCGTTATCTCATAAAAAAGAAGATACTTTTATTGCCGGGTTATCCATGGGCGGCTACGGTGCGATCCGCAATGGTCTGAAATATCACGATACATTTGGCTATATTGCGGGGCTTTCTTCTGCAATGATCCTGGAAAAAATGAACGTGGCAGATGACAGCTCTCCTATGTTTTTTGAGAAAAAAAGTTTTCTTGAAAGCGTGTTTGGGGATCTGTCAAAGATTTCGGACTGTGAGATCAATCCGGAATGGATCGCCAGAGATATGAAAGAAAAAGGTATTCCATTTCCGCACATGTATCTTGCATGTGGCCTGGATGATCCGCTTCTTCCTCCGAACCGTAAGTTCAGAGATTTTATGTGTGAACTTGGTGCAGATGTAACTTATGAGGAAGGTCCGGGAGCCCATGAGTGGGATTTCTGGAATCGTTATATTAAAAAAGTGCTGGACTGGTTGCCGCTGGATAAGGACAGCAAAGAAGGCTTGAACAGCGGAAATGTAGGACTGTAAAATCTGATTGAATCGTGAGGGAGTCACAATAGATTGAAATGAAATCTGTTGTGGCTCTTTTTGTATTATAGTAAGAATAAACTTTGGGCAGGATTCGCATTCGATCAGGCGTATTTGCATTGTTTTTTTGAATTACTATAGCAATTTTGCAGAAAACATATTGAATATCATATAGAAGTTGTGTATAATGATAAAACAAAATAAAGTATATTATTTTAGGATAATGTAAAATAAATGCATAAAAACACCAGCTATGGAGGTAAAAATGACTAAGCTTGTAATCAATCCATCTAAGAAACAGAGCAAAATTAACAAAGAGATTTACGGACATTTCTCAGAACACCTGGGAAGATGTATCTACGAAGGAATCTATGTAGGCGAGGATTCCCCGATTCCGAACAAGAACGGAATGCGTACAGATGTAGTAGAAGCATTGAAGCATATCAAGATTCCGGTACTTCGCTGGCCGGGTGGATGTTTCGCAGATGAATACCACTGGAAAGACGGTATCGGACCAAAGGAAACACGTAAAAAAATGATCAACACACACTGGGGCGGTGTGGTAGAGGATAACAGCTTTGGTACACATGAATTTTTTGAACTCTGTGAGCAGCTTGGCTGCGAAGCTTATGTTAATGGTAATCTGGGAAGCGGAACAGTTCAGGAAATGTCTGAATGGGTAGAATATATCACATTCGAGGGTGTTTCTCCGATGGCTGACCTCCGTAAGAAAAACGGACATGAGAAACCATGGAAACTGGATTTCTTTGGAGTTGGAAATGAAAACTGGGGATGTGGCGGAAATATGAATCCTGACTTCTATGCAAATGAATACCGCCGTTATCAGACTTATGTCCGCAATTATCATCCGGATCACCCAATCCACAAAGTCTGCTGCGGTGCCAATGTAGATGATTATGAGTGGACTTCCGAAGTATTAAAGACTACACATAATCATTGCCTGAAAGAACTTCACGGAAATATGGATGGTCTTTCTCTTCATTATTATGTACATCCGGAAGGATGGGAGATCAAGGGAAGTGCTACAGATTTTGATGATAAGGTATGGTATAAGAGTCTGAATAAAGCGCTCTTTATGGAAACTTTGATCGAGCGTCACGGACATATCATGGACGAATATGATCCAGAGAAAAAAATCGGCATGATCGTTGATGAATGGGGCGCATGGTACACAGTAGAACCAGGAACAAACCCGGGATTCCTGTATCAGCAGAACACAATGAGAGATGCCCTGATCGCAGGTATCACTTTGAATATCTTTAACAAACACAGCGACAGAGTAAAGATGGCGAACCTTGCACAGATCGTAAATGTGCTTCAGTCTGTGATTCTTACTGACGGTGCTGATATGATTCTGACACCAACTTATCATGTATTTGATATGTATAAATATCATCAGGATGCAATGCTTGTAGACAGTTCTGTTGAAACAGAAACTATTGGTGTGGAAGACGAATGGCAGGTACCGAACCTGACAGAATCCGTATCTGTAGCAGAAGACGGAGCTGTACATATCACACTGACAAACCTGTCTCTGGATAAAGATTATGAAATCAGAACTATCCTTACAGATTACCAGGTAAATGAAGTTAAAGGTGAGATTGTACACGGTGAAATGCACGAAATGAATACCTTCGAAACACCGGATCAGGTTCGTGTAAAAGAATTTAACGAAGTGGAAAAAACAGCAGAGGGAATTAAATTTACAATTCCTAAATGCAGTGTTCTCCATCTGGAAGTAAGATAATTACAGTATTTTTAAACAGATAAAATGAAAGATTAATAAACTTTACAAATTCACAGAAAATGCCGCTTCTGACAAAACAGGCAGGTATTTTCTGTGAACATTTATAATGGAAACAAAAAGGAGACTAAGGTATGAACGGGAAGCTGCGTGTGTGCAGGAAATGTCTGCCCGGACAGAAGAATGAAGAAGCTTTTTATGAGGATCTGTCACGCTATATTCAGCGTATGGATGAAGAACTGAAAGTAGATCAGCAGACCTATGAGAAAAGGCTTGGCATATGCAGCTCCTGTGAACGGTTAATGAGTGGGATGTGCAGGCTCTGCGGATGCTTTGTGGAACTGCGGGCTGTACAGAAGGTGCGAAAATGTCCGGATCTGCCGGCAAAATGGGAGGCGCAGAAATGAAAGAAGGTTTAAAGAGCAGTTTGCTGAATAAGGTAAAAGTAACGGATAAATTCTGGCGAGGATATCAGGAACTGGTAATGGATACAGTAATTCCTTATCAGGAGAAAATATTAAATGATGAGATTCCGGGAGTGGAAAAGAGCCATGCATTGGCAAACTTCCGTATTGCAGCGGGACTGGAAGAGGGTGAATTTTACGGAATGGTTTTCCAGGACAGTGATGTTGCCAAATGGCTGGAAGGTGTAGCGTATGCACTGGAAGTCCGACCGGATGATGAACTGGAAGAACGTGCAGATAAGGTTATTGAAATCATTGAAAAAGCGCAGCAGGATGACGGTTATCTGAATACTTTTTTCACGATCAAAGAGCCGGAACACCGCTGGCAGAACTTACAGGAATGCCATGAATTATACTGTGCCGGACATATGATGGAAGCAGCGGCGGCTTACTATGAGGTGACTGGAAAAGACCGTCTGCTTCATGTGATGGAGCGCATGGCAGAACATATCGGGAAACGTTTTGGAACAGAAGAAGGTAAAGAACCGGGCATTCCGGGACATCAGGAAATCGAGTTGGGACTTCTGCGTCTCTATGAAGTAACCGGAAAAGAAAATTACAAAGACCTTGCCAGATATTTCATTGAACAGCGTGGAAAAGATCCGGATTACTTTGTCAAAGAGAGGAAAAAAAGAGGCTGGGTTCACTTTGATATGGATGTGCATAACAGAGAATATAACCAGGCACATGCTACTGTCTATGAGCAGAAAGAAGCAGTAGGACACAGTGTCCGTGCAGTTTACATGTATACTGCCATGGCAGAACTGGCTTCTCTTTACAAAGATGAAAAACTCTATCAGGCATGCTGTGATCTCTGGGAGAACATGACTCAGAAGAGAATGTATATCACCGGAGGAATCGGCAGTACCGTAGACGGCGAGGCATTTACCATTGATTATGATCTGCCGAATGACACCGTTTATGCGGAAACCTGTGCATCCATCGGGCTGGTATTTTTTGCAAGAAAGATGCTTGATAATGTGATGGATGGACGCTATGCAGATGTGATGGAACGAGCACTTTATAATGGGATCATCAGCGGAATGCAGCTTGACGGAAAGAGATTTTTCTATGTAAATCCACTGGAAACAGAACCTGGAGTCAGCGGAAAATTATATGGATATAAGCATGTTCTGCCGGAGCGTCCGGGCTGGTATACATGTGCATGTTGTCCTCCCAATGTAGTGCGTCTGCTGATGTCTCTTGGCAAATATCTGTGGAGTGAGACTGAAGAGGGAGTTTATTCTCATATCCCGGCAGGCACAGAAGCACACTTTGATAAGATGGATGTAACTGTAGAAAGCAACTATCCGTGGGATGGCAGAGTGACCTATCATATAACCGGAAAAACAGAGGAAGAGACTATCCTGGGAATCCATATCCCATCCTGGGTACGCCCGGGTTCTGTTCAGGTACGTATAAATGGAAAAGAGAAGAATATCACTGCAGATGTGGAAAAAGGATATCTGATCCTTAAGAGAGTGTGGGAAAATGATGAAGTAGAACTTGCTTTTCCGATGAAGATCCGCAAGATTTATGCAAACCTTAAAGTAAGGGAAGATGCCGGCTGTGTAGCATTTATGCGCGGGCCGATCGTTTATTGTTTCGAGGGTGTGGACAATCCGGGCCTGCTTCAGTCTTACCACATCTTTGAAGATGCAAAGATGGAAGAGGAAGTCTGCAAAGAAGGCCTGTTGGAAGGCTGCGTCCTGCTTAAGATCAAAGCACGTAAGCTGGAAACAGTGGGAGATTCTCTGTACAGTGATATTGCACCGGTGAGAACGCTGACAACACTGACAGCAGTGCCGTATTACACATGGGGCAACCGCGGAGAAAATCAGATGAGAGTCTGGATGCGCGGAGAATAACCGGAGAATCAGATGAAATATAAAACAAAAGCAAGGAACTATGTGGCAAAACACATCGGTTCCTTGCTTTTTGCTGTTTTCAGATATTCTGTAAAATTATACATTTGGAGTATAATGCACTTTCACATTAATATCCTGATTATAGTTTCCGAAATCTTTTCCGAAGAGTGTCAGACCGCCAATATTCTGAGATGGTTCATCCACCTGGAAACGGAATACCATATCATCCTGAGAGGTAAAAGTGAGCTGCTGTGTATTCACATCAGAGATCTTTAATCCATCGATAAAAGTACCGTGACGGTCAATGACAAGCATCTTCAGAAGACCATACTGATTCCAGTTCGGGAACCACCAGTCGGGAGTGAACATACCGTGGACATCACCGAAATCTCCGGGGCTTGTCCAGGTTCCGACCTTTGTATTATTCAGGAAAAAGGAAATATCAGAAGGCCAGTCACTGTTGACTCCGGGAGCTTCTGAACTGATTTCAAAGGAGAGTGTCAGCCGGTCAATCTTCTGTCCCGGAGGCAACATATTTGGAATGCGGTAATCAATAAATCCCCGTCCAAACCATAAAATCTTTGCATCTACATGGCTCGGATGAGCAAAATAACGAGGATCATCTACCTCACCGATGAGATTATCGGTAGTAGACAGCCCACAGGTTGGATAGACAGAATAATTAAAGTAGTTGCCGATCGGAATGTCAATAGAGTAACTATCCTCAGCCGGGCTGTCATTGTTAGAGGCAATATCAACCAGGATCTTGTCAACATTAATGCGACAGACCTTCTGGTTTCCGTGGCCGGAATGCTCTGGAAGAATTGCGAGAATTCCGGCTTCTTCGAGTTTCTTTACATGGCTGGTCAGGGCACCGTTGGTAATCCCCAGACTGGAAGCCAGTTCATTCATATTCATTTCCTGATGCTCAAGGAGAGTCTGGATCAGCCGTATGCGGATGTCAGAACCAAGAGCTTTGAAGACAGGGACCGCCTGCTCCAGACTTTTAATATATAACATAACGGATTTCCCTTTCTGTTAAAAATGATTTTGCAACGTTTACGGTAAATTATAACGAATCTGCAAAAAATGTGCAACGAAAAGAAAAAAATATAGTTGATATTTTCTGAAAAATGCAGTACACTTTTAAATATATAAAAAATAATTTATATAAATCTAAAATAAAAAGCGAACAGGGGGACACACAATGAGTGAAGAACTTAAGTATAATGAGCCATGGATTCTGCAGAGGGCAGATCCATATGTTTACCGCCACACAGACGGAAACTATTATTTTACAGCATCCATACCGGCCTATGACCGGATTGTGCTGAGAAGAAGCGAAACTCTGGCAGGACTGAAAGATGCGGAAGAAGTGACAGTCTGGGAGAAACACAAAGAAGGAATCATGAGCGAACATATCTGGGCGCCGGAGCTTCATTATCTGGACGGAAAATGGTACATCTATTTTGCGGGCGGAGATAAAGATGATATCTGGGCAATCCGCCCTTATGTGCTGGAATGTGCAGATGCAGATCCGCTTACAGGAGCCTGGACAGAGAAAGGCAAAATGGGACGTGCGGATGCAGATGAATTTTCTTTTGAAGCATTCTCTCTGGATGCAACAGTATTTGAAAACAAGGGAAAACATTACTATGTATGGGCTGAGAAGGTAGGAGTCGGCAAGCAGATTTCCAATCTTTATATTGGTGAAATGGAAACTCCGTATAAACTGAAAACCGTTCAGGTACTTCTCACTTCACCGGATTATGACTGGGAAAGAGTTGGTTTCTGGGTGAATGAAGGACCGGCAGTTATTCATCATGACGGCAGGATTTATCTTACCTATTCTGCATCTGAGACAGGTGCTGCATATTGCATGGGAATGCTTACAGCAGATGAAGATTCTGATCTTCTTGACCCGAAATCCTGGACAAAAGAACGTTATCCGGTTCTTCGTACAGATGACTCCAGAGGAATCTATGGACCAGGGCATAATTCCTTCACTGAAGACGAAGAAGGAAATCCGGTCATGGTTTATCATGCGAGAACAGAAGCAGAGATTGAAGGGAATCCGCTGTACAATCCAAACCGTCATGCCATGCTGATGAAAATCCGCTGGGATGAAAAAACGGGTGCACCGATATTTTCTTACGAAGATTAATGTAACCTGAGGTGGGATAATATTTGGAAAACAGGAGAACTGGTATGAGAAAAAAATGGGGAATGATCCTGGGGCTGACAGGAATGATGCTTCTCGGAGCACAGAGTATATATGCTGCGGAAGCTGCTGATGGCACAGCAGAGACAACAGATGCGGCAAACGAAAAAGAAACAGCAGGCGCAGATGATATTGAGAGCAAGATTAAGAAAGGTGGCTTTACTGCCGGAGCTTCCGTGCATGATCCATCTGTCATCAAAGACAATGACACTTACTATATCTTTGGCTCCCATATGGAATCTGCGAAGTCCACAGATCTGAGAAACTGGACCGGTTTTTCCTCCGGGGTCAATGCAGAGAATAAGCTGTTTGACAATCTTTTTGACGGAGAAGAAGACGGCGATCCGGCAGCGTTTACTTATGTAGGAAAGAACGAGGAAGGTGGTTATTCCGTATGGGCACCGGATGTCATCTATAACAAAAAAATGGGAAAATACGTGATGTATTTCTGCACCACATCTTCTTATGTGAAATCCAATATCTGCTTTGCAACAGCAGATGATATTGAAGGTCCGTATCACTATGAGGACACATTCCTGTACTCTGGTTATAGCTATCATGATGTTAAGGAAAGTAATATCGAAGAACTGATGGGAACAGACCCGAGGCCATATACAGCAGCGTCTTATGACAATAATAACTGGCCAAACTGTATTGACCCGGATGTTTTTTACGATGAAGACGGGCGTATGTGGATGGTTTATGGCTCCTGGTCCGGCGGTATTTTTCTGATTGAGATTGATGAAGAGACCGGCTATCCGATTTATCCGGAAGCAGACGAAGAAAATCATGTGGACAGCTATTATGGCAAGAAACTTCTCGGTGGTTATCACAACTCCATCGAAGGTCCGCATATTATGTATGATGAGACCAGTGGATATTATTATCTGTTTTTGTCCTATGGAAATCTGCAGGCAAAGGGAGGTTATCAGATGCGTCTCTTCCGCTGTGACACTGTGGACGGAACTTATACAGATGCAGCAGGGAAGGATATGTATTTATTTGTGGAGCATAAAGATCATGGGCTGAAAATGATGGGAAATTATACATTCCCAAGTCTTACCCAGACCTATATGGCACCAGGCGGACAGACTGCATTTGAAGATGAAGATGGCAAATTATACCTGGTCTATCATCAGCGTTTTGCTAAAACCGGAGAACTTCATGAGCCTCGTGTACATCAGTTGTTCCGCACAAAAGACGGATGGCTGGTTGCTGCGCCATTTGCCACAGACGGCGAGACGTTGAAAGAGGATGGATATTCCGAGGATGAAATCAAGGGTACTTTTTATCTGGTAAACCATGGTACGGATATTTCGGACAAAGTACATAAACCGCAGAGAATTCAGCTTAATGCAGACGGAACAGTTACCGGAGAAGAACTGGAAGGCACATGGGAAGCGGAAGAAGGCACACCATATATTGATGTGACTCTCGGTGAAAATATTTATACAGGAGTTGTCCTGGCAATGACCGATGAGGCAGGCAATGATACGATGTGCTTCAGCGCTAAGGGTGACAATAATGAAACCATATGGGGTGTGAAATATCTGTTTTCATAAATGGCTGTGGGAGTATTCGGGGCAGCACATAAATCTGAAGTCAGGCGGAGAAATCAGAGGTTTTTGGGATGATATCCGATGGTAATCCGTATATGCTGGTTATAATCTCCGAAACCTGCACCAAAAAGGGTACACCCGCCGGGATGTTCAGCGCCCGGAAGAACAGAAAAGCGCAATTTCATAACGGACTGATCAGTGAGTGCAAGCTGTCTGGTGGAAACATCGGACAGCTTTTCTGCGTCCAGATAAGTGCCTTCAGGAGTAATCGTCAGTTTTTTCAGCAAACCATACTGATTTAGAAAAGAAAACCACCAGGAAGGATTGTATTTCCCTCTGCGATTTCCGTAATCTCCAGGACTGGTCCAGGTGCCAAGGATCACACCGTTCAGGGAAAAGGTAATATCCGAAGGCCATACATCACAGAATCGGGGTGCCTCGGAACTGATCTCAAAGGAAACCGTCAGTTCTTCGATCACGCTGTGCTCAGGGATGAAATTGGGCAGTATATACTCCAGATATCCGGTGGTGAACCAGACGATCCTTGCCTGGCGGCTGACGGGGTGTATGAAATACCGTGGCTGATCCAACTGTCCTACAAAAGAAGTAGAAGTTGCCATACCACAGGTGGGAGTTACCGAGAAATCAGAAAAATGTCCCACACCGATTTCTACACTGTAAATCTGCAGATCAGGACCGGAAAGCGCCATATTTACCAGAAGCTGATCCCAGTCTTTTATAAAATAGCAACGTTTCTGTGTTCCGTGTGTGAGAGATTCATCCCTGAATTCTATCAGCCCGGCTTCAGCCAGAAGATTAAGGTGAGGGGATAGGGTTGTAACAGGGATTTTCAGGCTTTGTGCAATTTGCTTAATGTTCAAACCTTCTTTTTTTTGGATCAGACGCAAGATCTGTACACGGACAGGAGAACCTAGAGCTTTGAAGATGGCAAGGCCATCGGAAACAGAACAGGATTTCATGTAAAAACCTCCTTTTGACTGTATTTACAGGCATATAACACTAAATAAGAATCTTTAGAAAAATACGTTTTGATTAATTATTTTACCATAATTTTAGTAAAAAAAACATAGGAAAATAGCAAAAAAATGGATAGATTGACGAATAAATATCAGACATTTATTTTAGATAAAACTAAAATAATAAAAATAAATCAAAAATATATTGACATTTACAGGAATAAATTATATAATATCAACATAAACCGGAGCTGAAAATAAAAAAGTTGTACAAAATAACCATAACAAAAAGAAGAGTTATATATTTTAAAAAAATACGAAATAATTATGGAGATTGTACAATAGCATCATTGAAACCGGAAGAGCGCAAAGAAATGCAAAAAAGGAGGATCTTTTTATGAAGAGAAGAAAATTGTTCGCGTTACTTATGACTGCGGCTATGGCAGTGTCCAGCATGAGCATGGCAGTGAATGTCT
>OKVF01000445.1_pt1 | contig 47262 bp, 41 predicted proteins | sample 1604831 | NCBI WGS metagenome assembly OKVF01 (sample SAMN01760980, study PRJEB22395) | human gut metagenome
AAATTTGAATTACTGTTACTTCCCACCCTCCTTATTGGGGGTGGGAAACTTTAGTTAGATAGATGATTTTCCTTTTTTCACTTGATCAATCAGATCTTTCAATTCGTCAATTGAAATTTCTTCTTCCTCCACCAAAGTAGAAACAGCACCGAGCACTGATTTATTGAAATATTTGTCAATTACAGCACGAAGTGTCCCTTTTTTGAAATCCCCTTCTGATATCAACGGATAATACTCGTATGTGTTTCCGTATGTTTTATGAGCCAGAAAACCTTTTTCTTCCAGCCCGCGGACAATCGTAGACAGAGTATTGAAATGTGGTTTGGGGTCTGAATAGAACGGAAGCAGTTGCTTCACAAACATAGGACCTTCTTTCCAGAAGAAACCCATGATTTCTTCTTCTTTAGCAGTCAATCTTTTCATAATATTGTAATTGTTTTTGGCAAATAACGAGATTTTATAGTTTATAAACTAATTTTTCAAGTTAATAAATATTAAACATCCGTGATTTTATAAAAAATCGCATTTCTCATCCTCTAAATCTTTAGTTTAGGGGATGAGAAATGCGGGGTGGCGAAGGTACTTCTGGTCCTATTTATTTTCTGATGGCAAAGGATATTCTGAAGCCTCTAAATATTGAGTTGAGAGATGGTTCACTCCTCATAGGACAGATAGGGAGAAAGCCGTTCCAGATCTTTGGCCGTGAATTCTTCATAAAGACTGAGTGATTTGATGTCTTTGATCGGGCCGTATTTTCTTCGGTGTTCTGTGATGATCTTGCTTTGATAGAAATTAAGGTAAGGATGTTTTCGTAACTGGTCTGTAGTAAGACGATTGATTTTAATTTTTCGTAATGTCGGATTGGAAATCACAAACCATCTTTCGATATCTTCTGGCAGGCCTTCTATTTCCTGAAGCTGTTGGAGGGAAGAGAATCCACCCAGTTTTTCCCTGTATCTTATGATTTGACGGGCATAATATGATCCTATACCGGGTATTTTCTTCAGATTCACCGTATCAGCTGTATTGAGATCGATTTGTGTTCCTTCCGGGTATTTTTCCGTATGGGTGAATGTCGTTTTTGTGCTTTTTTCCGGCTCTTCGGATGATGAAGATGTCAGATCACTCATTAACTTGTATTTTTCCGCAATGCGGATGTAAGGGCGGAGTCTGTCATAATCTCCCTTGGTTAATCCGTAAAGTCGCGCGAAATCTTCTACCCGATGGTAGCGTCCTCCACGTGCCCGATATTTATAGATGTTACGGATTTGCCACGGTGAGAGTCCTAACCGTCTTAAGGTAATGGAATCTGCAGTGTTGGGATCAAAATAAAAAGTTTCGGGTTGCGGTAAGGTTTCCGTATCTGTAGTGTGGTGATCAGGAAATTTTGGAGCGTTTTCTTTCGGCTGTTCAGCCGATTCAATCTGTTTGATAAATGCTTCGTATGAAGATAGGCTGATGCTGTCTGGCTGTACGGAGGATTGGTCTGTTTGATTGAAATGGTGAAATAAAGTGCTTATGGCAATACCTGCCAGGACCCCACAAAGCAGAAGGAGGACTCTGCGGTCTGCCTTCGAAAAGTAAAACAGATTTTTCCAGTCCTCCCAAGCCATTTATTTGATAAGTTCATTGATAAATATGGAACCAATGCCTATAGGGGCGACAAATTTCAACAGGAATATGTAGATCCTGAAAAATGGGATACGGAGTTTTCCGTTATTGGTCAGTTCCTCTTCGACAATTCTTTTGTCGAGATACCATCCCGTAAAGATGGCTATGAACATACCGGCTAGCGGTAATATGAATTTGGCCGTAACAAAATCGAACCAGTCGAAAATGGTCATGCCCATCAGGGTCCAATCCTTCAGTAGACCGAAAGACAATGCACAGAAAATACCCAGGAAGATACAAATGGCTGTCATGCAATTGGCGGCTTTCCTGCGGCTGAATTTGAATTGTTCGTGCAGGAATGCAGTGGATACCTCATGTAATGATATGGTAGAGGTTAGGGCTGCCAGAACCAGAAGGATATAAAACATGAGTGCAAATAAATAACCAAGCCATGGAACGCTGTGGAATGCCATCTGGAATACATTGGGCAATGTGACAAAAACCAGTCCGGGACCGGCATTGGCGGAAAGACCCGGTACGGAAAATACGGCAGGGAAAATGATAAATCCGGCCATAACAGCTACTATGGTATCGATAATGGCTACACTGCCGGCCGTTTTGAAAAGGTTGGCATCTTTGGTAAAATAAGACGCATAGGTACACAAACATCCCATGCCTATACTCATGGAAAAGAAAGCCTGTCCCATGGCATCAAGAACCACTTTTGACGTGACTTTGCTGAAATCGGGTTTGAGCAGGAAACGAAGACCTTCAGAAGAACCCGGCATGGAAAAAGAGCACACTACCAATACGCAGATAATCAGTAGAAGGAGTGGCATCATGACTTTGGAGAATTTTTCAATGCCGTCTTTTACGCCACGTACGATAACAAAATGGGTCATCAGTATGAATGCGGCCATATAGACTACTGGTTTCCAAGGATGGCTGACAAAAGAATCAAAAAATAGCGTGAAGTCATTTTTCTCATTAAAGACTCCACAGGCTGAGGCTATCGTATATTCCAGAGTCCAACCAGCCACTACGGCATAATAGCTCAGAATCAGGAAAGAAGACACAACTCCCATGATACCGACCCATTTCCATGGCGTTCCAGGAGCCAGGATCTGGTATGCACCGGCAGTATTGGCACGTGAACGTCTGCCAATAAGAAACTCTGATACCATGACCGGTATACCCAAAAACAGTATGCAGAGAATATAAACCAGAATAAAGGCTGCTCCGCCATTTTCACCGACCTGACATGGAAAACGCCATATATTGCCCAAGCCTACCGCAGAACCTGCTGATGCTAAAATGATACCGATCTTGCTTCCGAAATTTGCTCTGTTATTATGAGACATAGAAAAATGTATAAAATTAAAATTAGTCGCTGCAAATGTACAAAAAAAGAATTATTTTTGCAGAAAAATGTAAATGATATGCGCTTTTTAATAACAGATTATTTAAAAAAGTACCCTGTAACTTTGGTTTTAATTCTTGTGATATGGTTCCTGTCGCTGTTTACTCCACCGGAAACGAAGCTGAATGAAATTAAGTTTATTGACAAATGGACTCATTTGCTGATGTATGGTACTTTGACTGCCTGTTTTTGGATAGAGACATTCCGGACCCATAAGCGACCGTTTACGTTTGTTCGCTGGAGTATCATGTTATTGTTGCCTGTCATGATGGGTGGACTGGTAGAACTGGTTCAGGCGTATTGTACTGTAAATCGTACGGGAGACTGGCTGGATTTTGGGGCCAATACGGTGGGTGTGTTATTGGGAGCAGGTGTGGTTTGTTTATTGGGCAGATATATTAATGGCGGCAAATGACCTGAAATGCCAATAAAAATACGTTCGCCTTTTATTTTTTGTATATTTACCCATTGAATAACAATAGGAAACAAGATTTTATGAAAAGATTTTTATGTCTTTGGGGGCTTCTGCTGTGTCTTTCTTTGGAGGCTGTTGCCCAAAGAGCATTTACCGTACGTGGAAAAATTATTGACCGTTTAAGTCGTGAACCAATTCCTGGTGCAGTCGTATCGCCGATTTCTGCAGATACATTGAAGGCTGTAACCGATACGGCTGGTGTATTTCTGTTGCAAGGGGTGCGTCCAGGTATTTATTCCTTTCAGGTAAAAGCTGTGGGCTATAAAATCATGCAGACACCGGATTATATGGTTTCGGCTACGACTCCTGAGGTCAATGTGGAGATGGATGAAGAAACCAAATATCTAAATACGGTGACGGTTCGTCCTGTTTCATACGGAAAAACCGCTGAGAGTCCGGTAAGTGTACAGGTGATAGGATTACGAGAAATAGAGAAAAGTCCGGGTGCCAATAGGGACATTTCCCGTATTGTCCGTGGGTATCCGGGTGTGGCGTTTTCTCCAGTCGGTTACCGTAATGATCTGATTGTTCGTGGTGGAGGGCCGTCAGAGAATCGTTTTTATATGGATGGAATTGAAATTCCCAATATTAATCATTTTGCTACGCAGGGAGCAACAGGGGGGCCGGTCAGTATTGTCAATGCCGATCTGGTCAGGGAAATCAAGTTCTATACAGGTGCCTTTCCTGCAGAACGTGCAGGAGCCATGAGCTCTGTACTTGATTTTCGTCTGCGTGACGGCTTGTCTGACGGTCAGTCTTTTAAGGTGACCTTAGGTGCTTCAGAAGCCGCTTTGAGCGGAAACGGACATATAGGAGAGCGGACGACTTATCTTTTCTCAATCCGTCAGTCTTATTTACAGCTTTTGTTTAAAATGCTCGGCTTGCCCTTCTTGCCGAACTATATTGACGGACAGATGAAGGTGACAACACGTTTTTCATCTTATGATGAATTGACCGTAATGGCTTTGGCTGGAGTAGACAGAATGGAACTGAATACGGATCTGGCAGGAGAGGATGAGGGAGCTGATTATATTTTGAGCTATTTGCCCAAGATAGAACAGGAAACTTTTACGGTGGGGGCTACTTATCGTCATTATGCTGGTAAGCATACTCAGACTTATGTACTGAGCCATAATTATTTAAACAACAGAAATCTGAAATATCGTAATAATGACGAGTCCGTAGAGGATAATTTAATGTTGCGTTTACGTTCTGTTGAACAGAAGACTACTTTTCGTGTAGAAAACCGGACGGCATTGTCCGGCAACTGGGTCTTGCGTGAAAGTGCAGAGCTTAATTATATGGATTATACAGATAATGAACGTCGGCTTCAGCCAAATGCTGATTGGACTAAATATCAGACTCATTTAGGCATGGTGGGTTATGGAGTTTCTTTCACGGCTGCATATACGGGGATGGAAGAGAAATTGATGTTGTCAGCAGGTGCACGAGTGGACGGCAACAATTATTCTTCCAGAATGATGAAAGCTTGGGAACAGATCTCACCTCGTGCTTCATTGCGCTATATGTTTACACCGCATTGGTCGGTAGCGGTTTCTTCCGGATGGTATCATCAGCTGCCACCGTATACGGCATTGGGCTATAAAAACGAGATGGGGACGCTGGTAAATAAAGATTTGCGGTATATGAGCGTGAGCCAGACTGCGTTGGGAACAGAATGGCGTGTAAATGAGCGTGTGGCTTTGTCTGCAGAAGGCTTTTATAAGGCATATCAGCATGTACCGCTTTCGTTGTCAGATGGAATTCCTTTAACTTGCAAGGGAACTGAATATGGCGTTGTAGGCAATGAATTGCTTGTTTCTACAGCCCAGGGGCGTGCCTATGGAATAGAGACGTTATTGAAATGGAATATTCCTGATAAATTGAATGTGACAGGATCGTTGACCTGGTATCGTAGTGAATACCGTGCAGACCGCCATTCTGCTTATATTCCTTCATCATGGGATAACCGGATTATTCTGAATATGAGCGGGACTTATGATTTTCCGCATCAGTGGAGTATTGGAGCCCGATTGAGCTGTATTGGTGGCTCTCCTTATACGCCTTATGATGAGGAATTGTCATCCTATGTACAATATTGGGATGCTAAAGGCCAGTCTGCTTATGATTACAGTCAGTATAACTCCAAACGTCTGCCGGCTTATGCTCAGTTGGATCTGCGTGTTGATAAGGCTTTCTTCTTCAAAAAATGGCGTTTAGGATTGTATTTGGATTTGCAGAATGTGACAGTAAGCCAATTGCGTCAACAAGATGTGTTTATGAGTACGGGGAAAATCATAAATCCGGAAGCACCTGTCGCAGAGCAGCGTTATGAAATGAAACGGATAGAGCAGATCAGTGGCAGCCTGTTGCCGACGATAGGATTGACAGCGGAATTTTAATTCCTCTTATATTGAGGAACTGATGCTCAATTGACATATTCGAGTGTATTTGCTGATAGATTGTACTGTTAATGTATACTCTTTAACATTAAAGATTTAAAAAGTATTTGAAATGAGAATATCAGTCGGTTATCAGGAATTGTCGGATCTGGTTAAGAACAGATCCGGTCAGAAAATAGACCTGGCTTATGTGAGTCAGAATACAGTCAAGGTTTCAAAAGAAATCAGATTACCGTTGATCGGAATGAAATCTGTAGGAGTGAATTTGGCGGTAATAGGATTCGACGGAAAAAATTTAAGATTAAGAACAGTTTCAAACTTGTTGTCCAAACTGTTAGGATTGATAAGATGGACTGCCGACAAAGAGCAATATCTGACCTTATCGGAAGATCAGGTGATTATTCATCTCGGTGCTTTTCATCAGTTGGATAAGGTGTTTGAATATGCAGAACTACAAGGAGTGGAGTTTACACCAGAAATGGTAGAACTTACTGTTTGTATGAAATAGTTGAAAGAAAAAGAAGTGATTTTGATAGCGGTTTTAGAAATCTCTCTTTAAAACTCATATAAATTGAGGGTATATCTTTTTCGGATATACCCTCGATTATTAATGTATGAAGATTATTATTGGTTCTTCTTCTTCATGACAATGGCATCAATAACGGCTACTGCTGTAATATTTACAATATCACGTACGGAACTTTCGAAGTCGGTGAAGTGGATAGGCTTGTTCAGTCCCATTTGTATCGGGCCGATAAGTTCCATGTCATCACTGTTCATAGCCTGTAAGAGCTGATAACCGGCATTGGCAGAACTCAGGTTAGGGAATACCAATGTATTGACTTCTTTGCCGAAAAGACGTGTGAAGGGGTATTTCTTGTCGCGCAACTTGTCGTTGATGGCAAAATTAACCTGCATTTCACCGTCAATGGCCAGATCAGGATAATTGGCTTGCATATATTCTACAGCCTTATGAACATTGGCCGGGCTGCCGGTTGTGTCTGATCCGAAGTTAGAATATGAGAGCATGGCCATGACTGGTTCATGATTGAAGAAACGCACAGTCTGTTCGGACAGACGGGCCAGATCAATCAGGGTGTCTGTATCCGGATGGCGGTTGATCAGTGTATCTGCCAGGAAGTAAGTTCCTTTCTTGGAGTTGAGAATATGCATGGTACCGAAGTGGTTGTATTCCGGTCGGATACCGATCACTTCTTTTGCTACCTTTATGGTATTGGAATATTTGGTATATACACCGGTGATGAAAGCATCAGCTTCTCCGGTTTCTACCATCATCATACCGAAATAGTTGCGTTCGAACATCTTATCGTTGGCTTCCTCAAAGGTATATCCTTCGCGGGCTTTCTTTTCAGCCAAAATCTTGGCATAACGTTCGCGACGTTCTGCTTCGCGGTCGTGACGCAGATTAATGATTTCTATACCTTCCAGGCTAAGATCAAGTTCTTTAGCCAATTTTTCGATACGTTCGTCATTGCCTAACAAAATAGGATGGCAGATACCTTCAGCCTTGGCTTCAACTGCGGCTTTAAGCATATTGGGATGAATACCTTCTGCAAAGACCACACGTTGCGGGTTACGACGGGCTGTATCCATCAGCTGACGGGTAAGTTGAGATTCATATCCCATGAGTTCTTTCAGGTGCTGGCGGTAAGCATCCCAGTCTTCTATGTTTTTACGGGCAACACCGGATTCGATTGCAGCTTTGGCAACTGCCATTGGAACTTCTGTGATCAGACGTGGATCAACTGGTTTGGGGATGAAGTAAGAGGGACCGAATGTCAGGTTGTTGACATGGTAAGCCTCGTTTACAACGTCAGGAACAGGCTGTTTGGCCAATCCGGCAATAGCGCGGACGGCAGCCAATTTCATTTCTTCGTTGATGGTAGTGGCGTTTGTATCCAATGCACCGCGGAAAATATAAGGGAAGCCGATCACATTGTTGATTTGGTTGGGATAGTCAGAACGGCCTGTCGCCATCAATACATCCGGACGTGATGCCATGGCATCTTCGTAAGAAATTTCAGGTACAGGATTAGCCAAAGCAAAGACAATGGGTGATGGAGCCATGCTGCGTACCATGTCTTGAGTCAATACGTTGCCTCTTGAAAGACCGAGGAACACATCTGCACCTTTGATAGCTTCGGCGAGTGTATGGATATCTGTACGGTCTGTTGCAAAGAAACGCTTCTGTTCGTTCAGATCTGTCCGGTCTTTAGAGATGACGCCTTTACTGTCGAGCATGACAATATTCTCCAAACGTGCTCCTAAAGACACATAGAGTTTGGTACAAGAAACAGCAGATGCACCGGCACCGTTTACAACGATCTTGACATCTTCAATTTTCTTTCCGGCTACTTCAAGTGCATTAAGTAATCCGGCGCTTGAAATAATGGCTGTACCATGCTGGTCGTCATGCATGACGGGGATGTCCAGTTCTTCTTTAAGTCTGCGTTCTATTTCGAAACATTCAGGTGCCTTGATATCTTCCAGATTGATACCACCGAATGTTGGGGCAATGGCTTTGACAGCCTGAATGAATTTTTCTGGGTCTTTTTCGTTAACCTCTATGTCGAATACATCAATACCTGCATAGATTTTGAACAGCAAACCTTTTCCTTCCATTACAGGTTTTCCGGCCATGGCGCCGATATCACCCAGACCGAGTACGGCGGTACCGTTGGAGATGACAGCTACCAGATTACCTTTGGCGGTATATTTGTAAGCATCCTGAGGGTTCTTTTCAATTTCCAGACACGGTTCTGCTACACCAGGAGAGTAGGCTAATGACAAATCGGTCTGTGTAGTGTAAGGCTTGGTAGGTACTACCTCGATCTTACCGGGTTTGCCCTGTGAATGATAGAGCAAAGCCATTTCTTTTGTAATTTTTGCCATATAATAAAGTTGTTTAGATGATGTTTCATAAAAGATATTGCAAATATAACAAAAAAATATATTTTAATGTTTATTGTATACTTTTTTATGATAAAATGTGAGGTAAAAACCTTTATTAGTGACAGAATATAAGATTTTAATCTGTTGAAACAGTAACGAGAGTATATGGGCTTTGTCAGATATAGTGTTAATTGGAGGGGGCTGTAAGGCTTGTATGACCATAAGGGTAAATCCCTATTAAAAAAATAGAATTTCCGATCATGTTACTTTGGAATTTAGTTATATCTTTGTATGTGAGTCTGTTTTAAAAAAATAATTGTTATGTTGATTAGAATTTATCCCGAAAATCCCAATCCTCGCGAGATATCGAAGGCTGTAGGTTTGCTGAAAGACGGTGGATTGGTGATCTATCCGACAGATACCGTATATGCCATAGGGTGTGATGCGTTGAATGTGAAAGCCGTAGAGAAAATATGTCAGCTTAAGGGCATCAACCCACAGAAAAGCAATCTTTCAATAATCTGTTATGACCTCTCAAATATCAGTGAATATGCGCAAGTCAGCAATGCGGCATTCAAGGTTTTAAAGAAGAATTTGCCGGGGCCGTTTACATTTATACTTCCAACAAGCAACCGGTTGCCGAAAATCTATAAAAATAAGAAAGAGGTGGGTATCAGGGTTCCCGACAATAATATAATCCGTACATTAGTGAGAGAATTGGGAAATCCTATTCTGACCATGTCTGTCAGGGATGAGGACGAAGTGATTGAATATACTACCGACCCTGAGCTGATTCATGAAAAATTTGCTGATAAAGTCAGTATGGTGATAGACGGTGGATATGGGGGAGATGAGGCTTCAACTGTGGTCAACTGTGTGGAAGATGAATTTGAAATCGTCCGTCAGGGTAAAGGGCATTTGATCTTATAAATGAAGAAAGGTGGAAACTGTAATAAATATATGATTACAGCTTCCGCCTTAATACAATATTGGATATTATATTATTTCTTGGTTAGTGTGATGATTTCTTCACCGTTGTCATTAAGAAGTGCTACTGTTTGTGCATCCTTGACTTCAAAACTGCGTACTTCATTAAGAACCGGTAAGATCTTACGTTCAACGTCCATACCCGGACCTGCCATCATGGTGGAAATCATTTGTGAGAATTGCAAAGAAGCATTCTGTCCGTCTTTTTGTGTGAATCCTCCATTGATGATATTGCATCCTCCGGTACCATGAACCATTTTTCCCTTGATGTCGAATGCCAGAAATGGTGCTTTCTCAGTTTTGCCTAAATCCTCTACTTTTGTTCCTTTTACGGAAGAAATGAGCCATTCGCCTTCCAGGGATTCAATAGTGTTTGCAGTGCGTTTTTCCATGGTGATCACAGTTTTGCCTTTTTTGTCAGTAAGTGAAATCAGATTAGTGTCACCTTTATAACCGGCTACTTCCTTAAGAGCGTCCATAACGGCGTTTTCTGTTTCCATATCCTGACATAACATCAGGGTGGTACCTAGTTTGTCGAATGACAGTTTGCCTGGTTTCAGGGAATCTATTTCAAAGCTGCCGATGATTCTGTTGCAGCCGGCACATCCATATACGTTTTTCTTCTTGAAATCCAATCCGATAAAGACTTCTTTTTCAGCAACAGCTTTTTGACCGTTTACTTCAGTAATGGTCCATTCTCCGCTTAATGCATTGGTTCCTAAAACATTTTGTCCACTTTTACAGCTTGTTGCCAACAACGTCATACCCATAAAGGCAACAGCCATCACATTTGATTTCTTCATATTCATTTTATTTGTGTTTATAGATTAATGATATGCAAATGTACAATTCTTAAATGAAACAGAGAACCTTTTTGTATTATTTACGGTTTGTATAAAAAAAAGTTATAACTTTATTATATTCTTAAAAAGAATGTAATATACAGAAATATAGTGTCTTAAGGAATGAATATTGATAAGTATGGGAGAAAGAAAATGTAGAGTGTAAAAAGGAGAGGATTATAACAAATGATAACTGATGCTCTGAATTTCCCACTTTTTTCGTATCTTTGTTTTCTTGGAATGATAAACGGAAAATAAGAATCTTTATAATATGAATATGCAGAAAAACACGGCAGAAGAGGCTTTCTTTAAATTGATTCGTTTGGCTATTGGTTCGTGTAAAGACGGACATGTAGAATTGGAGGCTGAAGATTGGAACCGCATATATGAATTGGCTCAGAAGCAAGCCTTGGCTGCAATCGTGTTGGATGGTGTGACCTGTTTGCCGGTATCAGAAAAGCCGCCAATGGATTTGGTCCTGAAATGGATAGGACTGGTTCAGAAAATTGAAATGCAGAATCGTCGCTTAAACAAGCTGGTGGTGATGGTGGCTGACAAGTTTCGTCAGGAACAGATGGGATGTATCCTGCTGAAAGGGCAGGGATTGGCTTCCTTGTATCCTAAACCGTTACATCGTATGCCCGGTGATATTGATTTATGGATGACAGACGACAGAAGACGTCTGGTCAAATACGTTCGCCAACGTTGTCCTGGAGTGGAAGTCGTGTATCATCATATTGATTTTCCTGTTTTGAAAGATGTGGAGCTGGAACTTCATTTTACACCATCATGGATGAACTGTTGGAGAAGAAACCGGAAACTGCAACGCATGTTTAAAGAATGGTTGCCCATGCAACTTATCCATCAGATCAAATTGCCGGAAGTTGTAGGTACGGTAGCAGTGCCAACACTGGAAATGAATCGTATATATGTATTGCTTCATATTTACAGACACTTATTTGATGAAGGAATAGGGTTGCGGCAATTGTTGGATTATTATTTTATATTGGTACAACCTTGTACGGAAAATGAACGTCAGACAGCTGTCAGACAATTGAAACAATTGGGAATGTACCGTTTCGCACGTGCAGTGATGTATGTAGAACAGGAAGTCTTTGGTCTTGATGAGGAGCATTTGCTTGTACAGCCATCTGAATTCTATGGTCGCCGTTTGTTGGAGGAGATTATGCTGGCTGGTAATTTCGGGCAGTATGATTTGCGTATAAAACGGCAAAAGGATGAAACGCATTGGCATAAATTCAATCGTAAGGTTACTCGGAATTTTCATTTCCTGACTGATTATCCTGAAGAAGTAATCTGGAGCCCCTTGTTTAAAATGTGGCATTATCAGTGGCGTAAACGGAATGGTTACTTTGCAGGAGAAACCGGAAAATAAAGTCATTCTTCTTGGTTGGTTTGTCCGGTAAATTGGTTGGTTTGTCGTTTTCGGACATGGTTTTGACCCCCTCTTGTCATATTTTTGAGAAATACTTTATAATTTTGCTACGTTAAAGTAATATGATTAAATATGAAGTATGCTATCATAGCAGCAGGAGAAGGGTCGAGACTGGCACAGGAAGGTATAGAGTTACCGAAGCCGTTGGTTTGTTTACATGGTGAACCGATGATTGACCGGCTTATCCGGATTTTTACGGAAAACGGTGCCGAAGAAGTGGTCGTGATTGTCAATACATTACATCCTCAGACCGAACAACATCTGAGAGAAGGCTTGGCAACAGGCAAGTATGACCGTTTAAGATTGATTGTCAAGTCTACTCCCAGTTCTATGCACAGTTTTTATGAATTGTCTGCTTATCTGAAAGATGCACCATTCTGTCTGACAACTGTTGATACTGTTTTTCGGGAGGCAGAATTTGCTGATTATATTAAAGCTTTTCAGGAGTCGGATGAAGACGGGCTGATGGCTGTAACTGATTTTATTGATGATGAAAAGCCTTTGTATGTGGCTACTGACGGACAGTTACGGATAACAGGGTTTCATGATTCGTGTGAAAACGACCGTTATATATCCGGAGGGATTTATTGCTTGCGTCCTAATGCTTTTGAAACTTTGGAACGTTGTATGGCAGAAGGAAAAAGCAGAATGCGTAACTTTCAGCGTGGGTTGGTAGAAGATGGTCTTAGATTGAAAGCTTGTCCGTTTTCAAAGATTTTGGACGTGGATCATGCAGATGACATCCGTAAGGCAGAAGAATTTTTGGCTGCTGAAGATAAATAATTAGGGAAAAAGATGAGGAAGGATATTTGTTGTATAGGACATATTACATTAGATAAGATTATTACTCCGAAACTGGAGAAATATATGCCGGGTGGGACCTCCTATTATTTTACGGAAGGTTTATTGCATTTGGGGAAAATCAGTTATCAGTTGGTTACGGCAGTAGGAAAAACGGAATTACATGTGATAGAAGAATTCCGTCAAAAATCGGTTGATGTTAAGAATATTCAATCAGAAAGATCAGTCTTCTTTGAGAATAAATACGGTGAAGACCAGAATCATAGAACCCAACGTGTACTTGCCAAGGCAGCTCCTTTTACGGTAGATGACTTAAAAGATGTAGATGCTCAGATTTATCATTTGGGTAGTTTGCTGGCAGATGATTTTGAACCGGATGTGATACCCTATCTGCATCAGAAAGGATTGGTTTCGCTCGATGTGCAAGGCTTGTTGAGAGAAGTACGCGATGAAAAAGTATATGCAGTAGATTGGAAAGAAAAACGTGAACTGTTACCTTATGTGGATATTCTCAAGGTCAATGAATATGAAATGGAAGTGCTTACGGGTTGTCATAACGCTTATGATGCTGCACTTCAACTGGTAGAATGGGGATGTCGTGAGGTCTGTATTACTAATGGCAGTTATGGTTCACTGATTTATGCTGAAGGACATTTTTATGAAATTATGGCCTATCCGCCTTGTAAGGTCGTGGATGTGACCGGTTGTGGTGATACTTATTCTACAGGCTATCTGTATCAGCGTTTGAAAGGAGCGGGTTACGAGGAAGCCGGACAGTTTGCTGCTGCTATGTCTACCTTGAAATTGGAGGCTGCCGGACCTTTTTCGCGGACGGAAACTGATATACAACAATTGGTGCGTCAATATCAGAAAGCTATCTGATACAGAATATATTTAGACATTGATAATTTGATATACTATGAAAGCTTCGCTGCCTTGTTCTTTGGGAATAAGGTTGTGAGGCTTTTTTAATCAGGGGAGATGAGAAATATGACATTGCGTTTTTGGGTATTATGTTTGATGAGTCTGATGATGTGGCAGGTTTCTGTCGCACAGAATGTGGCAGGACGTGTGACCGATGCTGAAACCGGAGAAACATTGCCTTCTGTAAACATTTATTATGAAGGGCGGCAAGGACATGGATCGCCTTCGGATCTGGATGGAAATTACAGTCTGCCGTTTGAAGAAGGTACACTTGTATTTTCTATGGTCGGTTACCAGACACAAAAGATTCAGATAACCAAGCCGCGTAATCTTAATATTAAGCTGGTTCCGGATACCAAAATGGTCAAAGAAGTCCTGATACAGAAGAAAAGGCAACGATATAGCCGTAAAAACAATCCGGCAGTGGAAATGATGAAAAAAGTGATTGCTGCGAAAAAGAAAACCGATTTGAGAGAACGGCCTTATTTTTCTTATGACAAGTATCAGAAGCTGACTTTTGCGTTGAATGAAGTGACGGAGAAAGTCTTTCAGGATGACAAGTTCAAGCGTATGCCTTTTCTCAAGGATCATGTAGAGGTTTATCCTGCTACAGGCAAACTCATTCTGCCTATTTCTGTCAATGAGACTGTGACCCGTCATATTTACCGTAAAGATCCAAAGACAGAGAAAGACATCGTTACCGGTGAACGTGTTGATGGTATCAGCGAGTTATTCAATACCGGTGATATCATGACGAGCATTATCAAGGATTGTTTTACGGATGTGGACATTTATGAAGATGAGGTCCGTTTGCTTCAGTATCCCTTTATCAGTCCGATTTCCACAACCTCTGCTATCCGTTTCTACCGTTATTTTATAGTGGATACGGTTATGGTAGATAAAGATAAATGTTATCATCTTGAATTCTTGCCTAATAATCCACAGGATTTTGGTTTTTCCGGCAGTTTGTATATCATGGCAGACTCAACATGGAGAGTTCGTCGTGCCGAACTTGGTATTCCTCAACGTTCGGATGTGAACTTTGTAGAGGAAATGGATATTGTGCAGGATTTTCAACAGTTGCCTACGGGTGAACATGTTTTGGTCAGTGACAAGATGGTTGTACAGTTGGCTTTGGTGAAGTTCATACAGAAGTTTCAGGTAGAGCGAAGTACGGCATATAGTCATTACGAATTTGATGAAATTCCGGATAAGACATTTAAATTCAAGGGTGACCGTAAGGTGGAAGCCAGTGCCATGATGCGTGATGAGGATTTTTGGGCGGTGCATCGAACGGAGGAACTCTCGAAGTCGGAAAGTAAACTGGATGTTTTCATCAAGAAGATGGAGCAGATTAAAGGCTTTAATTTTGTTTTGTTTGTGGCAAAGGCCTTTATTGAGAATTTTGTGGAAACGACTGCTGATCCCAAGAAGCCGAGTCTGGTGGATATTGGTCCGGTCAATACGATGATTACTCATAATTTTGTGGAAGGTTTACGCTTGCGGGCAAGTGCCCAAACGACGGCAAATCTTAATCCGCATTGGTTTGGAAAAGGTTATGTGGCCTATGGTTTTGAGGATCACCGATGGAAAGGCATGGGCGAGTTGACTTATTCATTCAATAAGAAGGATTATCTGCCTCGTGAATTTCCGGTCAATAACCTCACATTTTCTTATGCTAACGATGTAATGTCACCCAGTGACCGTTTTGTTCCGACAGATAAAGATAATGTCTTTATTTCATTTAAATGGACAACAGTTGACCACATGCAGTACTATCAGCGTTATCATCTTACTTATGACAAAGAGTGGGAGAATGGATTACGTATCAATATGCAGATGAAACATGAGGTCAATGAGCCTACAGGTGCTTTGTTTTATCAGTCTTTAGATGGTAATGGCGGTCCTTCAACAGATCCTTCACTATATAAAAAGGACATTACGACGGCGGAAGTCGGTTTCGGTGTGAAATATCAGCCAGGAGCGACGTGGATCAATACTAAGCAACGTCGTCTTTCTACTAATTTGGATTCACCTATATACAGTCTTCAGCATACAGTGGGAATCAAGGGTGTTCTCGGTGGTGAATATAATTATAATCTGACGGAGGCGACGGTTTATAAACGTTTCTGGTTACGTTCATGGGGAAAGATGGATTTCTTCATCAAAGGAGGTGTGCAATGGAACAAGGTGCCATTCCCGCTTCTGATTACGCCGCCAGCCAACCTGTCCTATATTATGGAGGATAATACCTTCAACCTGATTGACAATATGGAATTTATGAATGACCGTTACGGATTGATGATCTTCTCATGGGATTTGAACGGTAAGATCCTTAACCGTATACCATTGATCAAACGTCTGAAATGGCGTGAATATATAGGTTGTAATGTGTTGTGGGGAACATTGACTGACAAGAATAATCCTTTCCTGGCAGAGAATGCAAATGACAAGGAGCTGTTTTATTTCCCTGGCAACTTCCGGAATGACGGTTCATTTTATTATAATTCCCGGGTGATGGATCCGAAAGTACCTTATGTGGAGCTGGTTGCAGGAATTCATAACATATTCAAACTTCTGCATGTCGAGTATGTACATAGAATGAATTATATACGTCCTGACACCCAGAAGTGGGGTATCCGTTTTATGCTTCGCGTGACGTTCTGACGGTGCTTTGAATGGTGCGTGTGTGCTTACGTCCGTAGTCCATCCTGAATGCAAACAGCCATACTATGATAAAGGCCATACAAGGTACGATAAAGGCTGTTGGAACGGAAAGATGGTCTGCAACGTAGCCTGTCAGTAACGGGCCTATAGAACCACCGATTACGGTCATCATCAGAATGGATGAGGCTCGTTCTGTCCATTCTGTGCCGGCAGTACGGAGTGTCAGTGCAAAAATGGTAGGAAACATAATGCTTTCAAATACGTAACATGTAACCAAAGCTACTATGGAGACTACGCCTAAATGGGCTATGACAATGGCAGATGTCAGAACCGTACCGATAGCACAAATGTGAAGAAGACGTTCAGCTGTAAAACGTCGCATGAGTATGCTGCCGATAAAACGGCCACACATAAAAAGTCCCAATCCACCGAATGACAAGACCATAGAGGCCTGTAGGGGAGTCATGAATCCGTCGTCACTGACGTAGTTGATGAAAAAAGTATTAATGGATATTTCTGCAATTTCATAACAGAGTAAGGCCAGGAACCCGAATATAAACAGACTGTGTGTGAATGGCTTTCCGGTCTTCTTGCGTTTTGGTGTATCTGTTCGGGCATCCATCAATACGTCCGGTAGTCGGAAGTGTGAAAAATAAAAGGCTACTACCAGTACGACAAGTCCGATAATACTGTAAGGAATGGCGATGTGGGCAATTTCTCCTTCGCGGCCAAAGAAAAATAATCCGCCGAAGAGAGCACCGCAAATACTTCCCAGACCGTTAAATGACTGGGCACGGTTCAGACGTCCGGCTGCAGTGGCCGGATCTCCAAGCAGAGTGACATAGGGATTTGCAGCAATTTCAAGTATGACCAGACCACAACCTATGATAAAAAGCGGCAGCAGGATATAATAAAATGATGAAATAAATTCCGTAGGGATAAACATCAGTGCGCCGATACCGAAAAGCATCAGGCCGAACACAATGCCGCTACGGGTTCCGAAGCGTCGGATAAACTGTCCGCCAGGTAAAGCCATCAGAAAATAGGCACCGTAGATAACGGTCTGCATTAATGCAGCATGAGTATGACTGACTCCCATTGTCATTTGGAAATGTTTGTTTAAAACATCCATTATGGAACGTACTCCGCCCCATAAGAAAAATAGGGAAGTAATCAGGATAAAGGGCACCATATACGAGGTGTCAACAAGTTTGGTAATGCCTTTTTTCTGTTTCATGATATCATGTATATTTATGTACCGTTATTGTCTGACAAACAGGTCTGCCACTTGCGTTATATTTTCGACGATTGCATCAGGTAATGTTTCATCTGTTTCTTCCGGAGCCCAGCTTTCTCCTTTCATCCAGATTGCCTTGCAGCCAACAGCTTTGGCCGGTATGATATCCTTGCCGTAAGAATCGCCGACAACGGCCGTTTCTTCTGCTGGAAAACCTGTAGCCCGGACACCCATACGGTAAATCTCCGGATCAGGTTTCCGGACGCCGACTACGGCAGATTCAATTACACTTTCAAAATATTCCAGTTTGAAATCCTTTAGTATTGTTTCAATATTACCGTAAAAGTTAGAGACCAGAACCAGTTTATATTGTCTTTTCAGTTTTTCAAGAACCTCACGACTTGTTTCAAGAGTCTTGATGGCATAGTTATTACAATAGTCAGCAATAGCTTTAACTGCAGATTGTCGTTCTGTTTCCGATGGTGACCAATAGTTTTGACGTACCAGTTCTTCTGTCTCGATATTGACCTTTTTGAGTAACAAGGTATGGAAATTGTCTTCCGGACAAATGATTGGTGATTTGGCCAGAGCCCTTTCCGCAAAGACATAAACCTCACGGAATTGTGCTTCACTGACAGGAACGGATGCCTGACAGAATCCTTCCCAAAGCACATTGGCCCAATGACGTGCACCTGTATCCAATGTACCCCCGTAGTCAAATATGATGGCTTTTATATTTTCAAATTGTGACATATTCATCAAGTTTGTTATAAAGTGTTCTGCTTAATTTCTCATGGCAAGCGCGCATGTAGAAAAAGATCAGTGAAAGGACAATGATTTCAAAGGCCACATAGAGCCACGGCATCTTAATAAGAAGTGACACATAAAGCGCGATGGCGCGGGTATTGAAGGTCAGTATGTTGGTGTACTTCATCAGAGGCAGACTACCGGCTCGGAAATCATCACGAAGCTGTTGGGGGATATTATCGCCGAATTTTTCCTTTACGGCCTTTTTGAATTTCTGGAATTGCGGGCTCATCTGTTCTTGTGAACGGGTGTAGTTGCAATAGGAGTATAGGAAAATTTTCCAGGCGAGGTTACCTTTCCAGGGAGTTGCAAGATAATCAGCTCTGACTTTCTCATAACTGTCCAGTTCGCTTCCGTCTTTACCTTTGAGAAAGTACAAGTGTATGTTACGGTAATAATCAGCAAGCTGACACTGTTTGACGTGGCAAATCAATCCGTCGAAAGCACAGAGCAACCAGATCCATACACCCCATTCCGGCATAAGCCGAAGTGAGATAGCCACATATATGGAGAAAAACCATACATCCCCTGCGAATCCATCGAGAATTCGGCCCCATAAGGTTTTTTTGCCTGTCATGCGGGCTAATTGTCCGTCTGCACTGTCATAAAGGTTTGCCCAAATGAGTAACAGAATACCAATCAGTGTATGGGTCAGATCCGGAAAATAGAACATGACGCCAGCCGTTCCGCCCAAAATAATAGACAGAATGGTGATCACATTAGGATGTGCATTAAACTTATTGAAGAAATTAGCCCACATCAAACCTAACGGGCGGGTAAAATGAATGTCAAGCCACTCTTCTGTGTCCTGTGACTTGAAAGTGGATTGTAATTTGTTTTGTTTTTTATTCATGACAAATGAAAAACTATTGAGAGATGTGTTTATAAATGAGTTGTGCAATGGCAGAGGCTGCTTCTTTACGGCAGACAGAAAAACTGGGCCAGTCGTTGAAATCAATGAGTACAAACTGCCCCGATGGTTTGATGATAGCATCTCCTCCATAGACAGACACGCCTGTTGCTTTGGCTAATGTATTCATTTGTTGTTTGAGTGCCTGCAAGTCGAATTTATAATTTCTGGAAGGAGCATTGAAACGTTCCAAACCGAATTTACTGTATCCGTTACTTCCTCTCGAAGGGTAAACGAAGAAAAATTCTGTGTCAGCTACACCGTAAAATTTCAGAAGATCCCCTTCTGTATGTGATTCTGTAATGAAATGCTGGATACCTCTCATTTTGAACAGGTCCAGAGCTTCTGATAATTCTTCGGGAATAGAAATGAATTGCACATCGTCTGCGTGTTGGGCACAACCGTCGTCTCTTTTAAGCCAGCAGGGGTATGAAAGGGTAGATAGATCTTGAGGCAGATTCGTTTCATCATACCCTTCTGGTGCCTCAATGTGTAGTGCTTTGTAGAAAGTGTGTAGTTTTCGTCTGTTAAGAGTTAACAGGCTGGCAGCACTGTTTGGCATATAAAGTCCCTTGGCTTCTGCCTCTGCCAGAATTTCCAGGGTTTCTTGGGCGCGTCCCATGGAAAAAATCCCTTCGATGTTTTCTAAATCAGCGGGGATAAGAAATCTTTCATCTATGAGTCGTATGTCGCAACCATGATTTTTAGACAGACATTTTGCTACAGATTGCAAAATGGCCGTATCGCGCAGAACAGAGTTGGGTGAAAAAAGTGGAGCGCGGCTAATTCCTAATATTCTTATCATTCTTTGTTCAGGTAAGAGAAACCGCTCATAAAAGATTCGGTTTCTAAGATGAAACAACTCAAATTGAACGTGTAAAGTTACGTTTTTTTCTTCTTTTATTCAAATTTGTTTGCCATTTTGAACAAAAATGAGGTATAATGGGTACATGATATTTGTTTTGCTCAGTATGAGCGTAAAAATAAAAAGGGCATCCCTATTAAAGGATGCCCTAAATTAAGATGGGAATTAGTGAATTTCAATCATTTTATTGATTTTGGCCTTGTCTTCCGGAGCCAGTTTCGGTAATGTGATGTTCAATACACCGTCTTGAACGTTGGCACCGATCTTGCTGACATCCACATCATCAGGTAAAACAAGAGCTTGTTCGAATTTAGAGTAAGAAAACTCGCGACGCAAGTATTTCTTTTCCTCTCCTTCTTTAGTTTCGTTCTTCTTTTCCATACTGATGACCAATTCATTGTTGTCGCTTAATTGTATTTTGAAGTCTTCCTTGGTCATTCCGGGAGCGGCAACCTCTACTTTATATTCTTTTTCGCTTTCTATGACATTGATAGCGGGCGCTGTGGCATTGGCTCTTACCATCCAATCGTTATCAAAGAAATCGTTAAAGATACTAGGTAACCAATTCTGATTGTTATACTTTCTAATGGGTGACATAATGTAAATCTCCTATATTTTTTAGTTAAACTTTCTGTTTCTGAACCCTTCACCTTTCGGATCCGCGTTCACTATATAAAATACAAAATCTGTGCCGGATGTCATTTTGACAATATGCTTCCTCCTGATTTTAAACATCCGAAATCTTCTTTAAATACTGGCCGAACGTTTTTAAAATAACGAAAACCTTTTTTACATTTACATCTGACATCCTTGTCAGAAAAGTGGTCATAATGTCTGTTGCTAGATCATTGTCGTACGTAAAACAACTCGAGGAAAGTATGGATTGGGAGAGTCAAGCCTGGAAAATGCAAGGTCGTGATGTGGATTTACTTTTAATATATGTGATAGAAAAGGTGATGTGGTTTGCTCTTTCTAATAAGACAATAAAAAGAATAAAAGTATGATAAGGAAAATTTTGAAAATGTTATGGCGTACTTGTGTCGTTTTCGCAGGCTTGGGTACTTTGTTTGTTTGCTGTGGAGTGGGTTATGAAATCTGGCAAGAGAAAAACTACCATTATACAACGTATGAATTTAAGGGGGCGATAAAAGAGCATTATTTCCCTAATCGTAATGAATATCGTCTTTATAATGCTAATACAGACCGTTATACCCTTAAAGGTTTGAGTTGGGTATCTTGTTGTGCAGAAAATGATTCTCTGGTTGTTTTTTGTAAGGATGGCAAACGTGGTTTTGCCAATGCCAATACCGGTTTGGAAGTGATACCAGCCCAATATGAACGTGCGTGGGTGTTCTCAGAAGGTCTGGCTGCCGTGATGAAAGGTGGTAAGATAGGTTTTATCAATGTTCGGAATGAAGTCGTATTGCCTTTTCAATATGATTATGCTGATCGCGACGGACTGGCAATAGACTATCTTTTCCGTGACGGTTATTGTACGATGACTGACAAACGGGGTGCATGTGGTCTTATAGATCATTCTGGAAAATGGGTGGTGGCCCCAAAATATGATTGTATATGGGCACCTCATGAGAAAAAGTACCGTATTGTGAAGGACAATGATCAGTATGGTTTGTTAGGTGACAGTCTGCAGTTCCTCTTTCCTATTAAATATGATTACATCGAATTTGCCCCTCATGGTGTCTATCTAAGTAAAGACGGTCATAAATGGCAATCCGATTATGATGGTACCGTGATTCGTCCGTTTTTGGCTGATAACTTTTGCCGTATGGAATATCAGTCCGGTTATACGGATGAAGGAGACATGAAATTGCAGCTTTCCGGTTATCTTAGATATGATATTTATAATTGTTGCGGTGTCATCCGTTGTTCGGATAACAAAGTGATTATTCCTGCTATTTATGAAGAGGTGAATTTGTTGTCTTCAGGTTTGTTTGAAGTGAGATTGCCTGATTCCGATCAATGGATGTTGTTGGATGGTGAAGGTAAAGAGGTTTTTTGTGATTGATGATGATGAAGCAAAAATTAGAGCTGGGGTGGAGTACATTTTGTATGTCAATTTGTCATTTACTATATTATGAGTATATTTGTTGTGTTATTTCTAAAAATATATTTGGATCTTCTGAATATGTTCCGATGAATATAAAAGTGGAAAATTTTTGGTGATGTGTGCATAGATTTGCTTGTAAACTGATAAAATTATCGCATAAGATGTGTTTTAAATACGATGAATGGAATTTGTATTTCTTCCCTCTAGATTGTTTTTAAATGCACTGTATATTAAAAATATAATTTAAATTAGGATTGTTTTATCAGGAAATATTGTTTTTTCTGTTTAAATCTTAAATATTGATATTTTATGTATTAATATTATCTATTAAGAGTTACTTAAAAATAAAATCATATTTTCCTGGTTTTAAATAAAAAAGTTTGTGTAAGTGTTGTGATTTAATTCATTTTTTAATATTTTTGTATGGAAGCAGACTTATTATTTTTTTAATGTTATTAGAGTGAAAACTTTTAATGTAGGTCCTGAGTGGCGTTAATTAATAAATAAATTAAGAAATGAATATTGATATATCATATATAATGATTTCCTTATTAGGGGCGCTTATTGGTTACATTGCCAATGATATTGCTATACGAATGTTGTTTCGTTTGCATAAAACAAAATATGTATTGAGTCTTCATGCCTTTTTTAATCAAGGTGTTATACCAAAAGAATTAGGACGTACCGCAAATGTCATTGGAGGAGTAATAAGTGAGAACCTTCTGAATAAGGAGGTCTTAGAACGTTATCTTCTGTCAGATGATATGGTTGGTAGGGGCGTTCGGCTATTGAAGAGCTTATTGAAGTTCAGAGTTACAGAGATGAGACCCTAAAAGAATCCTTCGTTATTTCTTATCTGATAAGGAGATATTTATCATAATTCGGAATGCAAATGAAAATATTATATAATAAATTTGTGTGGAGTTTTCAGGTCCTGTTGTTAGTGACAAATTGCACATATAGCAATTGATTGTATAGCTGAAAGCTGAGTATAAATGGAGTTCAAGAAATTCTTTTGATATAATTGGTGTAATGGGTGAATTAAAAGGAATGGTAATCGGATTTTTGAACATCAATATTATTGTAAAATTTTTGGATATGTTGAGAATCCTGAGTGAATATTCCCTTGCTAATAATATAAATGATATGTTAAAGAATATTGGGAAAGGAGATTGTGTTCAATATAGTAGATGATGAAGTTGAAAGTTATTTAAACAAGATAATCTACAATTTGCTTGAAGGTGATGATGAATAACGTACGGGAACGAATTAATAAGATGGATGGAAATGATACTGAAAAGCTTATGCTCCAAGTCGTGGATAAAGAAATTAAAGCATTGTGTAGCTTGATGTTTTGTTAGAACTGGTGATGGGAAGTATAAATATAATCTTATTTTTTACAACTTACTTAAATACAGTAGTATTAACATAAGAAATAAATATTAATAAAATGAATTTTAGATATAATAATAGGACTTATCCTTCTTTATCAGAATTTATTAAAGAGGAACGGGACAACAAAGGAAGTCTATATTGCAAACGACTTGAGTTCGCACATGAAATAGACTCAACCATTATTAAGGCTTTAGACGCGACACATGTTCAAAATGCGATCAACAAACTTGCAGATTTGCTTGTGAGCTACCTTAATGGAATAGAGATAAGTAGTGGAATCGTTATAGACGACAATAATTTCCCGGAAATAAGTGAAATCCTAAATCATTGCTGTAAAACTTTGGGGATTAAAATTCCTCATGCTGTCGTATCCTCAAGAATGCCAGGAATAAATGCGTATGCTTCAGGAACAGTTGATACCCCATATCTGTTGATAAGTGATCTGGCTACCCATCTATTAACAAAAGAAGAGCTCACATTTATAATCGGTCATGAATGTGGACATCTCGCCATGGAACACCTTGTTTATCATCTAATTGGTAGAAGTTTGAATGAGCTTGGAAAATTACTTCCCGTTGTTGGTCCAATGCTTGTGGAACTGGTGAATCTTCCCATAAATACATGGTCGCGATATTCTGAAATTACTGCAGATAGAGCAGGTTTTTTATGTTGTGGTGACTTAAAAGTCGCTCAGAGGGCATTGATGAAACTTGAAAGTGCATTTGCAAATGTGTCTGATGTTGATCTTGACACTTATATTGAGCAGTCATTGGAGAATATTGAAAATATGAAGCTTGGTGCCATAAAGGAATATCTTCTTGATCATCCCATCACGCCAAAGAGGCTGAAAGCCTTGCAATATTTTAGCCAGTCTGAGATGTATTATCGCATTACAGGGAAAGAAATAACTCCAGACGCCTGTCTTTTGCCTGATAGTGTATTAAAAGATAAAGTTAACAATATTCTGAAAATCCTCTAAAGTTTCTCATATGTTAAGAAAAGAAATATCAAAAGAAATGGCAATGTCATTGGCGGAAGATTTATGCTTGAATCAATATATGGATATCAGTAATCTTATAGAAGGATTACATATAGAACAGAATAAGGAGGCTAAAGTATATCTCATCACAACGAACAAGGAAGTTGTAGAGTCTATCTTGTCCGATTATTATCACATCTTAATATCATTGAATAGTGATATTGTCATTAAGATAACCATACAGCATGGAGATGATAGTTATACTGTCATGACTGAATATGGTGAGATGTTGGTTGACAAAGACGGTTTAACCAGGATCCTGGGTAAGAGTACAAAAGACGTTGAGTGTTCCATCATGAGGCGTGAAGAGTTATATAAAAACATTTCGCTTCATATCATTTATGTTCCAGAGTACAATAGAATAGATACAGATAGCTGGCGTTATAACCTTTTAGAGGCAGACCAACTCCTATTCATCCTTAATGCAAGTCATATTTTATATTTAAGAGAGAGAGACTTTATTAATACATTGGTGCTCCCTTATTATTCGTCATCGCGATTGCTTTTTGGAATAGGGAATGCACAATATATAAAATCGTCTGAATGGCATGATGCTATTATGCGTGTCAAGATGTTAATCAATGAAGACTATGAAGCTTTTCCTATTTTCACAGAAAATGTCTCACAAGAAAAGAAGCTAAGATATTCTGGTCATGAACGGACTATCTTAAGTCTTCTTCGTGAAAGTCAGAAGTGTGTTTTAGATTTGCGTTTGTCCCATCTAAAGGACTTAGACAACTATAAGGCACAGTTGCTTGAACAGCTATTGTTACAAACTAAGAAAGAGATTGAGAGTAATTTATCTTCAGGGGAGTCTATGCTGGTTTCTATAAAAGAGCGTGAAGAAATAATTGCTAAAAGTAGACAGCATATTGGGGATAATGTTGATTTATTCCTGAAAAGTCCTCTCTTGGCAAAAAACAGAAATGCAGTAGATGGTTTTGCAAAGGTTTTTAAAAATTCTCTTAAAGAGGATATTACAATGTCAGAAGATATCAGGCAAGACGCTCGTTCTTTAACAAGGTATCTATCTGCCATATGGTCGCAATTTTCAGAAGACCAAAACAGTATGTTGCTTGAAGAGTTTGAACGTGAAACTTATATGTTAATGGAAATGATGAGACTTGATCTTGGGCATCTCATACATAATATAAATGACGTGAACATGCAAGAGAAAATAAAGAGAAAGTTAGGTAATTCGTTCAGTGTTAACACTTTCTTTTCACGTAAAACGGTAGCTGGTAATGGAGTGACGGATGCTCTGACAATTGGAGGTATCATAACCGGTTTATTTGTTACTCCTCTAGGATGGGTCGCTGTGATTGCTTCTGAAGTTATGAAAGTAGTAAATAATGAAGCCATGAACAACGAATATAAAGAGGTGTTAAAAGCGAAGGTGGATGATATTATTGATAAAAATAAAGAAGAACTGTTACTTCAAGCGGAAAAGCGTTTTAGCATTGTCGCCAAAGAATTCCATGATGGGATAATGGATTATTATGACGAACTGATTGCTTCCGTTAAGCAAATAATAAATGAAGAAACAGAAAAAAAAGAAAAGGCTTCAGAAATTCTTGAAAAAATAAACACTTTAATATCATAAAAATATGGCATACAGTAAAGAAAAACAGCAGATACTTGTATCAAGTCTTACAAATATCGGTGCGCTTGTCGGCCACAACGAACTTGGTCTGGCAGGTGGAATAAAAGGTTTGGAGATGAGCGTAGAACAGTCTCAATGTATTGAAGAAGCAAAAGCTGTTCATGACGGTTTGTTTAAGATTGTTGTTATGGGCACATTTAGTTCTGGTAAAAGTACATTTATAAATGCATTAATTGGAGATAAATTGCTACCAGAATCCTCCTTGCCTTGTACTGCTATCTTAACTTTTATTCAATATGGTACGGATGAAAATCATGTTGATGTATATATGGCAGATGAAAACCAAGCAGATGGTAGTGTAAAGGTTGGTGAATGTGTGCAAATGAGTATAAAAGCATTTCAGGAAGAATATAAATACACATTGGATGATGAAAAGGCGTGTAAAAAAAATGGATTTGTTCCGCGCTTTACAAAGGTGAAATATGCTGTTATGTATTGTTCGAAACCCTTAATGGAAGGTGGTATCAGTTTTATTGATTCTCCGGGATTGCAAGATAAAGCCATAGCAACTGAACTTGCACTTAATATAGCTCAGAAAGCGCAAGCAATAATTTATTTGACACTTGAAAGAGGATTTGAAAAAGCTGATAAAGAATATATTTATTCTAATTTCAAAAATTGTCCCAATAATGTTTTTTTTGCGATAAACAAATTTGATCTTATTGATGCAGACAAAAGAGCACAATCATTACAGAAAATAAAAGATGAAGTTACTTCTGTTTTTACAGATCAAAATGGAAAGGTAAATGAAGAACTCCTTAATAGACGAGTGTTCGGTATTAGTGCCTTACGGGCATTAGATTCTCGGCGAGGTATGACTTACGATCGGGAAGAAGATATAGAAGTGAAGTTGGATGATGCTCAAAGGAAAAGTAAATTTGAAAAGAGTTGGTTTGCTCCATTCGAACAGGAACTGGAAACCTTCCTGACAACAGACGAAAGATGCCTGGCACAATATCAGAATTGTTTCCATCGTATGGCATCCACATATAGAAATGCTGAAAAACAAATTTCAGAATATCTTTATGCCTATGAAAATGAGATCCAAATGGATAATCAAAAAAAAGAAGAATGTGAAAAAATCATTTCTGATATAAAAAGTAGTATAGAACTTACTCGGGTTACATTTGATAATTGCTCTTTGAAAATACAAAATGCAGTTGCAGACCTATTGAGCGGATGTGTGACCGACATTGACAGGTCATGGGAACAGGACATGCAAGACTTGGCAAAGAAAGTCGATGTTGGTACCTTCTCTTATATGTGGCAAGGTATAAAACAGATTAATCCTCTTGCCAGTAAAGCATCTAAGGAAGAAAGCATGAAAAGATTTACTGCCAAATTCATTGATGTTGTTACGGAGTACTTTGTTAATAGAGTGGATACCTATATCACTGAAAATGGCGTAGTGGTTGATGCTGTCGTGGAGGAATGTCAGGAACACCTCAACGTGAGTTTGAACAGAACAGATGATTTGTTTAAAGATCTTACAAAGGAATTGTTGAAGATCAATCCGGATAATAATAATCCAAGCGAGAATAAAAATTGGCTGCAGATTATGATATCTGCTTATTTGGGTGATTTTAGTGCAGTTCTTAAAGGTGGAATGGAAGGAAAAGCCCCTTGGATAGATTATTTAAAGAAAACCATCTTTAATACCGTTTGGCAAATTGTTTTATTGTCTTTTGTGGATGGAGGATTGGGCGTGTTATTAGCCATAGCAATAGAATATCTGCAGGGTAGAAATAATAAAAGTGAGACAGTCAAGAAAGTTCTTGAGAGCTCTAAAAACGGCATAGTTAAAGCCATTAGAGAAAATACAGAAGAGATGAAAGATTCTCTAAACAAGAAAATCGCACTGGAAATGAATAATGAAAAAGATAAGCAATGTGTAATTAATCTTCAAAGATTGAATGATGAACAAAAAAGGATGAAAAACATAGAAGAGTTCTATCACGAGCACAATACTAATTTGGAGGAAGAAAAAGTGCGTTTTGGCAGAATTCTGGATGAGATGTATCAAGAAGCGACCAAAGCATATTCTGTGGTTTTTGATAAGAAGCTGACTTTAGATCAATTTAAACAATTCTAAGATGAATAATAATATAGATCATTTTAATAAACGATGGATAGCTATTGAAAAAGAAGTTCTTTCGTCTGTCAGAAGACAGATGAAAGAACCGTCTTTTGACAACACTATAATAAGCCGTGATTATAAAAAAGCTTGCAATGAATGGTTTAATGGTAAATTGGCACCATCTATATGGTTTAAGGAACTTGCAGATTCTGAACCAGACAAAGCATTGGCATTTAGAGATTATATAAATAGTTTACAACTTAAAGAGAAAGAAGTTTCAAAACCTAACAGGTTGTGGTCTTTCTTTTTAACGGTATTATCTGTCCCTGTTGCCTATTTAGTTTTAAACCAGATTACGGAATGGGAAATTTTGGGAAAGTCTGTATTCTCTATTGGATTTGCTGTGTTAGTATGGACGGCCTTTCAATCAAGATTCATTTCCAAATCGAGTCAATACGAAGATTCAATTGTGGATTTCTACCATGAACAATTGGAAAAACATGGTGAGAAAGCACGAAAAATTCTATTGTAAATTTATATTTTCCAAGGATGGTATACCATCCTTGGAATCAATGTTAAAATTATGGGTATTATTAGTTATATTATCAATAGAATATTAGGGAGTGTACATGTGCCTCAATATGATGATTCAGCAATTATAGACACTGCTCAAAATATTCCAAACATAATAAGCGAAACTTCTCGCACTCAAATAAAAGCAATAATTGATGAAATTCATCAAGTTTATACAGCTGCAAATAGCAAGGAATTCACAATAGGATTAATCGGTGATTTTACAGTTGGTAAGAGTTCGTTCGTCAATGCTATTCTCGGAAAGAAGATAGTTCCAGTTTCAGCTAATCCAAGTACAGCCATAATTACGAAAATAAAATATGGTCGTAAGCCGAAGGCTATTGTACATTACAATAATAATGACGAAATAGAAATGACTTACGAAGAATTCTTTGATTTTTCAGCTTTTAATTTAGATGACTTCAGAGAAAGAGAGAGAACTGGTGAAATACAAAGATTTAAAAACGTGACAGATGCAACAGTTTATGTTAAATCTGATTTTCTGAAAGAGAATAATTTATGTATAATTGATACATTAGGATTGTCTTCACATGAAAGTGATAATCTGAAGACTATAGCATCCTTGAAAGATGCCATTGCTTTGATATATGTATGCGATGAAAGAGGATTATCTATCAAAGACGTTGATTTTATATCCACTTACTTGAATCTGGAAAGAGGTGACTTGTTCTTTTGTATCAATCGTATTGATCTGGTAAAGAAAAGTGATAGGGAAAAATTAACAAATCTGGTTAAATTGAAATTGGATGATATTTTGCATAAGACAGGTTGTAGAGATGAATATCCAATAGCACGTATTTATCAAGTATCTGCTCTTTATCAGAACTTTGCCAATGGTCTTATTGACCACGAAAATTGGCGAAAAGATGTAGATTATCAATCTCGTAGCGGTTTTTCTCCTTTGTTGAATGATATATGTGAGTATGTTAAGGATAATGTAAGTAGTGCTAAAAAAAGAGCTATAAACAAACAATTAGAAACTGCAAGTATACAAATTGCTTCAGTTAAATCCTATAGGGAAAGTGAAATAAGCGCAAAAATTAAAACGCTTGAAAGTGATATAAAAAGATTTACTGAAGATATAAAAAGGCTTAAAGAGAAAGTGGCTTATAAGAAATCATTGTTTGATAACCTTGAACAATCAATATATAGTTTATTACCAGACTTGTTTAGCAGATACTCTAAAGAAGTCGACAACCATTGGAACTATGCTTGCACATTTCAATTAATGGATAAGGTGTCTTTTGGATTTACAGACTATATGAAATTGGAAAAAGACATATTTGCTCTAAAATTAAACGTATTTAAATCAATGTCAGATAGCAGATATGCCAGACTCGATTCTCTCTCGCCTTTTGTTAATCTTACATTACAATATTTACAAGAAACATTACAGCCATTGCTGTACAATGTAAGTTCAGAAATATCCAGACTTGTAGAAGACTTTATTGAACGTTATTTAATGAAAGAATTATTTGAAAATGAGGTTGATCTCAATTCCTGTATTCTTTCAAATAATCCTGTGGTAGTTTATGATAATATAAAAAATCCAATGTACAGAGCTGTAGCAGTAACAGCAACAGAAACGGCTTGGATGAAAAATAGCAATCGTAAAAGAAAGATGTTTGATGCTGCAAAAGACGAGGCATTGAAAAGTATGGAAAAACCATTTAAGGAATCTGTTGAAATCAAGTTTCGGGAAATCCAGCAAACATTGAATATATTGTATCACAACTACGTTAAACCAGATATGAATACAATTCAGAAACTTGAACAGGATAAAAAGGAAAAAGAAAGCTATATTTCTCGATTGCAACGCGAATGGAATGATGAATCTGTTTATTACAATGAAATCAAAAATGTGATTGTTGAAGCACAATTATAGTCAGAAGTAATAAAATCCTTCATTCTGCATTACCTTTTTTAATGATTACCTGTGTTAGAAACTATGTTGTATTTATCTCTTTATGTTAGAAGCGAAGAAAACAATTAAAAGTTAAACATAAAAAATTATAGAATATGTCAGTTGGTCATTTATTAGCACATGCATTACGTGCATTAGAAGAAGCTCAGAAGGATTATATCCGTAAAGAAAAGTTAGAGGCTGTTGCTGATACCATTCAGGGTTGTTCTGTAGCTGCAGCTATAGCTGGTGTAGGTTCCGGATGGTTACCAGGGGCTGGATCTCTTGTAGCAACAGGTGTATGGGTTGCTACAATCTGGGGAATGTATATAAAGGTGAATTATGATTTGGGAATAAAAATTAAGGATAATATTCTTAAAACATTAGCCTCTGCTTTTCTTACCAATATAATAGCATCATTTGGAGCATTGATACTTGCTTATGTAGCTGCTTTTGTGATCAGTTTTATTCCTGGCTTTGGTACAATGGGAGCTGTTGCAGTTGATGGTTTTTTGGGATATATCACTGTATATGCATCGGGACTCTTATATATAAGATTCCTCACAAAAGTATTAAAGGCAAAAGGTAATCTGGATTTTTCTGATATGGATATCAAGGCAATAGCTAAAGAAACGGTAAAGGAGTCCAATGTTAAGGAAATTTTAAAAGAAGGAAAGGCATCATTTAAAGAAGCTAAGAAAGAGGGAAAGTTTAAGAAGAAAGAATAACTTGTTTGCAATATAGATTTTTTCTTGTTAAGGTGATGGAAGCGGATTTGATATTTAATGAAATACACAAAGTACCAAACAACGTCTTATCACATGGAATGGGAGATCGTTTATATTGCCGTATGAATGGATTTATTTAAAAAATAATGTTTTTTATATTCCTAAACATATAAACATAAGATAAGGACAGCTCTTTCTTGTTGAATGGAAAGTACTATAAGAAATGGGGAAAAAGAAATAAATGATGAATCAATTATACGGTAAGTAGACAGTACCTGATATAGAATTCAAGTAAATGGGCTTTCTTTATATTATCGTTCTTATAATGACTTTTATGAAATATCAGAAATCTGTGAATATCAGAAGAGAGATTGCTCCATAAGCAAAGCAGATGGCGGAAATGAAAATAAAAGATACTTTGAGGTTTCTGGACTATTAAAGAATGGATATAAAATATCATCATTCAATTTTTGTGGAACAAAATCAGAATGTATAGAGCGATTGCGTGATCTTTCTTATGTGGAACGGATAAAAGTGACTATAAGAGTCAATCTAAGCGCAATGGACGATTAGATATTGATTCTATTTTTAAAATTAACTTAAAATTTTAGCTTATGAAATTTTTTATTGCTTACGAAGAGTTACAAAGTATGATATGCCAAAAGTCAGGAAAGTCTGTTAAGGTTCATGCAGACAATGCGAATGACACCGTGTTGCTGACTTATCAAATGGAGGTTAATGTTCCAATTTTAGGTAAAATAACGAAAGACATCGGTGTGAGTGTGGCTTTTAACGGAATAAAGGATACCGATTTGGATATAAGCTATACTCTTTCTAGAGGAATGAATCTGGTGGCACAAGGGGTACGTATATTCTTAAATGAACAAATAGAAAGAACTGGTTTGATGAGATGGGGAACAGAAGAAAATCAGGTGATTCTGAATCTGGAGAAACTGGCTGAAAAGATGCATATTGATGGTGTCGATAGAATTACCAATATGGTTACTATAAAAGATATCCATGCAACGGCTGAAGGTATTGAGGTCTTTGCTGTGTTGAAAAATATCTGTTAATTTCCGATTGCAATATCAGCCATTTCAGGAAAATAAGATGGGAGAATATACAGTAAATACATGTTATACACTTTATGGTGAGACGAAAAGACTGCAAGAGGCTGCAGAGTTTATTGCGGGGTGGTTTGATGATGGCATGTGGATGTACGATTCACCAAATTATATGCCAGACCTTTTATTGGAGACTTTGGATTATTGGGGTTTGGATAGATCGGATTGGATGAGTAAATATCCGAATCATTATGAATGGATGGATAATTATGCATGGGAAGAAGACATGGATCATATCGAAGTGATGACTATGGGCTTTTTACCAGAACAGACAGATGTGATGCAGACTTTTTGCAAGTGTTTTGGTTTAAGTTTTTCTTTTGAAACTATTTATATGAATGGATGAATTCTTTGATTCATTAATAATGTTTTCTGATTGTGTGATAGATGACATCAAAAAGGATGTTTAGTATATGGAATGATTTATTAATCATGAGATAGATATATGTTTAGAAACTTCTGTTAAAATACCAGTATATGCAAGAAGAATATAAATACTATGCATTTATTTCCTATAGTTCACATGATGCGAAATGGGGTAGGAAGCTTCAAAAAAAACTGGAAGATTATAAAATGTCCTCTACAATATGCCAGGAGCATGGCTGGAAGAGAAAGCCGTTAAATCCGATATTTTTTGCACCGACAGATATTCAGCCAGGGCCGCTTAGTGCTGAATTGCAAGACCGTCTTCGTGCTTCCAGAAATTTGATTGTAGTCTGTTCTCCACATGCTGCAAAGTCACAGTGGGTCAGTCGGGAAATCGAATATTTTCACAGTTTAGGCCGGGCTGAACATATCTATTTCTTCATTGTTGAAGGTATTCCCCATAGTGGTAATCCCGATACCGAATGTTTTAATCCTGTTACGGAAAAACTCGGTTTGCCGGAAATCCTAGGGGCAAATATAAATGAACGAATTTATAGCTGGCCTTGGTTAAACCGTGAGCGGGCCTATGTCCAATTGGTTACAAAGCTTCTTGGCATAGAATTCGATACGATATGGCAGCGGCACAGGCGCCAACTCTTTATGCAAATTGTTTTCTGGGTGCTGGGATTTTTGCTTCTGTTGGGGATTATTTCAACGGCTTGGAATATGAATAAACCGGTTCATGTTGGTTTGTCCTTAATCGAGAATAACCAACGAAATACGTCGTTGCCGGCACTAAAGGATGCTGTAGTTCATTTCCAAATAGATAAAGAAATCAAGACAGATACAGTTTATTGTCTTGCTGATACGGCTTATTTCCTGAATATTCCTAAAAAATATATGGGTAAGGAGGTACACTTACAAATAACCTGTAAAGATTATCTTGATGTGGATACTACGATTACATTGTCCGACCATGTTTCTGTTCGAATGAATCGTGACCGACGGGTATATGGACATATACATTTCCGGTTGTGGAATGTCAATTCAGAAATACCTGTTCCCAACCGATATGTTTATGTGGACGGAATAAAAGTAAAATCAGACAGCTTGGGTTTCGTTGATTTGATGATACCGTTAGAACGACAGAAACAGATATATATTGTCCATTCTGATGAATTTGAGTTAACGGATAGTCTTGTCTATATGCCTTCCGGTAAGAACGATGTAATTTGTATAAAGTAAATATATTCATGATATGAAACGGTTAATCACTATTTTGTTATCTATATTTTCAGTCTTGCTGTTGTCTGCCCAGATCCAGTATGGTTATGTAAAGACAAAGGGACGTTTGGGTGCTGACGGTAATGTTATCCCCGGTATTCGTCTTTCCGGTGCTACGGTAAGCATAAAGGACCGTAGTGCCTTAATCAGTGCCTCGGACGGAGCGTTTTCATTTCCGTTGCCGGGAAAAAGCTATATTGTGAAGAACGTCCGTAAGAACGGTTATCTGCTTACCGATGCCGAGCAGTTAAGAAGTTACGGCTATTCGTCCAATCCGCTTATTTTGGTTATGGAAACTCCCGAACAGCAGAATGAGGACAGACTCATGGCCGAAAGAAAGATAAACCGAACATTGCGTCGTACCATTCAGCAACGCGAGGATGAACTGGATAGTTTAAGGGAAGCTAACAGAATCACCAAAGAAGAATATGATAAGTTATATGCCCAATTGTATGATGATGAAGAGCGTAACCGCAAACTGATTAATGAAATGGTCGAGCGATATGCAAAAATGGATTTCGACCAGATGGACGAGCGCAACCGTGAGATCAAGGCCTGTATTCTTAATGGAGAATTGCTAAAAGCCGATTCGTTGATCAACAGCAAGGGGGATTTGGATGCTCGTATCCGAGAATATATTCGTCTGCGTGAGGCCAACGCTCGTGAAGCGGAGGAATTAAAGAAACGTAGTGAGACCCTTGCTTCCAGTCGTACAATAGAAGAAAAGACTTTGTTGGAACTTGCCGAAGACTGTTTCAACAAGAGTGATATGTTTAAGATGGGTCATCAGAATGATTCAGCTGCATATTATCTGGTTATAAGATCTGAATTAGATACAATGAATGTGCAGTGGCAGTTAGAAGCGGGACGATTTTTAGATAAGTATCTTGCTGCATATAATAAGGCACTTGATTATTATAATAGAGGTTTGCGAAATGCTTTAATGAGATCTGGGGAGAAGTCATCAGATGTTATAAAATGTTATAACAATATAGGTTGTATTTATTCTATTCAGGGTGATTATGCCCAAGCTTTGGAATATCACAACAAGACTTTGACTACCTGTTTATTGGTATTTGGTGAGTGCCATCCTGATGTTGCAACTTGTTACAATAACATAGGTATTATCTATTTTTCTCAGGATGATTATGTTAAGGCGTTGGAATATTTCAATAAAGCCTTGTCTATCTTGTTGTCAGTCTATGGTGAGAATCATCCCTATGTCTCTACAAGTTACAATAATATAGGTTTGATTTATAAATCTCAAGGAGTTTATGTGAAAGCCTTAGAATATTATAATAAAGCCTTGTCTATCTTGTTGTCAGTCTATGGTGAGAATCATCCCGATGTTGCTATCAGTTATAATAATATAGGTTTGATTTATAAATCTCAAGGAGTTTATGTGAAAGCCTTAAAATATTATAATAAAGCCTTGTCTATCTTGTTGTCAGCCTATGGCAACCGACATCCCGTTGTTGCAACTAATTACAATAATATAGGCGATATTTATAGGGCTCAGGGTGATTATGCCAATGCTTTGGGATATCATAACAAGGCTCTGTCTATTCGGTTAACAGTTTTCGGTGAGAATCATCCCGATGTTGCTAACAGTTACACTAATATAGGTGGCATTTATTCTTCTCAAGGAGTCTATGTGAAAGCCTTGGAATATCATAATAAGGCCTTATCTATCTTGTTATCAGTTTTTGGCGAGAATCATTCCTATGTTGCTACCAGTTATAACAATATAGGTTTTATTTATTTTTCTCAGGGCGATTATGCCAATGCTTTGGGATATTATAACAAGGCTCTGTCTATTCGGTTAACAGTTTTCGGTGAGAATCATCCCGATGTTGCTAACAGTTACACTAATATAGGCGGCATTTATTCTTCTCAAGGAGTCTATGTGAAAGGCTTGGAATATCATAATAAGGCCTTGTCTATCTTGTTATCAGTTTTTGGCGAGAATCATCCTACTGTTGCTACTAGTTATAATAATATAGGTTCTATCTATTTCTGTCAGAGAGATTATTTTAAAGCTTTGGAATATATCAATGATGCATTGTCTATCCGGTTGTCAGTTTTTGGTGAGAATCATTCCAATATCGCTACATGTTACAGTAATATAGGACTTATTTATTTTTTTCAAGGTGATTATATTCAAGCGTTGGAATATTTTAAAAAATCATTAAATATATATACAAGTCTTTATGATCACAATAATATAAATTTTGCTTCTTGTTCAAAAACAATTTACGAGACATACTGTAAACTGTTACAGCAATCCGATGAAAAAATGAAGGAGTTTGAGGATTTCATGTCCGAATATTCCTTTACTATAGATATTGTTGAAGGAGAAACCCCAGCTTCATCGCAAGGAATGTCCGGGCAGTATTATCTTTTAGAATTTGGAGACTGGAACATTTATTCTACGAAAAATCTGTTTGACAAGAATACAGAACTTCAAGGCAAACCCAAAGTCATTGTGGTAATAAAGGACGGTGTGATAACCAAACACCATTTTGAAGACAAGATAGGTTGTCAGATAGGGATTAAATATGTAGGAAAGGAAGAAAAGCAACGTATTGTTGAGTCTTATAACAAGTGGAAAAAAGAATGATTATGATATTACAGGATACGAAACGTCTAATAACTTTCTTATTTTCTGTGTTTTCAGTCTTGTTGTTGTCTGCTCAAACTCAGCATGGTTATGTAAAGACAAAGGGGGATGTTTGGATGCTGACGGTAATGTTATCCCCGGTGTTTGTCTCCCTCCCCCCAAAAAAAAATCATCCCAGTATATGATAGAAAACCTCATAAAGTTCAGTCTTTATTGTAAACGATAAAAAAGAATAAGATTATGTTTACAGTGATTTGCGTGACAATTCTTGTCTATTGTATGATGGGAAAGGATATTCGTTCTTTGTTGGAACAAGTGAAGGAAACAGACTGGCGCGGTAAGGCCAATGACCTGATGGATAAACTGAAACCTTACGCCTTGAAAGTCGGGCGGGTGGCGGCCAGGCCTTTGTTGCAGTTCTATTATGTGATGAATGACAGCCATACGACGGCGTTGGAGCGGGTTCTGATCTATGCGGCTATTATTTATACCGTTTCGCCTGTCAGCCTTATACCGAGTGCGATTTATAAGTTGTTGGGGGTGCTGGATGAAGGTGCGGCCGTCCTTTATGTCTATCGAAAGATAAAGGATAAGATCACGCCGGAGATCAATGCTAAAGTCGAGAGTACGCTGGACAGCTGGTTCGGGACAGAGTATGAGGTGGTGGAGTAACGTCTGGAATGGATAATTTAAATGAAGTAAACAATGAATGCGAACGTATTACAAAAACATGAACAAAAAATTCGGTTACTTTGGTTGGTGACAATTTTATGGATTGTCTCTATTCAGACGGCCTTAGCTTCGGCCAAAGCCGGTGAAGCAACAGTCTATACAGGGAGTACCACGACCATTTCTCTGGCGGCCACTTATCAGAACACATTGAAAAAAGCCACCGGAGTGACTTACAGATGGTATTCAGAGAATACATCTTTGGTTAGTGTGACCAGTTCAACGCGTAATTATGCTACGATAAAGGGAATCAGTCCAACATCTTCCTGTCGGGTGTATTTTTATTGCAGCTATTTTATTGACGGTTTCTATCGAACGATGGATTTTTATTATACCATTACAGTGAAATCATCAACGGTAAGTGTGACCAATGTATCGTTGAACACGACGTCAGCGTCCCTGACAGAAGGGGAGACTTTGCAGTTGAATGCCAGTGTCTATCCGACCAATGCGACTAACCGTAACGTGATCTGGTCGAGCAACAATACTTCCGTGGCTACGGTGACCGGCTATGGACTTGTGACAGCCAAGTCTACGGGTTCGGCAACGATAACATGTCGTGCCGCGGATGGAAGTGGCAAGTATGCCACGTGTGTAGTAACTGTAAAATCAGACGTGCAGCCTGCTTCCATTACATTGGATCATGCAAACGCTACGTTGGAAGAAGGGGAGACAATACAATTGACTGCAGACATCCGTCCGGTTGAGGCTTCCGATAAAACGGTGACCTGGATGAGTGACAACGTTTCTGTCGTTACTGTCAGTGCTGACGGGCTGGTGACGGCGGTCAGCGAGGGAGAGGCCAATATTATTGCCACCACTTCCAATCATCTGGCTGCAGTATGTCAGGTGAAGGTCGTGGCGCAAGAGGTTGGCGTGCAGACGGACTGGGCCGGTACTTATACCGTATACTCCCGGCATGTGGCAGCCGAACCGTCGCGGGATTATGCGGACAACTTTGAAATGACCATCAGCCGGTCGGAAGATGGCTTTATCATGACTTCACTTTTTGGTGAAGACCTGACGAAGTACAACGATGGCGGATTCCGGTTGAAAGACCTGGGCAACGGGAAGGCCATAATAGATGTGTCTTATTATAATATCCTGAGATATACAGATAATGACAGTCCGCTTTATGCCCTGTATATATGGGATGAGGCTGCCGATGACTGGAACGACGAATGGATGCTGACCATGAACGATGATGGCAGTATTTCGGTAGGCGATTTTTACGTAGTCGCTTTTACGTGGGATGAAAATGAGGAAATCTGGAAAAACGGCCGTGTTGAGGCTTTGTATTACGATCTGTTGGCAAAGAAAGGCACTACAAACGTCGAGACGGCAGTCGCCGACCAATATGCCTATCGGGTAGAATCGGGCGCTGTTGTTTTCCAGAAGCCAGTAAAACTGAGTCTGTATCGTCTTAATGGCATGCAAGTCTATTCCGGAACGACGGATAAGGTAGAAGGATTACCGGCGGGTATTTATATCATGAAAATCGGTCAGCAAAGCCGAAAGATTCTGATTAATTGAATGAATTGAATTTATCGGCTAAAGCGATCGGGATGTCAGCCAAACCCGAAACAAATATTTCTTTTTCTGATAGTCTGTCATTGAAGATGGCCTGTTGCCTGCTCCATTAATCTGCAGTGCGACAGGTCGTTTTTTGTACTGGCAAATCAGGGGGAAATATAATGAAGTCGTTCTGATGACAGATAAAGGAGAGAACTGTCAGGCTGAATTTTGCTTCTGAAATGAATGGTGTTGATGCGCTATGCGGCTATCTGGCAACCATAATCTTCTGATTTTAGAGGGCTGTATGTGACTAACTGTTTTGTAATTAGATAAAAAATAATTATTTTTGACCTGACTTAATCATTATTACGAAAAACAGATTTACGAAAAACAGAAAGCATGAAAAAATTAAGATGGATTACTCCGGCATTATTGTCGGGGGTTGTCTGCTTTACCTCATTGTATGCCTGGACAGGTAATGGTGAAGCACGTGACAACAGTGAGTTGGATCAGATCGTAGTGCCTGATCCTGTCGTAACGGATATTGTTTTGCCAGCGAAGACAGAGTCAGGAAAATCCATATCCTGGACATCAGACCGTGAAGATATTCTGGCATCCAGTGGATTGGTCAATTTACCTCGGCAGACTACTGAGGTCCGGCTGACGGCTACGGCAGAAGGTGTGAGCCGGACATTTGAAGTCAGTGTAGAACCCCGGAACATACAAGCCAACAAAGTATTGGAATATGAGTTCGAATCAGAGGATGTTTATACGCAAGATAATGTGCGTTACATTAAGGACAAAAGTGGAAACCAACGTGATGCGCGGCTGATGGGAAATGCCAAAGCAGAAGGAGTATTGGATCTGACCTCGAATACCGCTTCCGGCTTTTCCACAAACGGTTATGTTCTTGTACCGGAAGGGACATTAGATAGTCTCCGCAGTTATACGTTCTTTATGATGGTCAAACCTGAACACCTCAATCAAAGTCCGCGCTTGTATGATTTCGGATCATCTGCGGGTAACAGTGTATTCGGCCGTGCCAGTGGATTTACAGCCGGAATGAAATTTAATGATGGGACGACGCAGATGGTCAATTCCGGCCGCTCGCTTAATGTCGGTGAAGAGAACTATGTGGCTTTTGTATTCGATGCCGGAACCAGGGAAACAAAGATCTATCTCAACGGTTCACTGGTTGCTACTGGCGGGAATATAGCTCATGAGCCTTATGAAATTACGACGGTCAGTGCTGATTCACGCAATTACATTGGGCGTACACAGTGGTGGGATTCCGGTGTCGCTTCAAGCAATATCGATTACTGTGGAACCATGGATCATTTTCAGTTGTACGATATCGCATTGACGGCAGAAGAAGTCATAGAACTTCAACGTCCTTATTCTGAGCCTGAAATCATAGAACCCTATTCTGGTGAGACCGTGACTGAAGAAGGTGCCTGGTGCTGGTTTGCCGATCCGCGTGCTTTACATTATGAAGATGAAACTGCCGGTATCAATATGACATATCTGGGATATATAGATACCCATGGTGCCATTAAGGCCATGCAATATGATTTCAATACAATGCGTCAGAGCGAGGTGCTCATCCGGTCATATTTCCAGCCCGATGATCACGATAATCCCACATTCCTTGTCCTTCCGGATAAGCGCGTGATGATATTCTATTCCCGCCATACAGATGAGGCTTGTTTTTACTATCGTGTGTCAGAAAAGCCCGGCGACATTACCTCGCTGGGTGAGGAAAAGGTGATTAAGACCAGTCATAACACAACTTATCCTTCACCTTTTATCCTCTCTGATGATCCGGACCACATTTATCTGTGCTGGCGTGGAATCAACTGGCATCCTACCATTGCCCAACTCAGTATTCCGGATGAGGATGATGATGTGACCTTTACCTGGGGACCTTATCAGATGGTGCAGTCTACGGGAGCCAGACCGTATGCCAAGTATCTTTCTAACGGCAAGGATAAGCTTTATGTGACTTACACTACAGGACATCCTGACAATGAGAGTCCTAATTTCGTTTATTTTAATGTAGTGGATATCAAGACAAAGACACTGCAGGATGTAAATGGCAAAGTATTGTCCGACATCGCCAGCGGGCCGTTTAAAGTAAACAAGACAGCTTCATATGTCTCAAGCTACCCTTCTACCGTTGTTGACAACCCGTCCAGTGAGAGAGACTGGGTTTGGCAGGTTGTTGAAGATAAACAGGGAAATCCCGTGATAGCCATGGTGCGTATCAGTTCAGGAAAGACTTCCCATTATTATTATTATGCGCAGTGGACCGGAACAGCCTGGAAAAAGACATTCCTGGCCAATGGTGGAGGTGCTTTCCATCAGACTCCCGGACTTGAAATGTGTTATAGTGGCGGTATGGCCATAGATCCGGTGCGTCCGAATGAAATATACTGTTCAGTGCCGGTTAATGGGGTTTATGAGATTGTGAAATATGTGGTCGGCGATGATGGAAAAGTAACATCAGCGCCATATACTTCCAACTCGTTGAAAAATAATGTCCGTCCTTATATCGTTCCCGGATATGAAGGCGAGAAGCCTCAGGTGATCTGGATGTATGGTGAATACTATGACTGGATTGTGAGTGAATCACGTCCGTTGGGTTATTGTACGGCAATTAATCGAGGTTTCAGTTTTCCGTCTGAAACAGTGGATACAGGCGACGGGCTGATTGTTGATGAAACATACAATACGGCAGTATCCGGAACTGCTCAGGTGAAAAATGGTGTGCTGGTCGTTACGGATCAGACAGCGGCTGATTTGTCAGCCGGTCATCTGAGCGCGTTCAGTATTTCTCTGTCCCCTTATTTGTATGCCGGGTCGTTTGGTGGTACATTGTTGACTTTCGGTGACGTGTCATATACGGTTAATCCCCAAACACTGAAACCGGAGTTGATGGTTGGTGACCGTGTCTGGAAAAGTAATAATCTGCTTGGTAATTCCGACAGCTGGCAGACAGAGGACAGAGGAACGGGAGGAGTATGGTTTGCTCCTGTCAAATACGGTTATTTCAATCTGACCCTGACTTATGATAATGGGGTATTGACAACGTATGTCAATGGTTTGATCGACCAGAAAGTGGAGATTGACGGATTGATATTGGATCAGTGTCGGATAGGCGGTTTCAACGGTTGGGTAGAAGATACCCGTATTTATGACCGTGCGTTGAATCAGTCGGAAATTGTTGAACTTACGGCTGTCAGTCGGAAATACAGTCTGTCTGATGATCTGATGGCAGAAGCTGAGCTGGCTAGTCTTTTCGTTCCTCAGGTCGTGGTGACGGATATTATCCTGCCGGCTCAGACGGCTTCCGGAAAACCGGTCACTTGGGTGTCGGATAATCCGGAATTGCTCACAGCCCAAGGTATAGTGACATTTCCGGATGTGGCTACTGATGTCAGACTTACAGCGACAGTGAGTGGCAAAACCCGTGATTTTGTGGTCTGTGTCCGACCGCGTGATATCATGCAAAACAGGATACTGTCTTATACGTTTGAACCTGAAGATAAGTATGAGTCCGACGGCCAGATTTATGTCAGGGACAAGAGTGGTCGTGGTCATGATCTGAAGATAATGGGGCGTGCCTCAGTCAGTGGTGTACTTGATCTGACAGATAATACGGCTTCAGGGTTTGCGACAAATGGTTATGGATTGGCTCCTGCAGGAATTCTGGACAGTGTGAGAAGTTATACATTCTTTATGGAAGTGGTTCCTTCACATCTTAATAAGAGTCCGCGTCTTTATGATTTCGGTTCTTCATCCGGCAACAGTGTCTTCGGTCGTGCCAGCAAGCTGACTGCCGGTGTGAAGTATAACGGGCAGGTTACCAAAATGGTAGACTCGTCAAAGAGTCTGACCATAGGCCGGTCCAACAAGGTGGCTTTTGTATATGATGCCGGAACAAAAACGACGCGGATTTATCTGGATGGTGTGCAGACTGTTTCAGGAACTGCAATTACGCAGGAAGTTTATCAGTTGGCTCAGTTGGCAAAAGACGGACGTAATTATATTGGACGCACGCAATGGTGGGATACTTCAGAAGCCGGCAATAATAACGATTATTGTGGAACGATAGATAATTTCCAGATGTTCAATGTGGCATTGACCGCAGATGAAATCAAGGAACTGATTATCGCCACAACCGTAGAAACCGTAGAGGACAAGATGACCGGGAACGTATTCGGTCTTGACCGTCAGGTTATCGGTAAAGGTGAAAATATCACTCTTTATGGTGATGTCCGAAGTGAAAATCTGAAGAATCTGCAGGTTTCTCTTTTGGATATGTCCGGCCGTACGGTTCGCCGGTGGATGCCGTCTGCTTTTCCTGTTGTGTTGGACGGCCTGTCTGTTACGGAAGGAACCTATCTGGTTTGTGTCAGCAGCGCAGGCGACCGCTTGTGGAGTAGTAAGCTGGTGATACGATGAGGCTGATAGAACCGTTTGTCACTATGATATGATCCGAAGCGGCATTCCATTGGGAGAATGGAATGTGTGATGCCGCTTTATAAAAAATATCAGTCAGAGAGGGTTACTTGTGATGCCGTTACTGCATTAACGGACAAACAAGTAACCTTTTTTATTGACAGATATGAAAACAACACGACATGCAGGCGGAAAAAAGCATCTGACGGATGCTGATTATATCAGAGGGTTGAAGTCCGGTGATCAGGAAATCACTTATCGGTTCTTTTATGAGCTTTGCGCTTATACCCTTCATGATATCTGGAGGACATTATTGGAGAGAAGATTGGATTTTGATGATGTGGTTAATGAGCTCTATGTGTATTTGTCGGACCGTAACTGGCACAAGCTGGATACCTTTGCCGGCTTGAACGGTTGCCGGTTATCTTCATGGATGATACCGTTGAGTTGGCGTTTCTTTCTGCAAAGACGGAGGGCTTTGTTGGGAATGGCTATGGATGACAGCAAAGAGATTGGCAAGATGAAGGATGACCGTATGGATGATTTTGATGTAGAGGTAGCTTTGGAAGTAGAACAGACTTTCTTGGCCATGCCGAATCCAACGTATGTCAATGTGCTTCGTTGGCTGTTGATTGAAGGCTTTTCTTATGAGGAAGTTGCTGGCCGACTGTGCACAACTGTATCCAATGTCTATAATCTCAAGCATCGGGCCATATTGCAGTTTATGGATAACTTTGGTGACGGACGAAAGAAAATCCGGCGCAGATGATAGTTTTCAGGGTACAGTTTGCTCATCATATATAGAACTAATATTTCAGATATGAAGAAAAATAGTATTTTGGAAAAATGTGAAGAGTCTGTTTTACTCAATTTTGTGGAGAATCCCTTTACTGATACTAACCAGACAGAACAGGTGACGGAACAGGTGGAAAATACCCGTGACCTGTGGTTGCTGGCCAAAATGTTTCAAGATATCCGTCATGAATGACGATATCTTGAATCAGGAGGAATGAATCTTCTACTGCAATAGGCTGTGCTTGTCCGCTATAGTCTGGCTGAAGAGAGGAGTGGTGAGTTCTTAGATTTTGTCAAGGTGGGTTTTTGTTGAATATTAATTATAAAACTATCAATCTTTATTTACAGCAGAGTTGAAGTCTTTTTTAGAGTTGAAGTCTTTTTGTATAGTTTTTAAAATTACGTGATATGGTCGTTTTTAATCCAAAGAATTGGATTTTTGTTTTTTAAAAGATAGAATTTATTCTTTTGTACCCTCATTATAACAAGTTGGATTAATTAGAAGTTGCGCCCGACACGGATAAGGGCATATAAGTATGAATACCAGAATTTTTAATCTGATTGTTTTGGATGAGAGTGGTTCTATGCAGGTGATCAAACAGCAGGCCATTATGGGAGTGAATGAAACCGTACAGACTATTAAGAGTGCACAAAAAGAATATGAGGATCAGGAACATATTGTGTCATTGGTCACATTCAACAGTCGGGCAGTAAAAACCGTATACGATAAAGTCCAGGCAGAAAATGTGGCAGAACTGACAGAGGCTGATTACTGTCCGAATTGTGGTACACCGTTATATGATGCCATGGGGCAGGCTCTTAATGATCTGCGTCAGTATGTGGCAGATAAGGATAAAGTCCTGGTAACTATTATCACAGACGGATATGAAAATGCTTCAAAAGAGTATGGCGGGGCAGCTATTAAGGCGCTTGTGAATGAACTGAAATCCAAGGGATGGGTGTTTACCTATATCGGTGCCAATCAGGATGTAGAGGAAGTCGCTTCTGCCATTGCAGTTAATAACGTAATGCACTTTCAGACTACGCAGTCCGGAACCCGTGAGATGTTTGCTAAGGAAAGGAGTTCCCGTAACCGTTGGTTCGATCGTGTGTCCCGCGGGATAGTGGAGGAAGAAGGTAAATTCTTTGATGAATAAGATTGTTCCGATGAGCTGTATCGTAACGGAGAGAGCATGTCTTTGTTATTCAGATCAAGATGGTATAGAGACAGTCTGTGAGATCAATTCTTTCTGCATACGGCAGTAGTTTATAAATAGAAGTTTTAAGGTTTGATTTTTTCAGGATGGCTTTTTCAGATCAGCGGAATAGATTTTCTTTTCAGAATATCCGCTGTATCTGAAAAAGTCTTATTTTTGCATCAGATAAAACAGTCGTATTGGAATTAGGATACTCTGAGCCAAACCAAATGGGTTAGGACCGGAAGCAGACAAAGGTTACCCCGTTATGACTGCCTGAGCATGCAAATATGTAAAACCTGGTACGTTCCACTGGAAACGTAGAATGAAAAACGCAGATTCTTTCTTGAAAAGACCTAACGAATACAGGCCTTTCTGATATGCGGAAGACCGAAAGGACAATGAGATTTTCAAACAACAGGAATATATTAAAAAAGGAGGTCAAAAAGCTGAAAGAGAAAGGAAAAAAGGAATTGAACCATTTGGGAAGTGGTATTCCGTTCGTGAGTAAACAGTAATAGCCGTAATGATAAAGGCAATAAAAAACAACCGTAAAAGGTGCTTTTATTCTCTATACCTGAAGACTTCATGTTTATCAGAAAGTGTGGCGAATTCAGGTTGTGATCTGAAAAATCACCCGGTATGGGGTCATGTGCAGACAGGACCGGTTAGATGGATGTAGCACTTTTATTTAAAAACGAAACTAGATGATGAAAAGAAAGAAATTATGGAGTTTGCTGGCCATGATGATGGCGGCAGTATTTTGTGTGGCTTTTGCTTCATGCAGTGATGATGATGACGATGATTGGGATGGCAGCGGCGGAAGTGGCGGCACAGGCTCAAAGTATAAAGTCAGTTTGACTTATACTAAAGGTAGTATGAGAAACAACAAATGGTATTATAAGGCAACTATAACGGTCACAGGAGCCAAAGCTTCTGAGGTGACAGCTCTTGGCGTCCGTTGGCAGAAGCAAGGTTCAGGAGCCGGTTCTATCAGAGAGGCCGGAAGTGCTACAACCAGGGCAACGTGTGAGTTCGGTGGTCTGGATACCAAATCAACCTATTATGTATATGCCTATGCCAATGTCAGTGGCACCCGTGTGGAAAGCGAGAAAAAGACATTGACCATACGCTAGAAGATGGCAGTTTGTCAGATCTTGTAAACCTGCAATGAAGTCGTGTTTTGCACACCTGTTCATTGCAGGTTTTTATTTGTCTACAAGTCATGTCCGGTGGTAGGAAGAACGGGTCTTTGGATGCTTGTCGCTTTTAGGATATAGGCGTGTCCGGTTGGTTTCCGGTTTCTACTGCCATCACCCTGTACCGGTTGCCTTCCCGCGTATGGCGCCTTTCCACACCGGCCGCCATGACCGCACGGGCAAACATCT
>OKVF01000448.1_pt1 | contig 46967 bp, 46 predicted proteins | sample 1604831 | NCBI WGS metagenome assembly OKVF01 (sample SAMN01760980, study PRJEB22395) | human gut metagenome
CTTCTGGATGGAAAGCTCTATTAGCTAATTTATATGGTTCTGATACATGCATGACCTTTTCTACAGCTGGATCAACTTCAATCGATTCTGGATCTACTTTTGTTGTATCTCCAACGAGTCCCATTATTGTTTGATTTTCTCCTTTTGAAACATGAACTTGTAGTCCTTTTTCTTCAATAGTTTTTTCAATTCTTGTCACATCTTCAGTTTTAGCTTCTTGTTTTAATACAATAATCATTTTCTTTTTCCTCCTTTATAAACAAAAAAACTCATCCTATAAAGGACGAGCTCTATTCCCGTGGTACCACCTTTTTTCACCTAAAGGTCACCCTTTAAGCCTCATCAAGTACAATCATACTCTCATCATGTAACGGTGATCACCGGAGATGCCTACTCAATTCAACATTCTACTCATAGCTGTATTCACAAATGACGCCAAATCTTTTTCCACCAACCAAAGACTCTCTATATTTTAATCATTTGTTACTAGGTCTAGTCACTGTATTTATGCTTATTCTACTTGACATTGTTTCCTGTGTCAATCATTATTTAACTTCTTAACCACCTCTAATAATTCTTCATCACTATAAACAACAAAATCAATAAAAGAAGTATCCTTTTCTTGTTTTTGATGATTATACCAAATCGTCTTTACTCCTGCTTGATAAGCTCCCATCATATCTATTTCATAACCATCTCCTACATAGTAACTATCATTTCCTTGAATTAATTCAAAGATTTCTTTTTGTGGTTTTTGATAACCTACTTTTTCTGAAATTATAATAGGAAAATCAATGATTGGAAATAATGAATTAATTTTATTCATTTGTGTTTTTTCTTTTCCATTAGTAATAATACCATAAGAAATATTCTTTTCTTTTAAGTAGTTAAAAAGTTCTTTCATTGTAGAAGATAATGTTAAATGTGCTTGTTGATCTTCATAGACTTTTTGAAAATCAAGTGCTTGTTGATTTGTAATGAATTGATGAAAATCTTTAAAAGCATTCTTTAAACGATAAGTAGATAATTCATCTTTTGTTATTAATTTATTTAAATATTTTGGGTAAATTTCATTACTATAGATTCTACTTTGTTTCCATAAAGCATATATATCAAGATCTTCATGAAATACTTTTTGATAAGCTTTATAAAAAGGATCATATAAACGATAAAGTGTATCGTCTAAATCAAAATAAATAACCATATCTCCTCCTAAAAGAAAAAACAGGTCACCCTGTTTCTTCTTGGTTGGTTCTCTTTTTATATTATGACAAGTGGAAAGTAAGTTTATATGAAGTAGCCAACCTCTACTATTTTTCTCACATTTATTTTACCTCTTTTGATTTAAAAAGTCTACTTTTTATCAATGTTTTTTTATTATGGTCGAATAATTTCAACAAACTTAAAAGTATCATTTTCAAATGTAAAATGTAATATACAACAATTAGTAAGGCCTCCACTTTTTAATACTTCTCCAGGATCAATAACAGTGGATAAAAAACACATACAAGCACCAGCATGTGAAAGAGCAAGAACTGTTTGATGATCTTCTTTATCCATCACATCTGTAAGTGTTTCTTTTAATCTTTTTTGTACATCTTCTTTTCTTTCTCCACCATAATGTGGAAATAAATCATCATAACCAAAATCATCAAACTTAGGGTTTAAATCTTCACTTTCTCCTTCAAATAAACCAAAATTTCTTTCTTTTAATCCCTTCAATCTTTTATAATAATGGTCTCCAATAATAAGTTCAATCGTATCGCAACATCTTTCTGATGTACTACTATAATAATGGTCAAAAGAAATATCCTTTAAGTATTCTTTAGCTTTTAAAGCTTGTTGTTTTCCTAACTCAGTTAATGGTGAATCACACCATCCTTGAATTCTTCTTCTAACATTAAATAATGTTTGTCCATGTCTCATTAAATATAAATCTTTTTTCATAAAAATTCTCCTATCCAAAAATTTCTTGAATGACTTCTAATAAATCTTTTTGTTCTTCATTCATGGGTATACAAGTATTAATTTCTTGATAATATTTTTTCAACAAATCATTATTTCCTATTTGTTGTAAAGTTGTCATTATTTTGTAATAAAGCATAAAGCGATATTGTGGATAATTCTTACAAAGCTCTTTTATTTCTTCATCTAAATTTTCTTGAGTATATTTTGTAAGGGTGCTTAAAACATCCATTTGAATTTCTACATATCTTAAAGAAAGAGCATATTCATTTTGAAGTTCTTTTAAAAGTTGATAGATTTTTTTTAGAAAAGAACCTTGATGTTCAACATAATCAATTTCTTGGAAAACACGTGTAAAAAATTGTTCCAAATCAATACCATAAGGACTAAACGTATTTTGTAAGTCTTGATTTTTTTCATGTTTCATTTTGATTAGACGCTTCATGATACTTTGTGTTTGTTCAAGCAAATCATAATAATCATGATCTTTTTGAATCAAATCAATAATATCACTAGCTATATAGTTTTTATCTGGAACTTGATGAATATCTTCATGATGTTCAATGACTTTAACAATATAATAAACAAGTGCATCATCATCAAACATTTCATTTTTTTCACCTAATCGATCTAATTGATGATCATATTTTTCATCAAAATATGCAATTGTTTCATCAGTATCTTTACAATCATTATAGTAATTTAAAACTTCTTCATATTTTATATCAATATCATTATGATGAAGTTCTTTTTCTATCATATGATATGTCAAATTTTGAAAAAGTTTTTGTTTTTCATTTAAATAAGTTTGATTATCTTTATATTCATTTTTTAATGTATGTATTGTTGTCTTCATAAAAAACCTCCAACGCTATTTTATCATATAAAGCAAAAATAAAAAGAAGATATTTCTATCTTCTTCATCATTATTATTCAGCTGGTGAAATAGCTTCTACTGGACAAGTTCCAACACATGCTTGACATCCAATGCATGTATCTTTGTCACATTCCATTTTTCCTTCGTCATCAAATGCTAAAGCTTCTACAGGACAAACACCAGCACATGCTCCACATCCGATACAAGTATCTTTATCTACGTTCATATTTAACTCTCCTTTTCCTTTTTTCCTATAATTAGTATAACACTTTCCACTTTTCAGTCAATACAAAGTCACTATTTTTCATAGCTTTGAATACAACAATTTTCGGGTAACCATGTCATTAATTCTTCATTTGTCATATCATGAAAATAACTATGAATGACACGCACGATACCTCCATGACAAACAACTAAAATGTTTTTATCAGGATATTTATTTTCAAGTTCTTCTAAAAAACTATACACACGATGGACTACTTGAAATAATGATTCTCCTTGAGGATAATGGAGTCCATGATTTTGTTTATAATATTGAAATTCTTCATTATTAACAATTCCTTCAAATTTGCCAAAATTGATTTCTTGAATTCTAGAATCTATTTTAATTTCTAATTGATGATTTTCATTTATGATTTTTGCAGTTTCATGTGCTCTTTGAAGTGGTGAAGCAAAAATCATATCTAATGAAATATCTTTTAATTGTTCACTGGCCATTTTAGCTTGTTGCTTTCCTAAAGATGTTAATTCAACATCCGAAATGCCACAAACTTTATTATCAATGTTATAACCTGTTTGACCATGTCTTACTATATATAATTTCATTTTTTTATGTCCTTTATCTTCATTTTGTTTTATGTTATCATATTTTTGGCATTTAGAGAACAAATGAAAAAGGAGAAAATTACATATGGGTGGTATGTTTGGCGTTGTCAGTCGTAAAGACTGTGTCACTGATTTGTTTTTTGGTATTGATTATCATTCTCATTTAGGAACAAAAAAAGGTGGGATTGCAGTTTATGGAGAAAACGGTTTTAACCGTGCAATTCATAATATTTCAAATTCACCATTTAGAACTAAGTTTGAAAATGATATTAAAGAAATGTCTGGAAAAATGGGGATTGGTTGTATTTCAGACAATGAACCTCAACCTCTTTTAATCAATTGTCGTTTAGGTAGTTATGCAATTGTTTCTGTAGGTAGAGTTGCAAATATGGAAGAATTGATTCAAGATGCTTTTGATAATGGGCATACTCATTTTCTAGAGATGTCTGGGGGAGAAGTGAATCAAACTGAATTGATTGCTGCAATGATCAATCAAAAGGATACTTATGTTGATGGAATTATCAATGTTTTAAGAAAAGTAAAAGGTTCTATTTCTTTTATGTTGATGACAAAAGATGGTTTGTATTTAGTACGTGATAAATTAGGAAGAACTCCATTAAATATTGGTAAGGGGGAAAATGGATTCTGTGCTTCGTTTGAAAGTCATGCTTATATCAATTTAGGCTATTCTTTATATAAAGAATTAGGACCTGGTGAAGTTTGTTTTATGACCAGTGAAGATGTGAAAACACTTGTAGAAGCCAATGATAAAATGAAAATTTGTTCATTTTTATGGGTATACTATGGTTATCCAACAAGTTGTTATGAAGGACGTAATGTTGAAGAAATGCGTTATGAATGTGGTCGTTTAATGGCTCAAAGAGATGATATTAAAGATATTGATCTTGTAGCAGGTGTTCCTGATAGTGGAATTGCCCATGCGATTGGTTATTCAAATGAATCACATATTCAATATGGAAGACCTTTTATTAAATACACACCTACGTGGCCACGTTCATTTATGCCACAAATTCAAGCGGATCGTAATTTAATTGCAAAAATGAAATTAATTCCAATTGCTAGCTTGATTAAAGGAAAATCATTATTATTAATTGATGATTCAATTGTTCGTGGAACACAACTAAGAGATACAACTGAATATTTATATAACTCTGGAGCAAGAGCAGTCCATATCAGACCTGCTTGTCCTCCAATTATGTATGGATGTCCTTACTTAAACTTTTCAAGAAGTACAAGTGATATGGATTTAATTACACGTCGTGTTATTAGAAAACGTGAAGGAGAAAATGATATCAATATGTTAGAAATATATAGTGATCCAGATACTCCTGAATATAATGCAATGGTAGAAGAAATCCGTAAAGAACTTAATTTTACTTCTTTACGTTTTAATCGTTTGGATGATATGCTTCAAGCTATTGGACTTGATAGTGATAAGATCTGTACTTATTGTTTTAATGGTAAAAAATAATACGGAAAGAAATTTCCGTATTTTTTTAAAATATATTTAATAGCTTTCTAAGGAGTGCTATAATATTGAAGAAAAAAAAAGGAGACTATTATGAAATATTTAATTGACCCAATGGATTTAAGTGTAGAAGAAATTGATGAACTAATTGATATTGCGAATGATATTATTAAAGATCGTACACGCTATCAAGATGTTTGTCGTCATCAAATTCTAGCTACACTCTTTTTTGAACCAAGTACACGTACAAGACTTTCTTTTGAATCAGCTATGTTATCACTTGGTGGAAGTGTTTTAGGTTTTTCAAGTGCAAGCAATACAAGCGCTTCTAAAGGTGAAAGTGTTAGTGATACTATTAGTGTTGTTTCAAGCTATTGCGATATTATTGCAATGCGTCATCCAAAAGAAGGAGCACCTCTTGTTGCTACAAGAAAAAGTACAGTACCTTTAATCAATGCTGGAGATGGTGGTCATAACCATCCAACGCAAACTTTAACTGATTTACTTACTATTTATAGAGAAAAAGGTAGACTAGATAATCTAACAATTGGTTTTTGTGGGGATTTAAAATTCGGACGTACAGTTCATTCTCTTACAAAAGCAATGTCACGTTATAAAAATATTAAATTCGTGTTTATTGCACCACCTGAACTTAAAATTCCTGAATATTTAAAACATGATTTATTAGATGCTAAGAATTTAGATTATAAAGAAGTTGAAACGATTGAAGAAGTTATTGAAGATTTAGATATTCTTTATATGACACGTGTTCAAAAAGAAAGATTCTTTAATGAACAAGACTATATTCGTTTAAAAGATACATATATTTTAGATTTAAAGAAATTAGAAAAATCAAAATCTGATTTAATCGTTATGCACCCATTACCCCGTGTTAATGAAATTGCTATTGAGGTTGATGATGATCCAAGAGCTAAGTATTTTGATCAAGTTCAAAACGGACGTTTTATGCGTATGGCACTTATTTTAAAAATGTTAGGATTGGAAAATGAGGTAGAAAGATAATGAAGATAGATAGTATTAAAAACGGGATTGTTTTAGATCATATTACTGCTGGTAAATCTTTAGAAGTTTATAAAGCACTAGGATTAGATAAATTAGATTGTAGCGTTGCTATTATTAAAAACGTTAAATCTAATAAAATTGGTAAAAAAGATATTTTAAAAATAGATGAAGAGTTCACTTTAGATTTAGATGTATTAGGTTATTTAGATCCTAATATTACTGTATGTATTATTAAAAATGGTGAACTAGTTGAAAAGAAAAAATTACAACTTCCTCAAAAAATTATTAATGTAGAAAAATGTAAAAATCCTCGTTGTATTACATCTGTAGAACAAGGATTAGATCATGTTTTCTATTTAGCAAATAAAGATAAACGTATTTATCGTTGTCTTTATTGTGAAACAAAAGTTGAAAAAAAATAGAAGCTTTGCTTCTATTTCTATGCTGGAGTAGCTCCAATGGTAGAGCAACTGACTCGTAACCAGTAGGCTGTGGGTTCGAATCCCATCTCCAGCACCATTATTAAAATCAACAAGCGTTGATTTTTTTATTATAATAACAAACATCAAATATAAACCTTTTCTTCCCATTTCATCATGACATCTTTTCCATGATGCGCTAAGCCTATATAAATCACTTTTCCTTTTAAATCATAGTCATATCTTCTATCTTTGATTTGTTGAATAGCTTCATTTGATAATTTATCAAGTTCTTCTTGTATATTTTTCTTTTCTTCTTTTAAATATTTAAATTCAATTATAAAAGATGTTTTCTTTTCATCACGGGCTTGAATGATCATGTCACATCTTCCTTTACCCTCTTCTCGATTAGAAATAATCTTATAGTTATCTGATAGACATAAACACATTCCTAGCAACATCATATGGTAGCTGTTTTCATTATTTAAATCATGATAGCTTTGAATCATTAATACATTTTGATATTTTTTGTTTTCAGCAATCAAATTGTCAACAATGCGATCATATTATCCATTGTTCATTCCTAGTTGATGTTCCGTTAATCTTATAAATTTTCTTCTTACCTCATAATTTGGTATCGCAATTCTAAACTTTTCTTTTTTTGGATCAATTGCTCTTACTACTGTTAAATATCCAGCACTTACAAACATCCCCCATAAGTTAGGTGTATTTGCCACTTCATAAAAGCTTGTTTGAAGGACAACTCTTGTTTCTAGATAGTTATTCTTTATAAGTTTTTCATATTATTATTTAAAGTCGTATTCTGCTTTTTATATAGCTTGTTTAAGCATTGTATTAGCACTCGTATTGACCCAATAAGGAACAAGTACTTTTCTTCTTGCATAATTTAAAATAGACCATGGATTATAGATTTCTTTATCTCCCATTTTATAGCCATCATACATTTCTTTGACTTCATCATTTAATTCTAAATCATAATATTCAAGTAATTCTTTGGTTTCTTCTATACTGAATCCAAAATATTCACTATAATCATTATCAATTACTGTATACACATCTAAATTATTTAAATCACTGAAAATATTTTCTTTAGCCACTCTTTGAATTTCTGTAAGCATCGCATATTTTAAGCTGGTTGATGTTTTAAGAGAATTATGAAGCAATCCTGCAAGTCCTCCTCTTACTTCATCATAGAACCCTCCTGTATGTGCTTCTACAAATGGTGTATCATATTCATCTATGAATACCATAACTTCTTTTCCATAATAATCTTCCATTATTTCCATCAAGAATGAAATTGCATCATCTATTCCCTTAAGATTATTCTTGTTATTATCAGCTAATACTTCATAAGTCTTTCATAATTTATTTTCTTAAATCCCTTAAGATTTTCAAATACAAAATCATATTTATCCCATTGAATTTGTATTTGTGTTCTTATCGTCGAAACAACTGTTTCTTTATCTCTTTTGGCATCCGCAAAAGAGATAAAGATTGTTGGATATTGATTGATTTCAGCTACATAAGGTGTTTCCATGATTTTTGTACCTTTAAAGATTTCTTTAGAGTCTTTGGTAATATCAAAGAATTCTGCCATCATTGACATATTGATGGTTTTTCCAAATCTTCTAGGACGAGTAATCAATGTTACATCTGTTCCTCTATCTAAGAACTCTTTGATCATCAAGGTCTTATCTACAAAATAATAATTTCCTTCTACAAGTCTTGAAAAACTTTTCGTTCTTATTGGTATTTTCTTCATTTCTATCACCCTTTCTTTACATATTATAAACTATTTTAGAGATGTTTACTGATGAATATAAATTCAATTTTTAATTTGATCTATATTGAATATTTCATAGTTATGATTTTTAGCTTATCTAAATCTAATGGAAAATGGTAGTTGATTAAGTATATAGGAAAACTAGAGTAGAAAAATCACGATAACAATAAAAATAAAGGAGGAAAATCAAGACTGATCATCAGCCTAATTTTCCTCCTAAAAAACATTAGATATTTTAGAGGGGATATTGATGTGAAATCAATATCCCCTTAATAATTTAAAGTGATTTTTCTAAAACACGCGATTATTTAGAGCGCTATATAATCAATGTTATCTATTATTACTCAACGATCACTTTTAGCAACTAGAATAACTATTTCCCATTTAAGACATCTTTAATTGCTTGTAGATTTTCTTTAACACTATCATCATTTGGAATCATATAATAAAGTTTGCTATCAGGCATGTAAGCTCCACCTGTTTGCATAACTCCTGTTCCGGTAAATTGTTTTTGTTTAAACGTCCATGAAGCATTATCATTTATTTGCATTTTGATTAAATCTGTTATATCACTCGATGCCATATTTGTTTCAAAACATCCTGATATAGCTTTTAAAACACTACTATAATTAGTAATAACTGCAGGTGACATCATTTTATTAAGCATAGCCATTAAAACATCTTGTTGATGTTTTACACGTACATTATCTCCATCAGCAAATGAATGTCTTTCCCTTGAATATGCTAAAGCTTCTTCACCATTCATTTGTTGAAGACCTAATTTATAGGTATAACCACCCGCACTAAAATCTTGATCAACATTAACAGTAATACCACCCAATGCATCAACCATTGTGACCAATGATGTAAAGTTAACTCTTGCATAGTAGTTGATATCTGTCCCTAAAAACTGAGCCATTGTTTTAACCGTATTTTCAGGTCCAGCAATACCTGAATGCGTTAACTTATCCTTTTTTTTCATATTCGCAAGAGTTACGTAGTAATCTCTTGGAATAGATGTTAATAAGATCTTCTTTGTATTTGGATTAACAGTAACGATCATATTAACATCTGATCTAGATACTGTTGTAATACTTCCATATGTATCAATACCACTGATATAAATAATAAATGGTGTATTTGTTACAGAAACTCTTGTTGAAAAGTCTTTGACTTTTGTTTCTATGTCACTTGTCCATATTTCTTTAACTTCATTTTGAAAATCTGGATGATTATCTTCAAACATACCATTATATGCTGTATTAATTAATATAGCATTAACGGTATTATTATAAAGATCATCCCCTAGTTTTGAATATGTCATAGCAACATCAAAATTCAAGCTTGATTCTTTCTTTTTAGCTTCAGCAATAACTTGATTCATATCTTTTTCTTTATCATATTGTAAACAATATTCAATCGATTCATTTTGTAATTCAGATAAACTGTCTATTTTACTACTCTTTAAAACAACTATTGCATAATGTGTAGATTTTGTATTTGAATTCGTAATATCATCTAATGTTGAATAACCTTTATTGATCATTACTGATCCAAAAACCATTAAAACACTTAATAATAAACTTAATACTTTTCCAATAATTTCTCTTGGTTTTGTTTTATGATGATGTTCTTTTTTATTAGGTTTCATTAAAGCAAAGCTTATGAAACCTAATAAAACAAGTATCATCCCAACCATAACAGCATATGTTGTTGGTAAAATATTAAGCTTAAAAATAAAAAATAATAATACTACTGTTGTAATGACCTGTATACCTAAAATAACAGGCCAAGATATAATCTTCTTCAATTTTTCCATAATACATTTCCTTTTAACTATTTAAAAATTCTATCGTACTCACAAATCCCTACTACCTATCAGATATGTTTATATAGCTAGTTTCTTAAAAAAATTAACTATTATAAAGCATCTAATATCGTTTGTTCCTATAACTTTTGCAACTAACATTTTATTATGACTTTTTGTTATGCCATCAATTATTTATTTTTTTCTTTTATTTAGACATTTCCAGTAAATCTTTTAAAGTAATATTTACTGTATTTTCTATTACATTTTTCAATCTATCATTTAAATCATCATATTGATCATATAATTTTATACAATTTTCATCTATCATTTTATTTTCAATAAAACAATTATTATTTTTTAAATAATTAATAGCTTTATAATTAATGTTATCATAAAAAAAATTGCGAGTACTTCCCTGCAAAAAATATAAATTACAATAAAAACAATTATTACAATAGTTATTATAATAATATGTAATCTCACTTTCAATATCTTTTTTTAAATTATTTATAGACATAGATAAATCTACGCTTTCATTTTCTGATAAAATTTTATTTTTCTCTATAATATTGTTTATTCTTTTTGCTTGTCTAATAGCTTGAAATACTACCGAAAACAACGATGGAAAAATCATTAATTTTGCTTCATTTTCATACTCTTCAATTATTTTTTCACAATATTCATTATTAGAAATAATAACTTCATATATTCTATCATTAACTAATTTACTCTGATTAATAATATATTCTTTATTACTTATTAAAAAATCTATATATCTATCTCTATACTCTACATCTGTTATAACACTCATTCCTAAAGTTAATATGTTGAAAGCACTGATTTTATTAATATTTGATACTTCTAGCTCCTCAAAACATTTTTTAAAAATATAATTTATTAATTTTTGATATTTTAATTCATTAGTTTGCTTTATTAGTGCAAATGTTAATTCAAAAATTTCCGAATCAACATCGAACTGCCTTAAACCATCAAAAATTTTTTCTACTATTTCTATCTGAAATAATAAATAATTTGAATAAAAATATTCAAAAAAAGATCTATGAAAAAAATGAAATTTATCTTCATCTTTTGAAAGTATAAATAATTCCGTTCTTTCTGAACAATAAGTTAAAAAATTTTCTGCTGCCAATGCAGTTGCTTGGACTGTTCCATAACGTGTAGTATAATTTTTACACATCACATCAATTATATCCTGCCTATCTATATCTTTATTGTTAGGTAATCCCATATTAGCTAACAAACCAAACGTACTGTTGTTCATTATTCCATAAAGATCCTTCCAATCATACTTTTGACTTTTATCTTTCTCTCTTCTATAAGCAATATAACTAAAGCATTTTTCATATAAATCTAATTTTGTATCAGGTAAACTCCTTTCGGCTTTAAAAATATGTAATAATAAAGATAAAATCAAGAAACTATTCAAAAAATGGTTATTTATCAGTATTGTTGCCTGATCTAAAAAAATGTTTTTATCATTTTCATCAAATTTTCCTATATTAATCAATTTGTCTAAATATTTTTCAATTTGCTCTCCTTCAAGTGGTAATATTTCATAAACAATATGATTACTTTCAGGAATAAAACCTCTACTTCTAGAAGTAATGCATATTTTATTATTTGGATTTTTGCTATTGAAATAAGAAGCTATTGTTTCATGCAAATCATTTCGTATATCTTTTTCTACTTCGTCTAAAGCATCAAATAATACCATACATCTGCCACTATTGATATAATATTCTATTAAATCCTTTGTAATATATTTTTTATCCATTAACGTTTCTTTAATCATACAATTTTGTAAATACTCTAACATTGATGTAGGACCATTAGTGTGCTTAAATGTTTTTAAATCTCCATATATAATAAGATAATCCTCATTATTCAAAAAATTCATTTTTTTAGAATCATTTATTATTTTCGTTAAAAAAAGTGACTTTCCATACCCAGGTCCACCAACTATGTATACAAAGTTACTATAATCAAAAATATATTTCCATTCATCATATGAACGGAATATTTCCTTATCACCAGCATATGAACGCACATTATATTGTATATCTTCTTCATTATATTTGATTGTTTGTCGTAACAATGGTGATACATAAAATTTAGAAAATTCTATTTTATCCAAAAGATAAACTCTTTCTTTTCTTTTTTTATCTTTTAGTATTTTATGATATTCGGTTACTGTCTGATGATATTTTTTTATCTTATCAATCGGCTCAATATCAATTAGTCTTTCAATATTAGATTGTAATTGTTGTATGAAAAAACTAATATTACTTTCAGTTTGTTTAATACTTTTATTAAGAAGATTAACCTGTATTTTTTCATTATTATTTAATTTAGTATATAGAAGTGAATCAGCTAAATTAAAGTATTCTATAAAAAAAGAAAAGAATTGATTTTTATCAGGTATATCATAATTTTCTTTTTTACATTCTTTTACAATTTGAGAATATAAATAATCAATAGTCATAATATCATAATTTTTTTCTACATAACCACTATTGGTATACATATTATTACTTATATTATAAATAATATTTTTTTCAATTAAGTCTTTTATAGAAGTAAGTTTTAATAACTTATTTAGTAATTCAGAATTAAATAAATTTTTGTATTTTCTACTCAGTGTGCTATTAATTATTTTATCTATTTTTTTCAAATCATGTTGATTATCTCCAATAATATGCTTAGAAATGTCATATATTATATTAGATAAGATATTAATTCCTACACTTTCTAATACATCCATAAAAATTTCTCCTTTATAACCAAAAATATAACTTAATCAAGATAATTAACATTTGGCAAATAAGTTATTAAAATAAAAAAATCTACCTTCTCGACTAAACAATCTTTTAAATATACATTATTTATAAAAAAATAAGTACTAGTTAATTCTTACAATCAAGGGTTTTAAACAATCAAATACATTAGAATGAGTAATAAATCTAATTAAAACAATAATAAACTAAAATAAAATAATCAATAATTATATATTTTTTATCAATAAAACTTATATGTATTTTACCATTATTAAATTATATTTTAATATTTAATCTTCCTAATATTTTTTTTAAAGTTTTACTTGGTATAGAAAATAAAATTACAAATACAAACAATACTAATTGAATCATATAAAAATCGTTAAAAATTGTTAAAAAACTTTGTGCAATTAAAAAAGAAACTGCTAAGATATGCTTTTTCCAATACACCTTCATTCTAATAAATCTTTGTAAAAAAAATGTTCTTAACCCCCAAGTTATGCAATATCCTATCGTCGTTGACAATGCAGCACCAATTGCACCAAATAAGAAAATAAAAAGAAAATTGCATACTGTATTAATTAATGATCCAATGATCGTTGTTAAAGATACTATCTTTGTTTCTTTAACCGCAGCATATAACGATCCTTCAAACTGAGCAATTCCGTTAAATACAGTACCAACCAATAAAAAAGGCACACATTTCCAGGCTGTGAAATATTTGCCCGAATAAAGAACACTTGCAATTGGAATATTAAACAAAAGCAGAAATGAACATATACCTAAAGAAACAAAACTATAAATGGTATAATTTCCCCCAATAAAACCATCCTTATCTTCTGAGTCAAACTCGGCAATAGCAGATATAGACCATGCATTAAAAAATACACTTTGAAAAGTTGTCAATATTGTTGGTATCTTATAAGCAACAGAGTATATACCATTAGCACTAATTCCTTTTATCCAGGTTAAAATATATCTATCACTGACATTATTAACCCACCAAGCTACAGAATTAGAAATCAATGGTATACTGTAATTTAACATAGGTTTTGATATATTATTATAATTTAATAAATGGATATCTTTATATGATTTTCCAACAAGTAATTGATAAGTAACTTGAATAAAAATTCCTATAGTATTGCTTATCATAAATCCATTAACTCCCATTTTAAAAACCAATAGAAGTATTATATTACTCAAGCACGTTATAAAAGTACATAAAATGCCACTAACCACAATTATTGATGCTTTATTTTTCGATTTTAAATAAACATTCATACAATTATTAATAGCATTTAAAACAAATGAAAAAAACAGAAATATTAAATAATCATTAGATAAATTTAAAAAGTTAAACAATTTTAAAATAATTATTCCTACAAAAAGAAATAAAATCGCTTTTAAAATAATATTAAATGATGTAGAAATAACATCTTCTTTTTCAAAATTATCATCCATACCAAAACGCAATATGGCATCTTGTATACTTAATAATAATATCGGTATCAATAGTTGAACTGTAGACATCATTAAATCAACAGTTCCATACTCACTTGTACTTAAAACAGCAGTATAAAGTGGTACCATCAAAAATGATATAATTTTTGAACCAAAGCTACCTATCGTAAATAATCCTATGTTCTTAACTAAAGACTTATTCTTTTTCTTCATAATATCTCCTAATTAATATCCCATATCATCATAAGTAAGAATTCCTGCGCCACCCGTTGCATATAATGTATCACCGACTACCATTTTACCCATACTACTTACTAATACAGTTGCCAAATTACCTATTTCCTCCGGTGCTGCATAACGTTTAGAAGGAGAATAATCTAAATTCATATTTAAGTTATTTGTATTTAACATTGGCGTTAAAGTTGAACCAGGAGCAATTGCATTTACTATAATTCCATACTTTAAATATTTTTTTGCCATTCCTCTTGTTAATGCATTTTCTCCCCATTTTGAAATAATATACAGTGAAATTGCAGGACGTAATGAAGAAGATGATGTTACATTCAATATATTTCCTTCTATTTTATTATTTAACATATATTTTACAATTTCTTGTGAAAAAAAATACATTCCTTTCAAATTTGTATCCATAATTAAATCGTATTCTTCTTCAGAGGTTAATGGAAAATATTTTCCACCATTAACTCCAGCGTTATTAACAAAAATATCAATTTTACCATTAAATGAACTTACAATCTTTTCAAATTGTACTTTAATAGTATTTACATTTGAGATATCTAACACTCCTATTTCAACTTTTTGACTATTTTTGCATTCTTTAGTAAGCATTTCCTTAGCCTTGTTTAATTTATCTATATTTCTTCCTGTAATTATAACATTTGCTCCATTCCTTAAAAAAGACCTTGCTATTTCATATCCAATTCCCGAATTACCACCGGTAATTAAAGCACTTCTTCCTTCTAAAAAGTGCCCTTCTAATATTGGAATTAAAACTTTTTGTTTCTCTATCCTTATAATTTTTCTTTTGATATATTGTTTTATATTTTTTAACATAATTATTCTTGTCCTTTTATCATTTTTCTTAAATCTTTATAAGTATCTGGACCTACTATGTTCTTAATTGACTGATGTAGATTTTGCTTAATTATTTCCTTTTTTGTCTTATTTCTATTTTTATCAATTATTTTTTGATATGCTTTACTTTCATCATAATCTGTTACAAATACTTCTAAAACAATTGGATTAGGTGAATTGCTCACAAATATTTTGGCTACTTCATTAAATTCATCCTTACTTTTTGCAGAATAATAATCAAATCCACACGTTTTTGCCCAGCCTTTTGAATTTAAATTATGATTCGAAGCAGAAATATAATTATCAACAATTTCTTTTTTTTCTCCGTGTAATTTAAATTCAACACCTCCATTATTGTTAATTAGCAAAATTCTAAGATTATTCTTTATGTGTTTAATACCTAATGAATTCATATCATAAAAAAAGGCTAAATCTCCAATAATCATGAAAGACATATTTTCAGTCACAACACTTTGTCCAATTAATGTAGACATTCCGCCATCTATTCCGAAAGCACCTACATTTGAATAACATTTAACTGATGAATCTAAATCGAATAAATTCCATGTTCTCAAACTATTTAAAATTGAAAATTGAATAATTGACGATTTAGGAATTTTATCATGAAGTTGTTGTGCAATATAAACATTTGAAAAAGGAACATCGAATTGATTGGTTTTGTTTTTATTTTTTTCAACCCATATTCTATAAAACTCATGATCTATTTCTTGTTTTTCAGCATTAGTAAAAAACAATTCTAAGTTACCTTGAAAAATTTTTGTAAGTTTGTCATATGTATCAATTACTTCACCATCATCACATATTCTCCAATGTTCAACTTTATCCAATTCAGGTTTTGATAGCATTAAATAAAATGGATAATCACCTGTTTGATTACCTATTGATATAAGAATATCTGGCTCTATAGACTTAAATTCGTCAATATTTAAAGTAGATAATAATAAATTACCATTTATACTATAAGAGTTTCTAAAATTCGATAAATGATTAGTATAAATAACTGCGTTTGTGTTTTCACAAAAAAAATCAATAGATTCTTTTTCTGATTTTGTAAACGGTCTATGTTCACCTATAACAATTAATATTCTTTTATTTTTATATATTATTTTATTTAGATTTGAACAATTATATCTTTTTATACTTCTAATTTTCACATCTTGATCATTAATAGGAAAATCTAGCCATGGAACACATAATTGAACTGGACCATTTCCATTTAAAGTTAGTTCTAATATTGCTTGATTAACTATTCTCAAACTATGATAAAAATCATTTATGTCACTAATAAATGGTAGTTCAAAAGATTTTTTTACTGAATCATTAGGTAATGATGTTTGATCAGGAGCTTGCATATACTCTTGATATTTAAACCTAGGGTGTTTTTCCATTGTTATAGCTAACAATGGTACTTTTTTGTAAAAAGCCTCTGTTAATCCTGGTATATAATTTCTTGTAGCTTGGGCGCTAGTACATATCAATCCGACTGGTTTTCCTCTTTGCAAATAAATTCCAATTGCAAAATATGCTGCACTACGTTCGTCAACAATTGAATAGCAATGAAAAAAGTTATCATTTTGAACAGCTTTTATTAATTCTATATTTGTACCACCCGGGCTTATAACTAAATCACATATATCATTTTTTTTTAATAAATCCACTATTATTTTAATGTTATCTTTGTTTGTATACATCTATATTTCCTCACTAATCTAAATCAGTTAATAATTTTGAAATACTCTCTACAAATTGATTGTTTTTTTCTGAAATAATCTTTAATGACTCAATTTGTTTGTTAAATAAATCATCTCCATTTGAAATATAATGAAGAGTATTTTCAAAAGCACTAGTTGTTGTTTCTTTTCTACCGTTTATGACATAATCATAATTCAAACTGTTAAATAATCCTTCAAATTTCCTACTATAGGATACAGGTATAGTTTTAACATTAGAAGAAAATGCAGCAATTGTAGAATGCATTCTTGATCCAATAAAATAATCCATATTACTAATATAACTTTTCGCTTCTATAGGTGTACTAAATACTGGCGCTAAAATTATATTATTATATTTTTTTTGTAATTCCATACTTATTTTATAATCATCATCATATGAATTTTCATTTAAGTCTATAACATGAGGTATCAAATGAATCTCAAAATTATCCAATGTTGCATAATAATCTAACAATTTATTTATATATTCTCTATAATTCAGTGTTAAATTAAATTGATTTTTTGAATGGAATCCGCCTCTATATAATAATCCAGATATATTTAAACCTATCTTAATTTTTGTAGTATTAAATTTATAATATTTTTTATCATATGGTAATAGAAACGCCATATCTGACATTAATACCGAGTCATTTATATTAAAATCATTTTCAAGTAAATTTTTAGATAGCTCATCTCTGCAAAATATTTTGTATGCTTTTTTAAATACTTTTTTCGCTTTCTTTTTTGATTTTATATCATTAAATGGTCCATACGTTTGAGGTAATAAAATATACTTTTTACAAAAAAACTCTGCCAATATCTTATCGCGAATTAAACTATTGTAATATTGTTTTGAATAAATATCTGAAAAACTATCTCCCATAGTAACATCAAATATAATATCACAGTCCATTAAAGCCTTTAAATAATTTTTGTCTTTAATGGAAGGAACTATTTTAAAAAAAGTACATCTATTACTATACATACCAGGTATTTGTCCCATTTCACAGTTTGTAAAGTTATATATTTCTATTTTAGTTGTACATAATTTACTTAACAAAGAAACAAAAGAATATGATAAAGCCTCACATCCTTTGTTTGGTGAAGAAAACTCAAATCCCATTAATCCTATTTTCATTATTTTTTTTCCACTCCTTAATCCATTCTAAATATTTAAATTTATTTTCCTCCGTTGGTTCCAATATCATTCCTTCACACCATTCATTCCAAGCGTTTAGGAAGACATATTCATCATCACTTATAGTATCCATATATGTATCAAAATTTTTTTTACTTACAGGGGTAATAATATATCCTCTATTTCCGTGGCGAGGAGTATTATCCCATTCAAAAAATAAACCTCTTATTATTGAATCATTTATAAAATGCCTTTTTTTCATTATAGAAAAAATTTTATTTCCATCAAACATTTCTAAATAAACTGGACGTTTTGAAATAGCTTTCAAAATTTTATTAATTAACTTTCCTATTCTATTTTTTACCTTGTGCATCAATGGTTTACGTAAAAATTCTACCGCTGCTGATGGTTCTCTTATATGTATAAATTCAGTGTATTGAGAAGTATTAGATTTTAGTTCATCTATTTTATCCTTTTCATATGAATTACATGTTTCAATCAAACATATTCCTGCAAATCCATTATCTAAACACCGTTTATTTAAATATTCAATCATTTTTTTATTTTCTTGAAATAATGGATCAAAAATCATAAATACAGGCTTATTATTTCTCTTTTGATATCTTTCATCTTTAAAAAAAGGAAGTAAATATTGAAAATGTTTTTCCCAATCCTCTTCTTTCCCATATGTTTGACTTTTAAGTAATTCCTTACTACCTTCCCAGGATCTATACCAACTATGATTTGCCCAACAAAAAAAGAAATTTAAAGGAATATCTTTATTATTTAATAACATTTCTGCTGGTTTTTCTAATAATTTATCACCTTTAAAATAATAATGATAAAAAATAAAACCATCTACTCCATAATTATGCGCCAACTCTTGTTGCCACTTTAATGTTTCTATATCGTCTAATGAATAGTAATTATTATTTAAGGGAACTTTAGGTTGTTTATGGCTTTTAAATAATTTTTTTGCTTTTTTAACATTTACCCATTCAGTAAAACCTTTTCCCCACCATTTATCATTTTCTGGTATTTGATGAAATTGTGGTAAATAATATGCAAATACTTTCATTTTTTTCCTCCTTTACATGCATTATTCAACTTGATGTCTCAAAAATTAGCAAAAGGCACTTGTTATTATAATTAAATATATAACACCGCTAAAAATAAATAATGTATTTATCATTATATTATTTATTTTTATACGCTTTCAATCTTTGATAAAAATATTTTAAAAAAGGATATATTAATTTATAAAATGGCATATTTAAATCAATATATGTTATAATTGCTTGTTCAAATTTGCCATAAGTTGATATATTAGTAAATTTTCTACATTTTTTAAATCTTTCATCGTTTTTAATATAATAAATTTCTTTTTTTCTTAATTCGACATCATCATTTTTCAATTCATTTTTAAAACTTTGTGTAACAGCACATATATAATCAGCCATTAATTGTTTTAATACAATATCATTACTAGAAAAAAACATAAATAATGAATCATATAAAGTCTTTATTTGTTCGTTCATATTTTTAAAGTAATTATTTGTAATAGATGATGGATTGTATCTATAATGATATAAACTATTTTCTAAATTATTAATCTTAATATCATTGCTTGTGGCTACCAATTTACATACTGCATCAAAATCTTCTCCATAATTAATATTGCTACAATGAAAGGGCAATATATTTAAATACTTATCTCTTTTTATAATTTTTGAACAAAGACTAGGTATAATTCCTCTTTCTTGAAATGATCCTCCATTTATAAAAACTGGCAAAATTTCAGAATGAATCCTATCCTTATCATAGTTTCCATTCATTATTTTATTATTGATTACTTCTCGTTTTGAACCAAAATCTCGACAAATATTGCCTATTATCAAATCATACTCTAAATAATCATTACCTATTAATTCGCTAACGAAGTTTTCATCAATCCAGTCATCACTATCTACAAACATGATATATTTCGATTTTGCAATTTTAGCACCAGCAATTCTAGCCAATTCACTTCCTTCGTTTTTTTTATGTATAACATGAATATTATCATAAAGTTTTTCATATTCATCACATATTTTTCCACTTCCATCAATGGAACCATCATCAACTAATATAATTTGTAAATTTAAATAAGTTTGATTCAATATACTATCTACACATTTCTTTAAATATTGCTCTACATTATAAACAGGAACAATAACATCAATTGTATTCATCTATTTGATTCTTCTTTCTATATATTTATTATAGTAATCCATAAATATTTTCACTGTTCTATCATACGAAAAGTAATTTGAATAACTCTTGGATGAGTCTATATTATTCATTTTTTTTGTTAGAAGAAGGTCTATTGCTCTAGAAATATCGTTAGTATCATTAATATCTACATTTTCTTTCAATGGATAGTTTTTTAAAAAATCATTTTGCCCACCAGTATTTGGGGCAACAATTTTACAATTCGTTAACATTGCTTCTGCATATACTATTCCAAAAGGTTCCGATGGATTTAAAGAAATAAAAATATCCGTTTCCTTTAAATGACTATAAACTTCATTTTCATTCAATCTTCCACAAAAATTAACCTTATCTTTTATTTTTGAATTATTTACTAAATTGATTAGTTTTTCTTTTTCCGGTCCGTCACCAATAATATCAAACGTGAAATTATTTTTTACTAATTTCAAGGATTCAATTATTTTATCAACATTTTTTACATCGACTAATCTTCCTACAAATGTAATCTTTCCACTTATCCTTTTAAATTTTTTCTCATCTCTAACTTTCGTTAAAAACTTGTCACTCACACCTATTGGTACAACACCATTTGATTTTATATTGTACATGTCATTATTTATAAATGATGTAAAATTGCTATTACATAAAATCAAATCACAATTTTTTAAGAAAAATTTTTGATAAATTACTCCTAAATTTCCTCTAATAAAGCCATAATGACCAAAATTAAAAAAACCATGAAGGTAGTAAATTTTAACTTTTGCTTTTATAAATCTTAAATATTTAATATATTTTAATGAAGCTATGACCAAATCGTACTCGTTATCTTTAAAATTTTTAATAGTTGGTTTTTTTAAAAATATATTCTTTGCATTTCTTTCTTTTTTACACTGTTCAGTATATAGAGTCACTTCATATCCAAGATTAGAAAATGAAGTACAAATTGCCTCATCAAATACAGCTACTCCTCCAAAATAATTTTTATCATTAATAGGACCTAATACCGCTATTCTCATACTAATTCTCCCTAAATAAGTCTAAATATTTTTTTGATGCATAACCCCAATCAAACTCTTTGTAATCTTGATTTTCGTTTAATATTGTATTATTATTCAAATATTTAACAATGCCGTCTAATAAAACTCCTGTATCAAAACTTTCCACTAATAACCCATTGTTTTCATTAATCAATTCAGAAATACCTCCCACAGAAAAGCTAAATACAGGTAATCCAGCTTTTAATGCTTCACATATGGATATTGGTAAATTCTCACTTATCGATGTACATAATAACAAATCATAATTATTAAAATCAATTTTATTTTGAAAGCCTTTAAAGTTTATAAAACTAGAATTATTAAGTACTTGAAATATTTTTTCATCACATACTTTCCCATATATATCAATGATAAAATGATATTTCTTCTTTTTTGCACTTTCTATCATCGGTATCAATTTACCATATTTTCTTTTATCAATATTTCCAATCATTAAACACCTCTTTTTCTTTATGTTTTTATCTATAATTGTACCATTCATTTTTATACCATTTCTAATCAATACAGAATTGTTATTTGATTTCTTCGTAAATTGTTCCATATACTTAGAAACATTTATAACTTCCTTAGCTTCCTTTATTGTACGCTTATATAGTGGAATAAAATAGAAAGATTTTAAATAAAACTCTATATTCAAATATTTTGCATCTGGCCAATTTCCATGATATGTATGATAATAGTCCAAGTTTAATTTTGAAAAATAGTATCCAAGATGATCATCGGAATAAAAAATATCTTTTTCAAAATTTGAATAGTTTTTTAATTTTAACTTAAAATCTTTAAAATTTCTAAACTTTAAAACAATTATATCACTGTCTTTTTTATAATCACCTATCTCCTTTGCCAGTACAGTAATTTTATCAACTTCTTTACTCAATATCCATCTATGTGCGAATTCATGCGTAGCAATTGTTGCACCTGTAAAATTAATTCCGTATTTTTTAGTTAATATTACAATATTCATTTTTCTTCTCCCAAACTTCATGATGTTTATTTATTAATATTTGTTTCAATATCAAAGCATAAGCAATAAATAAAATCCTATAGTTTCCTAAATCTAAGAAAAACATAGGAACTATTATTAAAGGAAATATTTCATAGATTAAATCTTTATAATATAATTTTTTGAAAAAGTTTACGAATGACAATAATAAGACAACTCCTCCATCAAGCAACAATGATAATACTGTATTATGTGTAGGATACGATAGTAACCCCTTATAGGCTAATAATCCAGAGCCAAGCAAAGGCTTATCAACAATTAATCCTATTGCCTTTTTCCAAATTATAGTTCTATTATCGCCAGTTAAAGAAGTATTCACTTTAATCGTTTGACTTCTCCCCAATATTTTTGCAGAGAAAACATATATTTGTTCAATAAAATTTGTTTTAAAAACTATAATTAAGCCAATAAATGAAATAACAAAAGTAATAAAAATGACGACAATATAATCTCTATATGACAAATATTTTCTACATTCTTTCAATACCTTAAATATCACAAACAAGAGCAAACATATCAATGACGTTCGTGACATCGATATTAAACAACTTATAATTGCAACATAATTATAAAATTTGTTATTTTTTTCTATAAAAATAGGGAGTTGAATTAGCATTAGTAAAAACAAACAAAATGTAAAATATTTATTCGGATCACTAAAAAAACCATTCAACCGTATTTCCCCAACATATAAGAAAACATCGGATGCTAAAAAAGGTGTAGTATAGTTATTAAATAGACCTTTTGAATATAAAAGGTATACCAATATTGCGTTATAAATATTTACAATCATCACTCTATATATTACTTTTATTAGATATTCGTTATCAATATCAAAATTAAATAATAAAATGAAAGCTAAAAATGATAGCATATATCTTGATAATTCAACAATAGAGTTAGAATTAATCGACAGAACGAAACATAACAAGATACATATTAAAAAAGTAAAAAAAGACGTTCCTTCTGGTATAACAAGCCTTTGATGTCTTATAATAAAAACAACAAAGAACACTAATAAAATCCAATCATATATATGCAATCCTTTAATTATAAATCCTGAATACAAAAAAGAATTTAATAAAATTGCAAACATTTTATTTTCAATTGACGTTTTATCAAAAAGAAATAAGCTAAAATATATTATTAGTGCTATAAAAAAAAGATTAATATTTATTATGAATAAAATAGGCAACGATATGATAAATAATGTTTTTAAAAAATTTGCCACAATTCTCATGTTCAATTTCAAAAATTTTTTCCTCCTACACATTAATAAATTCAATTAATGCAAAATATTATAAATAATCCTTCTAAAACAATTCGGTATGACACAAACAATAGCATGTGGTAATGCACAAAAAAGAAAATGTTTTTTATTTATCCACTTTTCTCTTAGCATCCATTTATGAAATCTCATCATATCTTTAGCGTAAGCAACTCCACCCCTTCTTGCATATAAATCTGGAGACGTACGCATTTTCACAAGTTCTTTCGAATTGTTTTTTACATAAAAATTATTTTTTAGAATTCTAACCCACAAATAATAATCTTCAAATAGATGATATCTTTCCGAATAAGATCCAACTTTTTTTACAATATTTTTCTTAAACATTACAGATGGATGATTAAAAGGATTTCTTTTCTTTGAAAATTTAATTATTTTGGCATATTCAGATGGGACATTTCTACTTCCAATTGTATTGTCAATTGATTCATAAAACTCTGAAATATTTGTTCCACATAAAACTAATTCACTATTCTTCTCAAATTCCTTTAATTGTAACTCAATTCTATTGTTTACCGAAATGTCATCACTATCCATTCGTGCAACCAATTCATTTTTACAGTTTTCTAAACCAATATTTAGTGCTTTTCCTAGTCCCATATTTTCTTTTAATTGAACTCTATGAATACAATTTGATTCATCTTTTTCATAAAAATCTATAACTTCATATAACTCCTTCGTTAAAGGTCCATCACATACAATTACAAAGTCATTACTTTTTACAGTTTGGTTGAGCATACTTTCTATTGCTTCTTTTAAATATTCTGGTTTTTCTTTATAATAAACAGACATTAAAATAGAATAGTCCATTACTTAGCCCCTTCCCCCGTTAATACAGTTTTAATTGTTAAATAAAAGATTTTAAAATACATTTTAAATCCTCTTTGTTCTATGTACTCATTATCTAAAATCCACTTTTCTTTAGGTGTTACGTTATATCCACCGTTAATTTGAGCCCATCCTGATAATCCAGGTGCCACCATTAATCTTGTCACAAAACCTGGATTTTCAGCATTGAATTCAACTGTTAATTTAGGCACTTCAGGTCTTGGCCCAATAAGTGACATTCTACCAAATAAAACATCTATTAATTGTGGTAATTCATCAATTCTATGTTTTCTAATAAATTTGCCAACTTTAGTAATTCTTGGATCATCATCTTCTGCCCATTTTTGTCCATTAGCTTCTGCATCAATTCTCATTGATCTAAGTTTATGTATTTTCATTAGTTTACCATTTTTCCCAACCCTTACTTGTGAAAAAATAGGGTATCCTTTTGAATCAATTCTAATAATAATTGAAAAAACCAAAATAAGAACTAATGCAGGAATTAATGCAACTAGAGAAAAGATAACATCTACCAACCTTCTAAAGAATTCATATGCATATTTTGGTTTATAGTTTACTGTATTTTTATATTTTTCTATTTCATCTCTAAAATAACTTTCATAATCATTCTGTTGGATTATTGGCTGTTCAATACCAACACCATTTGAATCTAATTCCATATTCATACCCCTCCCTAAATAAAATATAAAAACTATATTTTACTAATAATTTCTAGACCTACTTGTACTCTTGTAATCTTTCCAAGTAGTTCTACATCGACATAAGCGATTCGCTTATGTCGATCTATCTTTGTGATATATCCTTCCAGATTCATTAAAGGGCCATCTGTAATAATAATCTTATCATTTTCGATAACACCACAAGACATATCAACCACATGATTTCTATTAGAAAACTTTGTTAGAAACATGGCTTCTTGAGGATAAATAGGATAGATGTCTTCTCCATCATTTCCTAAAAGCTTGGTAATATCTGGTATCTTTTTAAGTTCTGTATAAAGTTGTTCAACTTTATCAGTAATCATAAAGATATATCCCTTAAAAAGAATATCATCGACAATATGCCAGCTTCCTTGATATTTCTTTTTCTTTTTCGTGATTGGAATAAAACAATCAAGTAAAATACCATGATCAATATAGAACTGACATTTCTTAACGATTTCTTCTTCTTTTCCTGTTCTTACTTGAACAACATACCAATTGTCAAACATACAATAACCTCCATTTGAGCATGCTTCGCCCATCCAATAATTCTATTGGACTCTTTTCTAATATATAAGATAAGAGAAAACAACGCGACACAGCGACGATTATTTTCTATTTATCTTTTGTCATCATGATTACTTTCAAATTTATTAAACCTTCTTTTACGTGTACTACATAATGTAAAAAGCTTTGATAAAATTATACTTATTTCTTTTAATATAAATATTCTTTTTAATTCTAAAAAAACTTTTCTATGTACATATTTGTACCCCCCCCCCTCAATTTTTAAAGTTAATACGACGTATTTTGGAGTTCATCTATAATCAGCCGTATTATACCGTGATTTTTTAAATTATCAATAAATAATTACTGAACGGTCGGTTTTTATAACCAAGCGGTCAAATTTATAACTTTTCCTTTTCTTATATAATAATACTTCTATAAAAAAATCTAATTCTGTTGATTTTTAAAGGCTTTTGTTAGATAATGAGCATCGACGTAGTATCTATAATTGTTTATAAAAATATGTATTAAAGGAGATTAAGTAATGGATAATCAAGAAATCCAAAATGAAGAGATTGAAATTAATTTAGCTGAATTGTTTCAAGTATTAAAAGAACATTTACATATCATTATTATTTCAACATTGATTTGTGCTATATTAGTGGGAGCTTTTACTATTTTCTTTGTTAGTAAAAAATATGAATCAACGGCTCGTATTTTCCCAAAACCAGAAGTTAACGAAGGACTCGTTGACTATTCACAAATTAACTCAAATAATTCGATGACTAAAAACTATGTAGCTTTACTTGGAGGAAACAATATTCAAAGTAAAGTTGCTAAAGAATTAAACGTTGATACAAATGTTGTTTCTTCTGCTTTATCTATTTCAAATGAAACAGATACCCAAATTATTTCTATTTCAGCAACAACAACTGATCCACAACTCAGTAAAAAAATTGTTGATACAACGGTTAATGTCTTCACAAATGAAGTGAAAGAAACTTTAAATATCAACAATATTACAACAGTTGATGATGCAAAACTTCAAACATCACCTGTTTCACCAAGTGTTCCTAAAAATATAGTTATTGGTGGTTTAGTAGGTGCTATTTTAAGTATTGGTATTATCTTTATTAGATTTATGTTAGATAATCGTTTACATACTCAAGAAGACGTTGAAAAATATTTAAAAATTCCAAATCTTGGCGTTATTCCTTATTTTGAGGATTAGTTATGGCTTTTATTGATATACATGGTCATTATGCATGGGATATAGATGATGGAATGCCATCACTTGAAGATGCTAAAAAGGCTTTAGAAAAAGCTAAAAATAATCGTATTTCTACGATTGTCGCAACACCTCATGTTGTTTCTGGAAAACACACTTTAAAAGATTTAGAAGTTATTAAAGATAGAATTCATGATTTAAAAGAGCTTGCTAAAGTTTATAATATTGAGGTTTTAGAAGGGTGTGAACTCTTCTTAAATCATGATTATCTAGAAGCACTTGAACAAAACATCTTTATACCTATTGAAAATACCCATTATTTACTTGTAGAATTTGATGTTAGAAAAGAATTAGGAAATGAAAATGAAGTAGAAGATCGTCTTTATGAAATTCAATATAAAGGATATACTCCCGTTATTGCTCATGTTGAAAGATACTTTAAAGATTCTTTAGATATCGAAAGAATTCAAGATTTTATAGATAATGGTTATCTTATTCAAGCTAATGCAACAAGCTTTTTGGGATATCATGGTAAACATGCTCAAAAGTTTGCTTATCAATTATTAAATCAAGGATTACTTCATGTAATTGCAACGGATACTCATCGTTGTGACGGACATCGTTCTCCTTGTTTACAAGAAGTCTTTGATTTACTTGTAAAGAAATATAGTTATGAAGATATTCATACATTAATGTATGAAAATCCTCTACATATCATCAACAATGAAGAAGTTGATCCTATTGAAGGAAAAACATCCTTCTTTAAAAAAATATTTAAAAGGAGATAATTATGGCAAAAAAAACGAGTAAAAGAAAAACATTAAATATTTTAGAGAAAAATAAAAAACATAGCCAATTTGATTATACTGAAATCTTTCGTCATATTCGTACAAACATTGAATTTTCTACAGTAGACAAAGACATTAAATCAATTTGTATTACTTCATCACAAGCTGGTGAAGCAAAAACAACACTATCTATTAACCTTGCTTATATTTTTGCAACAAAATATAATAGAGTTTTATTAATTGATTGTGATTTAAGAAAAAATACTTTACATAAATATATGGGATTATCAAACAAACATGGTTTAACAGATGCTTTACTTGAATATCGTCAAACTAAAAAATTAAATGTTGAATACTTCCAAAGTGTAAAAGCCCCTTCTTTTGCAGGTACTATGGCTGTTTTAACAAGTGGGATTCATATTCCTAATCCTTCTGAATTATTAGGATCACATGTATTTAAAGATTATATTAATGAATTAAAGAAATCATTTGATTTCATTATTATTGACTGTGCTCCTGTTGGAATGATATCTGATGCCATTCCTGTAGGAAATGCCGTTGACGGGACTATTTTTGCTATTTCTTCACAAGATACTAATAAAAAAGATGCTGCAAATTGTGTAAAACTACTTCAAAGAAATAATGTAAACGTTTTAGGAAGTGTTTTAACAAAAGCAAAATCTCTATCTGGTAGTCATTACTACTATTACTAATATGAAAAAAGTTACTTTTTCTATTACTGTTGTTGTTTTACTTGCTATGATTGTTGGTTTAATTGGTTATGACCGTTTTTCAACAAGTCAAAACGCTAAAAAATACCAATTAGAAGAAAAAACAACAACTACAACAAAAGAAGAAACAACAAAAACAAAAACAAAAAAGGAAAAAAATAGTCAACGTATTTATTGTATTGGTGATAGCTTTACCTTGGGAAGTGAATTTGCTAGTTACCCACTTAATTTAGAATCACTTACAAATAGTGAAATTATTAAATTCGGTGGAAACCAAGATACAACTTTTGATTTATCTATTCGTGTAGGAAGAACAAAGATTTTCGCTAATAATATCACCATCCCTGGTGATAAAGAAGCTGTAGACCTTACTTTCTATAATGAAAAAGGTGAACAAGTAGAAGCTTTAAAAAATAGTGGATCAAACTTTGGTGAAGTAACCATCCAAGGAATCAAAGGAACTTTAGCTTACGATTCATCTCGTAATATTCATACATTTACAAGAGAGAAATCTGGAAAAGCTGTTACCCTAACAGCTCCTGCACAAATCGAAGCAACACTTCCTGAATTCAATGAAAATGATATCGTTATTATCTTTTCTGGAAACTATGATAAACAAAACAACCAAGATGTTTATCGTACAATCACTTATCAAAGAGCTATTTTAAACCAAATTAAAACACAAAAATATATTGTTGTATCAATGACATCAAAAAGACAAAACAATCTTGTAAGAGACGATAATAACGTCTTAAAAGAAGAACATAAAGATCATTTCTTAGACTTTAGAACTTATCTTCTTACAAATGGCTTAAAAGATGCAAATATTACAGCTACTGAACAAGATCAAAAAGATCTTACAAATAGCTATATCCCATCAAGTCTTCTAAAAGAAGACAAATTCGCAGGTAATGATACATTCAATCAATTACTTGCAAACCAAGTCTATCAAAAATTACAAGAACTACAATATATCAAATAGAAAATACCTCCACTGGAGGTATTTTTATATAAAATAAAAGCTCTAGTCTCCCTGAACCCTTATAACGAGAGGTTACTACTAAAGCTTAGTTAACAACTTGTGTACTCATTAAGTACACTTTTATATTATGCTCATTCTTATAGCTCGATATTATCAAAGAAATAATGCTTCATATATTCATCTTTTATGCCAACAAATCTTGGACAATCTGTCCAATGATTTTTAGTTTACAACAATATATAATTTAACTAATTAAAATTATATTAAACATAAGGAAATGAATAATTTATGAAATTAGTACCTATAGGAATTGAAAACTTTAAAGAAATGATTGATAAAAATGCTTATTATGTAGATAAAACAAATCTTATTGAAAATGTATTAAACGAACAGAGTGTCTTTTTTACAAGACCTCGAAGATTTGGGAAAACATTAAATATGTCAATGCTTTATTATTTCTTTTCTATCAAGGAAAAAGAAAATGCATATCTTTTTAACGGATTAAACATTTCTAAAAATAAAGAAGCTATAAAACATCAAAATCAATATCCAACACTTTTCATTACTTTAAAAGATATGAAAAATAGTTCCTATGAAAAACAAATGAATCGCTTTAAAGAAGTTATTTGTTTGTGTGCAAAAAGTCATCTTGAATTGCTTAATAGTGAGAGATTATTAGCTTCTGAAAAGAAACTTTTTCAAAAATATGTTGATAATGAAACAGAAGATAATGAATTAGAAAAATCATTATTCAATATCTCATATTTTCTTTATAAACATTATCATCAAAAAGTCATCATTCTTATTGATGAATATGATGTTCCTTTACAAGCTGCTTATCAATATAACTACTATGATGAAATGTTAGAATTTCTAAGAAGTGTCTTTTCTTCAGCACTTAAAACCAATGATGCTTTAGAAAAAGGAATCATGGCAGGTTGTCTTCGTATTTCTAAAGAAAGTATCTTCACCGGTTTAAATAATTTTAAAGCCTATTCTATTCTTTATAAATCAAAAAATGAGTATTTTGGCTTTACAAAAAAAGAAATCTTACAATTATTAAAAGATTATAATCTAACAGATTATGTAGATGAAGTTAAAGAATGGTATGATGGTTATTTATTTGGAAACATCGAAATCTATAATCCTTGGAGTACACTTATATATGTTGATTGTAAATTAAATAGCTCAGATAACAAACCTATTTCCTTCTGGGCAAATACCAGTGGAAATGATCTTGTTGTCAACTATATTCAAAATGGCAGTGGTGAACTTCATGAAGAATTTGAACAACTCATTCAAGGAAAGTCTTTAACGAAATATATCAAACCTGAACTTACTTATCGAGAAATGGATAATATTAATAATATCTATAGTTTTCTTTTACTTACAGGATATTTAAAGATAAAAGATGATTTAGGAGAAAATAAGTATAAACTGATTTTTCCCAATAAAGAAGTCTATGAAATCTATAAACAAACATTCATGTCTTATTTTGAAGACTATACTTTTGTAAGAAAAGAAGATCTTTATCAAAGTCTTGTTAAAGGAGACGTTGATCATGCAAATGAAATACTAGGAGATATCTTATCTAGAAGTATTAGTTACTTTGATAATGAAGAATCTTTTTATCATGGTTTTCTATTAGGACTCTTTAGTGGTAAAAAGATCAAATCAAATCGAGAAGCGGTGCATGGAAGATTTGATTTATGTATCTTTCCTAAACAAATCTTTCAGACAGCACTAATCTTAGAATGTAAACATTCTAAGAGTGTTAAGGATTTAATTAAGGATTCCAGTGAAGGAGCCCAACAAATCATTGATTATAAATATGAAGAAGAAATCATCAATGAGGGATATCTTCATGTAAAAGGATATGGCCATGAAATACTGTTATATTGTAAAAGTGCAAGCTTAAGCCTGCACTTTTATTTATTATGTAAAGATATTTCATTAATTACCTGTTTATATGTTTTTCCTTGTCGATCAACAAATAAAACAGAACCATCATCTAATAGCTTTTGAAAACAAACTTCTCCATAATCACCATATTCTACCCATTGATCTTTTAAATAAGAAATACTATTAGCGTATTCTAAAACCTTATGAAACTGATTTGTTTGATATAAATTATAATAAATCAACATAAATGTTTTCAGTCCAATAGCAAGTTTAGATATTTTATACTCTTTATGAGTAATTTGTTTCATTGATTGAAAATCTTCATTATTAACATTCAATCCTATTCCTACAATGACTCCTTTTAAATCAGGATCTAAGATCGTTTCTACTAAAATACCACAAATCTTTTTTCCATCAACATAAATATCATTCGGCCATTTAATCGTTGCTTTAATACGATTGCGATCCAATAAACCAACCACACTACATGTTGCTAATTGTGTCATTTTCCAAGCATCTTCTATTTTATGAAAATCTTTAAATAAAAAACTCATAATCAAATTCTCATTTGCATGACTTTCCCAAACATGACCATTTCTACCTCTACCTTTTGTTTGATATTTGGCAGTGACACATGTTTGCATAGGTAAATTTTGATATTCTCTTTTTAAATAATCATTTGTTGAATCAACTTCTTCTAGCTCTATCAGTTTCATAGTTTCACCTCTTTATCATGATAAAATAAAAAAAATTGCAATTCAAGATTATTGAATTGCAAATGTAAGTTCAGCTTTGCAAACAACTTTACCATTTACTTTTGCAATAGCTTCACCAATTCCTACGGGTCCTTTTTGTTTAGTAAGAACACATTCCATTTCTAAAACATCCCCTGGTGTTACTTGTCCTTTAAAACGACAATTTTTAATACCACCAAAAAAAGCAATTTTTCCTTTATTTTCTTCTTTTGATAAAATAGCAATACATCCTACTTGTGCCAAAGCTTCAACAATCAAAACTCCTGGCATGACATGATGACTTGGAAAATGTCCACAAAAATGCATTTCGTTAACACTGACACATTTGATTCCTTTAGCATACTCACCTGGTTTATAATCTGTAATTCGATCTACTAAAGCAAAAGGATAACGATGAGGATTGATTTCTTGTATTTGATTACTATTAAGTTCCATTACTCTTCTCCATATTTCTTAAAAATAATTGAGGCATTATGCCCTCCAAAACCTAATGAATTTGACATTACATAATTTAATACTTGTTTTCTTCCATGATTTGCGACAATATCTAAATCGCATTCTTCATCAAAATTTTGATAATTAATAGTTGCTGGAATAAAGTTATCTTCTAATGCTTTAACACATAAAACACCTTCAATTCCACCAGCAGCTCCTAAACAATGACCTGTATTTCCTTTTGTTGAAGATACAGCTACTTTATGAGCATGATTTTTAAAAGCTTTTTTGATTGCAGCCGTTTCTAACTTATCATTCATCGGTGTTGATGTTCCATGAGCATTAATATAATCAATTTGATTAGCTTCAAGAGAAGCATCTTGAAGTGCATTGATCATTGCTTTAGCACCTCCAATACCTTCAGGAGCTGGAGCTGTCATATGATAAGCATCACAACTAACACCATAACCTACCATTTCACAATAAATATGTGCCCCTCTTGCTTTAGCATGTTCAAGTTCTTCTAAAACAAGCATTCCTGCTCCTTCGCCCATGACAAAACCATTTCTTTCTTTATCAAAAGGAATGGAGGCACGTTTGGGATCATGTGATTCACTTAAAGCTTTCATTGATGTAAAACCACCAATACCAAGAGGTGTAATGCTTGCTTCGCAACCTCCAGCAATGGTTACATCTAAATAACCATCACGAATATTTCTAAAGGCATCACCAATAGCATTTGTTCCTCCCGCACAAGCTGTTACAGGACATGTAGCAAGTCCTTGTGCTTTAAAGGCAATGGCAATTTGACCAGCTGCTAAATTAACAATGGTCATAGGAATAAAGTATGGAGAAACACGATCAAATCCTTTCTTTAAACCACGTTGATGATTTTCTTCAATAGATCCTAATCCTCCAATACCACTTGATACTACTACCCCAAAACGATCATGATTTATAGAATCTATCTCTAATTTAGAATCTTTGATAGCTTCTTTAGCTGCAATCAGTCCATATTGAATAAATTTATCCATTTTACGAACATCTTTTTTATCTAAATATTCAGTAGCTTCAAAGTTCTTTAATTCACCTGCTACTTTTACCTTCATATTTGAAGTATCAAATGATTGAATCAAATCAATCCCACATTGATGATTTAAAATACCCTTCCATGTATCATTTACATTATTTCCAATAGGTGTTAAAGCACCTATTCCTGTTACGACAACTCTTCTTTTCATATGCTTCTCCTTTACATAGCCATGCCACCATCAACATGCAATGTTTGTCCAGTAATGTACTTTGCTTCATCACTTGCTAGAAAAACAACTGCATTTGCAATATCTTGAACACTTCCAAATGCTCCTAAAGGAATTTGACTTTTCATTTGTTCTTTAATATCATCACTTAAAACATCTGTCATTGCTGTTTGAATAAAACCTGGTGCTACTGCATTAACAGTAATACCACGACTTCCAACCTCTCTAGCAAGAGACATTGTCATTCCAATAATTCCTGATTTACTAGCAGCATAATTGACTTGTCCAGCATTTCCCATAACGCCTACAACAGATGACATGGAAACAATACGTCCATATTTTTGTTTCATCATTAATTTTGTCGCATGTTTCATACAATTCCATGTTCCTTTTAAATTGACATCAATAACTGCATCAAAATCATTTTCTTTCATGCGTAACATTAAGCCATCTTTTGTAATTCCTGCATTATTAATTAAAATATCCAATCTTCCATATTCATTTTTAATTGTTTTAAACATCTCTAATGTTTCATCATAACTTGCTACATTTGCAGGTAAGATTTCACATTTTCCTCCAAGACTTTCAATTTCATTTTTTGTCATTTGAGCAATTTCTTGATTATTCCCTAAATCTATATAATTAATTAAAACAAAAGCACCATTTAAAGCTAATGTTTTAGCAATTTCTTTACCAATACCTTGTCCTCCACCTGTAACAAGAGCAATTTTATTTTCTAATCTCATTTTATTCTCCCTTCAAAGCTTTCACTGTTTTTTTCAATGATTCCATATCTTCTATTTGATAAAGCTGAATACTTCGATCTATTTTTCTAACAAAACCACTTAATACCTTTCCTGGTCCTACTTCAATGATCGTATCAACACCTTGATCTATCATATAGCGAATACTTTTTTCAAAGTAAACAGGTGACATCACTTGCTTTTCTAAAATTTCTGGTATTGATTGATATTCGATTTCATGACCTAAAGTATTAAAAATAACAGGTATTTTCATTTCATGAAAAGTTTCTTTTTTAAATCTTTCTTTTAAAGCAAGTGACGCTTCTTTTAATAAAGACGTATGAAAAGGTCCACTCGTATTTAAAGCAATCACTCTTCTCGCTTTATTTTCTAAAGCTAATTCTTTAACTTTTTCCACAGCCTTCTTTTCACCAGCAACAACAAGTTGACCAGGACAATTATAATTAGAAATAGAAACAACCCCTAACGAACTTGCTTGATGACACAAATCTTGTAAAAGTTCTTCCTTCATTCCTAAAACGGCAATCATTTCACTTTCAATTTCTGATACTGCTTCTTGCATGACTTTTCCTCTAAAACGCGCAAGATCAATCACTTGTTGTCTTTTAAAAACACCTGCACAATATAATGCTGAATATTCCCCTAAAGAAAGACCTGCTGTATAATCAGGCACAATTCCATGTTCTTTTAATAAATCTGTAATGATTGTTGCAACCATCACCATACATGGTTGGGTATATGGTGTATAAGATAGTTTTTCAAGTGGTCCATTAAAACATAATTCCTTTAAATCTTCATTTTGATCAAAGATTTCATGAGGATAAAATGATTTTCCCATCCCCACAACTTGACTTCCTTGACCAGCATAAATAATTCCTAATTTCATTTGTCATCCTCCATTAATTCATGAATCACTTCATCAACATGCATCAAATGATCTTGCCTATAACCATGAGCTCCTGTAAAAATAAGACCATCCTCTAAATTTCCTTTAACTGCTTCTATTAAAGCTCTTGAAATACAATAAGGTGTATTTTTAACATCACAAGGAATTAAACATTGATAACATTTTTTAACAGGTATTTTTTCTTTCTTGGTTTTTTTAACAAAACTATTTTGCATTGCTCTTCCTGGCATTCCGACAGGAGAAGAAACAAAACCAATATCTTCCTTTCTAGCTTTTAAGAAGGCTTCTTTATATTTGATAGAAGCATCACATTCATAAGTTGTAATAAAGCGTGTTGCTACTTGAATACCATCGACACCTAGATCAAAGAAATGCTTAACATCACTTCTTTGACTGATTCCTCCTGCTACAAAAATAGGAATGTTCAATTTATTATTTTCTACAATTTCTTCAACATCTTTAAAAATTTCTTCTAAACTTTGGCATGTTTGATTTTCTAAATCTTCTTTTTTAAACCCTAAATGTCCACCTGCTTGACTTCCTTCAATAACAATAAAATCTGGTGTACGTTGATATTTTTTGAGCCAATGTTTTATGATTACCTTACAGGCTTTACCACTTGAAACAATTGGAGCAATTAAAACATCATGATCTTTTACCAATTCTGGTAAACGTAAAGGAAGTCCAGCTCCTGAAATAATAGCATCAACTTTACTCTCTAATGCTGCATTGATCAATTCATCATAATCTTTTAAAGCAACCATCGCATTGATGGCTACTAAACCTTTCCCTTGAGAAAGCTTTTGTGCTTTTAAAATTTCTTTTTTTAAAGCACGAATATTGGCTTGACGATGATTACTTTCAAAATCATCTTCCTTGTAACCTGGATGCGCTGTAGAAATAACCCCCATCGCTCCACACTTAGCAACATGCCCTGCCAAACTTCCTAGAGAAACACCAACTCCCATTCCTCCTTGAATTAAAGGAACAGTTAAGCTTTTTTGATTGATTTCTAACATTTTAAATCTCCAAATTTGAATAAGTTTCTTGTAACTCACTCATCATTTCTTCTAAAATTTGTTTAACGGGTTTAATTTCATGAATCATTCCTGCAACTTGTCCTGCCATCAAAGAACCTTCATCAACATTTCCCTCAAAAACAGCTTTTTTTAATGAACCTAAAGTATATTTTTCAAGTTCCATCATATCTGCTCCTGCTTTTTCTTTTTGAATATAAGCTTTTGCCATTTTATTTTTTAAGATTCTTACTGGTGTTCCATTAATTCTTCCTGTAACAGTTGTCGAAGTATCTTTTGCCTTTAAAATTGCTTGTTTATAATTTTCATGAATTGGACATTCTTTACTTGCGAGTAAAACTGTTCCAATTTGTACACCACAAGCACCTAAGGCATAAGCCGCTAACATTTGCTTGCCACTGGCAATCCCTCCTGCAGCAATAACAGGAATAGAAACATTACTTACAACTTGAGGAACAAGCGCCATAGTCGTTGCCTCACCAATATGTCCTCCTGCTTCACAACCTTCAACAATTAAACCATCCACACCTGCACGTTCTAATCTTTTAGCAAGAGCCACACTAGGAACAACAGGTAAAACTTTAATTCCTGCTTCTTTCCACATTTTTATATATACACCTGGATTTCCAGCACCAGTTGTCACAACTGGGACATGTTCATCAATAACGATTTGTGCCATTTCTTTGGCATCTGGATTGAGTAACATAATATTGACACCAAAAGGTTGATTTGTTAATTTTTTACATGCTTGAATTTCTGCTTTTAACATTTTAGCAGTCATTCCTCCAGCTCCAATCAAACCCAAACCTCCTGCATTAGAAACACTCGCAGCAAAGGCACCGGTAGCAATATTGGCCATTCCTCCTTGAATAATAGGATATTTAATATTTAATAACTCATTTAATTTCATTTTGTTCTCCTTACCATTCCATTAAAATTGCACCCCAAGTAAGTCCTCCACCAAAGCCAACGAGAATGATTTTCATTCCTTTTTGAAGTAATCCTTGTTCATTCATCTTCGCTAAAGCTAATGGAATACTCGCTGCTGAGGTGTTTCCATATTCTTGTAAGTTCATATAAAACTTTTCACTTGAACATTGATATTTTTTATAAACATGTTTAATAATTCTTTCATTTGCTTGATGACAAATCACGTAATCAATATCACTTAATGTCATTTTTGCTTGGTTTAAGACATGATCAATACTTAAAGGAATTGCTTTAATAGCAAATTTAAAAACATCTTGACCTTTCATTTTTAAATAATCATTTCTTTTAGAAAATAGTACTTCTTCATTTCCATCACTATCTAAATAACTATAAAAAAGCTTTTGACTTTTTTTAATCAACGTAGCGGCTGCACCATCTCCAAATAAAATACACGTATTACGATCTTGATAATCTACAATAGAGCTTAATTGTTCACTTCCAATAACAAGTCCATATTGATTTTCTTCTAACAAGCTTTGAGCAACTTTTAAAGCATAAACATAACCACTACAAGCAACATTAATATCAAAACACATCATTGATTGATGATTTAAACCTAAAGCTTTTTGTACAAGACAGGCATTACTTGGCGTATTATTTTCTGGTGTCATCGTAGCTACAATAATTAAAGCAAGTTGACTTAAATCTTGATTTTGAGTTGCTTTTTTAGCAGCTTCAATAGCTAGAAAGGCACTTGATTTATCTGAAAGATGTCTTTTTAAAATACCCGTTCGTGAAACGATCCATTCATTAGATGTTTCTACCATTTGTTCAAGTTGTTGATTATCTAAAGTCTTTTCAATTTTGGCATAACCTGTAGAAACAATTTCAATTCCATTCATCTTTTTCTCCTTTAAAATACTTGTCCTATCTTTCTATATTTTTCATAACGTTTATTAATCAATTGAGATGTTGATAACTTTTGTAATTCTTTAAGATTTGTATTTAAATATTCTTTTATTTGTCGATAAACTTCATAACTTTCAACAGTAGCCCCTTTTAAATCTTCATCTATGATATGATCAATAATATGACGCTCATAAAGATCCTTAGCTGTTAATTTCATTAAGCTTGCAGCCTCTGCAACACGCTTTCCTTCTTGATCTTTCCATAAAATAGAAGCAAATCCTTCAGGAGATAAAATCGAATAAACACTATTTTCTAACATGACTAAGCGATCACTTACACTTAAAGCCAAAGCTCCTCCAGAACCTCCCTCACCAATAACAATAGTAATAATAGGAACTTTTAAAAGAGACATTTCTAAAAGATTTCGAGCAATTGCTTCTCCAATTCCATGCATTTCTGCTTCCATTCCTGGATAAGCTCCTGGAGTATCGACAAAAGCAATAATAGGACGTTTAAATTTTTCTGCCTGTTTCATTAAGCGCATTGCCTTTCGATAGCCTTCTGGTGAAGACATTCCAAAATTACATTTTAAATTATCTTCTAAAGTTTTTCCTTTTAAATGACCAATAATTGTTACAGGTTGTTGATTAAATAAACCAATACCTCCAACAATTGAACCATCATCTTTTGCTAAACGATCTCCATGTAATTCAATAAAATCATCAAAGAGATGATTGATATAATCTTTAATATTTGGTCGTGTACTTTTTCTAGCAAGATAAACATGATCATAAGGTGAAAGATGTTGATAATATTCTTCTTGTTTTTTGATTTGACTTTCGATTTCTTTTTTTCTTTCTTGATTGCAATCAAGAAGTTCTTTTTGTAACTTTTCAATTTCTTTTTCTACTTGACTTAAAGACATCTTTATGCCCCCTTACCATGCATTTTTAAAATTCTAATAAGTGTTGAACGCATTTCTTGACGTTTCACAATTAAATCAACAAATCCTTGTTCTTCCATAAATTCTGTTGTTTGAAAGTTTTCCGGTAATTTTTGTTTAAGCGTACTTTCAATGACACGTCTTCCTGCAAATCCAATCAATGCTTGAGGTTCACCAATAATAATATCTCCTAAGCTTGCAAATGAAGCTGTTACTCCTCCTGTTGTTGGATGGGTAATATAGGAAATATAAAGTAAACCTGCTTGGTGATGTCTAGCAAGAGCTGCGGAGGTTTTTGTCATTTGCATTAAGGAATAAATTCCTTCTTGCATTCTAGCGCCTCCTGAAGCTGTAAAAATAATGAGTGGATACTTTCTTTTGGTTGCATGTTCAATAGCTTTCGTGATTTTATCACCTACAATAGAAGACATACTACCCATTAAAAAACGTGAATCCATCACACAAGTAATCACCTTTGTCCCATTTATTTTTCCACTTGCTACAACAACAGCTTCATTTAAACCTGTTTTTTGTTGTAGAATTTCTAATTTTTCATCGTATCCGGGAAATTCTAAAGGATTTACTCTTTGTGTACTTTTATAGAGTTCTTTATATTTCCCTTGATCATAAATCATTTCTAATCTTTCATAAGCAGTAATCTTTAAATGATTTCCACAGTGAGGACAAACTGACATATTTTTTTTAAGTTTACTTGTAAGAATCAATTCTTTACACTTTGGACATTTTGTATAAAGTCCTTCAGGAACTTCTTTTCTTTCATTTTCTCTTTTTTTTCTTAATGACTTAAATAAATGAAGTTTTTCTTTTCTTTCCTTAAATAACTGTTCCATCATCTTTCATTCACCAACTCATCTAAATGTTTTTCAATAAAACTTGTATCAAAATTTCCTTTGACATAATCACTTTCATGTAAAATCAAATACTGTAATTCTTGATTCGTATCAATACCATCAATCACTAATTCACTTAAGACCCTACGCATTTTACGAATTGCTTCAATACGATTTCTTCCATGAACGATTACCTTAGCAATCATTGAATCATAATGAGAAGACACTTGATAACCTTGATATAAAGTTGTATCAATACGTACCCCAAAACCTCCTGGAATATGTAAACTACTAACAATCCCTGGTGAAGGTCTAAAACCTTCTTGAGGATTTTCAGCATTGATACGACATTCAAGGGCATGTCCCTTTAATTCAATATCACTTTGTTTATAATTCAATTTTAAATGTGCAGCTATTCTAATTTGTTCACGAACCAAATCAACCCCCGTTACCATCTCTGTTACTGGATGTTCAACTTGAATACGCGTATTCATCTCAATAAAATAATATTTTCCATCCGGTGCTAAAACAAATTCAATCGTTCCTGCATTAACATATCCTACTTTTTTAGCTGCTTTGATAGCATCATTTCCCATCTTTTCTCGAAGCTCTTGACTTAAAGCTTTACTTGGAGATTCTTCCATCATCTTTTGGTTTCTTCTTTGAATTGAACAATCTCTTTCTCCTAAATGAATAACATTACCAAAATGATCAGCTAAAATTTGAAATTCAATATGTTTAGGATTTAAAATCAATTTTTCCATATACATATCATCATCACCAAAACAAGCCTTTGCCTCCGCTTTAGCTGTTAAATAAGCATTTTCAAAATCTTCTTCCTTAAAACATTTTCTCATACCTCTTCCACCACCACCGGCAGAAGCTTTAATTAAAACCGGATAACCAATCTTTCTAGCAATTTCTTTTCCTTGACTGACAGATTCAATACTGCCATCACTTCCAGGAACAACTGGAACTCCTGCTTCGATCATCATTTGTCGAGCAACGCTTTTATTCCCCATTTGATCAATCACATCACCACTTGGACCAATAAAAGTCATACCACATTTTTCAACAAGTCTGGCAAACGTCGAATTTTCAGATAAATAACCAAATCCAGGATGAATTGCATCACACCCTGATAAAGTAGCTACTGATAAAATATTTTCCATATTTAAATAACTCTCACTACTTTTAGCAGGTCCAATACAGTAAGCTTCATCTGCTAATTGAACATGTAAAGAAGTGGCATCTGCTGAAGAATAAACAGCAACGGCTTCAATTCCCATTTCTTTACAGCAACGAATAATTCTAACGGCTATTTCACCGCGATTAGCAATCAATATCTTTTTAAACATTTTCTTCAATAACCATTAAAGCTTGATCATATTCTACAAGCGCTTCATTTTCTACAAGAATTGATGTAACCGTTCCATCACATGGTGCCTTAATTTCATTCATCACCTTCATTGCTTCAATAATACAAACAATATCTCCTTTTTTAACTGTCTTTCCAACAGTAACATACGGATCACTTTCAGGTGAACTTGCACCATAGAAAACACCTACAATTGGTGATTTTACAGGTGTACCTGTAGACTCTTTGGTGTTAACTTCTGCAACCATTTTATTTTCTTTTTCTAATGGTTTTACATATTCAACTTTTTCACTCTCTTTTTCTAATTCTATTTTTAAATCATCTATTTCTACTTTCATTTTAGTGACATTTGATTGATCAAACTCACTCATAATTTGTTTAATGAAATCTAATTTCATAGCATTCTCCTTTGTTTGAAGTTCAAAGCATATAGTAAAATAATAAGCTTTGAAATTCAAAGCTTATTATAAAATATATAGTCGCCTCAGCGACACTTCTTTACTATTTGTTTGCTTCAATATAATCTACGATATCTTTAACAGTTTTCATGTTAGAAGCAACTTCATCTGGAATTTCTACTTCAAATTCTTCTTCAATTTGCATAATTAATTCAACAGCATCTAAAGAATCAGCTTCTAAATCATCTTTTAAATTTGCTTCCATTGTAACTTGACTTTCATCACAACTTAATGAATCAACAATGATCTCTTTTACTTTTTCAAAATCCATTTTACTTTCCTCCTTGAATACGGTTTGTATTATACACGAAGAACATAAAAAGTAAATACTTTGAAGTTCAAATTTATTTATTTTTTTAATTTTCTTTGATTTTATCAACATTTTTTATTTAAAATATTTTTTTTAAATAGGATAAATCATTGATTTATCCTCTTATTCTTTATGAAATACCCACTTTGTTTGTGCACTATAACTAAGTAAAAATAACAGTAAATCCCCTACTGGTTTCGCAAGTTTTTCTGACATGATATTAAAAATCGATGCCACATAAACAAATAAAGTAGATAAAATTGTAATAATAACTGTTAGAATCAAAAAACGAATAGCTGTCTGTCTATTGTTTGTTTTTCCTTTAAAAACATATTTTTTATTAACTACATAATTAACAATTGTAGAAATAACTCTAGCGATAAGACTTGCTAGAGCAATACGCCAAAAATCACTTGTCATCCATATTTTTAAAACGTCTAATAAAATCCACGCTAATAAAACATCTATTATAGAACTAATAATAGAGGAAGATACAAAGCGAATAAGATGTAAGAAGATAACATAAATAATTTGAGAAGTTTTATTTTTTGGATGAAAAGCTTCTTGTGATAATTTTTTGACCTTAATTTCTTCTATATCATGTTGATTTTGTACTTGATCTATTAAAGCTTGTACTTCATAACAGTTTTCATCAACTTCTAGCATTTCATCTAAATAAGATATTGAAAAGCCAAACAATTCACTGTCGACATTGATAAATTTTTGATTATAAATAAGTGAAAATAATTGAGATAAAATCTTTTTCCCTTGATGATGCACAAAATAGAATTTAGATGCATCCTCATTAATTGATTGACTCATTTGATCAACTAATTTTAAATCATATTCATTTTCTAAAATAAGAATTCCTTTTTTATCCTTTAAGTGTTCTTTAACATACTGATATCCCTTTTTTAAAGCATAGCCTTTTCCTTTAAAATGTGGATAATTAATGATTTTACAATCATAGTCCATCCTTTCAAAAACAGCATGATAATTTTCATCAGAGCCATCATTAATTACAACAACATCATAATTTTTTTCTTTTAACTTTTTAACATAGTTTATAATACTCTCCCTAGGATTATAAACTGGTATTAAAATAACCATTTTACTAAACATATTCATCCCTCATCATATCTATGATACATGAATGTGTTTTAAAGTACAAACTTATGAGAAAAAATTATTCTTAATTTTTCTTAATAATTAATTTATGAGTTTCTAGTTATTTACTATTTTTTATGTTAAACTACTTTTGTTTAAAAGGGAGAGAGTTTATGAATTTTAAAAAGAATTATAAAGGAATGTTATTATGTTTGATTATTGCCATTCCTTGTTGGTTTTTAGGAAAGAAGTTTCCTATTGTAGGTGGTCCTGTCTTTGGAATTATTCTTGGAATGATCATTACTTTATTTATTAAAGATAAAAATGAATTACAATCAGGCATCACTTTTACATCCAAAAAAATCTTACAGTATGCGGTTATCTTGTTAGGATTTGGAATGAATTTATCGGTCGTGTTACAAACAGGAAAACAATCTTTACCAATCATTCTAGCTACTATTTCTACATCTTTAATTGTCGCTTACCTGTTACATAAAATCATGCATATTCCAAGTAAGATTTCTACTCTAATTGGTGTTGGTTCTTCTATTTGTGGTGGTTCAGCCATTGCGGCTACAGCACCTGTTATTGAAGCCAGTGATGAAGAAGTAGCTCAAAGTATTTCTGTTATCTTTTTATTTAATATGATTGCTGCTTTATTATTTCCTACACTTGGAACACTGTTAGGTTTTTCTACAAAAAGCGGTGAAGCTTTTGGAATCTTTGCTGGTACTGCTATTAATGATACATCTTCTGTAACAGCAGCAGCTTCTACGTGGGATTCAATGTACCATCTACAAAGTGCTACTTTAGATAAAGCCGTAACTGTTAAACTTACAAGAACACTTGCAATCATTCCGATTACTTTGGTTTTATCTTTTTTTAAGTTAAGAAAGAATAAAGATGGTCAAAAAATTAATTTAAAGAAAGTTTTTCCATTTTTTATCATTTATTTTGTGTTAGCTTCTATTATTACAACAGTTGCTATTAAAATGGGAGTCTCTGCTGATTTCTTTACACCCTTTAAAGAATTAAGTAAATTCTTTATTGTTCTAGCAATGGTGGCTATTGGTTTAAATACAAATGTTATTAAATTGATTAAAAATGGTGGTAAACCAATTATTTTAGGTTTTATTTGTTGGATATGTATTACTTGTATGAGTTTATTCATGCAACATCTTCTTGGAATATGGTAAAAAGCTCTTAGGAGCTTTTTTGTTAAGTTAATGTTAAGTTTATTTACTTCACATTAAGAAAGTGTTAATCTACTTACGGATTGTGAGGAATATATATATGGAACTATCGAATATTTTTTCAATGTTAGGTGGTTTAGCGCTTTTCCTTTATGGAATGAATATGATGTCTAATGGATTAGAGCTTGCTGCCGGAAATAAAATGAAATCTATTTTAGAAAAATTAACTTCTAATCGTATTTTAGGAGTTTTAGTTGGAGCTTTAGTTACAGCTGTTATTCAATCTTCTTCAGCGACAACTGTCATGGTCGTTGGATTTGTTAACTCTGGATTGATGTCTTTAACAAGTGCTGTTTGGGTAATTATGGGAGCCAATATTGGAACAACAATTACAGGTCAATTGATTGCTATCAATATTACTGCACTTGCTCCATTATTTGCTTTTATTGGAGTTGCCATGATTGTTTTCTTTAAAAGCAAGAAATTAGATGCTATTGGTACGGTTATTGGTGGTTTAGGTATTTTATTTATTGGAATGGAAACAATGTCAAAGGCTATGGTGCCACTTAGAACAATGCCTGAATTTGTAGGATTAATTTCTAAGTTCCAAAATCCACTTATTGGTATTATCGTAGGGGCTTTATTTACTGCACTTATTCAAAGTTCATCAGCATCTGTCGGTATTTTACAAGCTTTAGCTAAAAGTGGTGTTATGACTTTATCATCATCTATTTATGTATTATTTGGTCAAAATATTGGAACTTGTATTACTTCTGTTCTTGCTTCTATTGGAACAAGTAAGAATGCTAAAAGAACAACAATTATTCATTTATCTTTCAATATTATCGGAACTGTTATTTTTGTAACGATTAGTTTATTATTCCCATTTGCTCATTTAATTGAAAGTATTACACCAAATAATGTAGCTGCTCAAATAGCTAACGTACATACAATATTTAATATCACAACAACTTTATTATTACTTCCAATTGGGACTAAATTGGTTGATCTAGCAACTAAGATTTTACCTGAAGATAAAGAAGAAAGCGAACATATGTCTCTTAAATATTTAGATTTCAGTATTTTTGAAAATGATTTTCATATTGGAACAAGTGCTATCGCTAATACTCAATTATTTAATGAAACTCAACATATGTTAAATGTAGCGAATCATAATGTTAAAAGAGCATTTGAACTTTTAAATCATTTTGATCAAGAAAAATACGAACGTCTTCTAAAAGATGAAAACTATATTAATTATTTAAATCAACAAATTATTGATTTTACAACTGCAGCTATTTCAAACGAGTTCCCTACAGAAGGTTCTCAAACAATTGTATTATTTTTAAAACTATCTTCTGATTTAGAAAGAATTGGTGATCATGCAATCAATATTGCTAACAGAGCTCAAAGATTAGCAGAAGATGATACCCATTTTTCTCAAGATGCTTTAAAAGAAATAAGTATTATGGAAAGTTTATGTAATAATATTTTAGATGAACTTATTATTATGGATTATGATGAATTTAAATATATCGTTGATAAAGTCGATGTTATGGAAGATAATATTGATAAAACACAACATCAATTCGCAGTTAATCAATTAATTCGTTTAAAAGAAAAAAAATGTTCAACTGAAAACAGTATTATTTACACAAAAATCTTAACTGATTTTGAAAGAATTGGTGATCATGGTTTAAATATTGCTGAAAGCTTATATCATATTCGTAAAATCATGAAACAAATGAAAATGATTAAACCAGAAATAGAAGAAGCATAAAAAAATAGGTTATAGCGATTTGATTCGTTATAACCTATTTTCATTAATGAATAATTTTTAAGACATCTTCTTCACTATTGATATTAAAAATATTTAATGTAAGTTCATTGAGTTTTTCTAGCGATGTTGTTGTGAGTTTTTCTTCTAAAGGACTTGATATAGTTCCTCGTTTTACTTTAAGTTGTTCTTTTAATGTTTTTTCAATTCCTATAGCCTCTCCTTTT
>OKVF01000449.1_pt1 | contig 46772 bp, 41 predicted proteins | sample 1604831 | NCBI WGS metagenome assembly OKVF01 (sample SAMN01760980, study PRJEB22395) | human gut metagenome
ATTAAGTAAGTGAATGACAGTAAATATGGCACTCAATGTGACACCCAAACTTTTATTCAAGAATATTCCGAAGTTAGTCTCAATGAAGTCTCACGAGATTTGAGACTGAGGAGGTTCAAAATCATGGACATAAGCAAAAGGAATTGGAAATTATTTCGAGAAAGATTATCAGGCAGGTTTATTAGGAAATAGATAAAATGTATGAGAAGAATGCACTAAATAATTTTAAAGATGTATTGGGAAAATATTGCGCAATTAATCAGTTTGTTGAATTGTCAAAAAGGTGTTTTTTGGTTGAACATCAAAACGAGATACAGAAAAGGGATACATTTGTGAAGTTAGCAACAGAATATGCAGTAACTCTGACAAATTATGATGCAGATTCGATGGTTTGCGAAATATGCAGAAGTTATATTGTTAATGTTCATTTGTGCTTTGAAACATTTTTGAAAGATGTATGCCGGCAGATAAATAAATACGGAAAGAATGAATATAAACCGAGAATTCAAGAAGAGTCATATTTATCATGTGCAGTCAGAAATATTTGTGGTAATAACTTATCTGATGATATGAAACCTTTGTATGAGTTATGTGAATACTATCGACTGATAAGAAATACTTCGGTTCATGATTTATGTGAGGTTGATTCTCATGAAAAAGAATATCGTAAATTACAAAAGTATAATTTTAAGACCGAGGCTAAATTTTCAAAGCTAGTAGCACCAAATAAATATGAAGAAATATCATTCGATGATTTTGTTATGTTTTCTAGATCTTGTGTTGAATTGGCAACATACATTTTTGAGAAAATGGCTTATGATTATACTAAAATAGCTTTGGATATTCCAGATAAGCAAATAAGTAAATGGCGGAAATATAGTAAAAACCGTCAAGAGAAAGCGCTTTGCTTGTACATAAAGACCTTGTATAAGGTGGATGAAGAGTTCATAGAGCAAATACCAAAACTTCTTAACATGATTATTGACCCGATAGTCTAATGGTAGGGCGTCCCCCTTCATAAGTGCATTTGCAACAGTGCACTTATGAAGGGGAAAGATGTGGTTCGAATCCACATCGGGTCTTTTTATAGATATTACTAACGAAAACACAGGAGAGAGGTGTTAATGATGGCGAGTTCTTATTATCAAAACTTAATTAAACGTGTTTTAGAAGCATCTACAACGGATAATTGGGAAATAGCAGTGCGGGAATGGGATATTGTTGATTGTGAAGAAGATGAGGAACATGCATCAGAATGTGTATGTGGAAAAGAGAATCTGAGATACTTATTTACGATTAGAAATAGAGAAACAGGTAGAAGTTTATACCCGATAGGATCTTCTTGTATAGAAAAATTTGAGCGAGATGATTTAGATTATGAAGTAGATGTTCAAATGGATATGTATCGTTTAGCGCATGCTATGGAAAGAGGGGAACGAATAGAATTAACTTCAAAGTACTTTTCGAAGAAATTACTATATGCATTGTATGAAGAAGGAGCATTTGCACCCAATAAATATAATAGGTATGATGGAACAAATGATTATCAGTTTATGTTGGATATGTTCAATAAAAGAAATAAGAGTGAGATTACAGAACAGCAGCATAGAAAGATAAGAGGTTTGATAGCATATTCTATCAAGCCATTTTTAAGAGAACGACTAAAATATAAGTGAAGTTTATATAAATAACAATAGAAACAAATAGTAATTTAGCAAAAGGCATGATTTATCAGATTTTTACTGACGATTGTAGCAGAAAGTAAAGTATACCTGAGCAGACAAGTTAAGAGAAATTTTGCAAAGGCAATCGATTTTATTCAGTACATAGAAATTTTGTGGTACTGCCCATTAGTACCTCAAAATTTCTAGTTGCAGAAACATCGTCCGGAGATTATAATTTCCATAGGTGGACTTGCAAACCGACAGAATATTATTTTGTGAATAGTAAACAAACCTGCAAGCCACTGGAACTACACACAATAATGACAATATAGCAATGGTACTGGATTGGTACTAAAAATATGTGAAACGAAGAATAACGTGTGGAAAAAGTATGAGTTATCAATACAAAACGGTATAGATAACTGCACTGAAATAATCAAAATCAAACCAGACTTTGCGAGTTTGAATAAGGGTTAATATTAAAATTTAAATATATAACCTAGAGGATACTGAGGTAATATCCTCTAGGTTTTTGTATTTAACAGGGATATTGTCTGAAGGAGTGACAGATCCTCATACGATTTAGAGTTTGAAGACGGAATAACGCTCGTAGGCAGAGATAGTGCTGCCGGTAAAACTGTTCTTTAGTAATTTGTGTGTCGGAGCATTGGATGGTCTTAGATGCGGGAAGTCAGAGAATGAGCGTCTGGATTAGATAAGTGATGGAGGTTTCGAAATGTCAAAATTGAATATAGATCAACAAACAATAAAAGAATTGTTTTCTAATAAAAAATCGGATTTTTTAATACCAGATTATCAGAGACCCTATGCATGGGAAGAGCCGGAATGCCAAACATTGTGGGATGATATATTTGTATTTGCATTTCCGGAAAATGATTATACAAAGTTTGACAGTGATAATGATGAGTATTTTTTAGGTCCGATTGTAACATTTAAAAATGATGAAGGAAAATTGGAAATAATTGACGGACAACAGAGACTGACAACACTGATGTTATTGCTCAGAGCTTTCTATTCAAAGTTTGGAAACATGAAAGATCAATATGCAGTAAAAACAAGTGAAGATATTTCAACTTGCATTTGGAAAACAAATGAATTTGGCCAACCGGATAAGAATAGACTGAAAATCGATTCAGAGGTATCGACTGACGACGATAAGGAAGAGTTTTTATCCATTTTAAAAACAGGAATTGTGGATGGCTCACAAAAGAGCAAATATGCTCGTACATATAGATTCTTTCAAGAGAAGATTAATGAATTTTTGCAGGAATATCCGGCATATTTTGCCTATCTTCCAACGAGAATATTAAACAACTGTATTCTATTACCAATCGAAGCAGAATCACAGGATACAGCACTTCGCATATTTTCAACATTGAATGATAGAGGAAAGCCATTATCTGATACGGATATTTTTAAGGCACAGTTTTATAAACATTATAGCAGCCTTGGTAAAAAGGACGAGTTTATCAGACGATGGAAAGACTTAGAAGCAGTTTGTGACGATATTTTTGTTGCTCCTTCAGGGTCAGCTATGGATGAACTTTTTACCAGATATATGTATTTTGAAAGAGCAAAGCAGGGAATAAAAAATACTACAACAGAGGCACTCAGAAAATTTTATGAGAAAGATTCTTATGCAATTTTGAAAAATAATGATACTTTAGATAATCTGGAATGTTTAGCAGAGTTTTGGAGAAAAGTATCAGTACAGGATGAAAAATTTTCCGACAGGGTATTGAAGAAATTGTTTGTTTTGAACTATGCGCCGAATGGCATGTGGACATATCTTGTGTCAGTGTACTTTATGAAGTATAAGGATGCTGATGACTTGTTGGATGAGAAGCAATTTTTTGAATTTTTAAACAAAATCACAGCTTTTATATTAGGATATTCATTTATCAGACCTGGTGTAAATGCGTTGAGAAGCCCGGTCTATCCAGAGATGATAAATATTGTTTCTGATCTTCCGGTTACATTTTCGGGATATAAATTTGGAGAAGATAATGTAAAAAATATTATGAGCAGTTATGTGTTCACGAATGGTAGACCAATTACCAAATCAATTCTTGCCTGGTGGGCCTATACGGATCAAAATCAGGAACTTATGTCACTGGATACTAATTTAGAAATAGAACATATTTATTCAAAGAAACGACAGGAAAATGAAAACTCTTTAAAAGAAAAGAGTAGTTTAGAGTCTTTGGGTAATAAGGCACTTTTGGAGAAAAATATTAATATTAGAGCTTCAGACTATAGATTTACAGATAAAATCAAATATTACCAGGGATATACATCTGCGAATGGAAAATTAAAGTCTGGAACAAAAGTGTATGAGTTATTAAAATTATCGAATGAAAAAAGTGATTATACAGAACAGGATATTATTGAAAGAAAGAAAACCATTATAGAAGAATTTTGGGGATATATCATTGAGATAATATCCCCTGGGAATATGTTTATAAGAGAATAATTAATTATACCATTTCATCAATATTGCTTCATAGCAAATGTCCAGCACATTATCATTTTGATCCATGCTGAAGGATAAATTGAAAAAGACTTCCGGGTAGCTTTCGTCAATATAGGAATAGCACAAATTGTATTGGCTTTCCAGACCATCATGATTATAGGCCTTATTTTTATACACTACCTCTTTTTGAGGCTCTCCATAAGCAGCAATCACTTGTTCCCTGGAATCGCCTAATTTTATACCACGCGAAGTTTCTGTGTCTGATGACATTTGATCGGGGTATTCAGTATATGCCGTACAATTTGTAGTCATAATAGAAATACGTTCTACATCTTCATAGCCGTTTCCGGCTCCATATAAGTCTATGTAATTGCTATAGCCAAATCCATTGATATTGAAATCCTCATAGGAAAGAGGAGAAATGATGTTATTCTCAGCTTCTTTAGTCACTTCCGTCGTTGCGGGAGTCTCTGTGGAATCTTTGGTTATCACTTCTGTGGTTTCGGTGCTTTCGTTTTCAGTGGTTGTTTCATTCTGCCCAGCTTCTGCTTCTGTTGCGGTAGATGTGTTTTCTGCTTCGACAGTGGTGGATATTTCTTCTGCCTCGGCAGCGGTGGACGTTGTCTCTGCTTCAGCAATATTGGGAATAGTTTCGGATTCCCCTGCTTTGTTTGATCCGCAGGCCAATAGGCTCAAAGAAATTGTTGCTGTCATTAATACGGGAAGAATTGTTTTTCTCATTTGTGTTATCCTCATTTTTTACATTGGTATAATCATAATATATCATGATTCGCACCTCCGGTGCTTAACGTTGCTTCGCAACTATTATCATCAAATTGTAGCAGAAAATGGAGATATGGCAACTGGATTTTTCTAAGATATTTCCCATGCATGAAGTATCAAGAGTTGTAATCAGTACATTCTTAGGATTTAGATGAAAAATAGGATTTACTATGATATGATTAGTTAAGAATTATATTTAATACGAAAGAGGAATGACACATTATTATGGAATTTTTCAGTTTGTTTTCAACAGTATTTTTTAATATAGCAATTACCTTTGGCCTGTTATTACTTATATACTTGTTTTTCTTTTCGGGCATTAGAGCACGTAAGGACCTGAAACCGGTTAAGTACATTTCCTACAAAAAGGATCATTTTCAGGAGAATTTTGAATTTACCTGTGAGTTTTGCGGATCCAAGGTATCTTCTGCGGATGAAAAATGTCCAACCTGTGGCGGTAATTTTGGAAAGAACAAGGAGTATCAGTTAAAGAAACGGGCCATGCATCAAAGGTATTTAGAGTATATGAAATCCCAGGAAGAAGCCATTACACAGGAAACGGAATATATAAGTACTACAATGCAGGAAATTCAAAAATATAAGCTGATACGTCATAAATACTACAATTTTGAAATCGGCGAGCCTCCGGTTTATAAACCTGCAAGTGATTATGAATTTACCTGTGAATACTGTGATAATAAGATAAGGGGAAAAAGCACAGACGAAAAGGGGTGTAGTAATTGTGGGGCTTCTTATAAAGAAAACCTGGAATTATTGGTACGCGAAGAGGAAGACCGTCTGGAAAAACGCCATTATGACGAATATATGAAACTGAAGGATCTGGAGTGGGAGCAGAATATCAGGAATGAGCGAAGAGATGCAAACATTGATGAAAAGTATGGGACACCTATCCGATTTATGGAGAAAAATGCAAAGGTTATTGCGCTGGTCATTTTGCTTGGGCTTATGATGATTTCCGTGGGAATAACAGTTTTGATTTTAAAGTTTAGGTAAAACAGGATGAGTATATCTGACGTGAAGGGAGATCACATGGACATTCTATTTAAAAACGATGATTTTGTATTTTCCATGGGGAAAGAGACCATGCCACCAGATCTGCTTATATTATAATGTTCATTTACTGGACGATAGTATTCCTATGGATGGGGTGTTTCATGGATATGATGAATTGGATCATGAGAGAATCAATCTGGATTTCTGCTGGATTCCGCTGGAGGAACTAAGGAAGGACACGAAGGTATATCCATTGGAACTGATACCTTACATACTTGAGCAGAGAAAAGAAACGGTACATTTTGTTTCAAGGCAGATTTAATTGAGAGGGCGAGGAAAGAAAATGCTGGAAGTAAAATTTTATGACTCAGTGGATGATTCCCTGTTGAAGTTTGCGGTGATCGTCTCACAGAGCAATGGCAAATGGGTATTTTGCAAGCATAAAGAAAGAGACGCCTATGAAGTTCCGGGTGGACATAGAGAAGCCGGTGAAAGCATTCTTGAAACGGCGAAAAGAGAATTGCAGGAAGAAACCGGTGCAATCAGGTTCGATATGAAGCCCCTGTGTGTATACTCTGTAACCGGGAAGACCAGAGTAAATGATACGGGAGAAGAATCCTTTGGGCTGCTTTGCTATGCGGAGATAACAGAATTTGCGACAGAACTGCATAGCGAGATGGAGAAGATAGTACTCTTGGGCGAACTGCCGGAGGAGTGGACGTATCCGTTGATACAGCCGAAATTGATAGAGAAGTATTTGCAGATGAAAAATACTATTGATTTTCGCCTGCGTGCTTGATAGAATGTAGGGGTAATGAAAGTTTACCGCTGACCGATATGCGGGATATAAATGGTTGGGTCGAAAGTGTAGTCCTTCGCCGTGAGGCGGGGGACTTTTTATATTGAAGTATATAAAGAAATTCCTGTTAAAGTTATACCTTGAATTAAGATAATCAAGTGAATTATAATGATTTTAGTTAAAAAATAAATTTTGCTACATTTAGGAGGTCCCCATGCTATTTATAGAATACCCCAAATGTTCCACCTGTCAAAAGGCAAAAAAGTGGCTGGAGGAACATAATATCACCTATACAGATCGTCACATTGTAGAGGACAACCCCACCTACGAAGAATTAAAAGAATGGCAGAGCAGAAGTGGGCTGCCGTTAAAGAAATTCTTCAATACCAGTGGGTTGTTATATAAGAACATGCAGTTGAAGGACAAGCTTCCGAACATGACGGAAGAGGAACAACTTCGGCTGCTGGCCACGGACGGAATGCTGGTAAAGCGGCCGTTTGTCGTGGACGGGGATCTGGTGTTGACCGGATTCCGGGAAGCAGAATGGAAGGAAAAATTAATTTAGTACAAGGAGGACGAATATGAGCAGAGTAAATTTTGGAGCAAAGCCGGTAATGTATCCCATGCCGGTGCTGATCATTGCAACTTATGACGAAAATGGAGTACCCGATGCCATGAACGCAGCATGGGGAATCATTACGGACATGAATGAGATCTCCATCAGTATGTCAGAGCATAAGACCACGGAGAATCTGGCAAAGACCGGAGCATTTACCGTAAGTATCGGAACCGAAGATACCGTGGTAGCCTGCGACTATGTGGGCGTGGAATCTGCGAAGAAAGTACCTGATAAATTCTCAAAGTCCGGTTTCCATGCAGCCAAGAGTGATTTTGTCAATGCACCGCTGATCGATGAACTTCCCATGGCGCTGGAATGTAAGGTGAAAAGTTTTGAAGACGGCATTCTGGTGGGCGATATCGTCAACGTCAATGCGGACGAAAGCATCCTGACGGATGGCAAGATCGATCCGAAGAAATTGAAGCCAATCAGCTATGATCCTGTGAATAATACTTATCTTGCAATGGGAGATAAAGTAGGAAATGCTTTTAAAGACGGTTTGAAATTGAAATAGTAAGATCAAAGAACGCAGGAGGTTTAACCCTCCTGCGTCCCCATCTCATCGGTGGTAGAGCGGATATGTTCTACTGCCGTTTTTACTTGTTCTGCGCAATCCAGGTTGTTCTGGCTCATGGTGTGCACCTGCTCGGCATTAGCTGTGACTTCTTCAGTTACAGCGGACAGCTGGGAGATGTTTTCCATAATCTTATTATTGGATTCTGACAATCCCAGAATGTGGTGATTTACTTCTTCCACCTGGGAAGCCAGTGCTTCCATATTTTTGTTCAGCTGTTCGAAAGTCTCGGAAGCGGCAAGAATCTTCTCGCTCTGCCGGTCGGTGGCCTCGATGGAGCCGCTGATCGTGTTGACTACCATGTTGGCATTGGCATTCAGCTCATTGGTGATCTTCGTAATCTCTTCGGTAAAGCTCTTGGTCTGTTCTGCCAACTGCCGTATTTGCTGGGCAACAACGGCGAAACCGCGTCCGGCCTCCCCGGCACGGGCACTTTCAATGGAAGCGTTCAATGCCAGAAGATTGGTCTGACCGGAGATTGCCATGATGCTTCCGGCGATAGTTTCCACCTCTTTTGTCTTTTCCTGTAATTTTGCCATGGCGTCGGTGACGGAATGGTTGGTATCCTTGATCATGGCGGACTGCTGTTTTAAGGATTCCATAGCAGCCATGTTCTTACGGATGCTTTCGTTAGAATCTTGGGCGATCTGCACCATCTGCTCGGAGATATGACTGGTCTGCTCGATAGCATTCTGAATCGTACCGGTCATCTGACTCTGCTCTTCGATGCTGGTGGCAGTCATATTGGTGGCATCGGAGATCTCCTGCATGCTGTTGGCAACGGATTCCGTCGTCTGTACCAGCTGGTTCATAAGATCTGTGGTTTTGGTGGTCTCCTGATGTACGGTCTGGGATACGTCCAGAATATTATCCAGTACTTCTTTTACATGGTTATGTTCTTCCCGGGAAGAACCGATGGCGTCATTATTAAAAAGTATTGTGATCTTACCGGTCTCCAGAATAATAATTCCGATCAGGAATACCAGCAGGGTAGAGCAGACGGCATTCACATCCTGACCGTAGATTCCCTTCGCAGCCTGAACGATCATGACGATCAGGTAGAGCACGAATAATCCCAAAGCGGTTTTCTTCAGAGATTTTTTCTCATAATAAGGAATCTGTAATATGAAAATGGCGATCAGCGCATAGTGAATGAAACTTGCATCTGTCTGCAGACCGACCAGCAGATACTCAATGCCGATCTCGATGGTAGCGAAGACTTTTAATAGTCGTGTCGCCTTATTTCGAAGGTGCGTCACGGCATTTACCACACAGAAAACGGCGATCAGAATGGTATTTGCGTATGTAACTATGGGCGCAATGTTGTGATTTACCAGTTTTAACCACAGATAAAACAGGAACACAATCGCCAAAAGCGAAGAAGCGATAATATAGAACCGGTTCATTCTGATATTGCGTTCCGAAGTATCCGTATAACGATATTTATTATTTTCTTTCATATTCATAAGTTCCCTCCCTTTTCTATTGATACTATTTTAATTGTAACTGCTTTCATCAATTTTTTCTACATTTTTGTTCCATTTTTTAAAAAAATATGGAAATAAAAAATGCAAATTGATACTGATTTTCAATACCAAATGCGCTATAATACTTCTGTTACAACACAGAACATTAAAATGTTGAGATACGAAAGGATACAGAAGTGTTATGACACTGAAAGAATTGGAAATCGGTAAAAGCGCCGTGATCGAAACCGTCGGTGGTTCCGGAGAGCTCAGACAGCATTTCCTGGATATGGGTATGATCCCGGGAGCGGAGGTGACGGTGATAAAGCTGGCTCCGATGGGTGACCCCATGGAATTGCAGGTGCACGGCTATGAACTAACGTTGCGTTTGGCGGAAGCGGATCAGATCGAGATCGCACCTATATCGAAGAGAACAAGAGAACATAAAGGTCTGGATCGGGTGACGGATGCGGAGCACCCGGGATTAGGTGAGGATGGAAAATACCATTCGAAAAAAGATGAGAATCCTTTGCCGGAGGGAACGACATTAACGTTCGCCCTGGCGGGAAATCAGAACTGCGGCAAGACTACACTGTTCAATCAGCTCACCGGTTCGAATCAGCATGTGGGAAATTTCCCCGGAGTTACCGTAGACCGTAAGGACGGTTCCATCAAAGGGTATCCGGATACTTTGGTGACAGACCTGCCCGGTATTTATTCCATGTCCCCTTACAGCAGTGAAGAGATCGTATCCCGTAATTTTATCCTGTATGAGAAACCCAGAGCTATCATTAATATCGTGGATGCGACGAATATCGAGCGTAATCTGTATCTGACCATGCAGTTGTTGGAAATGAACATTCCCATGGTCGTAGCCTTGAACATGATGGATGAAGTCACCGGCAATCACGGTTCCATCGATGTGAATGCCATGGAGGCATTCCTGGGAGTACCCGTAATCCCCATTTCTGCTGCGAAAAACGAAGGTGTGGACGAACTGATCCGCCATGCAGTCCATGTCGCAAAATATCAGGAACGGCCGCTGCGGCAGGATTTCTGCGATAAAAACGATCATGATGGTTCCGTACACCGCTGCATCCATGCGGTGGGGCATCTGATCGAGGATCATGCGGAGACTGCAAAGCTGCCCCTGCGTTTCGCAGCCAACAAAGCCATTGAAGGAGATCATCTGATTCTGGAGAAGCTGCAGCTGGATGAAAATGAAAAAGAAATGCTGGAGCATATTGTCTGCCAGATGGAGACAGAGCGTGGTGTGGACCGGAGTGCGGCTATCGCGGACATGCGGTTTGATTTTATCGAGAGATTATGTGAACAGACGGTAGTAAAGCCGAAGGAAAGCAAAGAACGGATCCGCAGTGAGAAGATCGATCGGATCCTTACCGGAAAATATACGGCAATCCCTTGTTTTATTGTGATCATGATATTGGTGTTTTATTTGACATTTAATGTGATCGGAGCCTGGCTGCAAGGGCTTTTGGAACTGGGAATCGGCAGACTGACAGAACTTGCGGATGCAGCCATGACAGCGGCCCATGTCAACAGTGCAGTACAAAGTCTTGTGATCGACGGTATTTTTACCGGGGTGGGCAGCGTATTGAGTTTCCTGCCTATTGTGGTGACCTTGTTTTTCTTCCTTTCACTTATGGAAGACAGCGGTTATATCGCCCGTGTGGCATTCGTGATGGATAAGCTGCTTCGAAAAATCGGTCTGTCCGGACGAAGCATCGTACCCATGCTGATTGGTTTCGGCTGTACGGTTCCGGCAGTCATGGCGACGCGGACGCTGACCAGTGAGAGAGATCGTAAAATGACGATTTTGCTCACTCCGTTTATGAGCTGTTCTGCAAAATTACCGATTTATTCGTTCTTCGTGAGCGTATTTTTCCCGGGAAAGGGTGGACTGATCATGTCGGCATTGTATCTGTTTGGTATCCTTATGGGAATTCTGGTAGCATTTTTATATCGGGGCACGTTGTTCCAGGGAGAACCGGTGCCTTTTGTAATGGAACTGCCGAACTACCGTCTGCCGGGAGCCAAAAATGTAGGGCAGTTGTTGTGGGAAAAGGCGAAAGATTTTTTACAGAAGGCATTTACTGTGATCTTCATTGCAACGATTGTAGTATGGTTTTTACAGAGTTTTGATCTGAAACTGAATCTGGTAGAGAATTCAGCCAACAGTATGCTGGCAATGCTATCAGGTCTGTTGGTTCCGGTGTTCCGGCCGCTGGGATTGGGAGACTGGCGGATCTGCACCTCTCTGATCAGTGGATTCATGGCAAAAGAAAGTGTGGTAGCAACCCTGGAAGTATTGTTCGGTGACAGCATTGCCACGGTACTTACCCCGTTGGCAGCCGCTACATTACTGGTATTCAGCCTGCTGTATACGCCCTGCGTGGCAGCCATCGCTTCTGTACGCAGAGAACTGGGTGGAAAATGGGCCATTGCCGTGGTACTCTGGCAGTGTTTTGTGGCATGGGTAGCAGCCTTTTTGGTACATGGAATCGGAATGCTTCTGGGATGAAGATTCCTCGATAAGCGAATATTGGGTAGAAGTTTGGGAGTGCGCAGCACGAAACAATTCGTAGGAATTAAAGGTGGGGCTTTTGCCCCCGGCATCCATATATAATAGAAAACCTGCAGGGGATTATTCCTCCTGCAGGTATTTTATTACACATTTCAGTTCCGGTGAGATCCATTTGTTCCTATGATATAAAAGCTGCCGCCAGATATCCGGCTGAATCTCCGTCATGGGGAGGCTGACGAGATTTCCTTTTGCCAGATTGTCCGCTACAACGAACTCCGGCAGATAGGAGATACCGAGACCCTGACACAGAAGATTGCGGATCAGCTGGGTATCGCCCACCTCCATGATGGGCATTGTCTCCTTACCGTTTTGGGAGAGCAGATCATCCAGAGCAGCCCGGTAACTCATGTTTTTCTCCGTCAGGATCAGCGGATATTCCAAAATCTGTTCCAGGGTGATCTGAGTCTGTCCGGCTAAGGGGTGACCGGCACCGGTGACAAAATGAATATCCACTGGAGCTTCGAAAGCGGTCACATAATTGTGATTAAAAATACGGCGGTCCAGCGTGTATACAATGTCCACTTGATTCTGCCCCAGCATCTGGAACATTTCGTCAGTACTGGTAGCAATGATCTTCAGGCGGATGCCCGGATATTTTTCATGAAAATCCTTAAAACGGCTGTGAAATTCCCAGCTGGCCAGGGACTCTGCAATGGCGATCCGCACCAGACCCTCCGGGGCGGTATTACCGCTGATGTGGGTGGCTTCCGCAGCAAGCCGCAGAATCTGCTGGGCCAGGGGTAACAGCTTCTCCCCTTCGTTGGTCAGGGTTACGGTATGCCCGATCCGTTCAAACAGAGGGATGGACAGCTCCTTTTCCAATTGTTTGATCTGAAAGGATACGGTGGACTGGGTATAACCCAGACGTCCGGCCGCCAGTGTAAAGCTCTTCAGTTCGTTCACCATAACAAAGGTTTCCAGATTTTTGACATCCATAGGGTAGATACTCTTTCTATATTGTAAATTCAATTCTTCGATCAATGCAATGTAAATAATTTGTTTTTCAAATATTTAAGAAAATTATATAATGAGAAAATAGGGCTGTCAATGTGAAAAGATGGCGAAAATATGGGAAAACAGCAAAAATATATGTCGTATCCCATGTTTAGAATAAGTAGTTTTGGGAAGGATCATGGGTATGGAAAACAGAGAAAGACTGGGGAGTCGTTTGGGATTTATCATGCTGTCGGCGGGGTGCGCCATCGGCTGCGGAAATGTGTGGAAATTCCCGTGGATGTGCGGGCAGAACGGTGGCGGAAGCTTCATGCTGATCTACGTGATCTGCCTGATCGTGCTGGGCCTGCCCACCATGATCATGGAATTCTCCGTGGGGCGTGCGGCGCAGACGAGTCCACTTTATATGTATCGGAAATTATCCGGCGGCAGGGGCAAATGGAATCTGTGGGGCATCGTCTGTCTCATCGGAAACATTGCGCTGATCGCTTTCTATGCGGTGGTGTCCGGATGGATCCTCTATTATTTTGTAAAATTTCTGACAGGGCAGAATCAGGATTTCGGATTTGAAAAAATGATCACGACGCCCTCGGTGAATGTGACATATCTGTTGTTCACCTTACTGATCGCTTTTGTCATTTTAAGCTTCCATCTGCAGGGTGGGCTGGAACGTATTACCAAATATATGATGTCAGCCTTGATCGTGCTGATGTTGGTGCTGGCGGTGCACAGCTTTACACTTCCGGGAGCAGGAGAGGGATTGAGCTTCTATCTGATCCCTCATTTTTCCAAAATCACCGGTTCTGTGGTGGTGGGCGCCATGAATCAGGCATTTTTCACATTGTCCGTGGGAATGGGCGGTATGGCGATCTTCGGAAGCTATGTCGGCAAGGACCGTTCTCTCATGGGTGAGTCTATCCATATTATTATCCTGGATACACTGGTGGCAGTGATTGCCGGTATCATTATATTTCCGGCATGCTTTACTTATGATGTGGAAGTGACGGCGGGTCCCAGCCTTCTGTTCGATACTATGGCGACAGTATTTAACAACATGGCAGGCGGCAGATGGTGGGGAACCTTATTTTTCCTGTTCATGGTGTTCGCAGCCATGTCCACAGTGCTAGGCGTGTGTGAAAATATTCTGGCCATGGTCCGGGAACTGACCGGATGGTCGAGACCGGTAGGATGTATCGTCTGCGGTGTGGGAACGTTTCTGTTGGCATTGACAACGGCGTTGGGCTTCAGCGTGATCCATTTTCAGCCCTTTGCGGCGGGAACGACCTGGTTGGACTTCTGGGATTTCCTGGTGTCCAACAATATCATGCCCATAGGTTCGATCCTGCTGGCAGTATTTTGCTGTTATAAGGTCGGCTGGGGCTGGGACAAATTCCTGGAGGAAGCCAACGAGGGAAAAGGATTGAAAGTGCAGCATTGGATGAAGCCGGTGTTCAAGTATTTTGTTCCGGCGGCGGTGTTGTTCATTTATGTGTACGGAATAGTGAATTTTGCGTGGAAATAGGAGAAATGAGATCAAGATAGGAAGAGACAAACGACGGTGGGGTGAGAACTCTGCCGTTTTTGTGTATAGGATGAGCAGGGAAGCGGTTGCACCGAGACTCAAAATTGGGTAGTATGTAATTATTCAGAGGTGGTTTTGTGAATAGTTATGGCAGTATAAAGAATAGAAGCAGGAGACATCTATGACAGAGCAGGAGATCCGGACGATATTGAACAGACAAAGAGAATATTTTGCTACGGGAGCCACACTTTCCCGGAAATTTCGGGCAGAACAGCTGGGAAAATTAAAGGCCTCCCTGCAGCGCCATGAAGAGGAACTGAATGCTGCACTGCAACAGGATCTGGGAAAAAGCCGGATGGAGAGCTATATGTGCGAGATCGGACTGACGCTCTCGGAGCTGACCTGGATGCAGAAACATCTGCGGGGGCTGATGCAGGAAAAGAGAGTGCCGACACCGCTGTCACAGTTCGCAGCGATAAGCTTTCGCTCTCCGTCACCCTATGGCACCGTGCTGATCATGAGCCCCTGGAATTACCCGGTGTTACTGACGCTGGATCCGCTGATCGATGCCATAGCTGCCGGAAATACGGCGGTGGTGAAGCCCAGTGCATATGCTCCGGCGACGGCAGCTGTGCTGAAAAATATTCTGGAAGAATGTTTTCCGATAGAATACGTGGCTGTGATCACCGGCGGCAGAACGGAGAATCAGGCATTATTGCAGCAGCGGTTTGATATGATATTTTTCACCGGAGGCAAGACCGTGGGACGGGAGGTGCTTAGAAGCGCTGCGGAATATTTGACCCCGGTGACGCTGGAGCTGGGCGGGAAAAGTCCCTGCATCGTGGATGCTACGGCGAAGCTTCCGTTGGCGGCGAGGAGGATCGTATTCGGAAAATATCTAAACTGCGGGCAGACCTGTGTGGCACCAGATTATGTGTTGTGTGATGTTAGGATCCGCGACCGATTGGTGGAAGCTATCCGGGCGGAGATCTCGAGACAGTTTGGTGCGGATCCCCTGCAAAATCCGGATTATGGAAAAATCATCAACGAAAAGCATTTTCACAGACTGCTGGGGCTGATGGATGCGGAAAAGACCGTCTGCGGCGGGCAGTATGACGAAAAGACTTTGCGGATTGCTCCCACAGTGATGACGGATGTGACCTGGGAAGATGCCGTGATGGGAGAAGAAATCTTCGGACCGATCCTGCCGGTGCTGACGTATAATGCACATGATGCAGAGAAAGGTGTTGCACAAAATGATTTTTGCAGGGATGCTTCCGGGACGCATGCAGCCACGGGAGACTTTGTGGATTGGGCGATCCGCTGTGTGGAGGAACATCCTCATCCGCTGGCACTGTATTTCTTCAGTGAAGATAAAAAAGCCCAGAGACGGATCTTGGATCACTGCCATTTTGGCGGCGGTTGCATCAACGACACCATCATCCACCTAGCCACCAGCGCCATGCCCTTCGGCGGCGTGGGCGAGAGCGGCATGGGCGGCTACCATGGACGCGCCGGATTCGAGACTTTCAGCCATTATAGAAGTATTGTGGATAAAAAGACATGGACGGATCTGCCGATACGGTACCAGAGGTATGATGAGATGAAAGAGAAGATGTTACGGAGATTTTTGAAGTAACGTCATCCTAAAATAGAAGTTATGTCCTGAAAAGTGTAAGATAACATTGGATTACGTCCTGAAAAGTGTAGCGTATAGTTCATATTACGTCCTGAAAAATGTAATGGCAGGGTATTTGTGGGAAATAATATCGAAATCGAGAAGGAAAGAAGGTAATCACATGAACTTTAACAAACAAAAATGCATTACGGCAGTGATTTTGCTGTTGGTCGCTATTCTATCCATAACCGTTATCGGAAAATACGCCTCCGCCCCGGAAAATCACCAGAAAACCATAGCCTCTCTGGATGAGAAAAAACAGACGGTCATGGAGCTGACGGCGGCATCCACGGTGACTTCGGCGCTGATCACATTGCTTCCGGGAGACACGGCAACGCCCATCGCGGAGAAAATGGCAGATGTCAGCGGATATCTGCTGGTGGTCCTCTGCGCTATCTATCTGGAAAAATATCTCGTGACGATTACCGGCTATGTGGCATTTACCTACCTGATTCCGATTGCCTGTGGCTTGTGGATATTCAATCTGATCTTTGCAAATGCCACGGTACGAAAACTGGCAGCAAAGTTGGCGGTGTTTGGCTTGGCGATCTCCCTCGTGGTGCCTGCCAGTGTGAAGATATCCGACCTCATCGGAGACACCTATCAGGCCCAGATCGAAGCTACCATTGAGGATGCCAGGAACACACAGAATATACTGGAAAACAGTGGCGTGGTGGATGACACTAATGCGACGGAAACAACCGGAATCGGAACAACAGAAGTTCCTGGAACTGTTACAGGTAACGTGCAGGAGAAGGAAAACAATAACTCCGGATCTGTCTCAAACATTTTCGACTGGGCAAAAGATGCCATTTCCGGCGCTAAAGATTCAGTGGCAAATGTTGTGGAAAATGTGACGATTTCTACCGAAGATCTGGTACAGAAGGTGGAGAATTCCCTGAATCACTTTATCGAGGCGGTTGCCGTGATGATCATTACTTCCTGCGTGATCCCGATGCTGGTGCTGTTACTGTTCTTCTGGATGGTGAAGATCGTGCTGGATGTGGATCTGAGTGGCGTGAAGATCAAGGGGATGCTGCCGGAGCGGAAGGAATAGATTGTAGGAAAGAGGGGAAGAACATGGAATACCTTGCACACATTGATGGGGACAGAGAGCAATCAGTAAAAGAACATTTACAGGGAACCGCAGAGCTTGCAGAAAAATTTGCTGCAAAATTCAGGAAAGCGGACTGGGGATATTGTTGTGGAATGTTACATGACATTGGAAAATATTCCGCGGAATTTCAAAAGAAGATCAAAGAAAATCTGGATATCCGGGTGGATCATTCCACTGCCGGGGCGAAGGTCTGCGAAAATTTAGATGGCTGCTATTGGCTTCTGACTTACTGCATAGCAGGGCATCATGCAGGGTTGCCGGATCTGGGACGAGAGGGATTACCGTCCTCTTTACTGGGGAGACTTAAGAAAAGGTTGTGCGATTACAGTGCGTATGAAAAGGAAATAGAAATCCCTCAAATTACCACACCACCCATTGCCATGAATCCGGAAAAGGATCCAAACTTTGCGCTGAGTGTATTTATCCGCATGCTGTATTCCTGCCTGGTGGATGCCGATTTTCTGGATACAGAACAGTTTATGAACAACGGAACGGTTCAAAGGGATTCCGGAGAGAGCATGGATGTTCTTTTGGAGAAATTGCAAAATTACACAGCAAAATGGCTTATAAATCGGAATGATACTACGATTGATGGAAGACGATCTGAAATTCTCCGGAACTGTCTGGAAATGGGAAAGTCCTCCAAAGGATTGTTTCAGCTTACGGTACCCACCGGTGGTGGCAAAACTGTGGCTTCTCTGGCCTTTGCGTTGCAGCATGCGGTGGAGAACCATATGGACCGTGTGATTTATGTGATTCCCTATACCAGTATTATCGAGCAGAATGCGCAGGTGTTCAGGGAAATCCTGGGTAGTGAAAATGTGTTGGAAAATCACAGCAATGTAGACTATGAGAGCTCGGAGGAGTTCAAACCCATGCAGTTGGCAGCGGAAAACTGGGATAAACCGGTGGTGGTTACCACAAATGTCCAGTTTTTTGAATCCCTGTATGCCAATAAGTCCTCCAAATGCAGGAAATTACATAATATAGTAAACAGTGTCATCATATTCGATGAAGCGCAGATGCTTCCTGCGAATTATTTGAAACCGTGCATGGCAATGATAGAGGAACTGTTGCAACAATATGGCACGAGTATCGTACTGTGTACGGCGACACAGCCGGCATTACAGCAGTTTCTGCCTGAAAAGTATGTTGCCCGGGAATTATGCCCACGGAGAGAGGAACAATTTCGATTTTTTGAAAGGGTAACCTATCAGAATATTGATACTGTCACAGAAGAGGAAATGGCGGAAAAATTGCAGCAGGAGTGGCATGCACTGTGTATCGTGAATACGAGGAAAAGGGCGCAGCGGCTTTACGAACAACTGCAGGGAGAGGGCGTTTATCATTTGTCTACCACTATGTATCCGGTGCATAGGAAACGGGTGCTTGCGGAGATTAGAGAACGTTTGGATGACAAAAAAGGAAAAAAATGTATCGTCATTTCGACCAGTCTCGTGGAAGCCGGGGTGGATCTGGATTTTACTTCGGTATATCGGGAACTAGCCGGTGTGGATTCCATTATTCAGGCAGCAGGACGTTGTAATCGAAATGATAAAAGAGGAAAGGAAGAGAGCATTGTCCGCATCTTCCAGTGGGAAGACAAGGAAAGGGTATCCCGACAGCGGCAGCAGATCGACACGACGAAAAATCTGCTGGCGGAGGGCAGAGATATTACTGCACTGGATAATATCACAGAATATTTTCGGAGACTATATCGCATCAAGGGCGAAAGCCTGGATATAAAGAAAATATTGGACAAGTTCAAGGACGGAAATTATCAATTTGCAACAGTAGCCGGAGAATTTAAACTGATTGAGGAAAATACAGTTACGGTATATATCAACAGAGAACCGGAAGCGGAGGCACTTTTGCAGGAGATTCTACAGCAGGGACTGACGAAGAGCCGTATGCGAAGAGCAGGGCAGTATTGTGTAAATGTCCGAAAAAAAGGAGAATATGAAAAAAGAGATATGCTGTTTGAAGAAATGTATAGAGCGGGCATGCTGAAAGAGGTACATCCGGATGCACAGGATTTCTTCGTGCTGACGCAGGAGGAACAATACAAGGAAGACACCGGGTTGAAACTGGAAGTGGAATTGGGTGGAATGATGATGTTTTAATATTGCAGGAAATGGAAGTAGCGGTACACGATGGAAAAGTGTACCGCTATTGCTTTATAAAGAAAATCATAGTATATTAAATTTGTCAGATAAATATAGATAATCTAAAATATTGTCATAACATATCTACAAAAAGACAGTATTTTATAAGGGGGTATTATTGTCGGACAGAAAGTAGTACTACAAGGGAACAGTAAACGGGAACAGCGCTTTCATTGTGGAAAGAAGGTGGAATAAATGGGAGTCGGAGTAAAAGTAAATGTATGGGGAGACTATGCATTGTTTTCGAGACCCGAACTCAAAGTTGAACGCTACAGCTATGACATCATCACGCCCTCAGCGGCACGCGGTATTTTGGAAGCCATCTACTGGCATCCGGGAATGCGGTGGATCATCGACAAAATCTATGTCAAAAACCCTATTCAATTTACAAGTGTACGACGAAATGAAGTATCCAGTAAAATTTCAAAAAGTAAAATGCTAGATGCGTATAATGGCGTGGGTAAGCCATTGTATATATGCACCAAGGATGAGATTGTGCAACGCGCGTCCGTTTTACTATGCAATGTTTCGTATGTTGTCGAGGCGCATTTCGAAATCACACCCCAAGCAATGGATTCTGATAATTCTGGAAAGTTCAAGGACATTATTATGAGACGATTGAGAAGAGGAGAATGCTATCATATGCCCTACTTTGGCTGTAGAGAATTTCCTGCCAATTTCGCACTCTGTGAGGAAGAAGAAATCCATACCGCTTATGATGTGGTCGCAGAGAAGGACTTGGGATTAATGTTATACGACATGGATTACAGTGATCCGGAAAATATCCAGCCTATGTTTTTCCGGGCAATAATGCGTCACGGCGTGGTGGATTTGAGAGATTGCGAGGTGCTGCGATGATACTACAGGCACTGGTAAAATACTATGAAAATCTGGCAGAACAGGGGAAAGTATCCAGGTTGGGATGGTGCCATGCTAAAGTGTCCTATGAAATCAATTTGTCTTCGGAGGGGGATATCATAGGTATTACCTCCCGGAAAATAGAGGATATGCGTAGTAAGAAAGCAGTATGGGTACCGACAAATCTCGTCGTGCCGGAGATGGTGACCAGATCTTCCGGTGTGGCAGCTAATTTTCTGTGCGACAATTCCAAGTATATGCTGGGTATTGACGCAGATGGAACGAACTCACGTGTAGTGGATTGCTTCCAGGCGACGAAAGAAAAGCATGGACAGATTCTGCAATCTGCACAGGGAAAAACAGCCCGGGCAATTTTAGCCTATTTTGAAAAATGGGATCCGCAGAAAGCATCAGAACATCCTGTGATTCGGGAAAACTGGGAAGAATTGACAGAAGGCGGCAATCTTATTTTCTCTGTGGAAGGGCAGGAAGCACAGGAAGATCCGGAGATTCGAGACTGTTGGGAAAACTATCGGGCGCGGAATGGTGGAGAAGATAACGGCATTTGCCTGGTTACCGGTAAAAAAGCCGAGATATCACGAATCCATAAAGCAATCAAAGGAGTACCCGGGGCACAGTCCAGTGGAGCGGCGCTGGTGTCATTCAATGCACCGTCATTTGAGTCTTACGGAAAGGAACAGAGTTATAATGCACCGGTGGGAAAATATGCGGAATTTGCATATACCACGGCACTGAATTATCTGCTGTCCCAGCGGGATTACACCTTTTCCCTGGGGGATTCCATGATCGTGTACTGGGCAGAAAGTGGTAAAGAGCAGTATCAGAAGTGTTTTCTGAATATGTTTAAACCCACGAAAGATAATCAGAAAAAACTGAAGGACATTTTCGACAGCCTGAAAGAAGGCACCAGGGTTTACTTAGAAGATGCGGAGATGGATCCGAAACAGAATTTTTACATACTGGCGCTGGCACCAAATGCAGCACGATTGTCGGTCCGTTTTTTCTATGTAAATTCGTTTGGGAAAATCATACAGAATATAGCAGACCATTATGAGCGGCTCAAGATTGTAAAACCGGCATGGGAAGAACAGGATTATCTGGGGATTCGTGACATGCTGAATGAAACCGTGAATCAGAAATCAAAAGATAGGACACCGGTTCCGAACATGGCAGCCCTTGTATTGCAGGCGATTCTGTCGGGCGGACGATATCCGGCAAGTCTGTATACCTACACACTGATCCGCATTCGGGCAGAGTGCGGTAACGTGAACTGGAAACGTGCTGCTATCATCAAAGCAGTTTTGATCAAAAATTATAATTGTATGAAAGGAGAAAATCTCATGGGATTGAACGAAGACCGCAATGATATAGCCTATGTATTGGGAAGATTGTTTTCCGTATTGGAAAGCATACAAAAAGAAGCAAACCCGACAATCACTACGACAATTCATGACCGCTACTTTAATTCCGCATGTGCTACGCCGGCAGTTATTTTCCCGGTGTTGCTCAAACTGAAAAACAGCCATATGAAAAAGTTGGAACGGGATAAAGGCGGAGCGAAAGTCTATTACGAAAAAGAAGTTGGGAAAATTATGGGCAAATTTGACGATTTCCCGAAACGCTTATCCCTGGAACAGCAGGGGCAGTTTGCACTTGGCTACTATCATCAACAGCAGGAAAAATATAAAAAAGGGGAGGACAAATAAATGAGTGAAGCTATTAAAAACAGATATGAGTTCGTAGTATTATTTGATGTGGAGAACGGTAATCCCAATGGAGATCCTGATGCGGGCAATATGCCAAGAGTCGATCCAGAGAGCGGACTGGGCTTGGTAACGGATGTCTGCCTGAAACGTAAGATCCGCAATTATATCGAGACCGTAAAAGAGGATGCTCAGGGATATAAGATTTACATCAAAGAAGATGTACCCTTAAATCGCAGTGACAGAGAAGCCTGTGCGGATATGGGAATCACCGAAACGGATGATAAAAAGGTGACAGAGGAACTTAAAAAGTTAAAGAAAAATGATCCCGGTGTAGATCTTAAACTGAAGGATTATATGTGCCGGAATTTCTATGATATCCGTACGTTTGGTGCCGTAATGACTACTTTTGTAAAAGCATCGTTGAACTGCGGTCAGGTGAGAGGACCCGTGCAGATTGGATTTGCCAGAAGTATCGATCCGATCATCAGTCAGGAAGTAACTATCACCAGAGTTGCCATCACCACAGAAAAGGACGCGGAAAACAAGAATACGGAAATGGGTAGAAAGACCATCGTTCCTTATGGACTGTACCGGGCAGAAGGCTATATTTCCGCAAATCTGGCGCGGAAAGTAACCGGATTTTCCGAAGACGATTTGGAATTGCTATGGGAAGCAATTCTTAACATGTTCGAGGTAGACCACTCTGCAGCGAGAGGCAATATGGCAGTGCGGGAACTGATTGTATTCAAGCATAGCAAAGAACTGGGAGACTGCCCGGCTTATAAATTGTTCGATGCCGTAGAAGTAAAGAGAAACGAGGGCGTGGAATATCCCAGAAAATATCAGGACTATACGGTTACCGTTCACGAGGAACAGATTCCTGATTCCGTGGAAGTAAGAAGGATGAATTAATGGAATATGCAGAAGATGATTATCTTATGATATCCGGGATCCAACACTTCAGATTCTGTAAAAGACAGTGGGCATTGATTCATATAGAACAGCAGTGGACGGAGAATGAACATACGGTGATTGGAGAACTGATGCATAAAAAAGCACATGATCCTTATCTTACAGAGAAACGAAAAGACACAATTATAGCGAGAGCATTACCCGTGGCATCCAGAGAAATGGGCGTCACGGGTGAGTGTGATGTGGTGGAATTTCACAGATGTGAGGATGGAATCCGTCTGCATGGGCACAGGGGCAATTTTTCGGTATATCCGATCGAATACAAAAAGGGAAAGCCGAAGATCACAGAGGAAGACAAATTACAATTAGCTGCGCAGGCAATGTGCCTGGAAGAAATGTTTTCCACACAGATTCCGGAAGGTGCACTGTTTTACGGAGAGACAAAACGGAGGGAAATCGTGGAGATCACGGAAGAACTTCGCAGCAAAGTGCGTGAGATGTTTCAAGAAATGCATCAATATTATGAACGGCGGTATACACCGAAAGTAAAGATGGGAAAGCACTGTACTTCCTGCTCTTTAAAGGAACTTTGTATGCCCAGACTCGCAAAAACCGGTTCTGTGAAAAACTATATGGATCAGGTGCTTATGGAGGAAAACGTATGAAAAAATTATTGAATACGTTATATGTTACTTCCGAAAACAGTTACCTGGCGTTAGATGGTGAAAATATCGTTATTTACGATGATAAAAAAGAACTTGGCAGAGTTCCGCTACATAATCTCGAGGGAATTGTATCGTTCGGATATCGGGGAACCAGTCCGGCACTTATGGGTGCCTGTGCAGAACGAAATATTTCTCTGTGTTACATGACTCCCCAGGGAAAATTTCTGGCACGGGTCACCGGAAAAGTGAGGGGCAACGTGATCCTGCGGGAACAACAGTATACCAGTAGCAAAGATGAACTGGTGGGATTGGAGATTGCCAGAAACTGTATTCTCGGAAAGGTGCATAATGCCAGGTGGGTTCTGGAACGGGCTGTCAGAGATCATAACATGCAGATCGATGCAGAGAGGGTAAAAAAGGCATCCGAAATGCTGAAAAATTCGCTGATGTTGATTCAGAACAGCACCTCCAGGGACGAACTCAGGGGATATGAAGGAGAGGCAGCCAGTATTTATTTTAGCGTGTTTGACGAATTGATTCTGCAGCAGAAAAAAGATTTTACATTTCAAGGCAGGAATAAAAGACCGCCCTGCGATAAAATGAACGCAATGATGTCTTTTGTGTATACATTACTGACAAATATGGAAGCATCTGCACTGGAGTGCGTAGGGTTAGATCCCTGCGTGGGATATCTGCACACAGAGCGCCCAGGCAGAGCATCGCTGGCGCTGGATATGATGGAGGAACTAAGATCCGTGTTAGCGGATCGCTTTGTGCTGTCGTTGGTAAATAAACGGATGATCACAGCTAAAAATTTTACCCAAAAAGAAAACGGCGCGGTTCTTCTGGATGATGATGGACGAAAGGTAATACTGACGGAGTGGCAGAATCGTAAAAAAGAAACCATAACGCATCCCTATTTGCAGGAAAAAGTGGAATGGGGCATGGTTCCTTATGTGCAGGCAATGCTGCTGGCACGATTCCTACGTGGCGATTTGGACGGCTATCCTGCATTCCTATGGAAGTGAGGTGTGGTATGTTAGTATTGATCACATACGATGTCAACACAGAAAATGCAGCCGGCAAAGCAAGGCTGCGAAAAGTGGCAAAGCAATGCGTCAACTATGGAAGAAGAGTTCAGAATTCAGTATTTGAATGCTTTTTGGATAATGCTCAGAGCATTGCATTGAAGGCAACACTTGAGGATATTATTGATACAGAAAAGGACAGTCTTCGATTCTACTATCTGGGTAATAAATATCAGACCAAGATTGAACATATCGGGGTAGACAGAGGAATCGCCCCGGATCAGACACTGATTTTGTAACTGATGCGAAAGCCAAGCATACATAAAATGCCTAGGGGATTCGCACCTTATAAATTATGCGATTTGTTGAAATAACATACAAAGATATTTTTAATTAAAATAATTTGTTGTTAAGATTAAATATTTTAGACAATTTTTGCTGAGAGAAAAGAGAACTTTTTGGCGAAAATTGCTGTCGCTCCCCTCGTGGGAGCGTGGATTGAAATTCTATCAGTTGTCTGCACAGTCGCAGTACTATGTCGCTCCCCTCGTGGGAGCGTGGATTGAAATTCCACACGGTTGAAAGTTCCTACCTGTTGTGCAGTGTCGCTCCCCTCGTGGGAGCGTGGATTGAAATAATCAAGAAACGATCTGTGAAGGAAGCATTTGAGTCGCTCCCCTCGTGGGAGCGTGGATTGAAATCTCAAGAACAAGGAACTGAGAGCAGCTCTTAACGTCGCTCCCCTCGTGGGAGCGTGGATTGAAATAGTGCAAAAGTGATTTATGTAACAGCAGATAAGAGTCGCTCCCCTCGTGGGAGCGTGGATTGAAATTTATGAGATTGCAAAACAGCTTGAGATTTACGTGTCGCTCCCCTCGTGGGAGCGTGGATTGAAATACAAGACCTTATGCAGTGACTAGAGCTCCAAAAGGTCGCTCCCCTCGTGGGAGCGTGGATTGAAATACCGGCTAAAAAGGTTCTTTGTTATGTCGATCACGTCGCTCCCCTCGTGGGAGCGTGGATTGAAATATACTCTCCGGGTTCAAATGTGTGGTTTTGCATCGTCGCTCCCCTCGTGGGAGCGTGGATTGAAATAGCGAGGTGTGTATCCGATTGCAAGGTGTGTAAAGTCGCTCCCCTCGTGGGAGCGTGGATTGAAATTTTCAGAAGAGGCTAAAAAAGCAGGATGGAAGTCTGTCGCTCCCCTCGTGGGAGCGTGGATTGAAATCTTGTGATCCGTGGAATTAAAAGCCTGTGGAAGTCGTCGCTCCCCTCGTGGGAGCGTGGATTGAAATAACCCCCCTCTGGAGATGCAGCCGCCCAGATTGTAGTCGCTCCCCTCGTGGGAGCGTGGATTGAAATTCTGCTGTTAATGCTATTATATATTGAGTAATTGGTCGCTCCCCTCGTGGGAGCGTGGATTGAAATATTGCTCTGAAATTACTTGGAGTGATTAGTTGGTGTCGCTCCCCTCGTGGGAGCGTGGATTGAAATTGCAATGCGGTGATTGCCATCTGCAATGCATCCTCGTCGCTCCCCTCGTGGGAGCGTGGATTGAAATTTTGTCATACATCATACACATATATATATAATAAGTCGCTCCCCTCGTGGGAGCGTGGATTGAAATTACGCTGTAAACAACGGTATGCTTACCGGATTTAATGTCGCTCCCCTCGTGGGAGCGTGGATTGAAATCACCGGACCAGGATATATTGACGGCTTGCGCTGTGTCGCTCCCCTCGTGGGAGCGTGGATTGAAATATTATAAGCTGTAATAATTGGAACAATATCATAGCCGTCGCTCCCCTCGTGGGAGCGTGGATTGAAATCTTTTTTCCCATACTCACCATCCCTTATTTACAACGTCGCTCCCCTCGTGGGAGCGTGGATTGAAATTGATCCAGAGAACATCACCCTTTGCCACGTGGGCAACCGTCGCTCCCCTCGTGGGAGCGTGGATTGAAATAGGGTGGCACGATTAAGTATGACAGCGGAGAACCGTCGCTCCCCTCGTGGGAGCGTGGATTGAAATAACCTCTTTAGGGGTAACAACCATAAGAGCAGTACAGTCGCTCCCCTCGTGGGAGCGTGGATTGAAATATCACCATCTTCACCCTCAATAAGAGATTGCTTCGTCGCTCCCCTCGTGGGAGCGTGGATTGAAATACGACAACGGGTAACTTGTTTCTGGGAATTTTCGTCGCTCCCCTCGTGGGAGCGTGGATTGAAATATCTGGTATGAACGTTAAGATCTCTCCTGGATGGGGTCGCTCCCCTCGTGGGAGCGTGGATTGAAATAAATATATTGCACCTGTTGCTGGAGCTCTAGGAATGTCGCTCCCCTCGTGGGAGCGTGGATTGAAATTACACCCAAGGGGATCAACCCTATGTAGGAGCACGGTCGCTCCCCTCGTGGGAGCGTGGATTGAAATAACAGGATGTGTACCCTCAGATGGTTGATGATGGTCGCTCCCCTCGTGGGAGCGTGGATTGAAATTTTTCCTGAACATAATGAAGGACTATGATCTCTTGTCGCTCCCCTCGTGGGAGCGTGGATTGAAATTTGTAGTATTAACAACAGCTGGAGCGTATCTGGGTCGCTCCCCTCGTGGGAGCGTGGATTGAAATAAATTGTTACTGATATACTTACGGTACTTTGGAAAGTCGCTCCCCTCGTGGGAGCGTGGATTGAAATTGTATAGTACCGGCTGGTCTCCTTTGTAGTACTCGTCGCTCCCCTCGTGGGAGCGTGGATTGAAATACCTCCCGTACACCGTTATCAGGCTTCACATCCTCGTCGCTCCCCTCGTGGGAGCGTGGATTGAAATTTTCCAGTACCAGTCACGGATACAGCTATGGTTGCGTCGCTCCCCTCGTGGGAGCGTGGATTGAAATCTACATATTCGTAGCAATCAACACATTTCCATCGTCGCTCCCCTCGTGGGAGCGTGGATTGAAATATTAGCAGAAATCTCAATTTTTTATCTATATCAGTCGCTCCCCTCGTGGGAGCGTGGATTGAAATCTAACTGCTTTTATCATACCACAAGACCTATTTAGTCGCTCCCCTCGTGGGAGCGTGGATTGAAATCTTTCCACAGTTCGATTGCCGCTGTAATTGCTTGGTCGCTCCCCTCGTGGGAGCGTGGATTGAAATGTTTTTAACAATATGTACTGTATCTTTTCCGCCGTCGCTCCCCTCGTGGGAGCGTGGATTGAAATTTTCTTCGCTCTTTGAAGTAATCGGCTCTGCTTTTGTCGCTCCCCTCGTGGGAGCGTGGATTGAAATATTTTTGCCCTCCTATTATATTATGTATTGCAATGTCGCTCCCCTCGTGGGAGCGTGGATTGAAATTACCTCTGTGCGCTCTGTATTTGCCTTTTCTGCGTCGCTCCCCTCGTGGGAGCGTGGATTGAAATAATAAAGTCGGCAAGGAATGGGGCAAGGATTTTGGTCGCTCCCCTCGTGGGAGCGTGGATTGAAATCAGTGCAACGTATAAATTCCTGCTTGGCATTGTCGGTCGCTCCCCTCGTGGGAGCGTGGATTGAAATTAAACCAAGTAGTTGTAAGCAGTTTTTAAAAGTGTCGCTCCCCTCGTGGGAGCGTGGATTGAAATATACTGATGATAGCAATCATACCAACACCAATTCTGTCGCTCCCCTCGTGGGAGCGTGGATTGAAATAGCAATCATTAAGTTGTTACTACGTGCATAGCCCGTCGCTCCCCTCGTGGGAGCGTGGATTGAAATTTTGATATTTATATCTAAGCTCTAGAGCTTGATACCGTCGCTCCCCTCGTGGGAGCGTGGATTGAAATACACTGGATCTAATAAAGAAATATGCAACTAAAAGTCGCTCCCCTCGTGGGAGCGTGGATTGAAATTAGAGTCCAGGAATGTAAGAAGCTGGCAGCTGTAGTCGCTCCCCTCGTGGGAGCGTGGATTGAAATAATTAAAGTATCTATAGAAGATACAATCATTAGAGTCGCTCCCCTCGTGGGAGCGTGGATTGAAATTAATTGGTTCCGGTCTGTCGGCTCCGGTGGTCTTGGTCGCTCCCCTCGTGGGAGCGTGGATTGAAATTATAATTTTCATTTTCTCGCTCCTCCATATTTTGTCGCTCCCCTCGTGGGAGCGTGGATTGAAATTTTTTATTCCAATCCTCAGATTGTTTATTATCAGTCGCTCCCCTCGTGGGAGCGTGGATTGAAATTTTTGATATAATTTATCATATTGTTAAATTTAGCGTCGCTCCCCTCGTGGGAGCGTGGATTGAAATGACTCAGGCTTGGTCATAAGAGTAGACCAAAAGAGTCGCTCCCCTCGTGGGAGCGTGGATTGAAATAACAGGATGTGTACCCTCAGATGGTTGATGATGTTGTCGCTCCCCTCGTGGGAGCGTGGATTGAAATTTCTATGAGTGCAATGGGAGCGTCACTGAGTAAGTCGCTCCCCTCGTGGGAGCGTGGATTGAAATTTCTGGTATGAGAGCCAGTTTGAAACGACTACTCGTCGCTCCCCTCGTGGGAGCGTGGATTGAAATTACCATATCTCATCATCGCCGTCATTCTTTACAAGTCGCTCCCCTCGTGGGAGCGTGGATTGAAATTTTTGTGCTGGGAAAACCCAAAACATCATTGTCGTCGCTCCCCTCGTGGGAGCGTGGATTGAAATCACGGCAAAAGTTATTGATAAACTTAAAACAATCCGTCGCTCCCCTCGTGGGAGCGTGGATTGAAATCATGATCTTTGCAAATTGGATACCTATGAGAAAGAGTCGCTCCCCTCGTGGGAGCGTGGATTGAAATTTGTCATAAGGTTTTTATTGTTCACATTGCTCCTCCTGTCGCTCCCCTCGTGGGAGCGTGGATTGAAATAGTCACAGTAGATTATAAAAATGGCGTGTTATTTGTCGCTCCCCTCGTGGGAGCGTGGATTGAAATATTTAATAGTGGCTATGATATTGTTCCAATTATGTCGCTCCCCTCGTGGGAGCGTGGATTGAAATATAGTATTTTTCCTCCTTTAATGTTCATAGAATTGTCGCTCCCCTCGTGGGAGCGTGGATTGAAATTGTAGATCCTGTATTAACAGCTGTGGTAATCTTGTCGCTCCCCTCGTGGGAGCGTGGATTGAAATCTACGTACATAACATTCAAGATCAAAAGGCACTGTCGCTCCCCTCGTGGGAGCGTGGATTGAAATGCCGTACTCATGCACTATTACGGTAGCCGATGCAGTCGCTCCCCTCGTGGGAGCGTGGATTGAAATATATCTGTCGTAGTTTTCCACCGGATTGTAGTCCGTCGCTCCCCTCGTGGGAGCGTGGATTGAAATTGGTTTACCTCTTGCGTATTCAGCCGCTCTTTTTGTCGCTCCCCTCGTGGGAGCGTGGATTGAAATAAATAGCTGGGGTTAAACAACGACGGATATACGGTCGCTCCCCTCGTGGGAGCGTGGATTGAAATACTTATTCCAGTTATAACTGGTATATAGTCGATAGGTCGCTCCCCTCGTGGGAGCGTGGATTGAAATGTCCGTACAAGTCCCGCTTACAGTCGTTACAGGTGTCGCTCCCCTCGTGGGAGCGTGGATTGAAATGTCATAGATAATATCTGTGCAGTCCTGTAAATCGTCGCTCCCCTCGTGGGAGCGTGGATTGAAATCTCAATACCGTCCGCGATTGTTAACCAAACAACGTCGCTCCCCTCGTGGGAGCGTGGATTGAAATACCTACTTTAGGATTGACAAGTGTGATGTAAAAAAGTCGCTCCCCTCGTGGGAGCGTGGATTGAAATACGTTTAACTGCGGTTCTGGCAACCTCAAACAGGTCGCTCCCCTCGTGGGAGCGTGGATTGAAATAATGGTATCAGACTCCAATGTCCGGCTCCCATCAAGGTCGCTCCCCTCGTGGGAGCGTGGATTGAAATAACGCCATCTGCAGATACCTCGCTTTCCTCTTTCGTCGCTCCCCTCGTGGGAGCGTGGATTGAAATTATGCACATGGGTTCCACAGCATTTGTGGTTGCGGTCGCTCCCCTCGTGGGAGCGTGGATTGAAATTTGAATGATACAATGTAGGTGTTCAGGTTATAATGTCGCTCCCCTCGTGGGAGCGTGGATTGAAATATCCGGTATGCGTGATGCAAGAGAGGGCAGAAGTGTCGCTCCCCTCGTGGGAGCGTGGATTGAAATTACTTCTGTATCTGTTGCCCTTTTCGCTTCTGCGTCGCTCCCCTCGTGGGAGCGTGGATTGAAATCACGAATCACAAGGAAATAGGTTGCGTAGAATCTGGTCGCTCCCCTCGTGGGAGCGTGGATTGAAATATCTGCACTGAAGACTTTTTCTGCTGACATGGCAGTCGCTCCCCTCGTGGGAGCGTGGATTGAAATTGCTCTTATTTATTTTTATTTTATTTAATCTCCGTCGCTCCCCTCGTGGGAGCGTGGATTGAAATCAGACTAAAGACTGTTTATTATCAATTATTTTTGTCGCTCCCCTCGTGGGAGCGTGGATTGAAATATCCTCATAATCAGTGTAGTCAAGGTCAAAATCGTCGCTCCCCTCGTGGGAGCGTGGATTGAAATTCGTTTAAGGGGCTTCTAAAGCCTGTCACGGGCGGTCGCTCCCCTCGTGGGAGCGTGGATTGAAATTTTTTTTGTTTGTTTAAAAATAAGAGCACCCTTGCGTCGCTCCCCTCGTGGGAGCGTGGATTGAAATTACCCATTCAACATTGCTTTCGTCTGGCCGCTGTGTCGCTCCCCTCGTGGGAGCGTGGATTGAAATAGACAGAAGAGATTGTTGCTGACTTTTTGGCTACCGTCGCTCCCCTCGTGGGAGCGTGGATTGAAATAAAAACCTCTGAAAACGAGATTTTCGGTTGAAAATGTCGCTCCCCTCGTGGGAGCGTGGATTGAAATGTATATAAATGTATGCGTTATCAATAGAACAAAGTGTCGCTCCCCTCGTGGGAGCGTGGATTGAAATTTGTAAAGAGCAACTCCTATTGCTATAAGAGCAGTCGCTCCCCTCGTGGGAGCGTGGATTGAAATATAATCTACCTGATCTGCAATGTCACTGCAACCGTCGCTCCCCTCGTGGGAGCGTGGATTGAAATTACATCGGATATGATTCCCAGCCCGGCGAATATAGTCGCTCCCCTCGTGGGAGCGTGGATTGAAATATGCAATGGTATGCCCGGCTACCCATACGTAAAGTCGCTCCCCTCGTGGGAGCGTGGATTGAAATTTTAAGTTCGGCATTGAGATAGCCCGTTTTATTGTCGCTCCCCTCGTGGGAGCGTGGATTGAAATCCTATGACCAGCTTGATACAAAAGCAATATCGTGTCGCTCCCCTCGTGGGAGCGTGGATTGAAATCACCTTTTTGGCATACAGATCTGCAAAAATTCCGTCGCTCCCCTCGTGGGAGCGTGGATTGAAATACTCCGGATCCCGAAGCTGACGGAGCATATATCCGGTCGCTCCCCTCGTGGGAGCGTGGATTGAAATTGTACATATGAAACTATGACTGTAAATGACTTTGAGTCGCTCCCCTCGTGGGAGCGTGGATTGAAATTACATACGTCTTTGTTGATACATAATCAAAATGACGTCGCTCCCCTCGTGGGAGCGTGGATTGAAATTCTACTGGGCGCAGTAGTGAGCGGAGCCGCCGCCGGTCGCTCCCCTCGTGGGAGCGTGGATTGAAATTACCTCTTTCTTCGCCCCTTTTGGCGAATGGCTAGGTCGCTCCCCTCGTGGGAGCGTGGATTGAAATTTTACACTTACGTTTGTTTTTGCACGATATTGCTGTCGCTCCCCTCGTGGGAGCGTGGATTGAAATATTTGTGCAGCCATAGCGACATAGGTTTTCGTTGTCGCTCCCCTCGTGGGAGCGTGGATTGAAATACCGTGTTAGATGTAAGCGGACACTCCGGATCCCGTCGCTCCCCTCGTGGGAGCGTGGATTGAAATTGGTGCCCATCATGAGCATCACAATAAACAAACCGTCGCTCCCCTCGTGGGAGCGTGGATTGAAATTCATCAAAATAAGTTACCATTTCCACCTTTACCGTCGCTCCCCTCGTGGGAGCGTGGATTGAAATCTATTTCTGCAGTAAACCAGGTAATCCTGATAAAGTCGCTCCCCTCGTGGGAGCGTGGATTGAAATTTGTACCGCTCTCCTTGTCTGTACCGTTTGTACTGGTCGCTCCCCTCGTGGGAGCGTGGATTGAAATACGTAGATCGTCTACTACCTACGAATTAGGTGAATCGTCGCTCCCCTCGTGGGAGCGTGGATTGAAATAATCCCTAACAGTGATCCCTTAATAAATGGCAATCGTCGCTCCCCTCGTGGGAGCGTGGATTGAAATTCCCTTGTTCTGGGGAAAACTTAAGAAATCTCCGTGTCGCTCCCCTCGTGGGAGCGTGGATTGAAATAGCAGAGAGAGCAAATCCGGAGTATGTTTACCGTCGCTCCCCTCGTGGGAGCGTGGATTGAAATACAAAAGAAAGGGGAAATCAGAATGAGTGAAACAAGTCGCTCCCCTCGTGGGAGCGTGGATTGAAATACCCTGATCATAATACTTTGCAGGATCCACCTCCGTCGCTCCCCTCGTGGGAGCGTGGATTGAAATTGCTGTCATGGTGCAAATGTCAAACGAGATCGAGTCGCTCCCCTCGTGGGAGCGTGGATTGAAATTCAAATACTCTGCTTCCAGTACGCGCCCGTTATCGTCGCTCCCCTCGTGGGAGCGTGGATTGAAATATTGATGTAGTAGTAACGCCCAAAGTCGGGAATAGTCGCTCCCCTCGTGGGAGCGTGGATTGAAATTTAAGTAACTGTTTAAGGTTTCTAACGCCACAGTGTCGCTCCCCTCGTGGGAGCGTAGATTGAAATTACGCACATATCCGGTAGAAGTCATTGGTATTGTCGCTCCCCTCGTGGGAGCGTGGATTGAAATATACAAGCTTATTACGTCGCCAACGCAGTATCCGGTCGCTCCCCTCGTGGGAGCGTGGATTGAAATAAACTCCTCAGCAATCAACGCGTATACGTCAAGGCGTCGCTCCCCTCGTGGGAGCGTGGATTGAAATTTGAAATTGATAAGATCTGTATCAGGATTGAGCTCGTCGCTCCCCTCGTGGGAGCGTGGATTGAAATTGTATTAAGTAAAGGGGAATCCTCCCCGGGGGAGGTCGCTCCCCTCGTGGGAGCGTGGATTGAAATCCTTGTATACATAACCGCGATTGATCCCCAGCTAAAGTCGCTCCCCTCGTGGGAGCGTGGATTGAAATATGTAATGGTATACCCGGCTACCCGTATACAAACGTCGCTCCCCTCGTGGGAGCGTGGATTGAAATCAAGAAAAAGTATACCATGTGGGTAAAGCAAGGGCGTCGCTCCCCTCGTGGGAGCGTGGATTGAAATCTTCTTTGATGTTAATATTGTTGTTTTTGACCTGGTCGCTCCCCTCGTGGGAGCGTGGATTGAAATTTGGAACCAGTATAGAATATTTTATGACCCGAACATGTCGCTCCCCTCGTGGGAGCGTGGATTGAAATCCCAAGTGCTTTTGAACGGAATACAGACAACATGAGTCGCTCCCCTCGTGGGAGCGTGGATTGAAATATCTGCATTGAAGACTTTTTCTGCCGACATGGCGTCGCTCCCCTCGTGGGAGCGTGGATTGAAATCGTAACAGATCCGGCATCTTGTACCAGATCGGAGTCGCTCCCCTCGTGGGAGCGTGGATTGAAATTTTGACAAGATCAAGGAACTGATCGACTTTGGAGCGTCGCTCCCCTTGCGGGAGCGACGATTGAAATAGAAAAGACAATCGTATATAATGTACTATATGATTACATAGAAGGAGGACATTTAATTGAGCAAGACGGTCAGGCAAAGCAATTGGGCAACGGAAACGCTTATGGAAGCCCCATTTTGGAGAAACGGAATGACACCGGAAGAATACGAGACGGAAAACAGATATTTGAGTAAAAATTTCTATAAGCAAAAAGATGGAAACTATATGCCACTTTGGATGCAAGAAGAGAACATGAAAGAATAATTAGTTCTTTGGATTTTTTTATTTACAGACAAGAAATGCTTTATATTGAAAGCAAAACAGATTGTAATAATTTCTTATACTATTCTATTTTATGTCTGATATCGTATGTTGTGTTGATAACTATGATGTCTTTAGAAATTGGTTTTAACAGAATCTATTTATATTTCCTATGTAACAATTTGAATTTTTAATGTTATGTCACGTGAATTTTTGTGTAAAATTGTGTATTTTACTATTGATTTTGCGCAAAATTGTGTATAATATAAAAGGAGAAAAGAATGCATCCACGAAAGAAAACAATTAAAGAATTGGAAAAGAACGGTTTTATTTTTAGAAGACATGGAGCAAGTCATGATTTGTATTTTCAACCGAATACCAAGCAGACAATTCCTGTAAAACGTCATGATTTTAATGAAAATGATATGCGCTATATCTTCAAAGAGGCAAATATAGAAGGAGGCAAATGACATGCAATACACATATACCGCAGTTATTACTGAAAAAGATGGCACTTTCTATGCAAAGGTTCCGGATGTGGACGGGTGTATTACTACAGCACCGACTTTGGCAGAGGCGATTGCCCTTATTACAGATGCATTAAATCTTTGTCTTGTTGGTCTGGAAGATGAGGAAATTACTCCGAATGAGCCTACACCGCAGTCAGAGATTCCTCATTTACCGACAGATATTCTTACGATCATTCAGGCAGACACTATAAAATATCGTAGCATGACTGACACCAAGGCAGTTCGCAAAAATGTCTCGCTTCCGGCATGGATGTCCAAACTTGCCGATAAGCGAGGAATCAATTGCTCCAAAGTATTGCAGGAAGCACTTACCGCTAAACTTTTATAACTATAGAAAATCAGTATTTTTACCAAGGAGGTCCTCCCCATGTCCCACCCCATCCAATCCGAAGCCCATCTCACGACCTTCGAAGCCATCAGCATGATCGTCGGCAACAGCATCGGCACGGGCATCATTGCCGTTCCGTATCTTGCCACGAAGAACAGTATGCTGGATGTCGTGTGGATGGTATTGATTGCATATTGTGTGAACGTGATCCTGCACCTGATCATTGCCGAGCTGTCTTACAATAACGGTGGCGTCCAGCTGGTAAAAAGTTTCGAAGGAGAGCTGTTCCACGGCAAAATGAAACAGATATTCAGCTGGGGTGTATTTATTGTCTACGGGCTGGCCATCATGATTGGTGTCAGCGGTAATATCAACGGTGGCGCCCAGATATTTGTGAACTGGTTCGGGATGCCCTTCGTGGCGGCGCAGATTTTGTACTATGTGATCGCCGGAGTCGTGGTGTTTATCGGCATGAAAGCAGTAGGAATCGCGCAGAAATACGCAGTCATCGTCCTGATGGGAATCGTTGCGGTGATGACGGTGGGGACTTTTCTGCATCCGCTGAATACATTGCGACGGGCAGAGTTCCACTGGAACAACCTGTTGGCGCTGTACAGCATGGTGGTATTTGCCACTTCGGCCAATCAGTCGGTGATTCAGGTGGTGAAAGGTCTGGATGGCAACGCGAAACAGATCCGCCGCTCCATTTTCATCGGTTTTGGGCTTTCCTCAGTGTTTGTCCTGATCGTAACGGGCACGGTTCTCCTGGGAACCAAGGGAGCGCTGGAAAAAGAACTGGCATACATGCAGTTGGGAGAGAGTATCGGTACCTGGGCGATGATCCTGGCAGGCGTATTTTCCCTGTTTGCTTTACTTACCACGTTCTGGAGCAATACTCTCGCCCTCCGCGATGTGGTTCATGAGCAGATCGGCAGCGGCAACCGCATCAGCTGGCTGATCGCCACAGTTCCCTGCATCCTGTTTGCGGTGTTTGGTGTGAACAGCTTTATTGTTCTGACGCGGATTATGAGCGGTGTAGTGGTACTGGTGAGCATCATGCTGGTGTTGACGTACGGAAAATCCAGAAAAAAGGCGGGCAGCAGTCCTATCTGCGGTGTGATCGGCACGGTGCCTTTTCAGGTGCTGATGGTGATTTCAACAGTACTTTCTGCAATAGGAGCATTGATCCCGTTGAGTTAATCCCCAAAAAGAAAAGAGATTCTTATGTATACTTCCAAAAACTTTCAGATCCGGGACGAAGAGACTTTTTCCCTTTGCATCCCGACGGACAGAGATTATAAAATATTGCAGCTGACGGATCTGCACCTTGGGTTCGGCCTTTTTTCCGGGAAAAAGGACAAACTGGCTCTGGAAGCGGTGACGGAGCTGATCCACCGGACGGAACCGGATCTGATGGTCCTGACCGGAGATTCTGTTTTCCCGTTTTTCCCGAAAAGCGGTACCATGAACAACCGAAAGCAGGCAGAAAAACTGCTGGCATTTCTGGATGGTTTTCAGATTCCCTATACTCTGGTCTTTGGTAACCATGACTGTGAAATGGGCTCCACCTGCAATAAGGAACAGCTGGCGGAGATTTTCACTACGGGGAAATATGCCGTTTTTACCAAAGGAAGATATGAGCACAGTCCTCAGAATCCCATTACCGGCGTAGGGAATTTTGTAGTAGACCTCACAGATGATCAGGGAAAACTGTTACTTCCGCTGATTCTGCTGGATTCCAACATGTATGGTGACGGCTGGTTTTTCAGTGGTTTCGACCGGATCCATGAGGATCAGACGGACTGGTGCATGGAAAAACTGAACGAGAGAAAAGTGCCTGCCATGGCATTTTTCCACATGCCGCCCGCAGAGTTCAAGGAAGCCTACGAGAAGATGAAGCTAGGCGATCACACTGTGATCTATGAACATGGCAGTATCGGAGAAAAGAATGAGTATTTCGGAATATCGAACCGACCACCTCATTTTTTTGAAAAAGCGGTGGATAACGGCTGGCTGAAATGGATTTTCTGTGGACACGATCATCTGAATACGTTGTCACTGACCTATAAAGGTATCCGCATGACTTACGGAATGTCCATTGATTATCTGGGATATTCCGGCATCGCGAAGCAATATATCCAGCGGGGAGCCACGCTGATCACGCGTAAGACAAACGGGAACATAGATATCACTATGGTACCGTTGACAACGGTTGTTTCGACACGAGTAAGGGGAGCCTGATGAAAGGCTCCCCTTAATGGTTCAAAGCGGAAATTAGTAATTGATACCGCTGATGCCGAGTACTCCGTTCTGGACATTGAAGGTGATGTTGGGGCCGTCACCGGTGCTGTAGAGGGTGAAGCCTGCCATACTGGGGCTTAATTCGGACAGATCAGCATTAGCCATAGAGTCTTTCAGCTCAGGGGTGAAGATTTTGTCTGCACCTAAGGCAATCAGATCTTCCCTGGTTTCGATCACACTGCCATCGCCCAGAGCAACATAGACCGGATAATTGACCAGATCAGCGAGAGCATTCAGGTCTTCAGCGGCTACGGCATCCTGGATCTTTTTAGCGAAAGCGGTAGCATCCTCTGTGGGAACTGCAAAGTTATCCTCGTAAGAAGTACCGTTGGCCGCATCAGCAGAAGCTTCTGTAGTTGTCTCAGCACTAGCTTCAGCAGCAGAACTTTCAGCAGTAGAAGCCTCCGCACCGCTTTCGGAAGTCACCGTACTTTCCGCCGAAGTTGCTGCTCCATTTCCCTGACTGCCACAGGCAGCAAAAGACAATACCATCACAGTAGTTAAAAGTGCACAGATCATTTTGTTTTTCATAAGTAAAACTCCTCTCTTAAATAAAACCATTTCTTACAGGTCTCTGATGATTAGACTATGCATCTGCTGCAAAAGTTTCAAAAAATATCAAAAAATATCAAAAACATCCACCCAAAAGAAAAACCTTCTGTTAAAATGTAAAAATAAGACAGATGAAAACAATAGAATAGGAAACTACCATGGAACCATATTACTATCAGAAAATGAACAAACCCCAGCAGGCCGCCTATCACGCCATGCAGCAGGGAGTGCTGGCGCTGGCAGACGAGATCCAGCTGCCGCGGATCCCGGCGGAAGAATTGTATGACGTATTTTTCCGACTGCGGCTGGATCATCCGGAGATCTTCTGGGTGGTGAGTTATCGGTATAGATATTATCAGGACTCCCCCAACATCATCTTCGTGCCGGAGTATCTGTTTGAGAAAAATAAGATCAGAGAACATCAGAAAGCCATGCAGTCCCGGGTGGAAAAGCTGGCAAGACCTGCCGCAAAGTTCACAGAGTGGGAAAAAGAGAAGTACATTCACGACTTTATCTGCGAAAATATCACCTACGATAAGTTGAAAAAGCCCTATTCCCATGAGATTATCGGACCGCTGGGACAGGGCGTGGGTGTCTGCGAGGGCATTGCCAAATCGGTGAAGGTGCTTTGCGATGCGCTGGGTGTGTGGTGTGTAATCGCTATCTGCGGAAACAATCCGGAGAAAGGGATCAAGTACCGTCACACCTGGAATATTGTGCGGATCGGCGGGCAGTATTATCATCTGGATGCCACATTTGACAATACATTGGGAAAACATCAGGGCAATGCGGAAGCACCCGGAGAGATCCGCTACGACTATTTCAATCTGGGAGATAAAGCAGTGTTCCGGGATCATGAACCGTTGATCGCCCCGGCACCCGGCTGTCCGGACAACGATCATTTTTATTACAAGGAGAAAAAACTTTCCTTTACGAAAACGGAAGAAGTATATAAAAGAGCACAGCAGATGGCGAAAAAAGGCCGGGCCATGACGTTCCAGTGGCGGGGAGGCTATCTGACCAGAGAAGTCTTGCAGGAACTGTTGGAACTGATCCGCAAGGCAGGCGAGGAGCGGCAGAAGACCGCCCGGATCAGCTTCAACTGGCCACAGGCGGTCATTCATTTCAGCTATGTGGAAAATGCAGGTATCCCGGAGCCGGAGGTCGTCATGGAAGACGCCAACGAAGGAGAACAGTTCGACACCGGGGAATAAAGGTATGGGATGATGTCAGGATCAAGAATTCTCCGACTTCAATGCGCACTCCCGGAATAACGCATTGACGGCCAGCTTATAGTCGCTGGCATCTGTGGCTTTGCGGATCTTTTTTACGTATTTGTCCGGAGATTCGAAGCTGTGGCTTAAGAAAGTCCAGAGATCCTTCATCTTATAGAGCGTATTGGTATCGCCGGACATGATCTCCTGATAACCGGTCAGGAGGGAAGTGTGGAATTCCTTCAGGACAGCCAGCCGCTCTTCACAAGACGGCAGCGCAACACTCTCCGTGGAGGCAGCCTTCAATTCCTGCAATAATCCCGGATTCTGCAAAATTCCCCGGCCGATCATGACCGTATCGATACTGGGAAGCTTCGTAAGAATCTGCGTTAGCGACTTCGGAGAGGTAATATCCCCGTTATAGCACAGCGGACATTGCAGGGCTTCCACCGCCTCTGCGAAAGCTTCCAGATGGGGTGTCCCCTTGTAACCTTCCTTTTGCAGTCTGGGGTGAATGATCAGTTCCTTCATGGGGAATTTTTGATATATTTTAAGCAGTGGAGCCCATTCATCCATGTAGTCCATGCCGATGCGGGTCTTGATGGAGATTTCCAGTGGACATTTTTCGAAGATCTCGTCCAGAAAATCCTCCAGTTCCCGGGGCGTGCCTAAGAAGCCGGCACCACGGTTTCTTGCCACCACCGTCCCGGAAGGACAGCCCAGATTCAGATTGACCTCGTGGTAGCCATATCCGGCCAGCTGCGCTGCCAGCGACAGAAATTCCTCCGCCTTATTGGTCAGGATCTGCGGTACGGTGTACATGCCCACATTATGTTCCGGAAGCACATCGTTGCGTTCTCTGCTGTTCATGTGCCGATTGGAGATAAAAGGGGTAAAATATTTGTCCATGCCGCCGTAACAGCGGTTCCAGTTAGTGCGGAAATTATAAGTGGTCAGTCCCTCCATGGGGGCAAGATAATATTTCATAAAAATGTATGCCTTTCCGTAACCTGCAAGCGTTCCGCTGCATTCCGGCGTATGCTTTCGCAGATTGTACTTTGTATCGGGTGTTTTGCCAAATCCCTTATTCAGAGATATTCTCAATAACGGGATTGCCCTTTACATGATTATAAACAGTTACTATTATAATAGAGATAGTAAAAATTGCAAAGAAAACCGCAAAGATCCAAAAAGAAAGCGGCTGGAAGAAGGAATAAAGATCATGACTGAAAAAACAGAAAATAATACCATAAACCTAACCACCAACGAACGCACCCAGCAGGAGATCACCATCTCCGGCAACCCCGGGAAACCGGTCGGGGAGGATGGGGAGAAGATGCTGCGCCGCATGAACGAAAGCCACTACGCAGTGACCGGCTGGGCGCTGGAACACTGGAAGATCCGGGAGAATGACCGGATTCTGGACATCGGCTGCGGTGGAGGAGCAACTCTGAAACGCATGAGTGAAGAGGTGCGTGACGGACATCTGATCGGAGTGGATTATTCCGCCACTTCACTGGAGCTTTCCGGGAAAACCAATGCAGAAGCACTGCAGCAGGGAAAAATGGATCTCGTGGAAGCCTCAGTGGAAAAACTGCCCTTTGCGGACAATGCTTTTGACAAGATCATTACGGTGGAAAGCTTTTATTTCTGGCCGGATCCTGCGGAGAATCTGAAAGAAGTCTACCGGGTATTGAAGGAGCAGGGAACCTTTTTACTGGTGGCCGACATTTACCAGAAGGAGAATCTGCCGGAACAGGTACGGGAAAACATTCAAAGATTCCATCTGTTTAATCCCACACCGGAAGAATTCCGGGAACTGCTGGAAAATGCAGGATTTGAAGAAGTACGGATTCACTTAAAAGACGGCGAGGACTGGATCTGCGCGGAAGGGCACAAATAAGCAGTAGAACCCTTCGGAAAAACGCAAAAACCGGGTGGAAGTCCGAAACGGAACACGCTAGAATCAGAAACGTAGAAAATGTGAAAGTATCCATGAAAATATTCAAAGGAGAAAACAATAACCATGTATAATCAGAATTATAAAGTAGAACTTCCCCAGTTCCCGGACCGGGAGGTGTCCATAGCAGAATACGGCGCGAAGAGCGGCGATTTGCAGATCGAGACCGGCAGACACAATGCGGAGGCCATTAACCGCGCGATCTGCGAAGTGTCGGAGCAGGGGGGCGGTACGGTAAGAGTTCCCGCAGGCATCTGGGCGGTGGCTCCGCTCCGGCTGTTAAGCGGTGTCAATCTTCATCTGGACAGTCAGGCTATGTTAAAATTCATCAAGTCCAAAGAGGACTATCCGCTGCGGATCACCAGCTATGAAGGTCAGGACTGCATTCGCACCGTATCTCCCGTTACCGCGGAAAATGCAGAAAACATCGCCATTACCGGAGAAGGCATCATTGACGGCAGCGGTGATAAATGGCGTCCGATCAAGAAGTTTAAGATGACGGAAAAGCAGTGGGATGCGTTGTTTACCATCAGTCCTTATGTGTTAGAGACGAAAGAAACAGCGATCTGGATGCCCACAGAGTCGATTTTAAAAGGAAATCACCACAATATTCAGGGAAACACCGAGGAAGCACTGGCCGCCGCGGCACCCTATTACGATTTTTACCGCCCGGTGATGATCAGTCTGCGCCATTGCAAAAATGTGCTTCTGCAAGGCGTAACGTTCATGAACTCTCCGGCATGGAATATCCACCCCTATTTCTGCGAGAACCTTACGGTGGAGCATATACAGGTCCGCAATCCTTATTATGCCCAGAACGGTGACGGCATTGATGTGGAGTCCTGCACTAATGTGCATATTCATCACAGTGTTTTTGAGACCGGAGATGATGCCATCTGCATGAAGTCCGGCAAAAATGCCATTGCCCGCAAGATTCAGGGGCCCTGCAGCAATGTTTACATCCATGACTGTCTGGTGAACGAAGGCCATGGCGGTTTCGTCATCGGCAGTGAGATGTCCCGCGGAGTAAAGGATATTCTGGTGGAGAACTGTACTTTCGTGGGAACCGATGTGGGTGTCCGCATGAAGAGTGCGCTGGGCCGCGGCGGCGTGGTAGAAAATATCACTCTCCGCAATATCCATATGAGCGAGATCAAGGGCGAGGCAGTGATCCTGACCATGTCCTATGTGCTCAATTCCCTGAACCGGGAAGAGACCATTGCCATGGAAAATGAGGACGACATCCCGTATTTCAGAAATCTGCAGATGGAGAATATTGAAGTCACCGGCTGCAGACAGTTCACAAAGATCGAGCCTTTACAGGGCAGGCCGGAGACAATTCAAAATGTAGTCATTAACGGACAGAATCTGGCATAAGTGCCAGGATTGGAACACAGATTTCCGGTGCCGGAGAAGAAAATTTTGAAACACAGTATCAGGAGGTAATGATTATGCCATGTACAACCATATTAGTAGGAAAAAAAGCATCTTATGACGGTTCCACCATGATCGCCCGGAATGACGATTCTCCTTCGGGGCAGTTCACACCGAAGAAATTCGTTGTGGTGCATCCGGAAGAACAGCCGAAAAAATACAAATCCGTGCTTTCCCATGTGGAGATCGATCTGCCGGAGGATCCCATGCGTTATACCGCAGTCCCCAATGCACTGGACGGAGAGGGTATCTGGGCAGCGCACGGTGTCAATGCGGCAGGTGTGGGCATGACGGCCACAGAGACCATCACTTCCAATGCCAGAGTTCTGGGAGCGGATCCACTGGTGGAATATGTTCCGGCGAAGGATGGTGTGGAAGAGATCTCCGGCGGCATCGGCGAGGAGGACATTGTGTCTCTGGTGCTTCCTTACATTCACAGTGCCAGAGAGGGTGTCACACGTCTGGGAAGCCTGTTGGAGAAATACGGTACCTACGAGATGAACGGTATTGCTTTTTCCGATAAAAACGAGATCTGGTGGCTGGAGACCATCGGCGGCCATCACTGGATCGCCCGGAGAGTGCCGGACGACGCTTATGTGGTGATGCCGAACCAGTTCGGAATCGATGCCTTTGATCTGGAAGATGCGCTGACGGAGCAAAAGGAGCATATGTGTTCCGCGGATCTGAAAGAATTTATTGAAAAGAACCACCTGGATCTGTCACAGGACGGCAGTTTTTCCGCCAGAGATGCCTTTGGAAGCCATGACGATTCCGACCATGTATACAATACCGCAAGAGCCTGGTATATGCTGCGGACCCTGAATCCCCGTACAAAGGTCTGGGATGGCCCGAATGCAGAGTACACACCGTTTTCGGATGATCTGCCCTGGTGCATGGTGCCGGAGAAGAAAATCACGGTGGAAGATGTGAAATATGTGCTGTCTTCCCATTATCAGGGAACGCCCTACGATCCTTATGCGGCCTATGGAGATAAGTCCATGCGGGGAGCCTATCGTTCCATCGGCATCAACCGCAATGACGTCATGACCCTGATCCAGATGCGTCCGGAGGGAGAGCCGGTTCAGTGGCTGGCGCTGGCCTCTAATGCCTTTAATGTACTGGCACCTTTTTATACCGGCATCGATAGGACACCTGAGTACCTGTCAGCGACAACCGGAAAAGTCTCCACGGAGAACTTCTACTGGATGAGCCGTATGATCGCAGCCATGGCAGATGCTTCTTACAACAAATCCGTGTTCCACATTGAGCGCTATCAGGAAAATGTGGCGGCGAAGAGCCATGTGATCCTGAATCACTACGATGCATTGCTGGCGCAGGAGAACGATGAGGACAAATGTAAGAAATTGCAGGAAGAAGCCAACGAAAAGACGGCCCAAATGCTGCGGGAGGCAGCAGCCGACACGCTGGACAAGGTACTGTACGAACTTAGCGGACAGATGAAAAATGCCTATGCCAGATCGGATGCGTAAACAATCATCCAGGTGGAAACTTCATGATCTGAATGAAGAGAAAGGAAAACAGCAGATTCTCCAAAAGAGTCTGCTGTTTTTGTGTTTATGAAAATATCTCATTGACAAATTGAAATTGGCTCCATATAATTACCAAAGATAATTATCAAAGGTAACTATAAAGACAAAATATGGGATAAAAAGATATCCGAGAGGAAAAAAATGACGATTCAGACGATAAAACGAATGTTGGATGCCTGTTATCAGGCAAAAAGAATCCGGGAGATGCTTCCGGCGCTGCCCTCCGGCGTGACACCCTCTTATATTCATTTTCTGGATGTGATCCAGATTCTGGAGCGACAGGGTCTCGCTGTGAAGATTTCAGATATCAGCGACTATCTGAATATCCCCCGTCCCGGCGTGACACGGACAGTAAAAGAAATGGAAGAAAAGGGGTATCTGCGGAAAGCCAATGCGGCGGAAGACGGCAGGATCACCTATATTTCTCTGACAGAAGAGGGACGAAAACTGTCGGAAAAATATAATGAGAATTATTTTGCCGGTCTGGCACCGTATCTGGAGAGCATTTCCGAAGTAGATGCGGAAGCTATGATACACGCCATAGAGACTTTTTATCAGGTGATGTGCGAGAGGAGAGAGTATTTTGAAAAATAAAGAAAATGACATGATGGATTTTACACAGGGAAGTATTTTGAAAAAATTACTTCGCTTCATGGTTCCTATTTTGGGAGCACTGATCTTACAGGCGGCCTACGGTGCAGTGGATCTGCTGGTAGTGGGACGTTTCGGCTCCACCTCCGGACTTTCCGGTGTATCCACCGGCAGTCAGGTGCTGAATCTGGTGACCTTTGTGGTGACTCAGCTGGCCATGGGTATCACCGTGCTGATCGCACGGTATCTGGGAGAGAAGAAGGAGGAGCAGATCGGCAGTATCATCGGCGGCGGAACCGTTGTATTTGCAGTGATTTCACTGGTGTTGTTCGTGGTCATGGTTGGTTTTGCCCGGCCTATTGCAGTTCTTATGCAGGCGCCGGAAGAAGCGGTAGGGCTGACCGCTGCTTACATCCGGATCTGCGGTGCCGGAATCTTTTTTATTGTGGCATATAATGTATTGTCAGCCATTTTCCGTGGACTGGGTGACAGCAATTCCCCGTTGCTGTTTGTCTTCGTGGCGTGCATTGTCAATGTCGTGGGTGATCTGGTGCTGGTGGCAGGACTGGGCATGGATGCCATGGGAGCAGCGCTGGCTACTGTTTTTGCACAGGCATTGAGCGTAGTGTTTGCAATTGTACGCCTTGTGAAAAAGGGACTGCCCTTTACCATTACTGGATACGATTTCCGTTGGAATCCCCAGTGTGGTAAATTCCTGCAGATTGGTCTGCCGTTAGCTTTGCAGGAGTGTCTGACGCAAGGCTCTTTCCTGGCACTGTGTGCCTTTGTCAACCGCCTGGGACTGGAAGCTTCCTCTGGCTACGGCGTGGCATGCAAAATCGTTAACTTTGCCATGCTGATCCCCAGTGCACTGATGCAGTCCACTTCTTCTTTCGTGTCACAGAATGTAGGTGCCGGAGAACAGAAGCGGGCGAAGAAGACCATGTTCACCGGTATCGGCATCGGACTTTTGGTGGGATGCTTTGCCTTTTCACTGGTGTTCTTCCGGGGGGATCTGCTGGCAGGTATCTTCTCCGCGGATGCGGCAGTGGTGCAGAGAGGATATGAGTATCTGAAAGGTTTCGCACCGGAAACACTATTGACTGCTGTGCTGTTCAGCATGATGGGATATTTTAACGGTAATGGCAAGACCGTGTGGGTCATGCTTCAGGGACTGATCCAGACACTTCTCGTCCGACTTCCTTTCGCTTACTATATGAGTATCCAACCGGACGCAAGTCTCACCAATATCGGCCTCGCAGCCCCCATCTCTACTGCAGTGGGCATTGTTCTGAATGTGGCTTTTTTTCTCTATTTGGAACATGCTGCCAAGCGTAGTTGATGGAGAGTTACGCGGGGAGTTCTGTTTGTATTAAAAACGCTATTTTTTCTAAAAAAAATACAAAAACAGGAGATTTTGCCATGCAAAAAGCTGTTATTTTCGCTGAGCGTGCAAAATGAAGAAATTCCGTACAAAAATTCCGGATTTGGGAATTTTTTTGTACGGAATTCATTGTTTTTAGAGTTTTTACACCAAACTAACTTGAGAGTTAGTGAAATACATTGGCAAAATCCACGAACTCCCGGAGCATGCGATA
>OKVF01000454.1_pt1 | contig 46382 bp, 50 predicted proteins | sample 1604831 | NCBI WGS metagenome assembly OKVF01 (sample SAMN01760980, study PRJEB22395) | human gut metagenome
GCAGATACCAGCGTTTTCTGGCCGCATGTACGGAGATATCTTCATCCTCACGCAGTACGCCTTCCCGGATGAGCTGCTGGCGGATTTCACTTTCACGCAGCCGCTTCTGCTGCTGTTCGTGAAGTTTAACCATGTCGACGCCCAGCATCTGCCACCCTGCCGGTGTTATCCAGACATAGCGTGGCAGACGCTGGCGGGTTTCACGGTCCCACATTGTTTCTTCCGACACACCCAGCACACCAAAACGCACCTGCTCGGCCAGCAGACGGGAAAGCCGGGAGACCGTCACCTCGAGTTCGGGGATAACCTTTCCTTTGCTGTCTTTCGGGCTGATTTCTTTAGCCAGGCGGGAAACGCTCATACCCACGGTATGTGTGCCGGCGTCACTGAAACTGACCAGAACCGGCCAGATGGCATCGAGGAGGTGCTGTTTTTCCGGACGGAAAGCATATTTACGGCCAGCGAACGTCCGTTTCTGCACGTAAAAAGGATGTCGCGACATGTGCATGCGCAGGCTCTGTTCGCCGGTCACCGGGTCCTTTTTCACCAGACGGTTATAGGCGTGCCCGAGCTGCCCGCTCAGCGCCTTATAGCGCGCAGGACGATACCAGGTCGGATTTTCGCATTTGGGTTTAGTGGAGTGCTCACCACGACGACGCTTTGTGCGCTTCCTTTCTGGTTCAACCAGGAAAGTGGTCGCCCTTCCCGCTTCATAGTCTTCCCAGAAACGGATTTGCTCTTCGGGAGGAAGCTGACTCCAGTGTCTTTGTGAGATGTATCTTTCAGCCACACCATCCTGCACTTACAATGCGCAGGTGGAGTGAGCACAGAAAGAAGTCTTGAACTTTTCCGGGCATATAACTATACTCCCCGCATAGCTGAATTGTTGGCTATGCGGTTTTATGGGGCCCCGATAATCTTCTCCTCGTCGCCAAACTAGATGAAGATTATCGGGGTTTTTGCTTTTCTGGCTCCTGTAAATCCACATCAGAACCAGTTCCCTGCCACCTTATGGCGTGGCCAGCCACAAAATTCCTTAAACGATCAGCAATCTATCACTCACGCCTGAGATAAGCAAGAATGTGAATATTTACAAAGTCGCTCTGCGTTTCAGCTCTGATTCAATCAGTTTTTCAAGCATCTGCGCCTGGGTAATACCTTCCTCATCTGCCAGTTCACTCAGCCTGTCTTTTAACCGGGCCTGGATAACCGCATGAAAAGCCTTATGAGTGTTGCTTCTGCGAGCTAGAGAAGCCCTTTGCCTCTCTCTGGCCGGAACAGGGTTACCTTTCCGGTATGCACGCTTGTTACCTGATGAGGAAGTCACTGCATTTTCTGTCTGCGACATCCTCGCCTCCTCAATACTTAAACAGGGATCGTTTCGCAGAGGATACTACAGTTTTTTGAAATCAGCGACTTGAGAATTGTGACAATGATCTGTGTTGGCGCACAAATCATGTCTGATTACGACCGTTTAATGTGATTTTGATAATGAAATGACTGAAAAGCTGGAAATGCCTGAACCTGGGTGCCGCCCCCGGGCGGGACCGGCTGTTTCTGGCATGTCGGGTGTCTGCCCCTGAAATACCTCACACTTCCGGAAAGCGGGGACTTCCGTCCCCGCCCGGCAGCTTACTTCCGTGCTTCGTAGGCCAGAGTTATCTGCACCACTGTATTTCCCCTGTGAATATTCAGCTCACATAACCGTTCCCTGAATATCAGTGAAAAACACAACACCGTAGCGCACACGGCGAGCAACCCGATAAGGGCATATTTCGTCATAAACTTTGACCTCTCTGCAAAGAAGAGGCTACAATCAGTAGTGTTAAGGTACTTCATGCAGACCTCACGAGTTAATGGATTAACGAGTGGGGTCTTCGCATTTCTGGTACCTGCGTCTTGCCTGAACCAGAAAGGCTCAGACACCCGCCGCGATAATACCACATTCCCTGTTGCTGACTATTACCCCCATTTGCCTGTTTTTGTTACAAAAACGCCGGGAGCGGGGGAAAACTTACTTTTTCCCGTTTCCGGGGGGGGGGACAACTGAGCATTGCGAACGCGTCAGCTACGATGTTCCGGTGATTGCTGATCAGCCTCTGTTGTATTCATAAACTAATTAACATTCATTCCGTCTGGTGCATAAATCTGCCCGTGAACATCTGCAGACAATACCGACCATGAAAAAATAAATAATCCCAGTAGAATATATTCCCTCATGTTATTCTCCATATCAAATAAATGGCACCTGTATTTCAGGCATCCTGAATATTGCAGCACACATTGAATAACACCTTATTTTGTGAAATAAATCACAAAATATAAAATCACGACTTAATACGAAAAAAAACTCTGTGCTACTCAGAATTGTCCGGTCATACTACCCGACCGGAGATTAAAAAAGTAAATCTCATGCATTATTCAGCCTTCTGACTCCTGGAGTAATGAAGGCTGCTTTTTTCGTTACACCTTTCCCCGGCAGCGCCGGTGGCAGTGTGCAGCCCTTTTTCGGGCAAACTGCTGCCAGTCTGTCCGGGGCGCAACACCGGCAGCCCGTCGCCATGCTTCTGCCGCTTCCATCCAGCGTCCACTGACCTCCAGAATAACGGCCCGGCTTCCGGCACGCTGCCAGCGCCAGACCTGACCGTTCCGTGAACTGTTTCTGAATCCATTCATTTTTCTGCCCCTCCCTTTTAGTCGTCAGTATTATTGTGGTAAATAATTCAGTGGACTGGCTTCCTTTCGGGTACGGAAGTTATTTCCTTTTAAGCCTTATTTCCCTGCCTCCTCTCTCTGAGGGAGGTTTTTTTTATTTCTCATCAAGCACGGCCTGAAGTTCTGCTTTTATCCGGTTCTGGCGGCGGATTTTCGCCAAACGCTCTGCCGCATACACTTCCTCCTCCTGAGAAATATGCTCCGTCACATACCCTTCCGTGTCATACCGGCAGGCACCGGCTTTCATGGCACACAGATAGCTTTCTGAACGGGTGATGGCCTTCAGCGCCCTGCGCAGTTTTTTATGCGAGAGCGGGATATTCCGCTGCGCCACTTCTTCCAGTAACACGGCACGGATACCGCAGGCCAGAAGCCGGGGGGTGTCACCGTCAAATAATCCCGGCCACCAGGGTTTCAGGGTATTCACGGCCTCATCCAGCGTGGGTAGGTTCAGATAAATGGACAGTGCCTGTCTGGCCTGCGCTTTTTTTGCCGCCAGCTCAGCTTCCCGGGCCGCTTTCTCCGCCAGCTTCTGCTTTTTCACCTTCCATTTTGGTGGCGTGGTGACATTGATGATAGTTTTCCGGCTGCGGACAGGTGTTGTTCCCTCTGTTTTCCGCTTCAGTGTCAGTACCGGTCGTTTCTGCTCTGTCATTTGCGAATACCTGTCGTTATATTCTGCCGCTGGCGTTGCTTCAGCCTTTTATGCCATATTTCATCACGGTATGTTAAGCATGCATCTGTAGTCCGTTAACCATCCCTGCAATAATCAGCAGATGCAGGACATAACCTTCTGCAAACCACCGGCTTATCTGCAGACGCTTTGATAATGCAGGTACATACTCATGGACAAGACACAATACCAGCAGTGTCATGCTCATACCGGCCAGCATGGGGATCGCACCATTTGCACCGTTCAGCCATACAACAGAGCACAGCCACAGTAAAAATAACCGCCCCCGGTACTGCTCCGGCACCTGCCAGACAGATACTGCCGCCAGCAGCATCACCAGCCCCTGCCAGCCATAACTGGCAGTACTGAACGGCAGATAAAGTGCCAGCATGGTTCCGGTTATGGCACCTTTTATGGCATCAGGTCGTTGCCAGAAACAGACCGCCTGCATCACCACGGCAAAACAAAACAGGATGTTCAGCTCCCAGCACTGATTTTCTGTATCACGAAATGCCTGCCAGAATACAGGTTGCGCCAGCACTGCCATCAGCCACAGGCGATTTACGGCAGCCTGTCGTATCTGCCGCCCCGCCAGATTACAACCCGCCATCAGTGCGAAAAGCGGGAAAGCGCACCGCCCGGTCAGGTTAAGCCAGGGACTCCCCATATGAAATGCTGTGGCAATGTGGTCACCTGCCATCGCCAGAAATGCCACGATTTTGATAATGTCACGTTGTAATGGTGCCAGAGACAACAAAGACAAAGCACCGGGATTCCGTACATCATCCTTACAGGAACACTCTTTGTTTTCCATCAGAGCGTCTTCTCTCTGTCAATCACCAGTTCTTTCTCCATCTGCCGCAACTGCTCCTGTGCGTTTATGCGTTTCAGGGCAGCCACTTCATGCTGAAGTAATTGTGCGTTTTCTTTCTCTTCACGGGCTGCCGCCTGTCCGGCTGCCCTGATGCCCTGTTCTGCCACCGCATTTTCTGCAGCCTGCATGGTCTCATTCTCTGCCGGCAGTATGTTCCGCACCTCATCCTGCCGCAGGGTTTCCCTGACCGCTTTTTCTGCCTCCTGGCGTGCCCGCTCTTCCGGCGTCCGCAGGCTGAGCAGTTCTGCATCGGTATTCTGTGCAGTCTGCACAATTTTCATGGCTTCAGGTGTCATTTCTGCCTGCCCCTGCGTTAACTTCTGAAGCAACCAGCCGGGAAGCGGCGCGGTATCCTGTTGCAACACAACTCCACTCTCAGGGTACTGTCGGGCCAGCGCCAGTGCAGATGCCGGGTCTGATGCCGTCAGCGTTACGCCGTTGTGGCTCTGCTGCAGAACCACAACGCCGGCATCATCACGCCCCAGCCATCTTCCCTGCTCATCCAGTCCCTGCATTCGCCCTTCTTCATCCATATGAATTTCCTGCAACCAGATACCCTGTTGTCTGCCGTTCCGGTCGTAAGCCGGCCAGGCCACATGCGGTGCAGGGTATTTGCGGCTGCCACTGATGAAGCGGGCTTCACTGTGGTCCGCCAGCCTGGTTTCCCGCAACAACGCCCGCCCCAGCGCATTCTGATTAAGCGCCCGGGCGCTGTCCCACAGATTCTGTGCCGTTGTGGCATGAACATCCTGTTGAGCGTCCAGCACATCATGCGCTGTCTTCCGGCTTTCACTGGCCGCCACGGATGCCAGCCATTTTCCGGTATCATCGGTATACACCTGCACATGCTGCTTCATCCTCGAGAGCGCTACATACGCATCACTGAGAGAAGCAAGCCGCTGGCGTGCGTCAGTTGCACCGGCCAGAGCTATCACAAAGGCCTCGCTGGCCCCCTGAGCCCGGTGTGCCGTACCGGCATAGCCGTAATCCAGATGCATATCTGACATCTCACGCCCCGGCTGAACCAGCCGGGTATTTTCACCGTTCTTCAGCGTGATATCACCGTTATCAGCTATCCCGGAAACCTCCCACAGTGTCTGGGTATCCCGTCCCTGCTCCCGGTCCTGGCGGGTGAAGCGCACCAGGTCACCTTCCGACAGCCGGATTTCACGCCGGGAAAATACCGCAATATCCCGCAGGCTGCTTTCAAAAGCGGAAAGCAGGTGGTCCCGGCCTTCTGCATCACGCAGCATCACCACACCGTTTGCTGCATCAGGGCTGTGGATGGTGTAATACTGCTGATTTATCAGCGCCACACCGCCATTATGCTGTGCCAGTCCTGCAACAGATTTCAGGGCTTCCGTCTGCGTTTTCTCCCTGACCAGCACCGTTACCGGAAGTTCATGCTCTCCGATTTTTCCTGTCTCATGCAGACGGTCATGAATGCCGGCATTTATGGCCATTGCATCGGCGTTCGTCTGGGTGACAATCAGCGTCTGACGCCGGGCCTCTGCGGTGCGTCCGGTGTAATCATCCACAATGGCGGATATCACCCTGTCTCCCTGCGTTTCTCTCTGTTCGCGGGTCTGGCGAATTTCAGTCACCGATGATGCCGGTACATATGCGCCATTATCCCGGGGCACCTGTTCCGGTGAAACGCGGCGTATCGTGTCCAGCGCCTCGCCGGTACGCCCTTCCAGCAGTGCATATACCGCCGGTCGCAGTTCCGGTGACTGACGCACAATGTCTTTCATCACCGCCACATCAATGGCGCTGCGCTGCTGCATCAGGGTAAAGGGCGCACCACTGGCCACCGGCTGTAACTGCAGGCTGTCGCCGGACAGAACCGCGCGGCCACCTGTGGCAGCAATACGGGCCAGTGTGTCAGCCATGTCCCGGTTGCCCACCATGGAGCTTTCATCGATAAGAAACAGCGTTTTTGAGAAGTTAATCTGTTCACCGCTCTGCTGACGTCGCTCCGTGTCCATCAGAAAAGAGGCGATGGTCTGCGCTTTCACCCCCACGCTCTGCATTTCACTGACGGCCCGGTGCGTGGGTGCCAGCCCCACCACAACCGGCCTGTCGGCTTCAGGCAGGGTTTCCAGTGCAGCCAGGACACTGCGAAACTGTGTGGTTTTCCCCACACCGGCATAGCCCTGAATGGCCACAAAACGGTCCGTGCTTTCAAGAATCAGCCGGCTGGCTGCCTGCTGGCCTGACGTCAGACCAGTCAGGAGAGCCGGGTCCACTGTTTCCATCAGCGGGCGTTGCGTGTTCTTTCCTTCTGCCATTGTCCGCAGAATGGCTTTTTCCTGCAGCCAGGTTTCAGCCGGCACATAACGACCGGCACTTCCGTCACCCGGCACGGACAGGATTTCTCCGCGCTGAACCAGTTCTGCAAATGTGTGGTGAATACCGTATGGTGTCACTGACGGATGCGCTTTCAGTGCCTCCAGTACCACATCCTGACGGGAAAAGACCACACTGCTGCCCTGTGCCAGCGTTATGGCCTGACGTACTGCTTTTTCAGTCACCGGCATCACACTGTCCCGGGCCTGCTGCATGGCTGTATCCAGTGGCTTACCCTCCGGGCTGACCTGCTCACGGGCCTGCCGGTACAATGGAGAACGGGCAAGACGCGCATGTGCATCTTCTTCTGACAGTGACGTATAAATCTGCACCCGGTCACCACTGGTGGCCAGTGTGTTAAGCGTCTGCGCCTGCGTGTCACGGGCAGAGACAGCAGCCAGAACAACGCCCTGTTCGCTCACTGTTTTTCCGGGCGTGGTCACGTATCCCTGACTGATTTTCAGTCCGTCCGCAACCGGAAGACGATGCCGGCGTTCCCCCTGCCGGACCGTCAGCGTCCGGTCTGTGATGCGTTCAACCGTGACACTGTCACCTGCACGCAGTTTTCCGTGACTGCCGAGCAGCATCAGCTTTTCACCTTCAGCCACCGGAAGCGTCCCGGGCTGATACAACCGCCAGCTGCTGTCCATATCCCGGACCTTTATCAGCTGACTTCTGCCTTTCTCATCCGTCAGCGTCAGTGTACGACTGCGGGCCGTCACCCGGTCAATGGTGTAACGCTCAGACTTCCGGCGCTCTGCATCATACCGCTCCAGTATCTGTCCTTCCCGGTAGCTGTCCGTCAGTCTGCGGTTTTTACTGTCAAGAAACACCGGCGTCAGCGTGGATATCGTTACATCCCGGTTACCCAGCTCTCCGGTCGCTTTCAGTGACTGACGGATGGCTTCCGTCAGCGCCCGCTGCTCACGACCGGGGGCCTGCGCCACCACACTCTCGCCCTGTGCATGCAGAACGGCATAATCCAGGGCCAGTTGTTCATAACGCTGCCGGCGGTCACCGTGACTTATCACCGACACCCTGACGCCCCTGTCCGTTCCCCCCCTGAAGCCGCACCACACCGGCATCTTCCAGCGTGGCCAGCGCATTTCCGGTGCCCTTACGACCACCACCGTCCATCAGCACCACCTGCACATTGTTACGCAACGCCTGGTCAAGCAGTGTGACTGTCTCCTTCACCGACAGTTTTTCCGCGCCGGCAATCACCAGCGTGCTGTCATGCTTCAGCCCTTCCCCGGTCAGTAAATCTTTCCCGCTCACTTTTCCGTTCAGCCCCTGCTGCTCTGCCAGAAAAGTAGTCATCTTCTTATCCGGTGCCATCACCTGCACCTGCCGTCCCTGACCTTCTGCCATCGCCACTACAGCCTGTATCTGCTCCCGCTGTGTCGCCATTCCCCGCCCGGTGCTGATAATGGCCACCGCAGACAGGGTGTCTGCCAGAATCGCTGCCGCGCCCTGCAGGGGCATTTCAGGTCGCATGGTCACCATCACCCGGTTTTCGCGCATCGCTTGCTGTGCCAGTTGCTGCACGCTCAGCTCATCGAGCAGATGAATGGAGGAGGTGAAAAGCCCTTTTTCCTTATCAAGTGGCACCAGTTCGCCGCTGTTGATAGCCAGCTCAATCCCGGCACGGGCCAGGGCAATACTGCCCGGTTCAGCCTCCACCAGTGCCAGCGTCCTGCTCAGAACGTCGGAGTAGGTAAACTGTGCCCTGCGGTCGCTCAGCAGGGAGATAGCCTGTGACACAGCATCCCGCATCACTGACGGTACGGTCACGCCTTCACGCTGGTCAGAAGTGGATGAAGACAATTTCTTCCGCTGAGAATACCCTCCGGCTTCTCCTGACAAAACAGCCTTTTCTGGTTCAGACACAGAACGGGCAGACTGCTGCAGGGGTTCCCGTTCTGCTGCTTTCTCCCGCAATGCCTGGTAACTGAATCCTGTCCGGTCAATGCGCTCATGCCACTCTGTCAGCAACTCTTCTCTGTCCGGCTCTTTCTGTTTGGCACGACGGGTATCCAGCGCAGCCACACTGCGGGATTTAGCCGATGCATCATCCCCGACCGCTTCCCGGATTTGCTGACTGCGGGTTGAGAAAATATCGACCGGTACACCTTTAATCTCCCAGAGACCACGCTGACCGGTACTGGCCGTCTCATAGCCCATTGCCTCAACCTGACGGCGGAGCGCATGACGATAAATCTGCCCCAGCGCAATTTTGTTATCATAAAGCGCATCAATAGTTCCGGTACGACCACGCCTGTCGCTGGATAACGTTGACCAGCGCCCCTCTTTTTCTGTCATGTTAAGTAACAGAAGGTGCGTGTGGATTTGCGGGTCCAGCTCCCGCGAGGTGTCATGGTTAAAGGCTGCCGCCACCATTTTTCCGGTATGAACGTGCTGGCTGACGCCATCACGCATTATCCGGGTTCCGGTCAGGGACTCAATTTCCCGGCTGACAACCTCAACTGCCTGGTTATGGGCCTCCAGCAGACGGGATTCGCCATACAGCGCAATCAGTACGGACACACTTTTGGGTGCTGATAACGTCAGATCATAGCCACTGCGGTGCACATTAATGCCGCCTTCCATTCTCTCCAGACTGACGCCATTGGGAAGACGTCCGGCAATCAGCTCATCCAGCAGGAAAGCATCCACCGGTCCTTCCAGTTGCAGCGATTTTGCGCCTTCCCCTAACCACCGGGACTGCATACTGCCCAGAAAATAGTAGTTATCCTGCGCGGTATAGTAGCTGGCTCCACTACCAGCAATGGGAGCAATACTCAGCATTACCAGGTTACCTCGCGGTCATCATCCTGTTCACGCGCTTCATTCGTCTGGTGACTCACCAGATTGCGTTCATCCTGTCGCATTGCTTCCTGTGCATGGCAGGTATCCCTGCAGAGCTCTTCATACCGCTCATCGCCCGGATACAGGATTTCCCCGGTCTCTTTGTCCACAATTTCAGTCAGCTCTGCCACAGACGTCTTTTCTTCCACAGGGCTGCTCTCACCCGTCCCGCCTGTCATCGCAGCCACTGCCACCTGAGTCACCGCCGCAGCCAGTACCGGATTGTTAAGTGATTCTGCCTGTCCGGCCTGAGATTCCGTTTTGTTCTGTTCGTCATCTTTTCTGACATCGCCCTGTGCAATCCTGTCCAGTAACGCAGCAATATCGCCGTCCTCATCCTCACGACGGGTAATTTCAGATTCAATCTCCGGGTCGAGGCTGTCATTAATGTCACGCAACAGCAGTTCTTCTGCGCAGTCCTTTATCTTTTCATAAGACATACGCATCCGGACGGCCGGATACTCACCGGGAAACGTGACATAGCAGTGGAGGTTGGGCAGTTTCTGGATATCGGTGTAGTTCACCAGATAGCGATCTTCTTCCACCTTGCTGAAGGAGACACCGTCACGCACGGTATCCGCACCGTAGCTGTACTGCTCACTGAAAACCTTATCCCGCCGCTGGCCAATCTCACGCTGTACCCATTCCGCTTCCGAACTGGAAGGTGAACGGAAGAAATAACGGGTGTTCACCAGTCCCAGCATGGCATCGGCAAACTCTTTACCGTAGGTGTAGTCCATCTGTGCTTTGGCCTGAAAACCCAGCACAAAACAGCCCCCGAATTTACGGGCTTCAGCCAGCACACCCGGCAGTTCAGGCAGTTTGTTCAGTGACGGAAGTTCGTCGTAGATAAACCAGATCCGACGATGCTGGTTCTCTCCCATCCCCAGCAGACAGTTAGCAGCCTGGGCCAGCCACATGGAAATTAACGGCTTCAGCGACTCATGCTGACGGGCATTACTGGTGACCCATAACCAGCCGTGTCGGGTGATCTGCGGATCGTTGACCGTGCTCATCCATTCACGAATGGTGAACGGACGGCGTCCGGTGCGTTCAATGCCCTGCAGATAGCGTAATGCCTTGACATAGTTGGTCAGCACACTGCGGATGGAGATGGCGGTCTTTTCCACCCTCTCTTCCACCAGGTTACTGGCCTCCGTTCCGGCCAGATAGTCACGCAGGGCCTTCAGGTCGATCGCCAGTAACGTGCGCAGCAGGGCATTGTAGGAATGAATATCATTCTTTTTCTGGCGATACGCCACGGCAGAAAAAATGGTGCGGGCAGAACTCTGCCAGAAAGGATCTTCTTTTGTGCCCATCGGGATCAGCGTACTGGCTGCGCTGTCAAAATCGGGAATGGACTCAAATTCACGGAACATATCCCAGTATGCACAGCGGCGATCCAGTGCATTAAGCAGAACATCATCCTGTTCGCTGAAATGCTTTTTAATGAGCGAGCAGCCTTTATCGTAAATAATGGCCATATCGCCACGAGCCCGGATTTGTTTCAGCAGTTTATTGAGCGTGTTGGATTTACCGGCCCCCGGCGTGCCGTACATCATCAGATACTGCACTTCACTGTTCAGCAGCAGAGGTAACTTATCGATACAGATGGATGAGGCTTCGCCACGACACCGCATTTCACGCGCCACGGCTTTCACATCATCTGTCAGTTCACGTCCCCCGATACGTTCATCCTGTGCCTGTTTTTCCCCCAGACGACGCAGAAAACGGAAAATCAGAAAAGCCAGCACACCAACTGCCACAGACGCCCAGAACAGGGCCAGATACAGCTCCTGGAGGAACATATTGCCGGCCCAGACCATATAATCGTCTTTCAGGATCTGCTCCGACGTTGCGTGCAGCACCTGTCCGTTCCAGGGAATGTCATAGACAGGCGGAACCCGGTACAGCGCCTTTTCTCCACGGGCAGTAAGTGACAACCACCAGTACAGCCCGCCATTACGGATAGTTTCCCAGGGCAGACGCAACCAGAAAAATAACGGCAAAAAGATAACGAAAAACCAGATCAGCCAGAATGAAACACGTTTGTTTACCTGCATGAACATATTCAGCATATAGCTGAATACCTGCCCACCCTGCGTAATATGCTTGGTTGAACTCATAGGGACGCCCGATTGTTAAAGAACAAAACGATGAAAAGCCTGTTAATTATTAAACGGGATATACCATTGACATATCCCACATCACACCTCACTATGGATATACATCACGTATATCCATAGTGAGGTGCCTCATGGAAACAACCGTATTTCTCAGTAACCGGAGTCAGGCAGTCAGGCTGCCGAAGGCTGTAGCCCTGCCTGAAGACGTAAAAAAAGTCGACGTTATTGCTGTTGGCCGTACCCGGATCATTACCCCGGCAGGAGAGTCCTGGGACAGCTGGTTTGATGGCGACAGTGTCAGCGCAGATTTCATGAATGACAGGGAACAACCCGCCGTACAGGAAAGGGACGCATTTTGATGCTGAAATTCATGCTGGATACCAATATCTGTATTTTCACCATCAAAAATAAACCAGCGCATATCCGGGAGCGTTTCAATCTGAATACAGGGCGAATGTGCATCAGCTCAGTGACCGTAATGGAACTGGTATACGGTGCTGAAAAAAGTCAGTTTCCGGAGCGTAATCTCGCGATTATCGAAGGATTTATTTCGCGTCTTGACGTGCTGGATTATGACTGCGCTGCTGCCACACATACCGGTCAGATCCGTGCTGAGCTCGCCCGTCAGGGACGTCCGGTGGGACCATTTGACCAGATGATTGCCGGTCATGCCCGCAGCCGGGGACTCATTGTGGTCACAAACAATACCCGGGAGTTTGAACGTATCTCCGGCCTTCGTCTGGAAGACTGGTGTTAATGCCCTCACTTCCTCGTGAGAATACAGTCAGCCACTTCTCTGGCCTGTTTGACAGAACGAGGTCGGTGCAGCGGAATACCGGCCTGAATGACAACCAGATTAAATAACGCATCCCGGCGCTGACGTTCCGGGCGCAGATGAGAGCGATCATCCAGTTCGATAATGGCCCTGACAGTGAAATCCCGCCGATCCACAACCACATAGTCACAGTGCCATTGCGAAATCTGCCGGAATAACCTTCTGTTCTCTGCCTCAGAGAACCCGGGACAAACCTGAACCACATCAACCAGACGGACCTGCGCCATCACCAGCAAAGGGTATCCCGCGAGCGCGCGGCAGAGTTCACGAAAAAATTCACGTTCGCGCGCAGTCATAAAATGCTTTGACTGATAACAACGATGTTTTTTTAAAAGCCGGTCAATGTATTTCTGATTTCCGGTATATCTCTTCGTTCTTCCGGGAAGGATCAGGATAAGCAGAATTACTGCCAGAAAAACAACATACTCCATTTATTATCAGTCTCCATTCATATTCCACGTATATCCCTCCCCCCGGAAAATATGCCCTCCGGCACGATAGCCGCAGTTCATCATGTGCAATGCTCTTTCAATTAATCCAATGACAAACTGAATATCTTTTCCGCTTTTATACTGAATTTGCAGACACAGGCGCTGATGTGTTTCCGGGGCGCCAGATTCTTTTGGTCGAAAAAAATATCCGCCTTCCGGGCTGATTCTTCCTGAAAGTATTTTGCCGGATTTTTCATCCAGGCAGGCAGAATGTAATGCCCAGGTCACATTATCTTCCTGAATCCCGTCAATACGGCTTATTCCCGGCATCCAGACCAGCTGTTGCCCATGCTGACGAATGATATCCCCGATCTGCTGACAAAGCTGTAACAATGGTAACGTATCCGGAGCCACAACAACGAGAGTAAGAAGATGGTACTCTTTTCGCGTTGAAAGACACGCAGAATAGTCATAACACTCAACAGCGTGGTTTTCTTTATTTCTCCGAAAAAAGAACCAGACAATCATCATTACCAGAATAAAAAAACATAAAACGGCTATTACAACAATGTTATCATTAATAAAATCGACAAGATTATATGCTGGTTTATTGATATATTGTATGTGCGTGGTTGGCATTGGTGCTTCATGAATATATTCTGGCGGCACAACAAGTTTATCTTCTACAGGAGTAATCATAGAAATTCCATTATGTAAATTAATCAAGCGCAGCAAAAAGAGAAAAACTATTTCTCTTTTTCCGTTATTGAATAAAAACCTTGAGAGATATCAGTAAAGGCATTCCCGCTGGCGGATTCAGCGGGAATCAGAAAAATTACAGAATATTAGCAATAGATTTTGCTAACTGATCTTCAAGAACCGGTTTGGCTTCTTCAAATTTCAGGTTAACTTTGTTGGCACTGGACACAATACGCGTCTGATATTTATGCTGGTTACCGGTTTCACTGCTGGTCTGCACTTTATAACCCGACGTTCCCTGCTTCAGCGCAGCCACATTGTCAGTCGTCACCTGCGCGGAAGTGCGCTCTGCGATCTGCACATCAGTTACCATGGTGTAGTTGATATCTTCCACCATCGCATCAGCCGCCATTCCCACAAGGCCGGCAGCCAGTCCTACCCCCAGCGTGGCACCGGCAGAATTGGAGTTATAGGCTGTAATACCTGCCCCTAACGCCGCAGCCTGAACAGCACCCTCGTACCCCCGACTCAGAAAGCCCTGTGCTTCCCGCAAATCCATTTTATCGGCTTTCAGTACGTTCGCCTGAATCCAGTAATGCGCGTCGGCAGGATTATTCACGATACGATAGCCTTTCGCCTGTACCTGACTGTTAATTTTCCCCTGAAGGCCACTCATATCCTTATCGGAGGTGTTTTTGATTTGCAGATAAACAGTGCGATCAGTGGAAGGTTCAAGCCAGATGGTTTCACTCATCTGGGTTTTGACTTCCAGATTACGCTTTTTAATTGCGGTGCTCATCGCACCACAGCCTGACAGGAGAAACGCCCCCAGAACAACAGCTGCGATAAAGTTATTTTTACGATTTAACAACATAAATTTATCCTTAAACAAAAAACAATTGCTGATAACACCTCTGAGTTATCGCATGAATCGTACCTGCATTTTTACCAACGATCATCCCTGCGATGATTATTCATTCCCCAGACATTCCCTCCTACATCAATTGAACCACCTAACATGGGAAGTCCAGTTGCCGGGTTAACCCAATTATTACTGGAACAACACACATCGTCTTTTGATCGGCTCTCTCCAGGCAGATTAACATAAACAAATCGAACAAAATCGTCAGGATATAGTTTTCTCACTTTATAAGAAAAAACACATGTAAAAATTGCCCCCAATAAAGCAAACACCGCCCCCGAGAAAAGGACAAATTGCAGTTCAAATCCAACAGCAACAGCGATAATGACCAGGGCCACTCTGCAGGCATACAATACACATCGTTTTTTCAGTTGTTCTGATTTTGAAATAATATCCGTTTCAGGCTCTATTTTCATAAGAACATACTGAGTAGAAGATATTTCCCACAGCACAACAATTGTAATAATTGCAGAAAAAAAGTGCACAACCAGAAGACATACTAATAGCCCCATAGCATTTTCACCGTAAACTAGGGCTGCACAGAACGTCATAAAAAATGATACTGAAATACAACATGCTGTTATCTGCACACCAAATTTACAACCAGGCCACATACGTAGCCTGTCGTCTTTCCAGTTAAACGTTTTTAATTTTTCAGTTAATTGTCCTGACATAACTCTCTCTTCCTTTATTTATCCTTCCACTTTGCAGCATCCCTCAGACGTTGCATATTCTCTTCATCTTTATCTGAATTCCAGGCACCTGATGGCGACAACGGCAAAGGCTTCTGCTTTTCTTTCTCCTGAGCCAGAGCCTCACCGAAAGCCTTTTCACCCTCCCTATGCTGCCCCGCGAGCGTGTTCCGTTGCGCATTCAGTTCCTGCTGAGATGATGCCATTTCCTGCTCATTTTTCAGCACCTGCGATTCCACAATCTGACGGGTATCACGCACCTGTTTCTGGATCTGCTCTGCACCCTGAACCGATGCGCCGGAAGCCCGCTGCTGCATGTCAGCAAAATTCTCTGCATACGCTCGCTTCAGGTCACTCTGCATATCCACGGCTGGCCCGACGCTGTCCATGCCTTCTGAAGCCCGCAACCGGTTTTCCCTGAATTCCTGCTCCAGCTGGGGTTTCAGTTTCTCATCCACAAATGCCTGTGCCAGTTGTTCCCGCTCCGCCCGCAGTGACGGATTTCCGGCATCGGTCAGCACGGTCGTGGCACGTCCCGGAGCAGACTGATGCACATAGTTAACAAACTCCTGGCTGTAGTTGCTGTTAATACTTGCACTGTTGTTTTCCGCATAACTGGCCATCTGAGCATATTCATGGCTGCGGTTAAGTGCATCATTATACTGCTTAATCTGGCTCTGCAAATCGCTCAGGTTGCTGGCCAGCTGCTCAGACAGGGACGAAGAGACATTGTCGGTATGACTGCTGTTATCCGTCGTACGATGGTTATTAATGACATCCATGGCATCACGCACATCTTTTGTTTCCTGTACGGTCAGACTGCGATCACGATCCGTTTTCGCACTGATATCTGAATTAATACCATGCGACGACTGATCCGAACCTTTATAGCTAATGTCGGTATACAGCTTTCCACTGGCACTGGCCCCGGTTGTTAACTCAACAGCTTTTCCGAGAATATTTTTCCTGGTATCAATACCGGCTTCGCCATGCCCACCGGCAGTAAAATCACCACTCTGTAATTTATTCAGCATCTCCGTAACTGCTTCAGACGTACTGATACCGTTTCGTTTTGCCAGTGAATCAGCCACACTGTTCAGTTTGTTGATGGCCTGCGTCAGTGTGGTGGCCCGGCTGCTGTCAGCACCGCTTACCACTGTATCGCTGTTGCCCCGCTGCTGCGCCCACTGCGTCAGCTGACTACCGACCAGCTGGCTGCCATGACTGATACTGTTACTGAGACTCTGTACCTGGCTTTCCGCTTCACGCTGTTGCGCCTGGTAGCTGCTGCTGAGCATGCGGCCAAACTGGATATCCGTCGCCAGACTGGAAATCGCCGATTTACCATCATGCAGAATGCCACCACCCGCTGTTTTTGTTGTCGTCGCACCGCTGGCATGCTGGGTCAGCATCTGGCCGTCACGCACGGACTGGTTGGTATCCCATTTAAAGCCGGAGACGTTCTCCATCTGCATGTTATTGAATGCCCATGTGCCGTCTGCAGCCTGAGAAGCGGCAGACGAGGCTGTGCTGTTAATGGATGAGCCCAGATAGTTCCCTGCCTGTGAAACCACGCGCCACAAACCAAACACCAGACCGGCAGCAATAAACGGAATCGAATTTGATAACCAGGCCGCCATCAGCCCGATATCACTGTGTGTCTGCTGGATGGTGTTCAGGTTCGACAAAGAGAAGTTCATTCCCTTCGTTTCGCCTTTCAGATAAAACGCCATCGCGTAGTTCAGAATGGCATACAGTGGTGGCCAGCTCTGCAGATAAACAAGGGAGAACACATAGCCTTTCAGTACCGGCAGTGTCAGACCGTGAATGGTGGCCAGCAGAATGATTATCGGAAACATCCCGACCAGCATGGCCATCAGGACGGTATGCATCACCGGCACAAATGTGGCTGCCAGACCACCTGACGCCGCCCAGCTGAGGCGCATTTTGCTGTTCGATGACTGGTCCGCCATATTCACCAGGCTGGCGACGTTTCCGCTGGCTGCCGTATGGGTGGTGATACCCTGTTTTATGGCATTCATCACCACATTCTGGCGCAGGATTTCACTGGCATCCCGTCCGCCCTGATAGTAGAAGCCATAGCTGTCCGCCATCATCAGACCGAACAGCGTATCGGCGCTGGCACGGGGGCCAATGAAGCGGTTCACATAGTAATCCCATGTCTTGCCGCCCTTTGTCGTATCCACTTTCAGTTCACGCTTCAGCACATTGTTGGCCAGTGCCTCACAGGTCTGGAATCCTGCCTGCGCCAGGCTGTTGCCACGTGGCACAATCACACCACGCAGCGGGCTGGGTTTGCGGAAGATGATTTCATAAGGGTCGGATGACTGCATCAGTTCAGCCATGCTGTATTTGTGTGTCAGCATAATGTCGCCGATAACACACTGCTGTACATATTCGCTCAGCAGCATGGCCAGGTCGCCGTTCTGTGCCACCACATCCGTGGTGTTGGCCATCAATGTGGCACCAAACAACATACCGGTTTTGCTGTATGCCACAGAATCCGGTGTATGGAACACGGAGTCATAAATTTTCGTCAGGGAGCCACCAATACTGGTGATAAACCGGAACGGCACCGACAGCCCCGTCGGCACATTATCCACCCGCAGCACCAGTGTGGGATTCGTCATATCAATGATATGCACGGTACGTTTCGGAATAACCAGCACACTGGTTATCAGAATGAACACTGCAATAAACTTCAGCACTTCCTTCGGGTCATGTCCCCGGATATAGACAAAGAAGAGCGCCATCGCGGAGAAGAATCCCACAATATGAAACAGGGAGTCCCATGTGGATGTGCCGATAAGCGTGGCCACGCCATTAAATGCCGCCTGGAAGAACTCACCACCACTCATGACATAAACGGTATCCACCATACTCATCAGTTACCTCCTGTCGTCAGCTGTGCAGAAGATACAGATGTATAGTTCAGGTTCTGCTCATAACGCCCCATCAGTTGCGTGGATACCTGCTGACGCAGATAGCCCATGCGCTGCTCCAGCTCCATCAGTGTGTTCGCCTTCACATCCACCTGAGCCTGCAGCCCTTCCAGCTGGCGGGAGGCTTCAGAGAAGTTCTCCCGTAACATCTTCATCTGCTCTTCCGGGAAGTTTTTACTGCCGGCCTGCACCCGGGCCTGACTCAGCAGTTCGTTCAGGTACTGCAGCAGAATGTCATAGGCAATGTAATCGGAAAGTGACGGGTAGAAAGTGGAGATGTTCAACATCTGCGGGTCCACCAGGTAACGCAGAATGGGCACACTGGTGCTTTCAATAAAGCCTTTTTCCTGGCTGGTCAGCGGGTCGTCACTGACCAGTTTGTCAGAGATATTCTTTATCATGTTCTGCACGCGCTGGTTCAGACTGTTGTTCTGGCTGACCGTCACTGTGCGGTTGCGTGTCTTGAGGCAGTCCCCCGTGGATGTACAGCCAAAGATAGTGGCCTGTCCGCCATACATCAGCGCCCGGATAAGCCCCTGGTGATTAGCCTGTGGCCCGATAAACTGGATTTCGCCTTTATCATCAAAAATCAGCGTTCCGGTAACGTTCATCACCAGCTCCATCAGCTCGGTGTTACCGTTCATCATGTCGTTCTTCTTCAGAATCTCCCACATCAGATTCTTATTACGCATCACCTGGTCTTTCATGTTTTCCGGCGCCTTATCCAGCACCTTGTTCATCTGACCGCCCACCGTGCATCCCTGCCTCGAGGCAGCCCAGTCGGAGAACATATTGGTTTCACCGGCAATGTCCTGACAGATTTTCTGTGACTGTACGGAGTTCTTCGGCCACAGGCCGCCGATGATGCCCTGCGCGGCCTGACAGGAGGAGACATTCATGTTGTTGAGGTCGCTGGCCAGCTTCTGCATAAAATCCTTAACCTGTTTCATCCCCGGTACGGCAGTCTGCAGCGCCAGGTCAAAAAAGTACCCCACAGCGTTCCCCATCAGCTGCTTCACAAAACGCTCAATCTGTTCGCTGTTGATAAAGGAAAAGGACCCCAGATAGGCATCAATACCACCACAACCGGCGGTAATATGCGGTGGAGTGAAGGAGGCTATCTGCAGATTATTCACCTGATTGCGTAAGAACAGATTACCGCCGGTGGCATAGCCTGCCGCCTGCCCCTGCCAGACAGCTGCGCGGGTGGCATTGCCCTCGAAGCCCAGCTTGTTGAAGAATTTGTTCAGGTCATTATTGACGTCAGCCTGCGCAGGCAACACCAGCACAGCAGCAACCAGACATGACAACGTTACCCGCCGGAGCAGGAAAGAAGGTTTTCGGTTCATAATGTAAGGAATTAATCAGGTAAGAAATGAAAGAAGGTGAGCTTAAAACTGCCACGCTGCGGTATTACCGGCTGACGTGCTGTTTTGCCCTCAATTTTCTGAAGATACGACAAATCCCTTCATATGTAATATCTAGTAACTGTCCCGCGACACCTGTCACAATAGCACCGCAACCAAGTGCATAGAAAGTCCAGGGAATAAGGTACATCACCAGATTGATGAGAGGTTTCAGTGTTGCATATTCCCCGATAATAACAGGGTCAGTAGCCATGCCAGCAATCCCTGTATCGCCGGTATGCTGCCCATATATTGCCGCAAACATTCCCTGCCATAACCAGTCACTTATCCAGCCAGCGATCAGAAACATGGCTCCACATATTATCAACACGATACATAGCTTTTCCGTGAACATCCGGATCTGCATATCCTTCTTTTTTTCACTCATGGCTCTCATTTTTCACCTCCTGTTTTACTCTTTACTCCCGTTCCGGCAGCATTCGCAAATCCCAGCCCCTCATCAATACGCTGCCTGAGCGTCTGCTCATCCACAATGCCATACAGCAATGGCAGTGTTTTCAGGGTATTCACTTCCACCAGGAACGCTGCCGGGGTCACCGGTCGCATATTGCTCCACATATCACGAATCACAGCTTCTGTTGCCGGAATGGCATCCGGGAAAGATGCATCTCCCATGCCGTCCAGGGTGTACGGGAAAACATCCAGCCCCATCTGTGTGGTCACGCGCTTCAGTAACGGGTCAAACTGCTGGCAGTAACCACAGCGTGACTGCATGAACAACACCAGTTTGTAGTTCTTCAGACTGACCACCCGGCCGTCCGGCAGACGGTAATCCCTGCGTTCAGGGACTGCAGGAGCCACAGGTGATGAAGAAGTGGCGGCTGTCTGCACCTGGCTGGCCTTACCCGGCGTTGTCTTGTGCGCTTCAAGCTGGCGCAGTTCTTCCAGCGTGGACGACGCCTGCACACAGGCGGCAACCAGCAATAAACCCGTCAGGGCCTGCTTCCACATATCACTGCTCTCCTGCCGGTGCTGCGTGCCATTTCTTCCAGGCATGAAAAGCAGCCAGCCCCAGACCGGATAATCCCATCGTCGCCCCGATAACAAATATCGCCAGTGCATCACGAGCCAGCGTCATCTGGTACAGGGCGTATGCCAGTTCATCACTGACAGCCTCTGCAGGCAGGGACAGAAGACCGGCCAGATAAAACCAGATAACGGAGGCAACCATCAGCGCCATTCCCGGGTACATCAGCAGATTTTCAGTAAAACGTTCGCGTGTCATACATCTCTCCGTTTCGTTCACGACCGTGGCGCAAAATCTGTCGCCACACTTAAAAATCGTTTCATCAGGTCATCCTGCGTCATAAAGCCATAAGCCAGCGGCTGGTAACGCTCTGCCCCCGGTTCAACCAGGAAAAGTGCCGGGAGATGCGTCACGCCCAGCTGCTGAGCCTGACCGCTGTCAGGACGCGTCTGCGGCAGCGCCTCGCTCCGGGCACCGTCCATGCTGACCGGAATCAGCGCAACGTTGTATTCGTCAGAGAAACGCTGCACCACCTTTGCAAGCTCACCATCCAGCGCATCATTCCCCCGGTAAAAAAAGAACAGCCCGTACTGACTGGCCAGCTGACGAATGGCAGCCACCTGACGGTTCTGGTCAGCCTGTAACTGCAGCGGGACCGTGCTGTTGTAGTGGCTGTACTGCAGGTTGTAATCCAGCTCCGGATGCATCAGCAGGGATTTGGTGGCCACGGCACTGAAGCGACTGGCCTGACTGGTCCAGAAGTTCTGCATCTTCATGTAGGCCGTAAAATTCTCCACTGTCGGGTAGAGAATGGCGGTATTCAGCCGCTCCTCCGTCATTCGCTGAAGAACCTTCATCTGTGCTGTCGGAGGAAGAGATGTCAGGGGAACAGTGGCCGGTGGCGGCGTTTCCTCCTCATCCTGTTTCTGAGGTTCGTTGTACCAGTGCCAGCCCACTATCGGTTCGTCCACATAGGTACGGACCGGTTCACGTTGCGCTCGCCCATGACCGGATATCAGCAGCCCCAGCGAGGTAATAAGCAGTAAAACAACCGGTCTCATCTTACTGTCCCTTTCCTGCGGACTGCTGCAGCGCCGAAGCAACCTGCTCTTTCACACGTTCAGCCAGTTCACTGTCTGACGGAATGGTGGTGCCGGCATTCAGGTCACTGTAGAAGTTGCTGAAATCCATCCGGTCAAACCGCAGCGACTGCAGCTCTTCCACCGTGATGCCCCGGCAGTCAGGATGCTTTCCGCTGCCAAAACCGATACCCAGCTGCCCTTTGCGCCCCTGAGCCTGAACAATCTGTGCCAGCTTCGAATCAAACTGACAGTAGGCTTTCTTCTTCTGCAGGCACACACCCAGCGCCTTCTTCGAGCAGTATGTGCCGACATAAACGGTGAGCAGTTTTTCTTTGGCTTTCCCCAGCGCCTTTTCTTCACTGTCACAGTGTGCCAGACCAATGCCCTGTCCCCAGCCGGAGTCCTTACAGCAGTTGTTAAATCCGGCGATGGCCATCCGGCACTCCACTGGTTTGCCGGTGAACGCCCGGACATTCACATCATTCATGGCAGCCACATCCTGTGCCGCAGCCGTGACCGCTGCCAGCGCCGATACCGCCTTACCAAAACCGTCAGATGTTCCGTTCTCAATGGCGTCACATTCACCGTTTGCACAAACCAGCTGACCGCTGCATAACTGCGCTTCCCCGGTCACCTTTTTCTCACAGGAGAAGGTCACTTCTTCCTGAAGACAGGCGCTGCCACTCTTTTCCTGGCAGTTCACGCGCGATGCCGTACAGGCCGGATTCTTCATATACACATCACAACTGCCGTTATCCGCTTCCTGTTTCAGATACGTGTCTTTCCAGGCCCAGCAGTCGCTGTAAACGGTATAGGTTTTCCCGTCGATATTAATCGTCCTGTTCCCTCCGGCTTCCGTGCACTGACTTCCCTGCAGGACTTCTTCAGCCTTATTAAACGGGCAGGTTTCCACCCACTCCACAGAAGGCTTATGTTCGGTAACCTCAACATCCAGAGTCAGTGTTATTGTCACCTGCACAGAGGCCATGTTTTTTAAAAATTCAAAGGTCTTTGATGTCTTCATCACCGGGAATGACTGCCCGGCTGAAACCTGCATATCCGTATCAAACGCCTGATGAATCCGGCCCCATCCATCCCGCACAGGATATGTGCAGTGTGAATTCTGACCTCCCGTACAAATAGTATCCCTGCGGGGATACACCACAACGTCGACAGGAAAGTCCCGCCCCATAAGACTGATGGTCTCTCTGACAGAAGCCTTACACTTCTCTGAAATGCTTTCCCGGTTACAGTTGCTGTTCCAGGGAATAATCAGACGCTCACCATCAACGGCAACGTGCAGCAGTCGTCCCTTTTCCGGGATACTCAGTGCACCGTTCCATTTCCAGTTTGTAGTGCTGTAATCAAGCGTGACAACCTTCTGGTAAGTTCTGCGTACTGTTTTCCGGACAACATTGTCCTTTATGCCGGCCTTACGGGTGCAGGTCAGCTCGGCCGCCGGTGTCCGCTCACAGACATGCGACGTGATTTCCGTTTTACTGACATTCACGGTTTCACAGTTGTCATACGTGCCGTTCGTGACGATATCGGCTTTATCCTGGACATCAAAACCGCCACTGATAAATGGCGCATCCATAGAAATGGGGTCTTTGGGGCGATTCATGATGACTTCTGACGTCAGTTTCCCCACTTCCGAATTATTCAGGGCACTGGCACCTGCGCTCTCGAGGCTGGCTGAGTTTGATGATGTCACCCCACCGTAATGCGCCGATTCCGGCGGATTTTCGGTATAGCCGGGAATCACCTCTCCCGGCTTAAAGTTATTCAGGACACCTGAGCCATTTCTCTTCAGGCTGTCCGCAAAATGTTTCCCTGAATCGTATTTATCACTGGCCTGCAATCCCGTTCCGAAGGTGGTCAGTGCTGCCAGCATCATCACGATAACGCGTTTCATCGTTCACTCTCCCTGAGAATCGCCTCAGCCACCGGGGCACACTCTCCTTCCTTCGCCACCAGCTCCAGCGCCGCTTTCAGGCGGATATTGCCGCGAATCAGGTCATACCGTTCACCACAGGTCACTACCAGTGCCGGCACGGATGTGATGCCGTATTTTGCAAACTGCATCGGGTCTATCTGAACACCGCCGGTATTTTTCTCCCGGGTAATACGGAATACGGCCTCTGCTGTTTTCCGGAAGTCATTGTCGATGAGTCCGTTAACCAGTGCGGGGATACCCAGCGCCCTGGCCTCCGGCAGCATGCGAATCAGACCATCTTCCGGTATGGAAAACGATAAAAAATACAGCGCACGCGGTGTTTTCTTACTGCGGGCGGATGCCTGCTGTGATTTTCGGGTCAGACTCTGTATCCACGCATCATTATGTTTTCCGGGCACTGGCTGCTGCAGAAATTCCGGTACAGTGGCCTGCCGGCGCAACATATCGCTCTGGTCACGCAGGGATTCAATAAAAGCTGCACTGTCCTGCGAAGCACAGACAATGTCGGGTGACAGCATGCAGGTCATCGCTATGCTGCAGACAGAGACAATCTTCCACACAGTAATACTCCTGATTAAAATTTACGGAAAAACAGTCAATGCAGAGGGGATGTGGTATTCAGAAAGAATTTTCATTATTGGCAGCATCGGCTTTATCTGCGCGCAGATATACCGGAACAACAGATAATCATGACAGACCAGCACTCAGGTGCCGTACTTGATATTATCACTTATCTGTTTTCTTATTATTCCCGTCTTCATTTATGCTTACACACCTCTTCGACATGAATTCATCAGAACTTAAATATTTAAAAAACACAGACACAAAAATGCACACAAATGCAACCTTCAGATATAAGCAAACAAAATATACCCCCCCTGATATATTTGTTATTTTACTATTCTTAAACAATATCACTGAGAACACTATCAGGAACAAAAATATAATAATATTACGAATATCGTTACCACTCCCAAAGGAAACAACATTACTGTTTCGCTTATGAACAGCGCCAGTGAAGCATATACCAGTGCCAGTATTGCCCATAATGCAGAACCTCGTTGCATCAGTGAACGGTCAGTCTCCCTGGCATACTCTGCCGCATCTCCCCGGCGAAAACCACACGTTACAGACGGAGGCATTGCCAAATCAGAACCAAGATTATCCGTACAGTATCGGACCGGATATAGTCCGGCTGGTGTTCTGTCTCTTACATATTCGATCTCCTGAGCCAGTAATTTTCCCGGCGTGGTATTGTCCTTCCATAAAACCAGCAGAGCCATCAAAGCCATCGTGCCCAGCGGCAGAATAATAGTGTACATCAGACACTAGGACAGCCCACGCAGAACACAGGCAACAACATACCTGGCAGCAGAGCATGTCCTGCGAAAAAACGGAATATTTTCCATTGACACTTCCTTTCTGATTACGGTAATTAAATTCAGCCTTTTTTATATGAATGTCGATAATTTCTGTCTTCCTGATAGCATATCTCGGGGAAACTGATAACAAACTCAACGGTTTCACCTTTATCATGACTAAAAAGAGGCTTTAGTATTTCTTCGTTTTCAAATTCAGTTCTGAATGCTGCCACATTCCGTACAAAGCAGGACATATATTCATATTTTTCATTCCTGAACATCCCCTGTAAATCTTCACCATATTGAAAAGCATACTGACAGATTCGCTCGTACAGGGATGATTCAGTTACCGTGACATAAACTGCGCCTTCTGTAATGAAATTACTGACACGGATATCCGCACTAATATGAACTTCACCTCTGATTCTGTTACTGAATCGCTCTTTATCATATTCTGCGATCATAAAATCATCCTCAGATATCAATTTTTCAGTATCGTTTTTACTGTCATATTTTTCACTCACAGGAACACACAATTGCGCTTGCGCCAGATAAGGTAGCCGTAGTTCTTTTTGGTATTGGGGGACGCATGACCGGCCTCCCAGGCCATCACCGTTCGCCCGAACGGGTGACAGGCTTTCGTATCCGGATGCATGTTCACCATCTGATAGCGAAAACGGTCTTTCGGCATAATCGGCGAGTAATATTCCTTGCAGACCTTCTGGTCCTCACCGATGCTGTTCAGGATCATCCCCTGACGGTGCAGTTTGAACGCCATACGCTCCGATAACAGCACCGACGACTGTTGTGGGCTGAATTCATCAGAAATATTTCCGGTAAACGGGTACAGACTGCCGTGTGAACCGGCACACCAGAACAACGCATTGATGGGTTTCCCCTTCACCGTTTTAATCGCATCTGCGGCACAGGCCCCCTGTGCAATCGGGTTAGCCACCACCAGAGCTTCCGGTGAGAGAATTAACGACAGCGCATCATCATCCCAGGTCGGATCAAGTTCAGACAGATACCCAATATCCAGATCACCACGCTGCAGACAGGCAATCGACATGATGATATTCAGCCAGTATGTCAGCGGGTATTTGTACCAGTGCACATGATAAAAACCACCTGCCACGGGTCGGTCTTCCTGCCCTGCATTACCAGCACCGACTTTTCCGACCGGAATATTGAAGCCGCCCAGATTAACCATGCAGTACGGCGAACGGGTCACGTCCGTCAGCGCAAAAGGCTCCCAGTACCCAATCGCCATGCCGATGCGGTAACCCACCGGCACCAGAGGACAAATCTGCAGGGGCATGGACGGGTTATCTGTATCCGGTGCATCACCGTCAAAGACCGAAACATCTCCGATGCTCATCGGGAAAATGCACTCCCAGCAGATATCGCTGATCGGGTTAACAAAATTCCCGTCACACATTTTATCCTTGTCTTCTGCCAGCACATTTCCGGAATACAGCCCCAGCGCAATCAGAACGGCTGTCAGCGTCTTTCTTATCACGATTTTCCCTCCGGCATAGCTGCCGATGTGACAACCAGTGAACTCCCGTCCTGACGCACCACTGCCGGTATCCAGGTCAGCCCGAAGCGACGGCTCAGGGTGCCATCCTGATCAAAATAAATTCGCGTGTTCAGCGCCTTTGTGGCATCACGGATATTTCCCCCGACCAGTATCACCTTACGGTTCAGTTCTGCCGGCTGCTGCTTAAACCATGCCACCTGTCGTTCATCATCCGCATCCAGAAAATACAACGGACCGGCTAATGACACGGTATCCAGCGGGTTAATACGCTGTCCTTTACGGGCAAAAATGCGCCCGTTCTGATCTGCCATATCGGCTGTCACGCTCACTGTCGGATCAACACGGTGTGTGTGCGACCGGGTGTCTGTCTGCAGCCCCTCCACCGGCTTCGGACGCAGCGTGTTCTGCACCACCCGTTCCTTAAACTGCGTCTGCATCTCTGCCAGTTGCCCGCTGGCCTCCATGCTCTCCAGCCGTTGATGGATCAGGGAAAGCATGCTCTGCTCCTGCACCGGCCAGAGATCACCCTGCACACCCAGAACCTTCGCCGCCAGCGGCAGGCTGATCAGCAGCCCGCACCACATCCACTTCACTGCCACCTCCTGTAATGGCGGGCCTGAATCTCCTGTACCTCCTGGCACCCCACGCATTTCCGCACACCCGGTATCAGCCGGCGACGTTCTGCCGGGACCGGCGCACCACACTCATCGCAGAACAGGGCACTGATGCCCGTTAACTGCTGACGGATACGTTGTATGCGATCGGCTTCCAGCATCGCCTGATGAGACTGAAAACGTTCGATTTCATCTGCCATACTCACTTCCCTTCCGCCATACGTGCAGCCACTGACTGCTGAATCTCTGCCGTAATATCTTCTGCGCCACCCACAACGGCCGGCGCCACAATAATGACGGCCCGGTGATCGCGCTGATATGCCGTCAGGCTGTCAGAGAGTGCACGGTTAAAACGTGCTGTCAGCACCTTTATCCGGGCTTCATCCAGTGACTGCGCCGCAGCCTGTGACATAAAACTGTTCACGGTTCCGGCCATATCAAAACTTACCATGACCGGCTGGCGCCACTCTGTCAGTAACAGGGATACCCCCGCATTCAGCACGATTATGCCCGCCACCACACTGGCGACAGACTTCAGATAACGACGGCGACGGGAGCATTTAGCGGGGGATTTTTCCGGTGTACCGGCAGAGGGGATCAGTGATTGTGTTTTATCCATTCCGTCAGTGTCTCCATTTCCTGCGGGAACTTACGCCAGGCCAGTTCTCCGATGATGTCGTGGATATCTTTACCGGCACGGAGTCCGGCTTCACGGTAGTCAAAATCTTCACCGTCAGACGAGAACATCACCCGGCTGATGGGGTCGAGCAGCAGACGATGGAAGGAAACCTGCCCACCGTAACGCAGCATGAAGGAACTGAAATGCGCCTCACGTGCCGCCGGAAAGCCCTCAATGACCTCCCGTTCAAACCGGTTAAACTGGTCCGGGTTATCCAGGCAGTATTTACGGAACGCATCGCGGTTCTGACGCAGGATGATTTTGAAGGAGGAGTTCGCCCAGGCCGCTTTCGCCGCGCCACTGGCTTTCTGCCCGTCGAAGTCTTCAATCCCCTGCGTGATGGTGATATAAGCCCCGTTGTATTTACGCGCCGTGCGGTACCCGTTCTCGATAAAGTCCTCGGCCCGCTTGTTGTCCTTCGACAGCAGCTTCCAGGCCTCATCAATCAGACAGACCTTGTGCTGCTGACGGTCGGAGAGATACATCCGCTGCTCAACGTAAATCATCATCGAGAACATCACGGCGGCCAGCAGGTCAGGCTTGTCCTTCAGCTCGCCCATCTCCAGCACGGAGAAACGCACGTTGTCATCCAGCGACGGCTTTTTACTGTTGAAGTACTCGCCATAAAGCCCCCAGGAGCAGTACTTTTCCAGACCGACGATAATCTCATCCATGCGTGAACGCACGGTGGTGGTATCGCGGTATTCCGGCTGCTCCAGCGCTTTCCGCATGTAGTGCACGATATCGTCAATCCGTGCGCTGTTCTTTTTGCGCAACCAGACTTCATGCACCGCTTTCAGCAACAGCGACATAAAGGTGTCGTCGCAGTTACCGGACGGGTTAGCCAGCACGACCAGCAGGTTACGGATACTTTCGGCTGACGCCGTAATATCCTTGATGTTGGCAAAGGGATTGAAGCGCAGGTCGAGCGCGTTCAGATACACCCCGCCCACATTACGGCAGAGCCCCTTGTAGGAGTCCCCCATATCAAACACCCAGGCCCGGCCACCGCTGTCCAGCACCTGCCGAATGATGCCCTGCATCAGGAATGACTTACCGCCCCCGGAGGTACCGGTGACGGAGAGGTTGTTGTTATCCGTATCCAGCCCCGCATTGCGGTCGAACAGGTTCAAAAAAGAGAGCTGATTGCGGTAAGACGGAATGGGCAGCCCCTGCAGACACACCTGGTTATCCGCCACCACCGGCAGGATATTGGCCACATTGCTGGCCCGCGCCCGCTGAATGGCATTTGAACGGCAGATATCGCTCCACAGCCCTTCCGGCATCATGAACGGAAAGACGGAGAGGTAATTACGCAGCTGCATAAACTCCGGCATATACATCGACAGCCCGTTACGGCGGAAGGTGTTCAGCACCGCCATCTCCGTTTCCAGCGCCACTTCATCCCTGTCCTCACAAAACAGCGTGACGTTAAAGTAAAAACGCGCCAGTGAATCCTGGTTGGTGCTGAGGGATTCACGCAGGCCGCCCCACTCCGCAGCCTGTTTTTTCACTGACGGCACAAATTTCGCAAAGGGCGAGTTCGCCTTTTTGTCCAGCTGGATAAATTTACGGTTGGCCTCCCGTTGGGTACCGGCCTGCTCTTCCACTTCCAGCGCCAGCGTCATCACAAACGGACAGGAAATGGAGCACAGCGGGTCCGTCACGTTGCTGATATTATCCCCCATCTGCCACAGGGCATACGGCTTCTCCGGGTTCTTCTCCAGCATAAAATTCAGGATACGCGTGCGCTCACGTTCGCCGCCGCGACGCGACTGCAGACTCTGCTCAATCCGGTCCGGATGCAGCATCAGCCGCAGGGAGCGGTCGACACATTCGGTGTTCAGCGGCTCAAACTCCGCAACACTGCCATTCGGCGGCTCAATATTGCCGTGACGAAAATTCGCCAGTTCGCGCACGAGGGAAACCAGCCCCTTTTTATCCACCCGCTGCGACCACAGCCCCGCCGACGCCAGGCCGGCCACCACCCGGTTGGCCACCTGGTTCAGTTCCGTCTTTTTCTGCTCCGTCAGGCTGCCCACTTCTTCGGCATAGGAGACAAAGAGACGGTAATGACGCAAGGTCAGTGGGTATCCTTTCTTGTTGGCGAACTGTGTCAGCGCCGCCCGCTCGTAGTAGGCACGGGTAATGGCATTGAATTCATCCGCCTGCTTCCCCTGCCAGCGGAAGTCTGCCAGCCCGTGCTCCAGCATCGGGCGGACACACGGTGACCCCACGAGGGTGAACGTCAGCGGAATTTTGCGGGGGATTTTGTCCCGCAAAAAATAATCCAGCGACTTACTGATAGCTTCGTTGGCCCCGGACAGGGGCCGGCATTCCAGGACAAAACCGGCGGTTTTTGCATTGATAAACAGCTCGCTGTCCGGGTCGTACTGACGGTACGGAAGCAGGCTGGCGAAAGAGGGATAGTCCATCTCATCCAGGATTTGCTGCGCCTGCTGGCTGCCGTCCGGTTTTTTCCAGCCGCCCATGAGTTGCGATAACAACACCTGCCAGCCTTTCACTTCAGATTGTTCATGGGGTACGTTCTCTGTCACCCTTTCACCTCCTGGTGCTGCCAGCGGGCAGGCTCCACTTCAAAGGACACGACTGACGGCTGATGCCAGACCGCCTGATCATCCACCCAGGCCGCTATCCACATCCGTGCCGTGGTGGACGGCAGACGAACGGGACGCGTCATGCCGATATCAGACCAGACCGGGGAAATCTGAGCGCCACCGGATGTGACAGCGACACCTCCTGTTCCCGCAACGCTCCCCCGGAACGGATTGCGGGCTGTTGCCCCCGGAGTAACAGCTGTTGCGGCGTTTTTTGTCACAGGTGATCCCCCTGCAGACGTCGCGCTCGCCTTAATCACCGGCACAGCAGCCAGTGGTGGCAGGATGCGGCGACCTTCAGCGGCTTTTCCTTTCTGATTTTCAGTCATGGTACGGGCCTTGTTATTCGCCTCGTCCATCGTCATACAGCCATTGCTGGCCGTATCATTGCAGTCAAATTCACTTTTCATGCCGGCACAGCCTGTCAGCATCAGGCCACCGGCAAGAACCATCAGTAATGCAGGTTTCATTGTTGTTACCCTCCGCTCTGACCCGCTGACTGCGGGACTGCATCACCCAGACTCAGTTCCCGCAGCATCTGCTGCGACACCTGAATGCCGTTATCCACCACGGCTTTCGCCTGCTGTGCCGGGCGGGACTTTTTGTCCTCATCCGTGTACTTCAGCTGAAAGCCTTCCTGAAACACCACCGTCACTTCCGTTCCTGCACCAACCGGGATGACAGGGTGATACTGCTCAGCACGTTTGATGTAGTAATCACTCAGTGTTTTACCGACCTGAGATGCCCCTCCACCCAGCGCACCGTTCATCACCGTACTGCCAGAGACAGAGGCCACAGCACCGGCTCCCGGCGTTTCCTGCCCAATTTTTGCCACGCCGCTGCCAATACCATCCACGGCGCCGGCTGCAAATGCCCAGCCAATAATTTTACCGTTGCGCATCACCGGCTCACCTTTGATACCGTTTTTCCCTTTAAAGGAAACATGGCCTTTAAAAGACATATCAATCACACGACCATCCTTATGACAGGAAAGACGATCAGTACGAATCAGCGCCCGCTCGCTGGAAATATCGCCATACGCGCCTGCTGTTACCATGCAGCCGGTCAGGTCATAAGTTTTGTCGTTGGGCATTCTGACCAGGCCGGTCAGACGGAACTGCATGGGGGACGGGTCACTGTTACCGGTGACGGACGCATTGGCATCGGCCCCTTCAATCACCACCGCCGGCGCAAAACTGGCCGACGGGATATAGGGCAGAAGCGGTTTATCGCTGACAGCAGATTTCTCACCATAATCCACCGTCAGCGAGGACAGTCCTTTTTTCGGCTGCGGTGTCACCTGATACTGTGTGACAGGAGCCAGATTATTCACCTCACCACCGCCTCCCGGCTGGTAAAACGCCGTCGGCGGAGGAACAGAAGAACCAGTGCCAAAAGAAGGCACCGGTTGTCCTGCGGGTAATTCGGGACCGCCATTCTCTTTCATGGCCTCCTGTTCAGCCCGCAGAATGGCCAGTTCATTCTCCTGCTCTTCAATCTTTGCCCGGTAGTCCTGCTCCCGCTGTTCCATCTTTGCCAGGCGGGATTCGAAGGCTTTGAGCTTTTTCTCCACCTCACTGGCGGTATGCTGAATATCCGCGACCGCAGCATCGGAGACCTTCTTGTCAAACGTCTGTGACACCACTCCGGTCATATTGGGCGGAGGCGCTTTCTGCTGTGTCTGTGCTGCTTTCCCGGAAGATTTAACCGTTGACATATACCAGGCACCCGCGCCAACAGCACTGATACCCAGCGCAATCACAGCCATACGCAGGTTTTGTTTGCGGCGAACCAGCTGATTGACATTAGCCACCGTTCACCTCCTCCTGCCCCACCGTCACCCAGACTTCCGCGCTGGCACCGGGGAGCAGTGTTTCTGCCCACGGTGATATCAGCACACTACGCACGCCAGGCGCACTGAAGAGACGCTCCGGTAAAGCCCTTGCCTCAGACTGACGGTTACTGACCCGGTAGCGGTACACCCGCAGGGCATCACCACTCCACATATGCTCAGCCCGGAGCGTCAGACCGGCCGGAAGCGAAAACACCGGTTCACCGACAACGGGCGAAGCCACATACCCCGGTGGTACTTCCCCGCGCAGCAGGGCTTTCTGTACATCAACCAGCAACGCCACATAATCGTGGCTCCGTTCCCAGGGGGCAGCCGCCTTCTGGCGGACTGGCTGGTCACTCATCAGGTGCACTACCCGACCATCCCGGGCCTGTGGTTGTCCGATGACCGACACCACCAGACCACCTTCCGTGCGAACATAAAATGTGAATGGTGTCGTTTTTTCCGTCATCAGCACCACACCTCCGTTCGCCATGCCTGTCTGCCCGTAGTCCCCGGCATTCGTAAACGTCCCCAGCGCACTGTCCACAGCCACAATGCGATCGCCAGGCACAACCAGCAGGTTGGGCTGGGTATTGCTGAGCACGATCCGCGCCTGTGCATCCGGACTGACCGGCACCCTGACCGGCAACTGTGCAGACGGCGCAGCCTGTACGCCACAGGCTAGGCTACACAACAGAGCGACTGCGCTCAGCCACATCTGCCCGTTACTGTGCGGTTTTCTCTTTTTCATTCACCAGCTCCTTAAATGACCTGATTGTCGTCATGCCATCCCGGTAACCCAGCTCCAGCCGGTACGCTTTCTCTTCCGGCAGAGCTTCCCGCTTACCTATCCACGTTTTCAGTGTCCCGCGAAAATCCACCACGCCGGCTTGCGGGTACACATCAATACCCGTCATGTAAAACGCCGAAGAGACGTTGTTGGTGATGATCTGACTGGCTTCTGCGTCCAGGATTGCTTTCATCTGCGGACGTGCAGCCGTGTCGAAGTAACGCAGTAATGCCTGATGCTGTGCTTTAATCGACTCCGGCGTGACGTTAAGCCGCAGAAACATCAGCGATTCAGCCACCTGCTGCAGATAGCTGGCATCTGCCACATTGCGTGAAAGCGAAAACGGCTGATTAAAAAACATCGGGATATAGGTTTCTTTTTGTCCCCGCTCCAGGTCTTCAATATGTAACCAGGCAAGAACGTTGGCGGACAGGCTCAGTCCGAGGAAAAACAGCAGAATGACAAATGTCAGGGATGTGAACTTCAGGGCTGAGCGATGGGCGCTCAGGTCCATATGTCCCTCCTTAGTTACTTAAGCCACAGGCGCCAGGCCGATTCCGGCAGCACCTTAAACTGCCCGTTCAGCCCTGGCAGATGCCAGTAACACATGTTAAAAAGCCAGGAAGTGCCCTTCCCTTTTTTGAAATGGGTCAACGCAAACCAGAACAGAAGACCAGCAATCAACCCGACCAGGCTCTGGTTAAAGTAAATTCCGACACAGGCCGGTGTCAGGCCAACAGACGCCTCATCGAGAGGTATCCCGATGAGGCGTTTCTGTTCGGTCAGCGTCTGAGGAAAGATGTAACGATCTTCCACTTCACCGCTCATTGACCGTCCTTGCTGTTATCAGGGAGCAATCATGCTGAAGATAACTTTGGTCACCACAATAAATACCGGGATCAACACAAACGTGGCCGGGTTGTGGTTACGCAGATAGAGCATGAAAACCAAGAAAACTTCCGCAATCATGAAGTAATACATCATGGTGGAGTCTTCACCGAAAGTTGCCTCCACATCAGCCTTACCGGCGGATGCCAGGTCAGTGGCCTGCGCCATGCCCTGTGCAGCCAGCCAGAGAGCCAGCGGCGCAGCAACATATTTCACCAGGGCTTTGGCGGTTGATTTATTAACAACAGCCAAACAACGTGACAACAAACCCGGCTTACGTTTTTTCGCAGACGTTGTCATGACATTATTTAAAACAGCTATTTCAGCCATATAAACACCTCTTTAACGGACAATAAAAAGTTATATGGGCGGAATTGCCCTCTGAATACCCGAAAATGGATATTCAGAACGTAACTCCGAACTATTTCAGACACGCTACCGCCCTCGGGTGCAAATCCGATCGTGACCGGGAAATACGGTCTGCGGGACGCAAAAATCCCTGCCCGTAAATAACAGGGCATGACAAATGCAAAAGAAGCTCTTTCTCCGCAAAAGACAAAAGAGTATTGCTGATATTTAAACTCCCGCTACGGAGGCTCTTTACTGAGCAAAGATTTAAACGGCTAAATCAATTCTCCTTCAATATCTCCCAATAAATCTCCTCAATATCCGGAACATGTTTAAGGCTATGAGCTAAACGCAACATAGCTTCATGACGGACTTTACGCCCTGAACGCTTAGCGGCCTCATGAAGACGTTGTGCTGTAACATCGCTCATTACAACCGATACTGATTTATGTCGTGATCTACAGCTTTTCATAAACCCACCCCCAAAAACTTAATGGATATATTGTTTCAGAAAAAAACAAATAGCGAAACGGGTACACCTGTACCCGTCATTTTTACAAAAATGTTTTCTAGCATGTTGCTTTAGTTATTTTTAATAGTTTTGTAATACTTTTTGGTTGGATCGTTTTGGGTATATATCTTTCCCATCCATACAGCCCTGAAATATAGAGAAAGTTTTTTAAAGTATGTACATTCAATGTTCTAAATGAACGATTAAGCAGCTCTGCTGTATTTTTCAAATTTCTCCCTGTAATTTTCGATATATCACGATAAGAATATCCCATCAAACATAGCCAAAGCGCACACCATTGTGAGTCATTGAGAAAATCAAGAGGATTAAGTTCAGAAAATTCTCTGACTGGCTTTTCGAGAACACTATCTGTTGAAGATTCTTTTGATAACATCTTATTATAAGACATAAAACTAAAACGCCTTAGAGAGCACACATCAATAACTCGCGTTATTGTGTATTTTTCATCACCAAAGAGGAAAGGTTCTGTGATATACACAAGCGGCGTATAATGTTTATCACAATAAAAAAGATGGATTTCAAGAGTAATGATACGAAGTGATTTACTCATCACTGTTGTACGTATCTTTTTGTTTCTGCGACGATAATTTTTAGACAAAACGCCTAGTTCTTCATCAGATTTCCCGTACAGATTGGTATTCTTGAGTTTGAAAAGCTCAGGAACAGTCCTGGAATGTAGCAAATATTCTCCATCTGAGTTCATAATGAACCATGGAGCGGCATTATCTGTATAATGTTGCAGAAAAGCAGTTAAAAGATCTTGAGATCTAACAGATAGATCAATAGAGTTGTGCTTAGCCATAACTAGTTCTCCTGTAACGGCTAGATTGTGGTTAGCACTGGCAGCGGGACCGATATTCCCCTGTCAGTGCGATTCAGTTAAATTTTTAAAATAGTCAGATATTGCCAACTATTTTTCAGTGTAAATTTTATCAAACACTTTTTCCTGATTCAATATCTCTCATTCTTTTTCAGGAAAAAACTCCTGCAACGATTCCCTTATTTCCTGCTTAAACTTCGAAATCATCTCATGATAGTTATGACGCGAATCCGACTTTATTTCTGTTAAATCAAACATACAATTAAGAATAGCCTGAGTGGTAAGGCGACTCTTCATACATTCTTCCAGAAGTCGCTTACGAAACAATTCTTCATCAGTTAACCCGCCATTTTTTTCCTCTTCCTGTTCACGCTTTTTTAATTGCTGCACAACGCGTAATCCCGTCTCCAGCAATTCGGAACAGACACTTGACATATTAACATCAGCCGGAGTGGCTCCTTCAGCCAGTCTTTCATCAACAAGCTGACGAATACCATCGAGTGTTTTTTGTTTCATATAAACGTTTTGTCTCGGCATTAAATATTTCCTGCTACAAAATTACAGTGCCTGATGCAGCACCATTCAAAAAACAAGCAACAGTGCTTGATCCAGCACCGCAGCACCATAACAGGCACTATAGCATCAATATCAGGCACTGTAAGCAGCACTGCACAGGAAAAATCCAGCCAAAATCCAGCACCGTAACAGGCACCGTTACAGTGCCTGTATTTCAGTAACATTATGATTAATAAGAATTAGCACTGTAACAGTGCTGCTTATAGTGCCTAACCCAGCCACAATCAAGCACCGTTACAGTGCTGCGTATAGCTAAAAAACTAGAAATTTGCCACATAAAATAATTTTAACGCTATGATTTTAAAGACAAATCATGCAAAACGTAGTTTTGCGACAGGTGTGAGGAAAATACTTTCAGAGGGGAGATGAGGCAAAAAGCATCCCGGGGCTGATTCGGAATTTCGGGGCATTGCCTGTAAAGCACAAAAATGGCATGCTCACGCCATAGTATTGACACTATAAATAGTAAATGCATGCATAAGATTATCGCCATTATCCTCATAATGTTTGCAGGAAATACATATTCCTCTGACTGTTTTGAACTTGCTGGCAGAGATTACAAAATAGATCCCGATTTACTGAGAGCGATTTCATGGCATGAATCCCGTAACAGGGTTAATGCTATCGGCATTAACCCTGTTACGGGATATGGCTCCGGCCTGATGCAAATCGACTCCCAGCATTTTAAGGAGTTGTCACGTTACGGAATAAAACCAGAACACCTGGTTACAGACCCGTGCATGAATATTTATACCGGTGCGTATTACCTGGCAATAGCGTTCAAAAAGTGGGGCGTAACGTGGCGGGCTGTCGGTGCTTACAATGCCGGTTTTCGCAACACAGAGGAACAGGAACGACGCAGAAAAATTTATGCTACAAAAATACAGAACATTTATCGCAATATAAAGAACAAACGAGGGTACTGAAAGATGTTATGCCGCGACAGCGGCATGGAAGGCCACACACAAAAATATCATATGAGTGATAATGCTGACTGGCCGAAGCCCCGCGAAGCGGGAACCCATCTTATATATACCCGGTAACTGCGCAGCCTCCTGCCAGACCATTTTTCGCGGGCACAATATTTACAGACGACCGGAAAGCCAGTTGATGAAATTGAGGCATATCAGACGACACAGCAATGCCGCAGAATGATAATATAAGTAAAGCCCCGAAAAATTTTTTCGGGGCTTTACTTATATTATCATGATTTCCACTCCCTGAACTGTTCGGCAATCATCCATAATGCTTTGTTGATTCGGATATCACCATCAATGCCTGTAATGGCTCTTGTCCTTGTATTTTTACCGGAGGCACTTTTTCCCGATAGTCCACCTTTTATCATATTCTCCTGAACCCGCTGCCAGGTCGTCCAGAGATCGTTCTGTTTATCCTCCCGACGACGGGGAGTAATTATTTGTTCAGGCGTCACTGGCGTTTTATTTTCATCCTCATACCTGACCATCAGTGCAGCCCTGCCAAATAAATGTTGCTCGTCACTGTTAAGATGAATTTCTTTCATCGCCTCCATATTATCAGTGACCTTATCAAAGACATCGAGCACTTCATATGCTCCCTCGATAACCTGCCCGACAATATCGCCTTTATGCGGAATGCGGATTTCACCAAAATTATTCCCGCACACCAGGCCATTTGTGCAGACAAAACGAAAAATTCCGGGGATCATCTGATAACTGGATGAACCATCATGTGAATTAAGCAGGATAATTTCAGGAACTTCCTGCCCGTTAATATGTCCTTCCCTGCGAAGACGTAACATATGTTTACTGTATTCGCGACGCCCCAAATCACGAACCCGACTCTGACAGGCAAAGAACGGCTGGAAACCTTCATCACGTAACTTATTGATGATATTGATGGTTGGGATATATGTATAACGCTCACTCCGGGATTCATGTTTATCACCAGAAAAAACAGACGGCACAAACTGCATTAATTCGTCATCCGTTAACGGGCGCTCACGGCGAATGGAATTATATCGGCCAAAACGGGAAGCCAGTCGCATAATATTCACTCCTCGCTGAAAGAAAAAATAAGTCAAAAATTTTTTCGCTTAATTTCCTGCCCCTGATTATTATTAACAAATCAACAACAATCAGGGGAAAAATCATCACACCGGACTGATCATGGGCTGACCGGCCTGTTGGCTGAAAAGCATCATCAGTGCACTCAAATCACTGGCTTTTTTTCTGATAACTGGCGTGTGATTTTCCAGGCTATCCAACAGCGCCCCCAGTTCATCATTGATTTGCCCTAACTGTTTCATCAGCGTTTCCGCATCCAGGCTGCTCTGGTATGCAAGATTTGCCTGAACAGCACGATTCTGCATGATGTCGATTTGTGCAATTGCGTCCTTCTGCTGATCGCCGGTTGGCTGATAAGTGGTGTTAAAAGAAAATGCGCTCATAATTCCTCCTGCATCTGATGTTTTCAGCCCCCATCACCCGTTGAGTTTCGGGAGCCGCGGTTTTGACGTTTTGCGGGGCCCTGCCGTTTGTTCCCTCCGGTATTAACCATCACCCGTTTGAGAACCTTCGCCGCAAGGGGCATCACTGCCACGGCCGGAAACGACTGTCCGGGGGCAGACCGCAAAAGTTTTTGCCTGCTTTTGGGCAAAAACTTTTGTGGGATGTGCATTTCACCCCTGGACTGGCGGAGACGGTTGTGGCTGTCTTTGCCCCCGGCGACAGGGGCTTAAACGGGTGTATGGCACCGGACACAACAACGGGCAGGGACCCGCCGCAACGACGAAGAGCGCGTGCGCGAAACGGCGTTGCCCCTCACATCCCGGCGGCCTTTTGCCGGGATGCCAGGAGCGCAGGTCACGGCGCGACAGAGGCGGCGCGACCGGAACGGTCGCTGCAAGCCAGGGGTTTGGCGTCAGGGATGGAAGCCCGTCAGGGATGGAAGCCCGCCAGGGCGGAGACAGCTTCGCTGGCTCCGTTCACGACAGCCCGCCCCGCCAGGGGGACGCCCGGAAAAGGCATAAGCAGGAGAACAACAAAACAGACAATAATCAGGGCAGCAGTAATCAGAATCAGAACAGGAGGAAAAAGAGAATAATAACAGGGAAGGTGATGTAATTTCCGACAGGCCATAACCAGAGAAGGCGGGGGAAAAGAACGAGAGCCGCAGGCGCACGTTCATCCCCGTCCCCGGAGGGAAACGGCCTTCCTGGCAGTCAGGTTGTTCATGCCCGCACAATGCCGGCAAGGAGAAAGGGGCCACCGGCGAACCAGCAGCCCCTTTATAAAGGCGCTTCAGTGCAGTCAGACCAGCATCAGCCCTGAAAAGGCGGGCCTGCGCCCGCCTCCAGGTTGCTACTTACCGCTGGATTCGTAAGCCATTGTTGCCGTAACTTCCCTGTATCCGTCCTTCAGCCGGACTTCGCACAGGCGATTCCGGGTCAGGAGTGTGAATATCAACAACGTGCAGCACACGATTAATACGCACCAGATAAGGGCGTTTCCCGGTAGTTTCATGGTTTACTCCTCCTTGCAATTTGCACGGTAAGAGGCCATACTGACGTGGACTAGACATGCAGAGGCCTCGTGGGTTAATGAAAATTAACTACGGGGCTTTTGTCCTTCTGCCACACGACAGGATAACAAACCACCTTCACGTCATGAGGCAGAAAGCCTCAAGCGCCGGGCACATCATAGCCCATATCCCTGCGCGCTGACCACACTCACTTTTCCTGAAAAGAATCCGCTCATTCAGACCGTTCACGGGAAATCCGTGTGATTGTTGCCGCATCACGCCGCCTCCCGGAGTTTGTTCGGCACCATCCACCGCTCCATCTCACGGACAGCATGACCGGCCTCTCTGGCTGCCAGACTGGCTTCCGCGATAACCTGCCAGAATGGCATATCCTGCCACTGCCAGCGTTCCATTCCGGCCAGTGACGGAAAACGCTCGCCCCACTGCCAGAACAGGGTTTCCAGGTCATGCTCTGCCACCCGGTCACTCCAGCGTGCATGCCAGCTTCCGACTGTTTCCGGCGAATGGAATGCCAGTTCGATTTCAGCCTGAGCAACCAGCGCCTGGTACGCACGGGCTTTCTGCTCTGCCTCCCGTGCCTGCTGGCGGCTGTACTTCTGCATAACCAGCGCGGATTTATGGCGACTGCGTTCCCTGACACGAAACCGCATCGACGGGAACAACCGCTCTGCTGCATCACCGGGAAGGGGGAGGAGGCAGACCTCGCCCTGTGTTTCAATCAGCACATCGATGGCATACAGCCACTGAAGACGGTTGCCGTGCAGTTCTTCTGCGGTCAGGGACGGCATGAAAAATCGCAGGTCAGACAGCGATATCCTGCGGCTTCCGTTCAGACAGCGGAAAAACGCCCCCGCATACGGATATTCCGCCAGCGTGTTTCCCTGATGGCGGCGTTTTTCCGTCTCCGCCACCGCCCGCCATGCGGCCTGTTGCTCTGTGCTGAGGGGAACCAGTGCCCGTGAACGTGCGCTCATGCCTGACCTCCTTCCGCCATCAGGATATGGATGATGTCATTAACGCTGTACCCCTGCGCATCCAGTGACGCCGCCAGTGCCAGTGAATGGCTGACAGCTTCCGGTGCAAACCGCCGCTGCACCTGAACCACTGCAAACGGCTCACCACCGGCATTCACCAGAACCAGCACCCAGACCTGAGAGACATCGCCCGGTGAACATAACGCCAGGTGAAAACGTTCGTGGGCAGGTGTGAAACGGACCTGGACGGGGAAAAATCCGCCAAACTCGCTGCCGTACTCGCCGTTCATCGTCCAGTTGTCCGGCGCATCCAGCTCCCGCATCACGGCGTGTGTCAGCTCACGACGTTCATCACTTCCGGCAGCCCGGATAACCAGGTATTTTGTCCACAGAACCGTGCGCATAATGCTGTGGATAAGCTGGACACAGCAGTCCACAGCAGGCATACAGGCACACACTCAGAGAGCTGAGCGTTTTTTAGTCACAATAAGGACATTTGACTGTGTGAATTCAGTTATTAGAATACTGTATATACATACAGCAAAAGAAAAGGGAGATGAGAACATGATCCGCATTGAAATTCTTTTCGACCGCCAGAGCACAAAAAACCTCAAATCAGGCACACTTCAGGCGCTACAAAATGAAATCGAACAACGTCTGAAACCACACTACCCGGAAATCTGGCTGCATATGTGGGAATCCCCGTCCTTCAGAGCGGGGAGCTGTCAACCAGCACTCCATTGACTCAAATGGCGGGAAATGCGGAAATCTAAAAATTAAGCCGCACACCCCGCGAAATTTTGCAGGTTTCATGGAGCGAGACTTTTTTAGATCAGGTTTTGCATCTTCACTCTAGCCGCTTTCAGACGGGCCTGTTCACCGTCATCCTGAGAGTATTCTGGTGAAACTGTACTCTGAAGCCCTCCCAACGCCTTCAGTACCTCTTTTAAATCACCGGAGGAGGGTTTCCAGCCTGTTATCCAGGCAATCTGACTAATGACCTCATCCGCATTCAGTTCTCTGGTGAATAGCGCGGTTAACACGGCGGGAATTCGCTCATCAAGCTGATGCATTATCAGGCCGGTTATCAAAGCCTGCCGATATAACTCCCCCCGTTTTTTCCGGGGAACAGTTTCGATTTCAGCCAGTGCAAGACAATCGGCAGAGTCCTCCGGGTGAAGGTAGAGTGAAAGTTTTTTCCTTTCTTCGCCGTCGTACATCGATTACTCTTCCGCTTTGAAGCGTGCAATAGCCTGGACCAGCGCTGTCTGAGGTTCATCCATAAGGACCACCTTTTCGCCAAGGTGGTTCCATGTCTTACGAACAGCATCAGCAATGAGTGCTGCCCCGCCACCGACAATATATACGCGGTTTACGTTTCGATACTGCAGCAAATCATCAACAACTAGCTCGCCCAGTTTATTTATCGCTGTATCAATGGTATCCAGCACCAGATTTAGTTTAGAGACCTCATTTACAACCTGCCCCACAAAATCCAGGTTCTTCCTGTTTTTGATCAACTCGTCAGCAATCATTGGACTGGTATCACTGCTGGCCATTTTCAGTGCAGTGAGCGTGGCTTTCGTGACCATTGATACACCAATATCAGGATTACCATGTACTGCCGAAACATCCTCAAACTGGCCAACAATAACCCCGACATCCAGAGTTGTACCACCGAGATCGATAACCAATGATTTTTCGTACTGACCAACATTGTCAGCAACTAGGCGAGTAAATACAGCCGGGAGTGATTCAGGCATCACTTCAACGCTTTTAATGGTAAAAGTTCCCCCTTTGTTCAGGGTGACTTCCCGCATCAGGTTGTGAATTTTTCTCTCAATGTTAAGCGTATTTTTCTGGCAGTCAGCCGTGTAAAACTCGCTGATAGGTAACGTAACGGTGAGATCGATCTCCTGGGGTTCAATTCCACTGTTCAGTAATGCGTGGTGAACTGCCAACACATTTGTATCAGAGTACTGATACTCAATATGAGTCGTGCTGATCGCATCTTCGCTGACCGGGTCGTAGGTATATTTACGGCCATCAAGCAGATAGTTATAGGTACGACTGCTGCCTAAGCCCTCGACTTTCCAGTTATGGCGAAAAGAGTTCACTGATACCGCACTTTTCAGCGTCTTGCCTTCAAACCAGGCAAGTTTCACATTTGTAGAACCATCATCGCAAAAAATTTTCATACCATCTCCATTTATACTCAATTTGAGTGTTCATCTTCGCCCAATAACTACTCACATTAAGTAAATACGTTCATAAACCACAGGTAAGTACTCAAACTGCGTACTTCACGGGGCAGTTAACTACTCAATTTGAGCACTACATCATCTATCTTGCAGCAATCTAGCATTTATCTAGCATAAATCTTTCTGCAAGATTGCATACAAAAAAAAGAATGCAGCAAGATTGCTGCATCCCGGATTAATAGCCCTGTTTTTCCTTATATGCCTCAACTGCTTTTTCCAGAACTTCCACCAGTTTCAACCCCTCACGCTCTGCGATATCCCGGATCTCTTGGTCGAAAGCAGGTGTGACACGTGTTGCAAATGCCAGCGTCCTGTTTGTCTTTCTGGCAGAACGGCCATCGCGGCGGGTATATACCTCGGTCACTGTTTGCGTAACCACAGGCTCATGGTGCACTGGCGATGAGTCTGCCTGTTGTCTCTGAACATCAGTGGCAGCGACAGCCGGAGCTATTTCAGGCGCATTCAGGCTGGTAGCCACTTCGTCGGGGCCCGGGGGTACCCCCAGCCCACCACGGGTCCTTTTAGTTTTAAGTTTTGATGCATCAGCCATTACTCTTCTCCAATCTTATCGATGAGTGCTTGGATAAGTTCATCAGCTCTCTCGTTTAAACCTTTATAACGTGTTTCTGTCACTGCGAGTCCTGAATTCATCGCTTTTCTGTATGCTGGCTTCTCAAAAAGGCATCCAGATAAAGTTTCATAACCTGCTTCACTGATATATGCACGAGCATCCAGCTCTTCCGCTTCGGTACCTACCCGGCTTAAAGCAAAGACCAGTTTTGAACGTGGCACACCTTCTTTTACCAGCGCGTTGAAAACTTTAATGGCCGGGACAAGATCGTCAAGGGAGGCCCCCGTTGGCTGGACGATAAGGTCGGCGACCTTAGCAATTTCTGAAGTCCCTTTGCTTGCACGAGCTGGGCCATCAAGAATCAGAAGGTCAAAATCGCCGGCAGATTCTATCGCCTGCTTTGCTGTTGAAAACACTTCAACTGAAGCAACCGGTGGCAAACCAGCTGACAGACGTCGACGATGCCACTCAGCACTCGTTGCCTGTTCCAGGTCGAGATCAGCTAATTTTGTTTTGATGCCACAGGCGGATGCTTCACGCGCTAACGCTCTCGCTTTAGTGCTTTTGCCCACACCACCTTTCTGGGAAATAAAACCAACTATCCAGGCCATTTAGCCTCCTTTACTTGCTGCTATCTTGCAGCAAACATCAATATAAACCAGGTTGAGGTTAGGTAGAATAACTCTTCCAGAACAAGATATCAGCTTGCAGCAAGATTACAACAATCATAATTCTAGCAGCAAGATTCAATCTTGCTATTCAGAAGAGTGCTGGAATTGACAGCCGAATACTTGTGTCACGTTAACAATAATAAAAGCTGCAAGCTTTATGCAATCTTGCAGCAACAATAAAAGAAAACTCATCCAGAATTGCATTGGCAGATGCAGCAAGATTGCCACAAGCATGCACACAGCAAAACATGAGCCGAGCGCTATGCTATACCACCAGAAAATGATTGTCTGGAAACTAAGTCACTATAAGTCCCGGCGTCTACAGACAGCATGATAGAAGCAATCTATTTTATTGCAGCTATCATGCTGAAAAGTTGCTGTTAGAATCAGGCAGCGCTCGCCGCAGCCATGTAACCGAGCGTAGCGAGCGAACTGGCGAGGAAGCGAAGAGGGATCGTTCCTGCAGATAGCTCTTACGCTCAACACAAGAATATTTTTCCATCCTCTGTGGGAAACAGGTCAACTTCGTGGACGGCCTGATCTGCGGGAAACACCACAAGTATAGGCACACACGGATAGCCTGTTCAGGGCAACAAGTGTGACAATCTGCCCTCATGTATTGTGACAAATTGCCCTCAAACTTGGTTTCACTACCGGTTACAGCCAAAAAAACTATGAGTAAGCGCAGGCTGCCAGGGATGGAACAGCAAAACTGTGACAAATCGCCCTCAACCTGCCGGATCAAATGTGACGAACCATCCTAAAATCTGTGACAGATAACCCTCAAACTATTCTGTTGTCATCGAGGTAATATCACGGAAGGAAAATACGATATGAGTCGTCTGGCGGCCTTTCTTTTTCTCGATGTAAGAGAGGCGCATTGGTGTCCGGCTATTGATCTCATCAACACTTGCCTGCAGGAAACGCCGGCGAAAATCCGGCATACGTTGGTAACTTTGAGGTAGCTGGTAGCGCTCCATGATCCAGTCGATTTTCAGGGACACGACACCTGAGCCATCAGGTTTACGGTACTGACACAGGGATTCGTATAAACGCATGGCATACGGATTGGTAATCTCTTTTGTTTCACTGAGCCGGAACTGCGTAAACCGGTTTTGTAGCCCGATGAAAAAGGGAATGAGATATGGGTTTATATGTACACTGTAAATCCCTCTGGATGGACTGTGCGCACGTTTGATAAACCAAGGAAAGGATTCATACCCTTTTTCATCACCGGCATCCTCTTCAGGGCGATAGAAAACCACTTCCTTACCCGCAAAACCTTTTAAAGCCTGTCGAATATCCTTACTGGCTTCAGCGGAGGTTAGCCCGAATGTTTCAGCGTATTTAGCAACGTGAATTTCGCAGATGCCATCAGGTTCTTGCAGGGAACCGTCGGATTTTCTGATCTGGTCAACGAACAGATACAGCATACGCTTTTGATCCCTAGAAAGACTATATGCCGCCTCAGTCAGCTCATTTGACTGGACAATCCGCGGGCTATTTTTACGTTTTTTATGGTTTATAACCGCTATTTCCGCCATGACAGGCCCATGTGAAGTGTGACAGATTTTCAGGTTGTCACACTTCATAAAACAGAGCCAACAGGGATGGATAACTTTGCGAAAAGCAACGCCATCTGAGGGCAATTTGTCACAGGGTTAAGGGTGATTTGTCACAGAAAGGACTGCTATTTGAGGGTGATTTGTCACACTGAAAGGGCGGTTTGTCACACTTCCCCCTCTGGAACCCGCATGGATAAAGGCCTGCGGGCATTCTAAAAATAAAGATCTAACAACTATAAAAAAAGATTTATAAAAATAACTAGGTGGATAAGTGGATAACCCCTGGGTAAGGAGATTTTTCAGGCATAGAGCGTAAGCGGAATATATAAGTACTGTTCCCTGGTGCTTCCTCGCTCACTCGGGGCTTCGCCCTGTCGCTCGGCTGCGGCGAGCACTGCTGGCTCGATCATATCCGTAACCAAAAGTACGCCGCACTGGGTAAAATGCGGCATATCCAGACATTTCACTAAGCAATTTGAATTCAGCAGACCTCATCGGCGAGCTGGACGTTCGCCAGCATCATTCTCCTAATTACTTAAATATTCCCTTTCAGCATGGCTACCGCATCCACTTCAGGCATCGCAAACTGCACCCGGTGCCGTGCAGCCACATCCAGTGCAAACACCTTCGTGTAGACC
>OKVF01000496.1_pt1 | contig 43398 bp, 30 predicted proteins | sample 1604831 | NCBI WGS metagenome assembly OKVF01 (sample SAMN01760980, study PRJEB22395) | human gut metagenome
ATAACGAGCCCCTCCTAAGGGCTAATTGCAGGTTCGATTCCTGCAGGGGACACCAGATACCCTTCAAACGAAATCTACCTTCACCCCGTAAAAGATAGGTTTGGCAGCACACTTGCCTTATATCTACTCATTTTTACTGCAACAGGTTGAAATCTCAGCACTGTCAGAAAGCGCTGATGACTAAACAGCCCTGGGCCGGGCGATGTAACCATCACACAGAATCCTGATAGCGAAATATGGCGTGACTCGATACTTCACTCCGCAATGCATTCCTTGATGAATTCGCAGGACCGTGATACACGGGACAGGTCGCTGAATGACGACAATGTCCTGGAAATCAGCGAACCGCGCATCTGAAGTACATTTGAGCGACTGTACCAGAACATGAATGAGGCGTTTGGATTAGGTGATTATTAGCAGGGCTAAGCACTTTAGTATTATTATTTTCCGGTTGAGGGATAGGGAGATATCGACAACAACCGGAAAAGTTTACGTCTATATTGCTGAAGGTACAGGCGTTTCCATAACTATTTGCTCGCGTTTTTTACTCAAGAAGAAAATGCCAAATAGCAACATCAGGCAGACAATACCCGAAATTGCGAAGAAAACTGTCTGGTAGCCTGCGTGGTCAAAGAGTATCCCAGTCGGCGTTGAAAGCAGCACAATCCCAAGCGAACTGGCAATTTGAAAACCAATCAGAAAGATCGTCGACGACAGGCGCTTATCAAAATTTGCCACGCTGTATTTGAAGACGGATATGACACAAAGTGGAACCTCAATAGCATGTAACAGCTTCACTAATGAAATAATCCAGGGGTTAACGAACAGCGCGCAGGAAAGGATACGCAACGCCATAATCACAACACCGATAAGTAATGCATTTTTTGGCCCTACCCGATTCACAAAGAAAGGAATAATCGCCATGCATAGCGCTTCGAGTACCACCTGGAATGAGTTGAGATAACCATACAGGCGCGTTCCTACATCGTGTGATTCGAATAAACCTGCATAAAAGACAGGAAAAAGTTGTTGATCAAAAATGTTATAGAAAGACCACGTCCCCACAATAAATATGACGAAAACCCAGAAGTTTCGATCCTTGAAAACTGCGATAAAATCCTCTTTTTTTACCCCTCCCGCATCTGCCGCTACGCACTGGTGATCCTTATCTTTAAAACGCATGTTGATCATCATAAATACAGCGCCAAATAGCGAGACCAACCAGAAGTTGATATGGGGACTGATACTAAAAAATATGCCGGCAAAGAACGCGCCAATAGCATAGCCAAAAGATCCCCAGGCGCGCGCTGTTCCATATTCGAAATGAAAATTTCGCGCCATTTTTTCGGTGAAGCTATCAAGCAAACCGCATCCCGCCAGATACCCCAGGCCAAAAAATAGCGCCCCCAGAATTAGACCTACAGAAAAATTGCTTTGCAGTAACGGTTCATAAACGTAAATCATAAACGGTCCGGTCAAGACCAGGATGAAACTCATACACCAGATGAGCGGTTTCTTCAGACCGAGTTTATCCTGAACGATGCCGTAGAACATCATAAATAGAATGCTGGTAAACTGGTTGACCGAATAAAGTGTACCTAATTCCGTCCCTGTCAACCCTAGATGTCCTTTCAGCCAAATAGCGTATAACGACCACCACAGCGACCAGGAAATAAAAAAGAGAAATGAGTAACTGGATGCAAAACGATAGTACGCATTTCTGAATGGAATATTCAGTGCCATAATTACCTGCCTGTCGTTAAAAAATTCACGTCCTATTTAGAGATAAGAGCGACTTCGCCGTTTACTTCTCACTATTCCAGTTCTTGTCGACATGGCAGCGCTGTCATTGCCCCTTTCGCCGTTACTGCAAGCGCTCCGCAACGTTGAGCGAGATCGATAATTCGTCGCATTTCTCTCTCATCTGTAGATAATCCCGTAGAGGACAGACCTGTGAGTAACCCGGCAACGAACGCATCTCCCGCCCCCGTGCTATCGACACAATTCACAGACATTCCAGCAAAATGGTGAACTTGTCCTCGATAACAGACCACCACACCTTCTGCACCTTTAGTCACCAACAGCATGGCGATCTCATACTCTTTTGCCAGGGCGCATATATCCCGATCGTTCTGTGTTTTTCCACTGATAAGTCGCCATTCTTCTTCCGAGAGCTTGACGACATCCGCCAGTTGTAGCGCCTGCCGCAAACACAAGCGGAGCAAATGCTCGTCTTGCCATAGATCTTCACGAATATTAGGATCGAAGCTGACAAAACCTCCGGCATGCCGGATCGCCGTCATCGCAGTAAATGCGCTGGTACGCGAAGGCTCGGCAGACAACGCAATTGAACAGAGATGTAACCATTCGCCATGTCGCCAGCAGGGCAAGTCTGTCGTCTCTAAAAAAAGATCGGCACTGGGGCGGACCATAAACGTAAATGAACGTTCCCCTTGATCGTTCAGATCGACAAGCACCGTGGATGTCCGGTGCCATTCATCTTGCTTCAGATACGTGATATCGACTCCCTCAGTTAGCAGCGTTCTTTGCATTAACGCACCAAAAGGATCATCCCCCACCCGACCTATAAACCCACTTGTTCCGCCTAATCTGGCGATTCCCACCGCAACGTTAGCTGGCGCGCCGCCAGGACAAGGCAGTAGGCGCCCGTCTGATTCTGGCAAGAGATCTACGACCGCATCCCCTAAAACCCATACTTTGGCTGACATTTTTTTCCCTTAAATTCATCTGAGTTACGCATAGTGATAAACCTCTTTTTCGCAAAATCGTCATGGATTTACTAAAACATGCATATTCGATCACAAAACGTCATAGTTAACGTTAACATTTGTGATATTCATCGCATTTATGAAAGTAAGGGACTTTATTTTTATAAAAGTTAACGTTAACAATTCACCAAATTTGCTTAACCAGGATGATTAAAATGACGCAATCTCGATTGCATGCGGCGCAAAACGCCCTAGCAAAACTTCATGAGCACCGGGGTAACACTTTCTATCCCCATTTTCACCTCGCGCCTCCTGCCGGGTGGATGAACGATCCAAACGGCCTGATCTGGTTTAACGATCGTTATCACGCGTTTTATCAACATCATCCGATGAGCGAACACTGGGGGCCAATGCACTGGGGACATGCCACCAGCGACGATATGATCCACTGGCAGCATGAGCCTATTGCGTTAGCGCCAGGAGACGATAATGACAAAGACGGGTGTTTTTCAGGTAGTGCTGTCGATGACAATGGTGTCCTCTCACTTATCTACACCGGACACGTCTGGCTCGATGGTGCAGGTAATGACGATGCAATTCGCGAAGTACAATGTCTGGCTACCAGTCGGGATGGTATTCATTTCGAGAAACAGGGTGTGATCCTCACTCCACCAGAAGGAATCATGCACTTCCGCGATCCTAAAGTGTGGCGTGAAGCCGACACATGGTGGATGGTAGTCGGGGCGAAAGATCCAGGCAACACGGGGCAGATCCTGCTTTATCGCGGCAGTTCGTTGCGTGAATGGACCTTCGATCGCGTACTGGCCCACGCTGATGCGGGTGAAAGCTATATGTGGGAATGTCCGGACTTTTTCAGCCTTGGCGATCAGCATTATCTGATGTTTTCCCCGCAGGGAATGAATGCCGAGGGATACAGTTACCGAAATCGCTTTCAAAGTGGCGTAATACCCGGAATGTGGTCGCCAGGACGACTTTTTGCACAATCCGGGCATTTTACTGAACTTGATAACGGGCATGACTTTTATGCACCACAAAGCTTTTTAGCGAAGGATGGTCGGCGTATTGTTATCGGCTGGATGGATATGTGGGAATCGCCAATGCCCTCAAAACGTGAAGGATGGGCAGGCTGCATGACGCTGGCGCGCGAGCTATCAGAGAGCAATGGCAAACTTCTACAACGCCCGGTACACGAAGCTGAGTCGTTACGCCAGCAGCATCAATCTGTCTCTCCCCGCACAATCAGCAATAAATATGTTTTGCAGGAAAACGCGCAAGCAGTTGAGATTCAGTTGCAGTGGGCGCTGAAGAACAGTGATGCCGAACATTACGGATTACAGCTCGGCACTGGAATGCGGCTGTATATTGATAACCAATCTGAGCGACTTGTTTTGTGGCGGTATTACCCACACGAGAATTTAGACGGCTACCGTAGTATTCCCCTCCCGCAGCGTGACACGCTCGCCCTAAGGATATTTATCGATACATCATCCGTGGAAGTATTTATTAACGACGGGGAAGCGGTGATGAGTAGTCGAATCTATCCGCAGCCAGAAGAACGGGAACTGTCGCTTTATGCCTCCCACGGAGTGGCTGTGCTGCAACATGGAGCACTCTGGCTACTGGGTTAACATAATATCAGGTGGAACAACGGATCAACAGCGGGCAAGGGATCCGCGTCACTCTTCCCCCTTCACGACCTTCAATAATATGCAATGCAGCTTCCCGCCCGATAATGTCATGTGGAAGCTGAATTGTGGTCAGCGGCGGTAAAAACAGATGCCCGACGCCAACCAGATTATCAAAGCCCATTACGGCGACATCCTGCGGGATTCGTACCCCCTTCGCCAGAAGAACCTGATAAGCCACAAAGGCTGCGCGATCGTTACCACATATCAGAACATCAAAATCTGGTTTGCCCGATTTGAAGTGGTCATTGAGTAAACTTGCGAGATCGGTGTAGTGATCATCACCTGTTGCCATGTGAAATTGTTTCACCTCAGCCAGATCTCGTCCAGCATCACGCCAGGCCTGCTCAAATCCCTGCCGACGATACCCTGTTGCCAACGCACTTTCCGGTAGCCAGAAGCATAACGGTTGACGATAGCCCGCCGCGAGCAAATGCTGTGTTGATTCATATTGTGCAGTGTAATCATCAGGGATATAACTGGGTAACGCTGGGTCATCCGCCACACAGTTCGCCAATACAATATTTTCACCATACAGAGACTCAGGCAGCGTGATATGTCGCAGCCCCATTGTAGTATAGATAATGCCATCCGGACGGTGGGCAAGCAGCTGACGTGCCGCGCGGGCAGCGTCATCTTCAGAAAAAATATTGATTAAAAAACTATTCCAGCCGAACTCGCTGGCGGTTTGCTCAATGGCAAGCAGAATATCAACAGAGAAAGGAGTGGTAGCCGTGTCCTGCGCCAGCACGGCGAGAGTCGACGGCTTACGTCCTTGAGCGCGCATCTTACGGGCGGAAAGATCAGGAACATAATTCAGGGTCTGGATTGCCTGCAATACGCGGTCACGCGTTGCAGGACGCACAGATTCTGCATTATGCATCACCCGGGAGACTGTCATCATCGACACTCCCGCCAGGCGTGCGACATCCTTTAATGAAGCCATACCCAAGCCGTTTGCCGTAAAACGGGCACTGTAGCAGAAACAGACGTCACTGGCGAGATCCAACGCCCTATCACCTGACACAGCAATACAATAAAAAATAACAATAATTCCCGGACAATTGTCCCCAATTCCGCCTCTGTTCTCGCCAACGAGTAACCATATAGGCAAGTAAGTAAAACATGCCAACTGGCATCGCCAACCTGGAGAAGAAAATATAAATATGGATCATTGTGCTGCCGCTGTATCCCGACATCAGCCCGGAAATTATTGCGATTGCTATCGGTTCAGGTGCAATTGGCTGCACGATCGTTACGGACTCGCTTTTCTGGCTAGTGAAGCAATATTGCGGCGCTACGCTCAATGAAACATTTAAATACTATACGACAGCGACATTTATCGCTTCAGTCGTCGCTCTGGCGGGCACATTCCTGCTGTCATTTATCATCTAAGCGCAAAGAGACGTACTATGGAAAACGCTAAAATGAACTCGCTCATCGCCCAGTATCCGTTGGTAAAGGATCTGGTTGCTCTTAAAGAAACCACCTGGTTTAATCCTGGCACGACCTCATTGGCTGAAGGTTTACCTTATGTTGGCCTGACCGAACAGGATGTTCAGGACGCCCATGCGCGCTTATCCCGTTTTGCACCCTATCTGGCAAAAGCATTTCCTGAAACTGCTGCCACTGGGGGGATTATTGAATCAGAACTGGTTGCCATTCCAGCTATGCAAAAACGGCTGGAAAAAGAATATCAGCAACCGATCAGCGGGCAACTGTTACTGAAAAAAGATAGCCATTTGCCCATTTCCGGCTCCATAAAAGCACGCGGCGGGATTTATGAAGTCCTGGCACACGCAGAAAAACTGGCTCTGGAAGCGGGGTTGCTGACGCTTGATGATGACTACAGCAAACTGCTTTCTCCGGAGTTTAAACAGTTCTTTAGCCAATACAGCATTGCTGTGGGCTCAACCGGAAATCTGGGGTTATCAATCGGCATTATGAGCGCCCGCATTGGCTTTAAGGTGACAGTTCATATGTCTGCTGATGCCCGGGCATGGAAAAAAGCGAAACTGCGCAGCCATGGCGTTACGGTCGTGGAATATGAGCAAGATTATGGTGTTGCCGTCGAGGAAGGACGTAAAGCAGCGCAGTCTGACCCGAACTGTTTCTTTATTGATGACGAAAATTCCCGCACGTTGTTCCTTGGGTATTCCGTCGCTGGCCAGCGTCTTAAAGCGCAATTTGCCCAGCAAGGCCGTATCGTCGATGCTGATAACCCTCTGTTTGTCTATCTGCCGTGTGGTGTTGGCGGTGGTCCTGGTGGCGTCGCATTCGGGCTTAAACTGGCGTTTGGCGATCATGTTCACTGCTTTTTTGCCGAACCAACGCACTCCCCTTGTATGCTGTTAGGCGTCCATACAGGATTACACGATCAGATTTCTGTTCAGGATATTGGTATCGACAACCTTACCGCAGCGGATGGCCTTGCAGTTGGTCGCGCATCAGGCTTTGTCGGGCGGGCAATGGAGCGTCTGCTGGATGGCTTCTATACCCTTAGCGATCAAACCATGTATGACATGCTTGGCTGGCTGGCGCAGGAAGAAGGTATTCGTCTTGAACCTTCGGCACTGGCGGGTATGGCCGGACCTCAGCGCGTGTGTGCATCAGTAAGTTACCAACAGATGCACGGTTTCAGCGCAGAACAACTGCGTAATACCACTCATCTGGTGTGGGCGACGGGAGGTGGAATGGTGCCGGAAGAAGAGATGAATCAATATCTGGCAAAAGGCCGTTAATAACGTTTCAACGCAGCATCGCAATCCTTTCCCTGGGTGAGCGATGCTGCCGATGGCGCAGACTTAAGATCCCCGGTCTTACCCGCTATAACCCCCTCCTTTTATCATCACCCAATGCCTTTCGCTGTAAACGGCGGTTTCGCAAACCAAACCAAAACCGTAAGTAAGATAAAAGCAATAGCCGCCATACGGAAAATCTCATTTGCAGAAATAGAAAGTGACTGCTGGGTTATTTCATTATTAATTTCATTAAGAACTCCTGAAAGCGAACCATAGTATTTATCCATAATTTGTGACGATGAATTAAACACGGGGTTAAATTGATCGATGGTTGCTGTCAACTGACTATGGTGTAACGATTCGCGTCGTCCCCACAGCGTCATTGTCAACGACGTACCAACTGATCCTGACAAGGTACGAAAAAAATTACTCATACTCGAGGCATTGGCAAATTTATTATCTGGCAAGCCTGAAAACGAAATCGTTGTTAAGGGTAAAAAGAAACAGGCAACGGCGAATCCCTGGAAAAACTGTGGCAAAATGATGCCTGTAAAATCAATCGTTGGCATAAATGTCACAGAACGCCAGTAATAGCAAACCGCATACATCAAAAAACTAAATGTCACTAACAACCGCATGTCTATTTTGTTGCCATAACGTCCTATCAAAGGTGAAATCAATAGTGGCATGATGCCGATGGGCGCATAAGCAAGCCCGGCCCATATCGCATTATACCCCATCGTTTCCTGGAGTAACTGCGGCATAAGGACGATCGCTCCAGAGTAAAATAAATACGCGCAGGTGATACTCACAATACCAATGGTGAAATTACGAGACTTAAACAAACTGAGATCAAGAATCGGATTCTCTGAGGTCGACTCCCAAATGACTAAAGAGATCAGAGAAATAACTGATACTACTGTTAATATTATTATTGTACTCGAGTTGAACCAATCCAGATCGCGCCCTTTATCAAGCATAATTTGCAAGCCACCAACACCGAGCACTAACAGGGTCAGTCCTGGTAGATTCATTTTTACCGGTGAAGTTTCAGTTTCTCTTCCTTTAAGTAAGGTTAAGCATAATGTCAGGACGATAATCCCCATAGGGACATTGATTAAAAATATCCAACCCCAGCTAAAGTTATCGCAAATATAACCGCCCAATATCGGCCCACATATCGGAGCGATAATCACGGTCATTGACCATAATGCCAGAGCAAATGTTCTTTTTTCTGGTGGATAATTCCTCAATAATAAACTCTGTGACAGTGGAATTAACGGCCCCGCCATTAACCCCTGAACGACTCTAAAAAATATCAGCACATCAAGATTGGTCGATAGGCTACACATTAATGAAGACAGCGAAAAAAAGGTTACTGAAAGTAAAAATAATCTTAATTCGCCTATTCTTTGTGCCAACCTGCCAGTAACAGGGATCGCAATGGCATTTGCTACACCAAACGAAGTGATAACCCAGGTGCCTTCGTCTGTTGATGCTCCCAGAAAGCCAGATATTGTCGGTATTGCGACGTTAGAAATAGTGGAATCCAACATTTGCATAAATGTCGCTAATGACAATGCAATAGTGACGCACCATAACGTCCCACCGGTTAATGGTGCCGGAGTTGATTTAGTGATTGCCATTAAAGTTGTCCATTATGCGAAATAATGTTGCTAATTTCTTTTTCTATCGGACTGGTATCGATAACTAAAGCCTTACTGGTATAAGCCGGCATGGAGGTCACGGTTGAAGCCAGCTCAGGCATCTCGGCAATGTCTTCGTTCTTCGTATCAATAGTTGCTGTCATCGATAAACCAATACGCAAGGGATGTTCCATGAGTTCTTTTGGATCAAGAGAAACTTCAACCGGTACACGCTGAACGATTTTGATCCAGTTCCCTGTCGCATTTTGTGCAGGTAATAAGGAGAACGCATTGCCGGTTCCCATATTGATCCCTGTCACCCGACCATGAAACACAACATTTTCACCATAAAGATCGCTGATAATATTGACCGATTGACCAATCCGTACATCCGTAAGTTGTGTTTCTTTAAAGTTGGCATTAACCCACATTTGACGTGCCGGTACGACAGCCATTAACGATTGTCCGGGGCTCACTGTTTCGCCGACCTGAACACTTCGCTGGGCAATATAGCCGGTAACCGGACTCTTAATATCCGTACGTTTAAGCGCCAACCAGGCTTCTTTAGTTGCATCCGCCGCTTCAACGACTTGTGGCTGACGGTTTAATGGTGTGTTCATTACTAAAGCTTTATTCGCTTTATAAGCCTGGATAGCGGCATTCAATGCCGCTTTGCTACTTATTAACGTATCTTTGGTATGCTCCAGCGTTTCTTTTGAAATAACCCCCTGCTTCGCTAACGGCACTCGACGGTTATAATCTTCTAAAGATTGTTGATACTGAATACGTGCTGAAGCGACTTCGGCACTGTATTGTTTATCCTGTAAGTATAGTTTATTCGTTTGCCGAACAATATTTGCCAGATTATTTTTAGCTTTATTGAGTGCGATAGTGGCATCAGTTTTATCCAGTGAAACTAAAATGTCACCTTGTCGAACGTAGTTCGTATCTTTATGATTAACGACAGTGACACTACCTGAGACTTGTGCAGAAATTGGATCTGCATTCCCCGTGACATAGGCGTCATCTGTACTAATCATGTCTTCTAATTCCATTGACCAATAGGCATAGGCACCTGAAAACGCAATAAATAAAACTACCGCCAATAAAGAAAAGTATTTTCTTCTGTTAGAATGTTTTTTATTTGAATTAATCTGTTCCACTATTATCTCTCATTTCTCATAGATGAAATTTATGAATTGAATGAAAAGAGCATTCATTCTTCATATCAAACACAGTGCATGTGTTGCACATTATCCCAGGAACGTTGGAGGCCTAATTTAAATGAGGTGCAAAAAAACAACAGAGGACTAAACCGTGGCTTTTGCAATACAATTCTTACGCCTGTAGGATTAGTAAGAAGACTTATAGTGCCAACTTGAAACTATAAATCATCGGTACAATCCCTGATTTTATTGTTGACATTTCATTTATGCCGACTATTTATATGGTATACTTGTCGAATTATCTTAAAGGAAGCTCAGATTTTCTTATTTTTATTGAGAAAATGAGATGACGCCTTATGTCTGTATTACTACAGGGAGAAGGGAGATGCTTCATTGCAAAGGGAATAATCTATGAACGCAATAATTATTGATGACCATCCTCTTGCTATCGCAGCAATTCGTAATTTATTGATCAAAAACGATATTGAAATCTTAGCGGAGTTGACTGAAGGGGGAAGCGCCGTTCAGCGGGTGGAAACACTTAAGCCTGATATCGTCATCATTGATGTCGATATCCCCGGAGTTAACGGTATCCAGGTGTTAGAAACGCTGAGGAAGCGCCAATATAGCGGAATTATTATTATTGTCTCCGCTAAAAATGACCATTTTTACGGGAAACATTGTGCTGATGCTGGCGCTAATGGATTCGTGAGTAAAAAAGAAGGCATGAACAATATCATTGCGGCTATTGAAGCTGCAAAAAATGGCTACTGCTATTTCCCCTTCTCTCTCAACCGGTTTGTTGGAAGTTTAACGTCCGACCAGCAAAAACTCGACTCCTTATCGAAACAAGAAATTAGTGTCATGCGGTATATTCTTGATGGCAAGGATAATAATGACATTGCTGAAAAAATGTTCATCAGCAACAAAACTGTCAGCACTTATAAAAGTCGCCTGATGGAAAAATTAGAATGTAAATCACTGATGGATCTTTACACATTCGCGCAACGTAACAAAATCGGCTAATCACATGAAGTTTTTACCCTATTTTTTTCTTCTCTGTTGTGGTCTTTGGTCGACCATAAGTTTCGCAGACGAAGATTACATCGAATATCGTGGCATCAGTAGTAACAACCGTGTCACACTTGATCCAGTACGTCTGAGCAACAAGGAATTACGTTGGTTAGCGAGCAAAAAAAATCTTGTGATTGCAGTACACAAGTCCCAAACGGCTACCTTGTTGCATACCGATTCGCAGCAACAGGTTCGTGGTATTAATGCTGATTATTTAAATCTTTTAAAAAGAGCGTTAAATATCAAATTAACACTCCGGGAATACGCCGATCATCAAAAAGCAATGGACGCGCTTGCAGAAGGTGAAGTCGATATAGTGTTATCACATTTAGTTACTTCGCCGCCTCTTAATAGTGACATTGCTGCAACCAAACCATTGATAATTACCTTTCCGGCGCTGGTAACCACCCTTCACGACTCAATGCGACCGCTTACCTCACCAAAACCAGTAAATATTGCTCGGGTAGCAAATTACCCCCCAGACGAGGTAATTCATCAATCGTTTCCAAAAGCAACAATTATCTCTTTTACAAATTTATATCAGGCATTAGCATCCGTATCAGCCGGACAGAATGATTACTTTATTGGTAGTAACATCATTACCAGCAGTATGATTTCCCGCTATTTCACTCACTCCTTAAATGTAGTGAAATATTATAACTCGCCGCGTCAATATAATTTTTTCTTGACCAGAAAAGAATCCGTCATTCTTAATGAAGTACTCAATAGATTTGTTGATGCTTTAACAAATGAAGTTCGCTATGAAGTTTCACAAAATTGGCTTGATACAGGAAACCTGGCCTTTCTGAACAAACCATTAGAACTCACTGAACATGAAAAACAGTGGATTAAGCAACATCCCGATTTAAAGGTGCTGGAAAATCCTTACTCTCCTCCCTATTCTATGACGGATGAAAATGGCTCGGTTCGGGGCGTTATGGGGGATATTCTTAATATTATTACCTTGCAAACAGGTTTAAATTTTTCTCCGATCACCGTTTCACACAATATCCATGCTGGAACACAGCTTAGCCCCGGAGGATGGGATATAATACCTGGCGCTATTTATAGTGAAGATCGAGAAAATAATGTTTTATTTGCTGAAGCCTTCATAACAACGCCTTACGTTTTTGTCATGCAAAAAGCGCCTGACAGTGAACAAACATTAAAAAAAGGAATGAAAGTTGCCATTCCATATTATTATGAGCTGCATTCGCAATTAAAAGAGATGTATCCGGAGGTTGAATGGATACAGGTCGATAATGCCAGCGCTGCATTTCACAAGGTTAAGGAAGGTGAACTTGATGCTCTGGTCGCGACACAGTTAAATTCGCGTTACATGATCGATCATTACTATCCTAATGAACTTTATCATTTTCTTATTCCTGGCGTTCCGAATGCATCGCTTTCGTTCGCTTTTCCTCGCGGAGAACCGGAACTTAAGGATATTATTAATAAAGCACTGAATGCAATTCCCCCAAGCGAAGTTCTGCGCCTGACGGAAAAATGGATTAAAATGCCCAATGTGACCATTGACACATGGGACCTATATAGCGAGCAATTTTATATTGTTACGACATTATCCGTTTTATTAGTTGGCAGTAGCCTTTTATGGGGATTCTACCTGTTACGCTCAGTTCGTCGTCGTAAAGTCATTCAGGGTGATTTAGAAAACCAAATATCATTCCGAAAAGCACTCTCGGATTCCTTACCGAATCCAACTTATGTTGTAAACTGGCAAGGTAATGTCATTAGTCATAATAGTGCTTTTGAACATTATTTCACTGCGGATTACTACAAAAATGCAATGTTACCATTAGAAAACAGTGACTCACCCTTTAAAGATGTTTTTTCTAATGCGCATGAAGTCACAGCAGAAACGAAAGAAAATCGAACAATATACACACAGGTATTTGAAATTGATAATGGCATCGAGAAAAGATGCATTAATCACTGGCATACATTATGCAATCTTCCTGCAAGTGACAATGCAGTATATATTTGTGGTTGGCAAGATATTACTGAAACGCGTGATCTAATTAATGCACTCGAGGTAGAAAAAAATAAAGCGATAAAGGCTACCGTAGCAAAAAGTCAGTTTCTGGCAACGATGAGTCACGAAATAAGAACACCAATAAGCTCTATTATGGGCTTCCTGGAACTTCTGTCGGGTTCTGGTCTTAGCAAGGAGCAACGGGTGGAGGCGATTTCACTTGCCTACGCCACCGGACAATCACTCCTCGGCTTAATTGGTGAAATCCTTGATGTCGACAAAATTGAATCGGGTAACTATCAACTTCAACCACAATGGGTCGATATCCCTACTTTAGTCCAGAACACTTGTCACTCTTTCGGTGCGATTGCTGCAAGCAAATCGATCGCATTAAGTTGCAGCAGTACATTTCCTGATCATTACCTGGTTAAGATCGACCCTCAGGCGTTTAAGCAGGTCTTATCAAATTTACTGAGCAATGCTCTCAAATTTACCACCGAGGGGGCAGTAAAAATTACGACCTCCCTGGTTCACATTGATGACAACCACGCTGTTATCAAAATGACGATTATGGATTCTGGAAGTGGATTATCGCAGGAAGAACAACAACAACTCTTTAAACGCTACAGCCAAACAAGTGCAGGTCGCCAGCAAACAGGATCTGGCTTAGGCTTAATGATCTGCAAAGAATTAATTAAAAATATGCAGGGCGATTTGTCATTAGAAAGTCATCCAGGCATAGGAACAACATTTACGATCACAATCCCGGTAGAAATTAGCCAGCAAGTGGCGACTGTCGAGGCAAAAGCAGAACACCCCATCACACTACCTGAAAAGTTGAGCATATTAATCGCGGATGATCATCCGACCAACAGGCTATTACTCAAACGCCAGCTAAATCTATTAGGATATGATGTTGATGAAGCCACTGATGGTGTGCAAGCGCTACACAAAGTCAGTATGCAACATTATGATCTGCTTATTACTGACGTTAATATGCCGAATATGGATGGTTTTGAGTTGACTCGCAAACTCCGTGAGCAAAATTCTTCCTTACCCATCTGGGGGCTTACAGCCAACGCACAGGCTAACGAACGTGAAAAAGGGTTAAGTTGCGGCATGAACTTATGTTTGTTCAAACCGTTGACCCTGGATGTACTGAAAACACATTTAAGTCAGTTACACCAGGTTGCGCATATTGCACCTCAGTATCGCCACCTTGATATCGAAGCCCTGAAAAATAATACGGCGAACGATCTACAACTGATGCAGGAGATTCTCATGACTTTCCAGCATGAAACGCATAAAGATCTACCCGCTGCGTTTCAAGCACTAGAAGCTGGCGATAACAGAACTTTCCATCAGTGTATTCATCGCATCCACGGTGCGGCTAACATCCTGAATTTGCAAAAGTTGATTAATATTAGCCATCAGTTAGAAATAACACCTGTTTCAGATGACAGTAAGCCTGAAATTCTTCAGTTGCTGAACTCTGTAAAAGAACACATTGCTGAGCTGGACCAGGAGATTGCTGTTTTCTGTCAGAAAAATGACTAAATAGCGGCTCCCACAATGTTCAAATGTGGGAGCTATTTACCAGCACATCTTACATTTATGATGAGAACTCCTGGCGAATTTGTTCCCCATGCTGGTCGAGCGTTGCCGCTCCCGGCATAACATGCGGGTCCGCGCAGCCGCTGATTTTTATCGGATTACCCGGCATCATTATTCCCCCGGCTTCAATCAACATATTTCTTGCCTGAGTTTGTGGCAATTTAATGGCCTCAGCCACACTTAATAACGGCGCGACGGGTACACCAACTTCATGTATTCTGGCTAACCAAACTTCAGCTGCCTGCGTTTTTAACGTCCGCTCAATATATTGTTTAAGAATAGCCTGGTTTTGTACGCGTAAAATATTGCTGCTAAATCGGGGATCATTAACCAGTTCCGTAAGCTCCAGTGCCTGGCATAACGCAGAAAAAAGCTTGTCATTACCACAACAAATCGTAATCGGCTTATCCTGAGTATTGAAAACATCAAAAGGTGCCATGTAGGGATGGCGATTTCCCAGACGTTGTGGTGACTTCCCTGTCGCGATATATGCCATCAGACCATGCTCCAGAAAACTCAGCGTGGCATCAAACATCGCTATATCGACATGCGCCCCTCTCTGGCTCTTTTCGCGGCCATAAAGTGCACTCACTATTCCGCTGAATAAATAGACACCGCCGCATAGATCCGCAAGAGATGTACCAACGCGCACTGGCGGAGCATCAGGATATCCTGTTTCCATCATTATCCCGCTCATTGCCTGAATGATGGTATCGTAGGCAGGAGCATCTTTTAGCGGACCGGTATGTCCGAAACCTGACGATGAAGCATATATGAGGCGCGGGTTGATTTCTTGAAGCGTTTCCCATGAAAACCCCAGTTTTTCCATTGTACCTGGGCGAAAATTCTCAGCTAATACATCAGCTTGTTTGAGCATATTTATAAATATACTTTTATCGTGATCATTCTTTAAATCAAGAACCACACTCTCTTTGCCATGATTAATAAAACTGTAATAGAGTGACTGTCCATCCACATAGGGACCAAATGTGCGGGTATCATCACCATGACCTGGTGGCTCAACTTTAATTACCCTTGCGCCCATATTACAAAGAAGTTGAGTTCCGAAAGGTCCATTAAGGACATGTGTCATATCGATAACTAATAAGCCTTCAAACGGCCCTTTGCTTTCATTATTTGTCATTTGCTTATGCCTTGAAAAAAGCCGAAGGTGAAAAGACACTTCGGCATTTATGTAAAATCAATAACATGATTAATTATGAAACCAGTCGACTGACATAAATCCACAAGGGAGCCGTGACGACAAAGCCCAGTACGCTCACAGCCAATGACGCTGTACCAGTACGGGTGTAGACATTAAACCGGCTGGCAATAATGATTCCGGAGAATGCCGGCGGTAATGCGCCTGCCAGTACCATCATCTGCAGATGTTCGCTGTTCAAATGACATGCCATACCAACGAGAAGCAGTGCCAGTGGCATCAGAATCAGCTTCAGGAAGGTGTTATAAGCAATTTCGGCACTGAACTCGAATTTATGTGCAGCCAGAGTCAACCCCGCAGCGAATACCGCTACCCCTGAGTTAGCCTTCGCAATCAGATTAAAGGTTGGGTCCCATGCTGCCGGAATTTTTACCCCAACCAACACCAGGATCGTTGCCAGAACAGGTGCCCATACTACTGGCTCCTTTGCCGCAGAAATTAATGCGCTCAGATTACTATTCTTCTTACCATCCACTCCTGAGGAAGGATTCAGCAAATACAGACCAATAGGAATAGTAATTGCGTTAACAATAATAGAAATAATTGCTACCACTAAACCTGTTGATACGGAATCACCATAAATAGGATCGAGAACTGCAAACCCCAGGAATCCAATGGTAGGTGAACCTGCAATTAATGCACATACAGCTGCTTCTGCATGGGTACGTTTAAAAAATTTGTAGCAACCGAACCAGGAGAAAAAGAAACATCCGACAATAACCACAAGTGATACAAGGGTCAGACGAGTGTCCGCAAAAATCATTTCCCTGTTTGCCCGAGTAATAGATACAAATAGAGCCGCAGGAAGCGCGTAGTTTAATACCAGTTTATTAAATGCCCGAGCTTGATCTTCTGAAAATGTTTCTCGTCTGCCGCTAAAATAACCCAACAGCATGATTACGATAATAGGCAATAAATCGCCAATAAAAAATGTTAGCATAATAGTATTTCCGATAAGGGTCCCCTCACCATCGCATAATGAGTTGGCAAGAGGAGACGATGTCAGTATTTAATTACCAGCGACTTGTTTTGGGTTAAGTTTGGTAATATGGCCACTTTCAGTTCCTGCTGCAGGGTCGATGACCACATTAATAATGGTCGGTTTGCGCGACTGAATACCGGTGGTTAAAGCATGACGAAGTTCATCTGTCGTGGTGACGTTATAGCCAACGCCACGAAACGCATCCATTAATTTGTCATACCTTGCATGGTGCAACAGATCCGTTGGTGATGGTGCACCAGCGCCACTGAGATCAACACCGTCTCCTCTGTAGATGCCGCCATTATTAAAAATAACGATCGTCACCGGCAGGTTATATCGACAAATCGTTTCAATTTCCATCCCACTGAAACCAAAAGCACTATCACCTTCAATGGCGACAACCGGAGAACCAGAAGTCACGCTAGCACCGATGGCATAGCCCATACCGATGCCCATGACACCCCAGGTGCCACAATCCAGACGACGACGTGGTTTATACATATCAATAATATTTCGTGCATTATCCAGGGTATTTGCACCTTCATTAACTAAATAAATATCCTGGTTCTCGCGCAATACGTCGCGCACAGCACTTAATGCATTAAAGTAATTTAATGGTTGAGTATCTGTACTTAATTTTTCATGCATTTTTTGTGCATTTTGCTGCTTGTGGATATTTAAAATATCGCGCCATACCAGTGGAGTCGTAAATGTGTTTTGTTTCAGTTCTGCCAGCATACCTTGCATACTGGATGCAATATCACCAACGACTGGCACAGCAATGGGGCGGTTGCTGTCAATTTCCTGCGGTTCAATATCCAGTTGAATAAACTGTGTATCTGCCGCCCATCCTTTTTTACCGTGTGCCAATAACCAATTCAGTCGTGCACCAACAAGCATGACAACGTCAGCATTTGCCAGGGCAAACGAACGCGCAGCTGCCGCAGAAAGTGGATGCGTATCTTCCAGGATCCCTTTCGCCATAGACATTGGCAGGAATGGAATCTGGGCACTTTCAATAAATTCACGAAGCTGTTCATCAGCTTGTGAATACGCCGCGCCTTTGCCAAGGATAATTAATGGCCGTTCAGCTTTTGCTAAAAGCGAAATTGCGCTAGTGACTGACTTCGGGCATGGCAATAATGCTGGCGACGGATTTTCAACTTTAACAATCGTGGTTAACGCTTCGTCTTTTTCCATCGTCGCGGCCAGGACATTTGCTGGCAAATCAAGATAAACTCCGCCAGGGCGACCCGATACAGAGACCCGGATAGCGCGTGCCAATGCAATGCCAAGATCCTGCGGCTGATTAACGCGAAATGCTGCTTTGGCATACGGTTTTGCCGCATTCATTTGGTCCAGCTCTTCATAATCACCTTGCTGTAGGTCGACGATCGCGCGGTCGCTGGAGCCGCTAATCATGATCATCGGAAAACCATTTACCGTTGCGTTGGCCAATGCGGTCAAACCATTGAGGAATCCTGGCGCAGAAACTGTCAGGCAGATCCCCGGTTTTTGGGTAAGAAAACCGCTTGCCGCAGCGGCATAGCCTGCCGACTGCTCATGACGAAAACCAATATAACGAATGCCTTCCGCCTGGGCATGGCGTGCCATATCCGTCACAGGAATACCTACAACACCATAAATAGTGTCAATATTATTCTGTTTTAATGCTTCAACGATGATATGCATACCATCTGTCATTTGAAGTTGATCTGACATGATTAATAACCTCGAAATTTTTATAAATTGGGAGCCAGAAGCCCCCGTTAATATCAGATGGCGTGGTTTTGCTTCATTGCAGCAATTTCATCGTCGCTATAACCCAGCTCCTGCAATACAGCAGCGGTATGTTCACCTAATAGCGGCGCAGCTTTAATATCCGGCGTAAAGGCAGAGAATTTCATTGGACAACCAACGGTCAGATATTTTCCACGCAACGGTTGTTCCACTTCAACAACACTGCCACTTTGGCGCAAAGAGGGATCAAGTGAAATTTCTTTCATACTTAAAACCGGTGCACAAGGAATATCAAACTGAGTCAAATAGGCCACCGCTTCATGTTTATCAATAGTGACAGTGTATTTTTCGATTTCAGCAAAAATATCGAAAATATGTGGCTGTCGTGCATGGGCTGTACTGTATGCCGGATCGGTAATCCATTCTGGTTTGCCGATGGCTTTACAGGTGTTTTCCCAGTTTTGCTCCTGAATAGTGAAATAAATATAGGCGTTAGGATCGGTTTCCCAGCCTTTACATTTCAGGATCCAGCCAGGCTGACCGCCACCACCTGCATTACCACCGCGGGGAACTGCATCACCAAATGTACCATTCGGATACTGCGGGTATTCTTCCAGATAACCCAATTTATCGAGACGCTGCTGGTCACGTAATTTCACGCGGCAAAGGTTCAATACGGCATCCTGCATTGACATGGTGACTCGTTGCCCACGCCCCGTTTTTTCGCGATGCAGCAAAGCAGCAAGTAAACCGATCAGCAAATGCATTCCGGTGTTGCTGTCACCCAACGCTGCAGCGCTTACCAGCGGCGGACCATCCCAAAAACCCGTAGTGGATGCCGCGCCACCCGCTGCCTGAGCAACGTTTTCATAGGCTTTTACATTCACATAAGGCGAACACTCATCAAACCCTTTGATCGAGCCAAAAATCAGACGTGGATTGATTTCTTGAATATGCTCCCAGGTGAAGCCCATGTGATCAATGGCCCCTGGATGAAAGTTCTCGACTAAGATATCAGCTTCGCGGATCAGCTTTTCCATTACCTCTTTGCCTTCCGCTGTTTTGGTATTTAACTCAATAGAACGTTTGTTACTGTTAAGCATGGTGAAGTAAAGCGCATCGATATCAGGAATATCTCGCAGCTGGTGACGCGTTACGTCACCAACGCCGGGACGTTCAATTTTAATAACGTCAGCGCCAAACCAGGCCAGCATTTGAGTACAAGATGGGCCAGATTGCACACCGGTGAAATCGAGAACTTTAATTCCTTGAAGTGGAGTTGACATAGCAATACCTATTAGTTAATTAAATATGTGTTAATTTAGCGTTTATTTAAGGCGTAATATCTTCTATAAATAACCCGCAAAATATCGTCGTAGCTGCACTCGATATTTTTAAAATCCTGTATCAAGTGCTGAAAATCATTTCATCGCCACTTCCAATTCCTTTCTGCATGGTAAGTAGTGAGGACGAAAAGAAGAATATGATAAATATTGATTCGTGGTAATCAGAGAGAGTCGCGACATTTGTGATGTTATTCTTACAACTGTAAGAAGCGCCGGTGATTTACAAGTAAGGGTATGATTACGCTTTTTAAAGCGTACCATAAAACATAACATAATAAATGATTTGTGATGACACGGGATTATTGGGATTTACTTTGAGGAAGATAAAATGCGTGTTTATAGAATCGCGAGCGCCAAATAATTTTATGACCACAACCTGTCGTATTGTGGTCATAAAAAATTGTCGGCTGGAGGGAGTTAAATCCTTTACCTCAATATACTGCCTGTCAGCATTAGTTCACAAACAGTGCTTCGCTGTCGACGATGATTCCATCTTCCGCACCTTTAAGCGCCAGGTTTGCCTCGTAGTATTGCTTTTTATCAAGCAGTTTCTGCGCATCAGCAAGTGCATTACGAGTCTGTTTAAGCGGCATCAGATATTGGTTTTCCATTACGCCAACACCGGCCAGGCGAAGTTCTTCCATTGCGCCCTTTTTATCCCCTTTCGCCATTTTTTCATTGGCAATTTTTATCGCGGCTTCTTTTTCGGGAGTTGCTACATAACTCTCAGAAATTCCGACAGATGCATTAATGACAATATATTGGTCATCATTGAGATTGGTCTTTTTACCTGGCTTAGCGAACTTTGCCCATTCGGTACTGTCATCTGACAGCAAAGCGGAAGCTTCATTGGTCAGTTCTTTTGCCTTTTCTGGATCGCCATGAAACAGAGCCAGGCGCGCTACCTGCACGTCACGCATCGCATATAAACCTTGTTCAGAGATACGCTCTGCTGCTGCCGTTTTCTGGGTTTGCTGAACTTGCTGAGTTTGCTGTTGTGCCGCTACCGGTGCATTATCAGCAGCCCATACAGTTGAAGATGCCAGAATTGCTGTGACCATCGTAGCCATAATTAAACGTTTCATACTTACCTCATTCTTTAACAGTTTTAGAAAACGCCGCCATCATATTGGGTGAGCATGAAATGAGAAATCAGAGAGCAACGGTCATTTTGAAAGGGTTATCTTACAGTTGTAGTTATTATCGCAAGAAGTATTTTAGTCTTACAATTGTAGGAATCTGCTTCCTGTCGCAGAGAACTATTCTTATGTACCACAAAGAGATGTCATTTATTATATCGATGTAAATATTGATTAATTATATGTAAATACAGCCATAACATCGTAGGTTCTCAGTGAACCATTTTCAGGATAACTTTCTATGAAAGTAAACTTAATACTTTTCAGCTTATTTTTATTGGTCTCTATTATGGCATGCAATGTTTTTGCATTTTCCATTTCTGGTGGTGTAAGTGAGAGGAGCTATAAAGAGACTGAAAAAACATCAGCGATGACGACCACACACTCTACAAAACTTCAGCCATCACAGGCGATTTTGTTTAAGATGAGAGAAGATGCGCCACCATTAAACCTCACAGAAGAAATCACGCCTACTTATCCGACAAAGGCGAATTATCTTATTCATCCTGTGCGATAGCGTCTGTCACATGGCAGGTGAACAATCATGTCTGATGCTGATGTGAACACCTGCCCAAATGAGCCATCCTGACCCACTATCGCCTGCCATACCCCACCATAAAGCGAATCATCAAGCCACAAGCCGGGGCAAGAAACATAAATATCCCCGTCACTAGTTCATTACCGCCAGTTAACCACATGGTGAAGTAGTAAATGAGTACAGCGAGGATCACCATGCCGAAGAAAGAAGAGACCGCCGATACCACGTTCAGTACCTGACCGATGTAGCCGCTTACGCAGACAATACACAGGGCGAGAAACATCCATAAATAAATCATAGCTCAACCTCCTGCCGCGCTAAAAAACCTGTAACTTCAGTCACTTTAATAGTAAGACAATCCTTAACCTCTGGCAATTTTTGCTAAGCATCAATGAAAACAGCATGTTAAATGCAAGACTGTTGTGTACGGAAAAATATTTACTTTGCACGATTAATAATCAGTAGCTGAAAGCAGTCAGCGAGTGATAAAGTACAGATACCGCATTCATGCTCCTCGTGGTTATGTCCTGACTAGTCTTTACACTCTTTACAGGAACCATTGTCGTACATGATGGCCCAACCAATTGAGTGTACCGCTGTCGACATGGAATCTTCTGCGATACAACAATTCGTATCTACAGAAGGTAACTATGTTTCCACAATGCAAATTTTCCCGCGAGTTTCTACATCCTCGCTACTGGCTCACATGGTTTGGGCTTGGTGTACTCTGGCTTTGGGTACAGCTTCCTTATCCTGTTCTCTGCTTTCTCGGCACGCGCATTGGCGCAATGGCGCGACCATTCCTGAAACGTCGTGAATCTATCGCCCGTAAAAACCTGGAACTTTGTTTCCCGCAGCATTCTGCGGAAGAACGCGAGAAGATGATTGCCGAAAACTTTCGTTCACTCGGCATGGCGCTGGTAGAAACCGGCATGGCATGGTTCTGGCCCGACAGTCGCGTACGTAAATGGTTTGATGTTGAAGGGTTGGATAACCTTAAACGCGCACAAATGCAAAATCGCGGCGTAATGGTTGTCGGCGTCCATTTTATGTCGCTGGAACTGGGCGGCCGCGTGATGGGACTGTGCCAACCAATGATGGCTACCTATCGTCCACATAATAATCAGCTGATGGAATGGGTGCAGACCCGTGGGCGCATGCGCTCTAACAAAGCGATGATCGGCAGAAATAATCTGCGCGGCATTGTCGGTGCACTGAAGAAAGGTGAAGCGGTATGGTTTGCTCCCGATCAGGATTATGGTCGTAAAGGCAGCTCCTTCGCGCCGTTCTTTGCGGTGGAAAATGTCGCCACAACCAATGGCACCTATGTTCTCTCCCGTCTCTCTGGCGCAGCCATGTTGACCGTAACGATGGTAAGAAAAGCGGATTACAGCGGATATCGTTTGTTCATCACCCCAGAGATGGAAGGCTACCCGACAGATGAAAATCAAGCCGCTGCCTATATGAACAAGATTATCGAGAAAGAGATCATGCGCGCACCGGAGCAGTACCTCTGGATCCACCGTCGCTTTAAAACGCGCCCGGTGGGAGAATCGTCGTTGTACATTTAACAAACTGCTCTTACTCTTTCCCTCCTCAAATCGGCCATAATAACCTCATGGTTTTTATGGCTTTTTTCTTAAGGTTTTTTCCTTCGCTGAATATCTAATTATTACCGTCAGAAATTAAACTGTCGCCGATATGAGACACTTGTAAGTTACTAAAAGTAAATAAGAAAATGTCTCTTGTCTCGTTTCAGTTTTAGGCGTACATTAGCGCCGTCTCGAGCAGTTTAGCTCAGAATTCTGGGGTGATGCCCACGGTAAAATACAGGGCTTTTAAGGTCGCTTTGCCCGGTGTCAACTCACTGTATCAGGTGTAATGAAGTCATTCAGGCGTAACAGTAATTACGCGGAGAGATGTAAAGTGAAATATTTCTTTATGGGCATTTCTTTTATGGTCATCGTTTGGGCCGGTACTTTTGCCCTGATGATCTAAAAGCAAACTGTGCAATGAAAAACAGGAGCCATCAGGCTCCTGTTTGCATTTCTGACGACGGTGTTTATTCCGCGTTTTCGTGAATATGTTTGCTGCTGGCGGGTAGTAAACCGTCGGCACGGAACATCGCTTTAATCCCTCTGATGGCCTGACGAATACGGTCGCGGTTTTCAATCAGTGCAAAGCGAACATGCGTATCACCATAGTCGCCAAAGCCAATCCCCGGCGAGACACAAACCTTCGCTTCGTTAAGGAGCTTCTTGGCAAATTCCAGCGATCCCATGGCCGCATATGGTTCCGGGATTTTCGCCCAGACATACATCGAAGCCTTCGGCATTTCGACCATCCAGCCCGCTTCATGCAGCCCTTTAACCAATACATCACGGCGGCGTTTGTACTGTTCGGCAATGTCGCGCACGCACTGTTGATCGCCCTCGAGTGCCGCAATCGCCGCCACCTGCAACGGCGTAAAGGTGCCGTAATCGTGATAGCTTTTAATACGTGCCAGCGCGCTGACCAGCGTTTTGTTGCCAACCATAAAGCCGATACGCCAGCCCGCCATGTTGTAGCTTTTCGACAGCGTAAAGAACTCGACTGCCACATCGCGTGCACCCGGTACCTGCATAATTGACGGCGCTTTCCAGCCATCGTAGACGATATCGGCATAGGCCAGGTCATGGACCACCAGCACATCGTAGCGTTTCGCCAGCGCCACTACTTTTTCGAAGAACTCCAGTTCCACGCATTGCGCGGTTGGGTTTGACGGGAAGCCGAGGATCATCATCTTCGGTTTCGGATAACTTTCACGAATGGCGCGCTCCAGTTCGTTGAAGAAATCGACACCTTCCACCAGCGGCACTGAGCGTACCTGCGCCCCGGCAATCACCGCGCCATAAATATGGATCGGGTAACTTGGATTCGGCACCAGCACCGTGTCACCATGATCCAGCGTCGCCAGCATCAGATGCGCCAGGCCCTCTTTCGAACCAATAGTGACGATGGCTTCTGATTCCGGGTCGATTTCAACGTCGTAGCGATCCTGATACCAGCGGGAAATGGCGCGACGTAACCGCGGAATGCCGCGTGAAGTGGAGTAACCATGCGTGTCCGGGCGCTGGGCCACAGTACATAATTTTTCGACGATATGCGGCGGAGTCGCACCGTCCGGGTTACCCATGCTGAAATCGATAATATCTTCGCCGCGCCGACGCGCAGCCATTTTCAGTTCAGCGGTGATGTTAAAAACGTAGGGCGGGAGACGATCAATGCGCGTAAAGCGACGTTCAGGGCGAGTGTCAGCCATAATTTCCTCAGATTAACGTTAGCGCCCGGACCGTCCGAGCGACGCTGCCACGATGGTGGCTGTTTTGAAAATAGCCTGATTAATTTCTGTCTGTCCAGCGTTTTAGAACATTTTTATCAATGGCTTTAAATGAGGAACTCCACTTCAAAAACAGGAAATTTTTCTACGCTAACAAGAAAATTACCACCAATTTTATTAACATTATAATTTCAATAAATTTACCAGCCAGAAGTGCATTATCAAGAGATACATTGCTAATACACCATTTATCTTTCAATCCCCTTTTAAATTTATGGTTTTTCCTCAAAAACGGCCTGCTGGTCATCAGCCTTCAGGTTACCTATCATAGAGGTTTAATCCTTATTCAGAGTCACCCGTGCACGAAATATTCAACATGCTGCTGGCGGTCTTCGATCGGGCAGCGTTAATGCTTATCTGCCTGTTCTTTCTCATCCGTATCCGCCTGTTTCGCGAACTGTTGCACAAGTCGGCGCACTCCCCAAAAGAATTGCTCGCCGTTACCGCCATTTTCTCGCTGTTCGCCCTGTTCAGCACCTGGTCCGGCGTTCCCGTAGAAGGCTCGCTGGTGAACGTACGTATTATCGCGGTGATGTCCGGCGGGATTCTGTTTGGCCCGTGGGTAGGCATCATTACCGGCGTGATTGCGGGTATTCACCGGTATTTAATTGATATCGGCGGCGTGACGGCGATCCCCTGCTTTATCACCAGCATTCTGGCGGGTTGTATATCAGGCTGGATAAACCTGAAAATCCCCAAAGCACAGCGCTGGCGCGTCGGTATTCTCGGCGGCATGTTGTGTGAAACGTTGACCATGATTCTGGTGATTGTCTGGGCACCAACTACCGCGTTGGGGATCGATATCGTCTCTAAAATCGGCATTCCAATGATCCTCGGTAGCGTCTGTATCGGCTTTATTGTGCTTCTGGTGCAAAGCGTTGAGGGCGAAAAAGAGGCCAGCGCCGCGCGGCAGGCCAAGCTGGCGCTGGATATCGCCAACAAAACGCTACCTCTGTTTCGCCATGTCAATAGCGAGTCATTACGCAAAGTTTGTGAAATTATTCGCGATGACATTCACGCCGATGCGGTGGCGATTACCAATACCGATCATGTGCTGGCCTATGTTGGCGTGGGTGAACATAACTATCAGAATGGCGATGACTTCATTAGCCCGACTACCCGTCAGGCGATGAATTACGGAAAAATCATCATTAAAAACAATGATGAAGCCCACCGCACACCAGAGATTCATTCCATGCTGGTGATCCCATTGTGGGAGAAAGGCGTTGTGACCGGAACGCTGAAAATTTACTACTGCCACGCGCATCAGATCACCTCGTCATTACAGGAAATGGCGGTCGGTCTGTCGCAAATCATCTCCACCCAACTGGAGGTTTCACGCGCCGAGCAGCTACGTGAAATGGCAAATAAGGCAGAGCTTCGCGCCCTGCAAAGCAAAATTAATCCCCATTTCCTGTTTAACGCTTTGAACGCTATTTCATCATCAATCCGTCTGAATCCGGATACTGCTCGCCAGCTGATCTTTAATCTGTCGCGTTATCTGCGCTATAACATTGAATTAAAAGACGATGAGCAAATCGATATCAAAAAAGAGCTGTATCAAATTAAAGACTATATTGCCATTGAGCAGGCCCGCTTTGGCGACAAGCTGACGGTTATCTATGATATTGATGAAGAGGTGAATTGCTGCATTCCCAGCCTGCTGATCCAGCCGTTGGTGGAGAATGCCATTGTCCACGGTATTCAGCCTTGCAAAGGTAAAGGCGTTGTCACCATCAGCGTTGCAGAGTGCGGCAATCGGGTACGCATTGCGGTGCGGGATACCGGGCACGGCATCGATCCAAAGGTGATTGAGCGGGTCGAAGCGAATGAAATGCCGGGCAATAAAATTGGCCTGCTGAATGTTCATCATCGCGTGAAGTTATTGTATGGCGAGGGGCTGCATATCCGCCGCCTGGAACCAGGAACGGAAATTGCGTTTTACATTCCTAACCAACGCACCCCAGTCGCCTCACAGGCTACGTTATTGCTTTGAGCCGGAGTGATATTGTGAAAGTCATCATTGTTGAAGACGAATTCCTGGCACAACAGGAACTGAGCTGGCTAATTAAAGAGCACAGCCAGATGGAGATTGTCGGCACCTTTGACGACGGTCTGGACGTGTTGAAGTTTTTGCAGCATAACCGCGTCGACGCCATTTTTCTGGATATCAATATTCCGTCGCTGGATGGCGTGTTGCTGGCGCAAAACATCAGCCAGTTCGCCCATAAACCGTTTATTGTGTTCATCACCGCGTGGAAAGAACATGCGGTAGAAGCGTTTGAACTGGAGGCGTTTGACTACATTCTCAAACCGTATCAGGAGTCACGTATTACCGGGATGCTGCAAAAACTGGAAGCGGCCTGGCAACAACAGCAGACCAGCAGTACGCCTGCCGCGACGGTAACGCGTGAGAATGACACCATTAATCTGGTGAAAGATGAGCGAATAATCGTCACGCCAATTAACGATATCTATTACGCCGAAGCGCACGAGAAAATGACCTTTGTCTATACGCGGCGTGAATCCTACGTAATGCCGATGAACATTACCGAATTTTGCAGCAAACTGCCGCCGTCGCATTTTTTCCGCTGCCATCGCTCATTTTGTGTCAATCTGAACAAAATACGCGAAATCGAACCGTGGTTTAATAACACCTACATTCTGCGACTGAAAGATCTGGATTTTGAAGTGCCGGTCAGCCGCAGCAAAGTGAAAGAATTTCGCCAGTTAATGCATCTTTAATCGGGAACTTTCATGAAAGCACCAGGCTTGCCCGCCGATCAACAATTTTTCGCCGATCTGTTCAGCGGCCTGGTGCTTAACCCGCAACTACTGGGGCGCGTCTGGTTTGCCAGCCAGCCTGCCTCGTTACCGGTGGGCAGTTTATGTATTGATTTTCCCCGTCTGGATATCGTGCTGCGCGGCGAATACGGCAACCTGCTGGAAGCAAAGCAGCAGCGAATGGTGGAAGGAGAAATGCTGTTTATTCCGGCACGCGCGGCTAATTTACCGATCAACAACAAACCGGTGATGCTGTTAAGCCTGGTGTTCGCACCGACCTGGCTTGGGTTATCGTTTTACGATAGCCGCACCACGTCGTTGTTGCATCCTGCTCGCCAGATCCAGCTTCCCAGCCTGCAACGCGGTGAAGGTGAAGCGATGCTTACCGCCCTCACCCATCTTAGCCGTTCGCCGCTGGAGCAGAATATCATTCAGCCACTGGTGTTAAGTTTGCTGCATCTTTGCCGTAACGTGGTGAATATGCCGCCGGGCAATTCGCAGCCGCGCGGCGATTTTCTCTATCACAGCATTTGTAACTGGGTTCAGGATAATTATGCCCAGCCGCTCACCCGCGAGAGCGTGGCGCAGTTTTTTAATATCACGCCCAATCATCTGTCAAAACTGTTTGCTCAGCATGGAACGATGCGTTTTATCGAGTATGTGCGTTGGGTGCGAATGGCGAAGGCGAGGATGATTTTGCAGAAATATCATCTGTCAATTCATGAAGTGGCACAGCGTTGCGGTTTTCCGGATAGCGACTATTTTTGTCGCGTTTTCCGGCGTCAGTTTGGTCTGACGCCGGGAGAGTACAGCGCCCGTTTTCAGGGCTAACGTCAGAAGGTTAATTCTGTTTCCAGCAGCGTCAGGATACTTTGTGCATCTTGCGCGGCAAACAACGACTGGCGGAAGTTTTTATTCACCAGTTTACGCGCCAGCTGCGAGAAGACTTTCACATGATTCATCCCTTCGTTAGCACCCAGCGTCAGCATGATCACCAGTTCGACTTCGCCCATTTCTGACTGCCAGTCAATCGGTTTCGCCAGCCGGGCAATGCTGATACTGGAATGACGGATCCACTGAGATTTGGTGTGCGGGATCGCTACGCCAAAACCAACGCCGGTGGTAACAATCTCTTCCCGCTGCCAGACATCTTCTTCCAGCTCAAACGGATGTTCAGTGCGCCCGTTAACGCCGAGGTTGCCGCACAGGAACTGGATCGCCTGCTCTTTATTGCTAAAATCCTGATCAACAAAGATATTCTCCAGCGCCAGCAGTGGGCGAACGTCTTCTTCCGGCGTAAAGGCGGTGAGTAACGCTTCAATTTCCTGCGCACTGCGGCATTCACATGCCTGACGCGCCAGTTCCCGACACGCCTCGCTATCCAGTTGACGAAGCTGGCTTTTCACCGCCGGAATACGCGGGCTACTCATACTCAGCTCATCCAGGCCCAGCCCAAGCAGTAGCGGCAGATAACGGCTTTCACCGCCCAGTTCACCGCAAATGCCTACCCATTTGCCCCGCTGATGCGCAGTGGTAACAATCTGCTGCAACATGCGCAGGAACGATGGCGTAATCGGGTTATACAGCGGCGATACGCGCGGGTTATTACGATCGACCGCATACAGATACTGGGTCATATCGTTAGAACCGATACTGAAGAAATCGACCTCATCGCAGAAGTGGTCGATGATGTAACACACCGACGGCACTTCCACCATGATACCCAGAGTAATCGTCTCTGCATGACGCAGGCCATCGCGCTTAAGCTCAACGATCGCTTTTTGGATCTCGCCCTTCACCCATAAGATCTGATCGAGGCTGTGAACCATCGGGATCATCAACTGGGCGTTGCCAAAACTGGCAGCGCGCAAAATCGCCCGTAGTTGAGTGCGGAACAGGGCAGCAAATTCCGGGTAAATACGTACCGCGCGATAGCCGAGGAACGGGTTCTCTTCCTGGGGAATATTCAGATAAGGAATGCTTTTATCGCCTCCGATGTCCATTGTGCGGAAGATAATCGGCTTGTCGCCCGCTGCCAGTAGCACCTGCTGGTAGGCTTCAAATTGCTCCTGCTCGTCCGGCGCGCTGTCGCGATCCATATAGAGCATTTCAGTACGGAACAGCCCAACACCTTCCGCGCCGTTGGCAAACGCGCCTGGTGCTTCCAGAGCGGTGCCAATATTCGCCGCGATATCAATACGCTTGTTATCACGGGAATAGGCCAGCTGCGCGGCAGCCTGCGCCTGTTGTTTTTGGCGTTTATCCGCCAGCGTCTGCGCAACCTGATAATAACCGCTCACCGCGTCATTCGGGTTAATCGCCAGCACGCCGCACTGGGCGTCAAGCACCGCCGGTTGCCCGGCATAACGGGCAATCGCATCCAGCGGCAGGCCGCTCAGTACCGGGATCGCCGAGGCGCGGGCCAGAATCAGGGTATGCGAGGTGCGCCCGGTTTTCTCCAGAATCATGCCCGCAAGATTTTTCAAATCAAGGCTCAAAAACTGGCTTGGGGTTAAATCTTCAGCCACCAGAATGGTCGGTTTTTCCAGCACCAGATTGTTGCGCGGCTTCAGTTCCGGCCAGGTGATATGCAGCAACTGTTCGCTAATATCGCGAATGTCGCTAACACGTTCGCGCAGATAATCGCTGGCAGAAGCAGAAAGCTTGGCGCAAACCTGCTCCATATTGCTGATGATCGCCGCCCCCAGTCCCTGATGCTGTTCTGTCATCAGGCGACGGATATTGCCTGCAAATTCATCATCCTGAATCAGCGACAAATGAGCGCTGAGGATAGTTTTGCTTTCGCCGTCACGCTCACGCAATTGCTGGTTCAGTTGCTCGGCAAGCGTTGCCAGGCTGTGCTCCAGCCGGGTGGAATCTTGCGCACTGGCGGGGATTGCCCGATAACTGTCGAGGCTGTCGCTTTGTAACAGGGTCAGCGTACCCACGCCGACGCCGCTTGCCAGCACATTGCCGTACAGTAAATCCGGGTTAAGGCGGCTTAATGAACGCGGCAGCGGATGCGCCGTCAGTTCTGCCTGCGTAGGCTGAACGCTGTCGCTGTCGATAAAGCGCACCTGGATGTACTCTTCCAGCACGCGCCGCGCCTGCTCTTCATCGCTGCCGCTAATGTTCAGGCTGCAACTGTCATTAAATAGGGTGCCGGTGCCAATCAGCGCCAGCGAACTTTTCGCATCGGCCTTTGCGTTCTGGCGATGGTTAATAAAGGTGACTTCACTTTGCCACTGGCTGCACTGTTCTTTAAGTTCCCACGCCGGACGAGCATGCAGACCGTTAGGCAAAGGACAGAGAAATTGAATCGTTAACATAACCGCTCCGGGTTAATCAGGAGATCATCTGAAATCCGTCAGTTGAACAACCGTCTCACGGGTAAGACGTTGAATAAGGGCAGATAAAAGTTGCTGCATCTGCAAAATGTCGCGGCAATCGGCAATCGATGCCGCACAATGTCCGTGGCGCGTCGCTGGCCCCATCACCACCGTGGGCACGCCGGTGCCGGTTAAATGCACCGCTCCGCCGTCCGTGCCGCCGTTGCTGAACATATCCGCCTGCAACGGCACGCCAATTTCTGCCGCGACGGTTTCGATCCAGGCGGTAAGTTTTGGCGGCGCAATCAGCGACTTGTCGCTTAACACCAGCATCGGCCCGTTACCAATCTGGCGATGGTTAGCCGCGCTATAATCAAAGTTTTTCGCCCAGCAGGCGGTATCAAGCACAATGGCGACATCCGGCGACACCGCGCGGGTGGCAGTTTGCCCGCCGCGTAATCCCACCTCTTCGCTGGAACTTGCCACCAGCCACACCTCCGCAGGCAGTTCGGCGTCGTGCAGCTCACGTAGTAACGTCACCAGCAGATAGCAACCGAGGCGGTCATCAAAGGCTTTCCCCATCACCCGCTGGTGAGGGAGAACCTGAAAAGTTGTATCAAAGGTGACGCGATCGCCTGGACGAATTCCCGCCTGCATCACTTCGTCATACGAGCGAGCGCCAATGTCCACGCGCATGGCGCTGACGTCATTCCCCTGCCGGTCGCCGTCAAGCAGGCCTGGAATTTTGCACTCTTCACGGGTGGTGATCCGCACCGGCTGAAGCTGTCGGGCAGCCATGCGCACGTTGCCAACTGGCAGCACATCAATCGCCCCTTCGCGGGAGATGCTGCGCACCATAAATCCCACTTCGTCCATATGGGCGCAGATCATCACCTTCGGACCTGTCGATTCATTGAGGCGGATCAGCACCGATCCCAGACCATCAAATCGCACTTCTTTTTGCAGGCGATCCGCTTCTTCCAGTAGGATCTGCCGCACTTCCTGTTCCGAGGAGGCGATCGCATCTGCCTCGCTCAACGCTTTTAATAGCGATAAATCCATTATGCCTCTCCCGTGAGCAACACTGTTTTCGGCATGGCGTAGAGCACTTCTGCGCCTTGCGGGGTAACCAGCACAACATCTTCGATGCGCACGCCCCCTTGCCCTGGCAAATAAATCCCCGGCTCCACGGTCAGCAACATGCCTGGCTGTAGCGTCGTGGTGTCCCGCGGTGAAAAACGCGGATCTTCATGGACTTCAATGCCGATAGCGTGACCAGTGTTATGACCGAAATAGTCGCCAAATCCAGCCTCGGTAATGACCCGGCGCGCGGCGTCGTCAATCTGCTGGCAGCGCACGCCGGGGCGAATTGCAGAGATTGCCGCGAGCTGTGCCTGCAGGACAATCTGATAGACGTCAAACAGCGGGTGAGATTCGGCGCTCACCCCTTCGCCATTCACCAGCAAGGTGCGCGTCATATCAGAGCAGTAGCCCTGATACAGCGCACCAAAATCGAGAGTGACAAACTCGCCCGCTGCAACAATCTTGTCGCTGGCTTTGCCGTGCGGCAGCGCCCCGCGCCAGCCGCTGGCGACAATGGTGTCAAAAGAGGCTTTTTCTGCGCCCTGCTGGCGCATAAACCACTCCAGTTCAGCGGCTATCTCGCGCTCGCTCATCCCCGCCTGAATAAAGCGGCGAATATGCTCCGCTCCGCGATCGGCAATCCCACAGGCGAGGCGGATTATCTCCACCTCCTCTGGCGTTTTGATTTGCCGCAGCACATCCGGCGTGGCGCTAACCAGTTTCGCATTGAGTTCAGACTTCCAGCGGTGCGCGGTTTCCCAACTCACCTGCTGGCCTTCAAAACCGAGCGTTTGCAACTGCTCATCGGCAATGATTTGATTGACGATAGTGGTAAGCGTGTTCGTCGCGTCAAGCAAATGCAGCTGGTAGCCTTGCGCACGGGCTTCCACCTCAACGAAATAGCGCGAATCTACCAGAATGTGCGCACTTTCACGGCTAATAACCACATAGCCTGATCCGGTGGAGATCCCCAGATGCGGCTGTTTGTTCTGCCGTGAGGAGAGAAGCACTGCATCCAGTTGTTGCGCCTTAAGCCAGTCGCGCAGCGAAGCGAGTAATGTCATCTGGATTTTCCTTCTTACAGGCTATCGATTAACAATTTGCCTTTACGGAACATCATCAGACGCAGGAACACCACCATCAGCGCAGTTATGACTGCCCCCAGCGCGATCCCCGCCATATAGACGCCCAGGTTAGTGACCAGCGGCCATGCCCAGATAGCGGATTCCGGGAACCATTGCACTGCGCCCAGCCAGACAGCGGCGGTTGAGCCGACAATCGCGCCGACCATATACGACGGAATGGCGGTGATGGGGCTTTCCAGCGCAAACGGAATCGCACCCTCACTAATCCCCATAAAGGCAAGGAACATCGCGGTCTTACCCTGCGGATAAAGTTGAGCGTTGAACAGGCGTTTGCCGGTTAAACGACGGTCAATAATGGTCGCCAGACCCAGACCAATCGGAGGAATAACGATAGCGATAGAACGAGCGGTGACCGGTAATACGTGGTCGGTGGTAAAGCTGAAGGCAACGAAACCTGCCGCTTTGTTGATTGGGCCACCAAGGTCGATTGCGGTCGCCGCGGCAATCCCCATTGCATACATCAGCGCGCCCTTCTCACCTGCGGCAGTCAGCACAGTACGGATACCGCCGTTGATCCAGCCACCAAATGGGGTGATGACATAGTACATCGCCAGCATGACAAAAATGGCGGAAAGAATCGGTAGCAAAAATGTGGTTTTGAACGCTAACAGGAAATCTGGTAACTGGATTTTCTGGTTCATCCATTTCACAAGGTAACCAGCAACGATAGATATAATCAGCGCACCAATGAAGGTGGACGGCACCGGCGAAGAGGTCGCCCATTGCATAGTGCTGGGATCGAAGTTCAGCAGTTGCGTCGGCTGGGTAGACATCAAGCCGCCGATAAAACCAGCCGGGAACGCCAGTTTGCCGCCGATAGAGTTCGCCACAAAAGCGGCAAACATCGGAATAGCAAAGCCAAACAGCACGCCGCCAAAGGACTGCGACAGCCAGGCAAATTTCAGTAAGGAGAGATCGAAACCGGTAAATTTCCCGCTATTAAGAGCATCCATGATGCCGATATCAGCAGGAATTTTAAGCCAGCTATAAGCAATCAGCTGGCTGAAAGCGAGGATCACACCGCCCATAATTAAGGTCGGCACCATGCGTGAAATCCCTGACATCACATGCTGCGGGAGTTCACCCCAGAAGCTGCTTTTAGAGGCCTGCGGATTCTTAACTGCCGCTGCCGCACCGGATGCGCCAGGCACAACGGTTGCACTGCGTTTTTTAATGGCCATAACAATTATCCCTGTCGAATATTACTGTTGTTCAGAGGCAATCATCTCTTCGATTTCTTTGATGATGCCCGCAGCGTTTTTAATTGCGTCCTGCAAAGTGATTTCATAAACGTCGCGTGATTCGAAACGTTCGTTATCTTCCGGGGTAACTGCCACGGAGTGGATGATGATGGTCGCTTCGGCGATATCCTGCGCCGTCAGGCGATTCTGGATACCGTCCGCGCCCTGGGTTTCAATTTTCACTTCATAACCGGCTTCTACCGCCGCTTCTTCCAACGCCTGAGCGGCCATAAAGGTGTGAGCCAGGCCCATTGGGCAGGCACATAAGGCAATCAGTTTCTTACTCATCGTTAATTCCTCATTCAGTGATAGTTGACGAGTGAAATTATGAACGTGCAAAACAAATCGCCGTTACCAGACAAATAATGCATTTACTGGAGAATTAATCCCGCTGTACGGAAGTGTGACGCAGGTCGGCCTTGTGAGGGGACACAAAGAAAAATTGAATTAACTGTATGATTTAAAAGATTATCGGGAGAGTTACCTCCCGATATAACAGGAAGGATTTACAGAATGTGACCTAAGGTCTGGCGTAAATGTGCACCGGAACCGAGAAGACCCGGATTGTTATGGACGATGAGATACACCGGAATATCATGGACATATTCTTTAAAGCGTCCTTTATCTTCAAATGCGGCACGGAAACCAGAGGCTTTGAAGAACTCAAGGAAGCGCGGCACGATACCGCCAGCAATATAAACCCCACCAAAGGTTCCCAGCGTTAATGCCAGATTGCCGCCAAAACGGCCCATAATGACGCAAAACAGCGACAACGCACGGCGGCAATCGGTGCAGCTGTCAGCCAGCGCGCGTTCGGTAATATCTTTTGGCTTGAGATTTTCTGGCAGGCGGTTGTCGGCTTTAACAATTGCGCGATACAAATTCACCAGCCCAGGACCAGAAAGCACGCGTTCCGCCGAAACATGACCAATTTCCGCACGCAATATTTCGAGGATAATGGCCTCTTCTTCACTATTCGGCGCAAAATCAACGTGACCGCCTTCGCCCGGCAAGCTTACCCAACGCTTATCGACATGGACCAGATGCGCAACCCCAAGCCCTGTTCCGGCACCGTAAACCGCAATAGGTTTACCTTCGACCGGTTCTGCGCCACCAAACTGAATCAGATGCTCTTTTTTCAGCATCGGGATCGCCATCGATACAGCGGTAAAATCGTTAATAATTTCCAGATGGCTAAAACCGAGATTCTTTTTCATTTCGGCAATTGAGAACGCCCAGGTATGGTTGGTCATTGCCACCCAGTCACCGGTAATTGGGCAAGCGATGGCAATACAGCCGTCTTTCACCTCGACCTTATGTTCTTCAAGATAAACGCGAATGACCGCTTCGAGGCTGGGGTAATCAAGCCCTGAATAGGTCTTAGCCTGCGAGATTTCACCACTGGCAATATCACACAGAGCAAGACGTGCGTTGGTGCCGCCCACATCACCGACTAATGCATACTTTGTCATTCTTCAACTGCTCCGCTAAAGTCAAAATAATTCTTTCTCACACTGTAAATACCTGGGGGCATAACAACAACGCCGGAAAGGCAGGCTCCCTGTAAATATCGATCTGGGTCACACATTTACTTTATCGTTTCAGCACCAATTGCAGCGATGCCTTTTTGCAAGCTGGGCAAACTAAGTATCTGACCCCGCATAAGGAATAGAATATGCTCCATCCGCGAGCCAGAACCATGTTGTTATTATCGCTCCCCGCCGTGGCAATTGGGATTGCGTCCAGTCTTATTCTGATTGTGGTGATGAAAATCGCCTCGGTATTACAGAATTTGCTCTGGCAACGACTGCCGGGAACTCTGGGGATAGCCCAGGATTCACCTCTCTGGATCATCGGTGTATTAACGCTAACGGGTATTGCGGTGGGGTTGGTTATCCGTTTCAGCCAGGGTCATGCCGGACCAGACCCCGCCTGTGAACCGCTGATCGGCGCACCAGTTCCGCCCTCTGCGCTACCAGGACTTATCGTAGCATTAATTCTCGGTCTTGCTGGCGGCGTCAGCCTGGGGCCGGAACATCCGATCATGACCGTCAATATCGCCCTTGCGGTTGCCATTGGCGCTCGTCTGTTACCGCGCGTCAACCGAATGGAGTGGACTATTTTAGCCTCTGCCGGAACCATCGGCGCGCTGTTTGGTACACCTGTTGCGGCGGCGTTGATATTTTCGCAAACCTTAAATGGCAGTAGTGAAGTTCCGCTATGGGATCGTCTTTTTGCGCCATTAATGGCGGCAGCAGCTGGTGCACTTACTACCGGATTATTTTTCCATCCCCATTTTTCACTGCCCATTGCGCATTACGGACAGATGGAAATGACCGATATTCTCAGCGGTGCAATTGTCGCGGCGATTGCCATCGCAGCAGGGATGGTCGCCGTATGGTGCTTACCACGGTTGCACGCGATGATGAATCAAATGAAAAATCCGGTGCTCGTGCTGGGTATTGGCGGATTTATTCTCGGTATTCTGGGGTTATTGGTGGACCAGTTTCGCTGTTTAAAGGGCTGGATGAGATGCAGCAGATGGTGGCAAATCAGGCTTTCAGCACCAGCGATTACTTTTTGCTGGCGGTAATTAAACTTGCCGCCCTGGTCGTTGCTGCCGCCAGTGGCTTTCGCGGTGGGCGAATCTTCCCGGCAGTGTTTGTCGGCGTGGCATTAGGGTTGATGCTGCATGAGCACGTACCCGCCGTACCAGCGGCAATAACCGTTTCTTGCGCTATTCTCGGCATCGTGCTGGTGGTAACACGCGATGGCTGGTTAAGTCTTTTTATGGCGGCGGTCGTTGTACCCAATACCACATTGCTACCGCTGCTCTGTATCGTCATGCTTCCGGCATGGCTGTTATTAGCAGGTAAGCCGATGATGATGGTCAATCGTCCGAAGCAACAGCCACCCCACGATAACGTTTAGCAAAAAATGCTCTCCTTTATGATTTAAGAGTTATGGCGATGATACGGGGCTTTACCTCCCCGTAATATTGCGTTAACAGGCCGCTGACGGCTTCGATCGTGAAGGAGAATAACAATGTTCAGGTCACTGTTTCTGGCGGCCGCCCTGATGGCATTTACCCCGCTTGCAGCAAACGCAGGTGAAATCACCCTACTGCCATCAATCAAATTACAAATTGGCGATCGCGATCATTACGGTAATTACTGGGACGGTGGTCACTGGCGCGACCGTGACTACTGGCATCGCAATTATGAGTGGCGTAAAAACCGCTGGTGGCGTCATGATAATGGCTATCATCGTGGCTGGGATAAGCGTAAAGCGTATGAGCGTGGCTATCGTGAAGGCTGGCGCGATCGTGACGATCATCGCGGAAAAGGCCGCGGACATGGACACCGCCATTAAACACATTCGCCAATGGAACACAATGCCTGATGCGACGCTTGCGCGTCTTATCAGGCCTACAAACCGGCTCTTTAACGCGTAGGGCGGATAAGGCGTTTACGCCGCATCCGCCAATAGTGCCAGATGCGACGCTCATTCAACTACAATCCCAGCGCCGTCCCCACCAACAACCAGATATTCAGCGCCACGACCAGCACTACAATCACCCAGCCTGTCTGTTTTACGCGTTTGCTGTTCACCAGATCGCCCATCAACTTGCTGTCACTGGTGAAAATCAGCAGTGGAACCAGCGCCAGGGCGATACCAAAACTTAACAGCACCTGACTCATAACCAGAATCCGTGTCGGATCTAATCCCATCAGAATGACAATAAATGACGGCAACATGGTGACTGTACGACGCACCCACAGCGGGATATGGAAGCGAATGAATCCCTGCATCACCACCTGCCCCGCCAGTGTCCCCACCACCGTTGAGGACAGTCCGGCAGCAACCAGACTTAACCCAAAGACCGTTGCCGCAGCATGGCTTAACAGCGGTTGCAGCGTCAGATAAGCCTCATCAAGATCGGCAACACCAGTATGACCAGAAAAGTGGAACGCCGCCGCAGCTGTAGCCATCATCGCCAGATTGACAAAACCGGCAATCGTCATGGCGATAGCCACATCCCATTTGGTGGCGGAATAACGTTGTTGACGCGAACCGCCATGTAAATGCTGAGTGAGCGAAGAGTGCAAATAAATCACATGCGGCATAATCGTCGCCCCTAACACGCCTGCTGCCAGGAAGACCGCTTCCGAAGTAGGTAAACTCGGGATCACCATTCCTTTACCCAGCTGCGCCAGGTTAGGCTGGGAAAAAATCAACTCGACAATGTAAGCCGCGGCAACAAACAACAGTAACCCACCAATCACTTTTTCCAGCGGTTTTTGCCCGCGACGTTGCAGCATTAAAATCAGGAAAGTCGCGATCCCCGTCAGCACCGCGCCCTGCAACAACGAGACACCAAGAATGAGTTTAAAACCGATCGCCGCACCAATAAATTCCGCCAGGTCGGTTGCCATCGCAATAATTTCTGCCTGAACCCAATAGAACCACACTACGGGACGCGGATAGTGATCGCGAATCTGCTCCGCCAGATTTTTACCGGTGGCAATCCCTAGTTTGGCAGAGAGGATCTGAATCAGCATCGCCATCAGGTTGGCCCAAACGACAACCCACAGTAGCTGATAGCCGAAGCTGGCACCCGCCTGAATATTGGTCGCAAAGTTACCGGGATCGATATAACCAATCGCCGCAATGAACGCAGGTCCCATTAATGCGAGCCTCATCTTGCGCGCCGCCCGTCCGCTGCTACTCTCAACGCGATAGTTCGTCATCTTGTGCCTCTAAAACATAGCCTTTGCTATGTTTCATGCTATGCCAAACGAGAATGATTATCAAATTCATTTAAATGGGTTGTGGTGATTTCTCTGATAGACCAGGATTATGACTACGAAAAGATTGATGACTTGAATGTTATGGTTATGTTTAATGTTAGCACATTTACATAACTTTCAGCTTCCATACACAACATAGCAGAAATGTATGACAGATCACTATTTTTGAAGCTTGTCACAGGACGTCATTATAGTGTGTGTCAGATCTCGTTTTCCTTAACCATGTTACATAGAATGTGCACGGAAATTTAACCTGCCTCATATTTGGAGCAAATATGGACCGCGTCCTTCATTTTGTACTGGCACTTGCCGTTGTTGCGATTCTCGCACTGCTGGTAAGCAGCGACCGCAAAAAAATTCGTATCCGTTATGTTATTCAACTGCTTGTTATCGAAGTGTTACTGGCGTGGTTCTTCCTGAACTCCGACGTTGGTTTAGGCTTCGTGAAAGGCTTCTCCGAAATGTTCGAAAAACTGCTCGGATTTGCCAACGAAGGGACTAACTTCGTCTTTGGTAGCATGAATGATCAAGGCCTGGCATTCTTCTTCCTGAAAGTGCTGTGCCCAATCGTCTTTATCTCTGCACTGATCGGTATTCTCCAGCACATTCGCGTGTTGCCGGTGATTATCCGCGCAATTGGTTTCCTGCTCTCCAAAGTCAACGGCATGGGCAAACTGGAATCCTTTAACGCCGTCAGCTCCCTGATTCTGGGTCAGTCTGAAAACTTTATTGCCTATAAAGATATCCTCGGCAAAATCTCCCGCAATCGTATGTACACCATGGCAGCAACGGCGATGTCCACCGTATCTATGTCCATCGTTGGTGCATACATGACCATGCTGGAGCCGAAATATGTCGTTGCGGCGCTGGTACTGAACATGTTCAGCACCTTTATCGTGCTGTCGCTGATCAACCCTTACCGTGTTGATGCCAGTGAAGAAAACATTCAGATGTCCAACCTGCACGAAGGTCAGAGCTTCTTCGAAATGCTGGGTGAATACATTCTGGCAGGTTTCAAGGTTGCCATTATCGTTGCCGCGATGCTGATCGGCTTTATCGCCCTGATCGCCGCACTGAACGCACTGTTTGCTACTGTGACTGGCTGGTTTGGCTACAGCATCTCCTTCCAGGGCATCCTGGGCTACATCTTCTATCCGATTGCATGGGTGATGGGTGTTCCTTCCAGTGAAGCACTGCAAGTGGGCAGTATCATGGCGACCAAACTGGTTTCCAACGAGTTCGTTGCGATGATGGATCTGCAGAAAATTGCTTCCACGCTCTCTCCGCGTGCTGAAGGCATCATCTCTGTGTTCCTGGTTTCCTTCGCTAACTTCTCTTCAATCGGGATTATCGCAGGTGCAGTTAAAGGCCTGAATGAAGAGCAAGGTAACGTGGTTTCTCGCTTCGGTCTGAAACTGGTTTACGGCTCTACCCTGGTGAGTGTGCTGTCTGCGTCAATCGCAGCACTGGTGCTGTAAAACCATACATAAAAAAGCCGGGGATCATTCCCCGGCTTTTTTACGCCTGTTAATCAGCTAATGGCTGCGGGCGACCAATCAAATACCCTTGCAGATATTGCACCCCGAGCTTATGCAATAGCGCCTGCTGCTGTTGCGTCTCGACAAACTCCGCGACCACACTCAATGACTTCGCTTTCGCCAGATCGGTAATTGATCTCACAATCATCGCATCCAGCGTGTTCGTGACAATATCTTTCACAAAGACGCCATCAATTTTGATGATATCAGCCTGCAAACGCTTTAACCGTTCGTAGTTGGCATATCCGGTGCCAAAGTCATCAATCGCAATCCGGAAACCAAACTTATGCAGCTGCTCGATGTTGTACATGCTGCTTTCTGCGTTAGAAAACGCCTGCTCCTCGGTGATCTCAAGAATGACCGCCTGCGGGGAGATGTGATAACGCTTAAACAGACGAATAATCCGCCCGGCAATATTCTTTTGCAGCAGCGTGAGCGGCATTAAATTGACTGAAAAGCGCGGTCCTTTTTTGTCGCAAGGGTGTGTTGCCAGCCACTTCAACAAGGATTCCAGCACTTGCAAATCAAAACGCGCGCTAAGGTTAAACTGAGCAATAAGGGGCAGAAACTTATCCGGGGTCATAATGCCGCCGTCATATTTCAGTCGCGCGAGGATCTCATCATAACCTTCACCCTCTTTGTTGCGAATTGGCTGGGCGTAGAGCAGCAAATCACCCTGATCTAACGCCGTGCGAATGGTATTCAGCAATAGCACCTGTTTAGTGGTCTGCCCGGAAACCATCTCCTCTCTGCTATCCAGCGCCAGCACATGATGATGTGCGCAGGATTGCTCCGCCAGCCAGCTTAACTGCCCCAACAAGGGTTGCAGGGTTTCCTGATTTCCATCAAAACGCCCCCAGGCAGCACCATAGCCCATATCCAGCCCGGTATTGTTCCAGTGAATTTGCCGACTATTCAGGATGTTAACCATATGCTGGAGTCGCCCTTCCGTTTCCGGCCCGCTCAGCACTAACAGCAGTTCACTACCCGGCAATTGATACAACTTTTCGTTTTCCTGCATCAACGGCAGCAGCGTACGGCAAATTGAGCGGATACAGTGAACGCGCATCATTAAGCCGTAATGACGACTCATAAACTCAAGATTATCAATGCGCAGGCAGCAAAAACTCTTGCCCGCCTCTTGCTCCGGCGCTTGTTCCAACGCACGAAAGTTGGGTAGGAGCGTTAACGGATCTGTCAGCGCCTGCAAATGCCAGCGGCGATTAAGCCATTCACTGCGATGATAAATGCGCACCATATAGAGCAGGCAAACGCTAAAGGAAATCAGCACCGCAAGAATAAATGCCAGCGAATATTCGGTTTCCACCCCTTGCAAAAAGTTCTGGTTGTAATTCAGCAGGCAAAGCGTTGAAACAGCCCAGGTGAGATTTAAAAACGGATAGCGAAGCTTACCGACCCCGAGGGTAAAGATGATGAAGAAAACGGGTACCAAGTAACCGGCAATAAAGTCGTTTTCATAAGGTGTGCACAACAGAAGTAGCAGCACGCTTAACGCTGCCAGCCAGCTTAAGGTAAATGCGCGTTTCTCTTTGCCCAACGACGGAGCGATATCCCTGCGCCACAATATCTGCGCAAAGTGGGGACTTACAATCATGCGAGTGAGATAGTAGAAAAGCATGTTGTAAATCAGCACAGCGGTGAAAAGGCTTAGCAAATCAACGACCGTGAAAATGGCATCCGCATCGCCGAAAAAGGTGGATATCTTTAGCGGGAAATCAAAGAAGCTCCCCACAAGATACATGCTGCATTTGATGCCGATCGGCGTCACCAAACCAAGCCAGAACAGACGTTGCCAGACATATCGGCTGGTCAATCCATAACGCCAACGCGTCCCCAGCTGCCAGCGTAATATTGCGCAGGCACACAACACGACAAACGTCTGGCTACCGAGCATGACCGCAGTCTGTAAAAAAGAGAGATGAAAGTTCCACAGATTGGTGCAAAACATCCCGCATAAAACGGGAACGACACCGCGCCAGCCAAAGATAAACAAGATTGACAGCATTACGCACAGTGGCATCCACGCCAGAAAGATATAACTGGAATGGATAATGGCAAGTGGCGAAATAAAACGGGATAGCTGAATAAGTACCACGGTGAGCGTAAACGCTAGTGTGAATATCTTGATATTTTTTATCAGGTTATGCTCCACAAACATGAGTACACTACTCTCACTGATCGGGGTTTTCAGGCACACAAATAATAAGTTTATTCGCATCGCGAAGCAAACAGGGGCCAGCCTGTTGCCGATTTTTCATCCAATGATGCTTTCACCAGGCGGCGCTAACCCGGACGTAGACTGTATTACAAAAGCGGCAAAAAGCAGAGACAAAAAACCCCCGCTTTGCAGCGAGGGTTGGAAATTTGGTGGAGCTAAGCGGGATCGAACCGCTGACCTCTTGCATGCCATGCAAGCGCTCTCCCAGCTGAG
>OKVF01000517.1_pt1 | contig 42538 bp, 35 predicted proteins | sample 1604831 | NCBI WGS metagenome assembly OKVF01 (sample SAMN01760980, study PRJEB22395) | human gut metagenome
ACCGGTTCCAAATAATCTGAGAGTTCATGGTTTCCTGCCTGATAAAAAACCATTTCGATAAAAAACATAGGGTCCCTATTATCTATAAAGTTCAAAAAGGCAGGCATGGAACTAACCACACCCGCCAGCACAGAAAACAATTACTTTATAATCTTTTTACCATTTAGCAAATAGATGCCCTTTGGCAAATCGTTCAAAGCTTCAGAAACTTTCACCTGATGCTTAAGCATGATACCATTCAGATTATAAACATTAACAAACTCTGAATCAGCGTCTGTTCCATTTACTTCCTGAATAGCATCTTCTCCACCACCGGCATTTTCACTATCCTTAAATGAAATGGCATAAACACTGGACTGGTGACCGAAAAGTACCATACGTACTGCATGCACGCCAGCCGTTTCCGGACATTCTGCTTTCACGATTTCGGTTGCTAATGTACTTTCTGTCTTTTCTGGTTTCATCACAACCCATGGTGTCGTTTCATTATCCAGGTAGAAACGATATTCGGCATCCTCGCCCAAGTCCTCACTGCAAATCATACGAACAGTGATCTCATTTACATCAGTCAGATCAATCTGTCCCAACTGAATCTCCATATCTGGTGTAGCAGGCAAATAAGGATCATTGTTTCCATCCTGATTATATGTACCATTCAGAATCTTAGCCCACTCTCTAGGCGTCATATCCAACTTTCCGTCGTTCAATTTCAATGCCTCATCATCTTCCCACATTCCTTCTCCATCAAGATATCGAAGCAAAGTGACATCCTTGACTCTGAACTCCTGAGTTTCGGAACCTTCCGTAAAATTATTGATCCATCCCAAATATAAGGTTGTTTCTTCATCTAATGTAAATGTGATACCATAGCAGTCAGAACCTGTAGCAGAGTGTTTTGCTGAAGAATAAGCCAGACACTTACCCATTTCATTTATTGCAGGCAATTCCTTTGATGCAAACAGATAACCTTCCTGTATCTGATATAAAGCTTCATAAGATGCACCGAAGAAATATTTTCCGGCTGGAAGAGTTACCTGGCGGTAGAGTGTCGCATTTCCCAAATCACCGACAGCCTTATTCGTGTCTTTCCATATTCCCATCATCAAGGTGTTATATCCGGGATATTTATCTATACCTTGCTTCGTTCCATCTGTATTGTTTTGGGGTATTTCGAAATTCCTGGTACTCCAGTATGCAGGTACACCAAAACGTTTGTATGATTTATCCTTACGCTTGATGTTCTCATAATTACCCAAATAATCAGCAGAGACATTGACACCATCCTTATATAAATGAAGGGCTGAAACACGCATACTCCGTTCGGTCGCATCTGCACCGATTGTCACAGTCCATCCTATTGAAACCTCTGTTTCCTTATCCAATGTAAACTCACAGCAATCATACGTCTGACCGGTCTTTGTTACTGACATATCATAATAAGCCAAAGCCTTGTCTTCAACTTCTGAAGTATTCAGCATTTCTTCACCATTGGCTACAACTGCATAAAGTTCTCCTTTTTTATAATTCACTTGTTCGTGAACTGCCATTTTCAGGCTATATTTGCCAGCCGGCAAAGTGACAGTCTGATAAATTTTTCCATTTTCTATTCCCGGAAGAGAAGCTTCCCACTTCTGAATACCAATGGCTTTTCCGGTAAAATCATTCCAAGCCACATAACCGTCAAATCCACCACGGGTAAAATTCTCCTGATTCATAATATTGGGGGTTACAACCCAAGGATCATCCAATATACCAAAACGGCTGGTAGCAAGAACTCCTTCATCAGAACGTGAGAAATGACGGACTTCTTCAAGATACTTCACTGTTACATTCTGTGTCAGTTCTTCATTCTGAGCCAAGCCTCCCTTTATCTGTGCATTAAGGGCAAAGTCACCATAAGTCTGACGTAAATTCACATAAGTTTCAGAAATCACATCGGACTGCGCATTTTCATCCACCGTCATAGCCTCTTCATAAGAAGCCCTTAAAAGATTAACGTAAGCCTCTGCATACTGACCTGAATTATTGCCGACATAAGCAGCCACTTCGTCTAACTTACCTGCAACTTCCTGACGCAGACTTTCCAAATCAGCATAATTTACCTCGTCTGTAAAACGAACCATCAGAACCGGTGCTATAGTTGAAGACATCTCAGCCGGAAGGTCTACAGTCAAAGCTGTCTTATCACAAGTGTATTCTACATCTCCTTCATATCCCAACAGTTTGACTTCCTTTATCTTGTTATTATAATAGGGAGATGTTGATGCCAGACTCTTTACTACCATCTGATTCGTTTCAGGCCACCCCATAGCTGTCACATACACTGTATCATGACGTTCAACAAAACGGATATCATCAGATGTATAATTCGTTCCTTCATTAAATCCCTGATTGTTGATCGGATTTGAAGCCTCCGCAGTCGGTCCTTCACCGAAGATGGTCCATGGACGTGTACCATAAATACTCTCATGATTAACATCCATCCATCCCTTTATACCATTAAGAATAGCCACTTCTTTTTCATCAATCGTACCATTGCCACGCACCGGTACACTCAGCAGAAGGTTACCGTTTTTGCTCACGATATCAATCAACATCTTAACAACAGTAGCTGCAGACTTATACTCATTACGGTCGTACACCCCACGGTCATAGTGCCACTGTCCCAAACAGGTACATGTCTGCCAGGCCTTTTCCTGACACCTGTCGGGAATTCCTCGCTCCACATCCCATATCATGGCGTCTTGCTGCTCTTCGGTCAGCTTCTTTCCCATAATGACGGCCCTCATCTGATTATCATGATCCTTCAGACTCTTATTATACATGTGAGCAGCTATCTTAAGTCCTTCATCGCTAACCGGATAAAAAGGTAATGTTGAGTCGTCAAAATAGACCATGTCCGGATTATACTTATTGATAACATCTAAGGTACGGTTATAGAACTTCGTCTTGTATTCTTCAGTCATCTCTGCAGCTCCATTACCCCATTCCCACTGTGAATGAATGGCACCGACATCATGACTGTTCTCACTGCGCGGATGATTCTGTGCATACAAATCCTGCGGGTCATATCCTTCCCACCATTTTCCGACACCGTCTTCTTTAGTCAGCTTACCATCAAAATCCTGTGAACCTTCCATCCATGTCCAAGCATGTGAAGCATGAATACTCACTCCCAAAGGAAGACCGTATTTCTTACATTGTTCTGCCCACTTGCCTACAATATCCTGTTTCGGTCCCATATTGACCGAGTTCCAAGGCTGATACTTGCTGTCCCATAAATCGAAGTTATCATGATGATTGGCCAATGCCATAAAATAACGTGCACCTACACTCTTATAAAAACTGATCAAATATTCGGGATCCCAACTGGCAGCTTTCCAAATATTGATCACATCCTTGAAACCGAACTCAGCCGGATTGCCATATTTGTTCACATGAGCATTATACTGCCAATGCCCCGGAAAATACATGTGACGGGCATACCAGTCACCTGACTCCGGCTCACATTGCGGTCCCCAATGTGCCCATATTCCAAACTTGGCATCCCTGAACCATTCGGGAACCTCATACTGACTTAAAGATTCCCAATTCGCCTCATAGATGCCTGTTTCCATAGGTTCCTCGACTGATCCTGAGGATGTTTGCGCATAAGCATTCCCATAACACAAGGCTACAGCACAAAGCAAAAATTTAAAATTAACATTCTTCTTCATGATATAATAATTAGGATAGTTTGATGATGCAAAGATAAATGATACACAGAAATCTTTTATAGGACTTTCTAGACAAACTATAGGACTTTATCGATATTCTAGCATATTTTAGGTCGAAAACAGTATGCAATCCTTTTTTATTCACAATAATCGTGACTCGCACCTAAAAATACGTTTTCCTCATATAACCATCCGTTACAAGAATCGCATGATAAAAAAATTCTTTCCAGTCACATGTTATCATCATCCACATGAGACTGGAAAGAATATAATAGGACTTATAAAAAATATCTTTAAAATACAAATATATCAATTCTTCTACAACAACTATCCCTTTACCGCTCTATCAGGACTGCGGCATACGCAGAGATACCTTCCTCCCGGCCTGTAAAACCAAGTTTTTCCGTCGTAGTAGCTTTTATGGATACATCGTCCGGTTCTATCCCCATTACTTCAGCCAAACATGTCTGCATGGCAGGTATATGGGCTTTAAGCTTAGGACGTTCGGCGCAAACCGTAGCATCAACATTACCCACGTGATATCCTTTTTGCGCAATAAGTTCAATTGTCTTTTTAAGCAGGATTTTACTGTCTATAAGATGAAACTCTTCTGAAGTATCCGGAAAATGATAGCCGATATCACGCATATTGGCAGCTCCTAAAAGCGCATCACAAATGGCATGTATCAACACATCTGCATCACTATGTCCCAGCAGACCTTTCTGATGTTCTATTCTGATTCCTCCCAGCCACAGTTCACGATTGTCAACCAACTGATGAACATCATATCCAAAGCCAACTCTTATTTTTCCCATAAACTCACATTATTTTTAACGACGGCGACGGCCAAACAGATCTTTCATACCATCCAGATCAAATCCTAAAGTAAACCGCATGGTCTGGTCTAATGGATTGTTCTGTGATGTAGAGAACAAATAGCCACAATCAAGTGAGAATACACTCATTCGAAAACCTGCACCGACCGTAAAATATTTACGGTTACCTTTGTTCTCACTTTCATGATGATAACCACCACGCAACATAAAACGGTCGTTATAAGTATATTCCAATCCGAAACTCCAACGGATTTCCTGTAATTCTTCCTTAAAGCCGTTCGGTGCATCACCAAAACTTTTGAATATACCCGAAATAGGAGAGATATCATAGTACTCACGCTGTACACGATCGGTATAGTCCACATCAGACTCTCCTTCCTGCTGCTTGGGATAAGTCGGCAAAAGAAGTTTGTTGGCATCTGCAGCTATCGAAAGCTTGTTGTATTCATTAAAAGGTATCAGAAGATTCATACCCAAACGCATATTGGTAGGGATAAATTCTGAATTATCATCTCCTCCGTAAGAAATCTTACTACCGATATTACTGATATTCAATCCCAATCCGAAATTACATTCCCGACTACCCGCAATAAAGTAACGGTTCCAGTATAATGCAATATCGGCGGCAAAGGCCTTTCCGGGAGACGTATCATCAGAATAGTCATAGGTAATATCCGAATAGATAAAACGTAAGGCTACGGCTGCCGAAAAACTTTCGCTCAGCATGCGTGAGTAAGCCACATCGATAGACATCTCATAAGGAGAAATCGTCATATCAGCAGTTCCATCAACAGAAGAACCGGTTGAAACTTCACCCATTGAGAAGTAATTAAGAGAAGCACTGACCGCCTGATAATCGCCAATACGGTAAAAACCGCTGACATAAGCCAGGTTGATATCATTGACCAACTGACGTAACCATGGAGTATAGTTGACCGCCACACCGGCACGCCCTATACAAAAGGGATACTTGGCCGGATTCCAATACTGTGAATTGGCATCTGCTTCTGTCGCAGCTCCAATATCACCCATAGAACCACCACGAGCATCCGGAGCGATAATCAGAGCCGGCACACTATACTGCTCGGGATTAAACATATTCTTTTTGTCCTGCGCATTCAAGGAAGAACAAACCGCGCAAAGACCTATCATACATAATAAAAAATATCTTTTCATTCTTTTCATCTTACACATGATTATAAAACGGCAAGCAGAATTATTTATTGCGTAATACTACAATTTTATTCGCTTTTGAAGTCACCTTGCTTTCCGGTGTGGAAACACTGGCACGATAGAGATAGACTCCTGTCTGCAGAGGCATTCCGGAACTGGAATTAAGATCCCATGTAATACGCGTAATACCTTCTGAAGTAGTTGACGTTTCCTGATGAGTCCACAAAGTACGTCCCGTAAAGTCGAAGATTTCCAGCTTCACCTCGGCCTGAGTTCCAGGACGATCATGACATACAATAAAGGTCGTCTGCGTACGTGCCGGATTATCAGTACAAGTCACCTCCAGATATCCCGGAGCCACATTGTGACTGACATTAAAGTCAAAAGAGACTGTAGAAGAATTATTCATCACATCCCATGCCCTGAACTTGAGTGTATGATACCCGTCCGTAAGTTCCGGAATGGAATAAGCTACAGTTCCCTTGTTATATTCTCCAAAGTCGTTATTATAATAGCTGTTCAGAGAATAAGTCTGATTGGGATCATCATCAATCACCAGTTCCAGATTATGCCCGACACCATTATCTGTAGTATTAATACCGCTTTCATCTTCCAACCGGGCAATAAAAAACGGCGTAGCATTAACGGTCTGACCGGGTTGGAACGTTTCCCGGTTAAGATAAGCCTTGATAACGGGACCTATCGTATCGCCCGAAAAGGCATCGCCTGTTCCTCCGACCAGAACATGTTCTGTATAACCGTTTGCTTCCTGAGTCAGATCGTTGCTCACTGCATAAAATGCAATACGTCCGGCCTCACCGGAATATTTAATATCCATAGGCACCGGAAATGTCATGGTAAAAGAACCTCCCAATACCGAATCGCGCCCGCTATAAAGAATCTTATCGCGGGTCTGAAACTGAAAAGCCTCACTCGCCCACCCGGCATTATTAAGACAAACCACTGTACTTTTACTGTCATATACGGTAGACGTCAAGGCACCGTTAAAATCAGGTAGTTTCACACCATCTTGTGTTTCCACATGACCTGAAACCCGTGCCAGACTACCCGCAGTAAATTGGGCAAAATCAGACTCTTCACTGATTTTTTGTCCATTAATGCTGTCTACTATAATTTTCAAGGTCGGTTTTCCCAGCCTCAATGCCGGATCTCCCAAAAGCACATAATGCAATTTATTGGCTGTATAGTCCGTTGATCCACCGGAAGTCACAAGATTAGCCTTAGCCAAACGAACAGCATCTCCAATCGTATTCTGACGCCCTTCCTCGTTCTCATCTAATACAAAACGGGTAAAATATTTGTTCATGACACTATTGGGAGTGGTATACACCGTTCGGGTAGTTCCATAAAATGCCAAGGCTGAACCTACAGGATGGAGTACGGCAGTCTCACCAATATTCTCTTTTTCCATATCAAAAGGAGTTACATCGCAAGCTGCCGTCACCCATAAAGGTACTTTTGGTGAATTGTAATTGGAAAAGTCTTCATTTTCCAGAACGTATTCATGCGACAAAGCCAATGGATTGCCATGTCCGGTATAATTCATCATCAAACATCCCTCTTCCATCTGACGCGTAATGTCTTTCTCCACCCCAGGATATGTATTACTGGTCGTACTGGTTTCCCGCTTGTAAGCATCCCAAAATATCCGTTTGACTTCCATTTCAGGATAATCAGATTCTATTTGTCTGGCAAGTTCATCAGCCTTTTTTACATGCTCATTATAATCTCCATCATCTTCTATTCCATCATCTCCTAACACACATATTATATTCCGCCAGGATCCGGCATATTTATTCTCCATATAATCAATGGTCTTATCTACCATAACCTTGGCATCTGCCTCCGTTGTTACAGGAAAACGCCCCACTCCAATATCGACCTTATTAGTCAGCAATGATCCGCCTTCTCCATCATCAAGTAAGCCGAAATAATCTTCCATGACATAACTATTCGTATGACTTAAAGAATTTTCTGACTCATAACAAAGCAGATAATCATCCATCGACTTGCCGGACAAAGCAGACGTATACATTCGGTTATCCCACACTCCATCTCCAAAAAGGAGCAAATAACGTGGCATATCCTTCTCGGTTTCTGCCCGGTCATAAAGCATCTTCATAAAACGGCGATAAGCGGTAGCATCAGGCGTGCCAGAAGAAAACTCATTATAAATCTGATCAGCCCTGACAACGACCGTCCTTAATCCGTCAATACGTTCATGGGCTTCAGCCAACCGCTGTGCCTGTGTCTGCAATTTACCGCTCTTAGGTATAATTATAACCAGATCTACCTGAGGAGTGGCATGAAGATCCTGATTAGCCACTTCCTCTATAAATTCAGGAGCTGGAAATTCCGCTTCCACATCTACAGCTACATAACGGTCATTCTCCTGATTGCTGACGATATAACTCCATGAATCGCCCTCCTTCTTCTCAAGCTTGATTTCTTCCAATGGTCTGCCACGTTTTCCCAAACGCCAAAAAACAACATTACTACGCCCCTTTACATCAACTGTAAAACGAACCACACTGTTATGTTCGTCCCAAACAGGCAAAAAGGCAGCATCCATACTGAGAGGACGCTCATAAGTCAGTTTAAGATAATCCAAACGGGCATCCACACCGGAAGTTGAAGTCAATGTCACATCCAATGAATGGCCTGAAATATCATCCAATCCATAAGATTTGGATCCGGTCATGGCTGCCGTATATTTATCCGGAACCGGACTTATACTGATAGACGACAAGGATTGACCTCCTACAGAAGGGGTTACCCTGCTGGACGATGAAGAATTGGCTGTAAAAGAAACTGTAAGCACCGAATTGACCGGGTTATATACCGGCAACGTATAAGTGCGTTGATTACCATTCGCATAGTTATAGTTTTCATACAGATTACGCCCACTCTGATACCACGCAAACTCTTCTTTCTTATATAATGAAACGTCATAACAATCATCTATATTATAGGTAGGAGTCAATCCTGTATGGTCTGTTTGCGAAATAGCAGACGGTGCATCCCCCTCTGTCAGAAAATAACAAGCCTTGCGGGCATAGTTATTGATTCTATGCCCCATTATGTACCCGGAAGCCTGACTGCTATATGTCAATGAAGTCAAACTGGTTAATCCATTTGCATAAAAAAGCAGTCCTTTTCCGTCACGATAAAGCGGAACTTCTTCCAAATCATCAAAATCAGTATCTGCATCTATCTTTTCATCCTGTACATGCCCTCCATATCCATATAATTTTACACGTGAAGGGTCATTGAATCCCATTTTTCTCAGAAAGTCTGCAGTCATACGATACACTCCGTCTGTCGTCACACCGATTTTAACCCATCGCCCTTGTGCCAAAACTGAATGCGCAGCATAACGTCCGGTTGACGAAAAAGGTTGTACGGCTTTTCGCAGAACAGTTTTGGGCGTCCGGACAATATTCATTTTAAAACTGAGCATTTTCTGATAAGTCCCATCACGATAAACCACAGGAAGAAAAGACACGTCAAGATAGCCTTTTTTACGTGACACACCAACTTCAGCAGCTACCTGTGGCTCAGAAGGCAAAGAATCTGTCAGCTTTGCAATACGGCATATTTCATCCATGGTCAACCTGACATATTCCGGATATTCCAATTTTACAGAATAATCATAGGCTGCATAATCATCTGAAAGTGGTACGACCTCATGATAAGGTTCAAGCACACTGTCAATCTTCAATACATCCCAATCAATATATGTAAACGTCTGTCCTGAAACAGACTCAAGGCCCAATAAAAAACCAACTAAAACTATAACTTTACAGATTCTCATTCTCTTTTTTTATCTAACATTAAAGGCCAACACTCTACGGTCCTGTATATAGCCTTCCAAATGCTGTCCAATTTGCACAGGACCTACTCCTGGAGGAGTTCCCGTAAAAATCAGATCACCTATTTTCAAGGTAAAAAATCGACTGATATAGGCGATTATTTCATCAACAGCAAAAATCATGTCTCCAGAATACCCGCTTTGTACCGTATGACCGTCTATATCCAGATGGAAAGGTATCTGCTGAATGTCTGGCAAATCTTCCTTTAGTATAAAATCACCTATGACGGCCGAATTATCAAAACCTTTACACAGTTCCCAAGGTTTTCCTTCTGTCCGTAATTTACGTTGAAGATCCCTCGCTGTAAAATCAATACCCACTGTCACTGCGTCATAATAGCGATGAGCGAAACGTGTGGAAATGTTTTTTCCCAAACGACATATACGTACTACTAATTCAGTTTCATAATCGCACTGCGTCGTAAAATCCGGGATGAAAAAAGGTTTTCCGTCTTTCAACAGAGCTGAGTCAGCTTTCGTAAAGATGACAGGCTCTTCTGGTTTATATAACGTACCGTCAAGCTCTTTATTGTGTTCGGCATAGTTCATGCCAACTGCCAGAATTTTCATTTTAGTTTTTTATCAAATTAATATCTATGCAAAAATAAAGGAAATCTTCTATAAAACATCAAGATGTGAAATAAAATCATTAGATAAATGTCTATACAGAAACAGGATTTTTTGAATTTACTAAATAAATCAAGATTAGATTTGTGTAACTGTCTTACTTTTGATGAAATAAAATACGCTCGACTGGAAATGTTCATCAATCCAAAAATTCCTATGATCTTATTCTGATCATCCTTCATAATAGAGAGTCATAAGATGAGTTTCTTGTTCATAGCTGGAAAATCATATCCGACATTAGAATTCTCCTGCCATTTTCCAACTAGGAATATCAACAAAAAAAGGAGATAATCGTATGATTGATTACCTCCCTTTCATTATTATGTTCTAAGAATTATTCAGCACGCAAAGTGTAACGCTTGAAAGCTGTTACAGTGCAATCCTTATCAGCTTCCTTCAGATAATCAGCAACAGACTGCTTATCATTCTGGATAAATGCCTGCTTAAGCAAACACTCTTCCTTGAAGAGCTTTGAAAGACGACCCATTGCGATACGCTCGATCATGTTTTCAGGTTTACCTTCTTCACGAGCCTTATCTGCTGCGATTTCTTTCTCCTTAGCCAACACATCAGCAGGATAATCATTCTCATCGATTGAACGAGGATTCATTGCGGCTACCTGCATAGCGACAGCATGACCATACTGATCATCTACCTTCTTATTCAGAGCAACCATTGTGCAAAGCTGGTTCTTGTTCTGGTGGTTGTAAACAGAGATACATTCACCTTCTACTGTCATATAACCATCAAGTTCCATCTTCTCACCAGTAATACCACTGCGATCAACTACTGCATCAGCTACAGTTGCGTTACCCATAGGAAGAGCTTTTACTTCATCCAAAGTAGCACACTTGTTTGCAATAGCCAAATCAAGGATATCATTAGCCAATTTTACGAAATCTTCATTCTTTGCCACAAAGTCAGTTTCGCATTTCAAAGCAATAATTGCTCCGAAACCATCCTGAGCCTTTACAACAACACAACCTTCAGCTGCTTCACGGTCTGAACGCTTTGCTGCCACAGCCTGACCCTTCTTGCGAATGATCTCCATTGCGGCTTCGATATCATTGTTTGCTTCTTCCAAAGCTTTTTTGCAATCCATCATACCAGCACCAGACAATTTGCGGAGCTTGGTGATATCTGCCATTGTTACTGCCATAATCTATATCTGTATTAGGAGTGATTAATAATCAATTAAGCTTCTTCTTCAGTAGACTCTGCAGCAGGAGCTTCAGCTTCTTCCTCAGCCTTTTCTACGCGGGCTTTACCACCACGCTTGCGGCCCTTGCCTTCGCCTTCACCAGCTGCTTCCATATCTACCTTCTCAGCCTTACGCTCTTCCAAACCTTCAGCGATTGCAGCACAACAAGCTTCAAGAATAACCTCTACACTCTTGTTAGCGTCATCATTAGCCGGAATTACGTAATCTACATTGTCAGGATTTGAGTTTGTATCCACGATAGCGAATACAGGTATACCCAAACGATTAGCTTCACGCACTGCAATCTGCTCTTTCAAAACGTCAACTACAAACAAAGCAGAAGGCAGACGAGTCAAATCAGAAATAGAACCCAAGTTCTTTTCCAATTTAGCGCGCTGACGTGAAATCTGAAGGATTTCGCGCTTTGAAAGGTTGGCATAAGTACCATCAGCAGTCAACTTGTCGATATTAGCCATTTTCTTGACAGCCTTGCGGATTGTCGGGAAGTTAGTCAACATACCACCCGGCCAACGCTCAATAACGTAAGGCATGTTTACTGAAGCTGCTTTTTCAGCTACGACCTGCTTAGCCTGTTTTTTAGTAGCAACGAACAAAATCTTCTTTCCAGATTTTGCGATCTGTTTCAAAGCCTCGGCTGCTTCGTCGATCTTTGCAACAGTTTTATGAAGGTCAATGATATGAATACCATTGCGCTCCATAAAGATATAAGGAGCCATTGCAGGATTCCACTTTCTCTTAAGGTGACCAAAGTGGCAACCTGCTTCCAATAATGTATCAAAATTTGTTCTAGACATTTTTCTTTTGTTTAATCGTTTACTTTCTTTTTTGTTTTCTCAACCAACTATCGAGTAGTCTCTTTACGAATCTCAACAGTTTAGATACTAAACGTATATTACGCAGCTCGATAAACGGCCGAATATTAACGTTTACTGAACTGGAATCTGCGACGTGCTTTTGGACGTCCCGGTTTCTTACGCTCAACCTCACGGGCATCACGAGTCAGGAAGCCTTGTCCACGGAGAGCCTTCTTATCCTCAGCATTGATCTTCACCAACGCACGGGCGATTGCCAAACGCAAAGCCTGAGACTGTCCGGTAAAACCACCGCCATACAAATTAACCTTAATATCATACTTTTCTTCAACGCCAAGAGTGGTCAAAGGCTGCTTAACTACATACTGAAGAATTGAAGATGGAAAGTACTGTGCAAGCTCTCTCTTGTTAATAGTAATCTTTCCTGTACCTTCGCTCACATAAACGCGGGCTACGGCGCTTTTACGACGGCCTAATGCATTAATTACTTCCATACTTATTATTTATACAGGTTAATATCAATCATTTTAGGATTCTGTGCTTCGTGCTTGTGCTCGTTTCCGGCATAAACATAAAGATTATCCATCAAACGAGAAGCCAAACGGTTTTTAGGAAGCATACCCTTCACTACTTTTCTCATCAATTTGTCTGCACCGTTAGGACGTGCCATCAAACGAGCAGGAGTCATTTCACGCTGACCGCCGGGATAACCGGTATAACGCAAATAAACGCGATCCGTCCACTTCTTTCCGGTCAACTTTACTTTGTCTGCATTGATAATGATTACATTATCACCACAATCTACGTGAGGAGTATAATTAGGTTTATACTTACCTCTTAAAAGTTTTGCCACTTTAGAACCCAAACGACCCAGGATCTGATCTGTAGCGTCTACAACGATCCATTCTTTCTTAACGGTCTCTTTGTTGGCTGAAATGGTCTTGTAACTTAAAGTATCCATTCTAAATTTTAAAATAATAATTGTTACTACTAAAAAAACTTTAATTTCTTGCTTCTGTGATTCACTAACCGCATTCCAGGCCAATGAAAATGCTATTAACACACAGATTTTAAGACTCTTACAGTCTTTTTGATAATAATCGGCTTGCAAAATTACTATTTTATTACCAAACAGCCAACAAAAAAAGAACTTTTTTATCAGTATTATAGTTCTTTTTTCATGATATAATCATTCATAAAATATCCGTTCCCAATTGGAAAATCCCCCTGACGGTCAATATGCATCCCCATGTGCAAATAAAAATCAACAGCCGGATTTTGTCTGTTAACATTAAGTTCAATCGCACAGGGAAGCGAGACTTGCTTCCTGACATATTTTTCCACTGTCATAAAAAGAAGCTGCCCAAAATGCATTTTCTGAAAACGGGGTAATACATAAATCTTTTCCAAATGATAAAGACTTTCCCCATCCGGCCTGACAGAAACATAACCTGCAGGTTCATCATCCTGATATGCTACGAAATAGACATGTCCCTCTTCGGTCATTTGAGTATATATATTCTGAGGATCATACATCCAATGCATCATATACTCTATCTGATCCGGTTCCAGGATATGCCGGTATGTAATAGGGAAAGCTTCTTGTGCCATCCGGTTTATCAATTCGCAATCTTTTGTATCTGCGACTCTTACTGTTTGCATATTACGTTGTTTTTGACTACCAAATTACAAAAAAAATCCGATGCTGAAAGAATTTACCACAGTTTCTCTTCAGCATCGGAATTATTTAGATTCTTTTTATATACCCAAATTAGAATTCAGCATTTTTCGGTGTACGCGGGAATGGAATCACGTCTCTGATATTCTGCATACCTGTAACAAACAGAATCAAACGCTCGAAGCCCAATCCGAATCCACTATGCGGACAAGTTCCGAACTTACGTGTATCCAGATACCACCACATATCTTTCATCGGTATATTCAACTCTTTAATGCGTGACATCAGCTTGTCATAATTCTCCTCGCGTTCTGAACCTCCAATAATTTCGCCAATTTGCGGGAAGAGCACATCCATGGCACGCACTGTCTTGCCGTCATCATTCATCTTCATATAGAAGGCTTTGATTTCCTTCGGATAATCAGTCAGAATAACTGGACGTTTGAAATGTTCTTCAACCAAATAACGTTCATGTTCACTGGCCAAATCAGCCCCCCAATAAATCGGGAACTCAAATTTCCGTCCGTTCTTTACAGCCTCCTCAAGTATCTCGATTCCCTTTGTATAAGGCAGACGAACAAAATCATTGTTAACCACAAAATTCAAACGGTCGAGCAATGTTTTGTCAATCATTTTATTAAGGAAAGCCAGATCATCCTTGCAATGTTCGAGCGCCCAACGTACACAATATTTGATGAAATCTTCTGCCAGATCCATATTATCATTGATGTCATTGAATGCCACCTCTGGTTCAATCATCCAAAACTCTGCCAAATGACGAGGAGTATTAGAATTTTCAGCACGGAAAGTAGGACCAAATGTATATATTGAACCTAAAGCCGTAGCACCTAATTCTCCCTCCAACTGTCCTGATACGGTCAAAGAAGTCGTCTTACCAAAGAAGTCGTCTGAATAATCGATCTTACCTTCCTCGTCCTTTTTCAAATCATAGAGGTTCTTGGTTGTTACCTGGAACATCTGTCCGGCTCCCTCGCAGTCGCTGGCTGTAATAATCGGAGTATGAAAATAGAAAAAGCCATGCTTATGGAAATAGTCATGGATAGCCATGGCCATATTATGACGGATACGGAAAACGGCCCCGAAAGTATTGGTTCGCAAACGCAAATGAGCATAAGTACGCATATACTCCATTGTCTGCCCCTTCTTCTGCATCGGATAATCTGATCCGCACAAGCCTAATACTGTAATTTCACGTGCCTGAATCTCGACATTCTGTCCAGAACCTACACTTTGCACCAACTCTCCGGATACACTTAGACAAGCTCCTGTAGTTATCTGTTTGAACAACTCATCCTCAAACTTCTCTGTATCTGCAACAATCTGTACATTATTGATTGTCGAACCGTCATTCAATGCGATAAAATGAACTGACTTACTGGCACGATGGGTACGCACCCAACCCTTGACTGTGACCATTGCGCCAAAATCATCTCTTTTCAGCACATCTACAACCTTTGTTCTACGAATAGTTTCCATCGTTTTTCCTCTATTTTATCTTATTTTATTCAAAAGCTCCCATACGAAGCATATTCACTTCTTGCTCTGTCAGGAATCGCCAATCGCCACGACGCAGATTTTTCTTGGTCAGACCGGCAAAAAGAACTCGATCCAACTTGACTACCCGATATCCAAGGGATTCGAAAATACGACGAACAATACGGTTCTTACCTGAATGAATCTCTATACCGACCTGTTTTTTGTCTGTCGGACTTGCATAATCTACAGCATCAGCCTTGATTTCGCCGTCATCCAAAGTTATACCTTCTGCTATCTGACGCAAATCTGCAGCGGTCACATTCTTGTCTGTATAGACATGATATATTTTCTTTTTCAAGAATTTGGGATGCGTCAATTTAGACGCCAGATCACCATCATTAGTGAAAAGCAACACGCCAGTGGTATTTCTGTCCAGACGTCCTACTGGATATATTCTTTCAGGACAAGCATTCTTTACCAGATCCATTACAGTCTTACGATTCTGCGGATCATCACTCGTCGTCACATAATCTTTCGGTTTATTCAAAAGTACATAGACTTTCCGTTCTATATTCACAGGCTGGTCATGGAATTTCACTTCATCCGAACGTTTCACCTTTGTCCCCAATTCAGTTACAACGACACCGTTCACTGATACTACACCAGCCGTAATAAACTCATCGGCCTCACGACGAGAGCACACACCTGCATTAGCCAAGAATTTATTCAGACGTATCGGAGCATCCGGATCAACATTCAGCTCCTTATATTCAATCTGTTTTTTATGACTGTATTTTGCATTGGGATTATAATCCGAAGTACGTCGCTGATGAGGACGCTGACCGCCAAAGCGCGGCTTACCATAACCACCACCCTGCGGTTTTCTGTATCCACCTCCATAACTGTTGCTACGAGTATAACCGCCTTCACGATTATAACTGCCCTGACCTTCACGGTTAAAACCAGAATCACGACGTCCTTCTGAATAATCTCTAGGAGCGTTATTGCGATAACCTCCTTCATTACGATTATAGGAAGGTCTTGGAGAATAACTGCGATAAGTTCGCTGTTCGCCAAACGAATTTACATTTTCGCGATTGTACGAACGATTGTAACGTTCACCATGAGCGTTATCTGAAGAATAAGCACGCTCAGCACGTTGCACACGCGGACGATAGGTTCTCCCCTCGCGATTTCCGTTGTAATTAAAATTTTTGTTTCCTTCCCGGTTATATGGCTTATAACCATCACGGTTACGGTTTTTTTCGCCTTCTGCGAAATTTTCACGCCATTTTTCGTCTTCCATACTCATTTTGATTATATATTAATTCTTCTTTATTTTTTAACAGGCCCTCGCGGTCTGTCTGTATTCGACTTATAGATTAAATACCCGTGTAAGAATGCGGGGTAATCCGCCGCAATTCATTTTTAATTTCATCACTAACCTCAAGCGCATCAATGAACTGCTTAATAGAATCCTCCGTTATAGCCTGATTGGTTCGGGTCAGAGCCTTTAGTGCTTCATACGGATGAGGATAAGCTTCACGTCGCAAGATTGTCTGGATGGCTTCTGCTACTACAGCCCAGCAATTATCCAAATCCGCATTGATTGCGCTTTGGTTAAGCAACAATTTCCGCAAGCCTTTCAGTGTACTTTGAATAGCTATAACCATATGCCCCATTGGCACACCGACATTACGCAGAACTGTTGAATCCGTCAAATCTCGCTGCAAACGGGAAACAGGAAGCTTCATGGCCAAATGAGCCAGAATCGCATTAGCGACACCAAGGTTACCTTCTGAATTTTCAAAATCAATAGGATTAACCTTATGCGGCATCGCACTGGATCCAACTTCTCCTGCTTTGATTTTTTGCTTGAAATATTCCATAGAAACGTACTGCCAGAAATCACGATCCAAATCTATGATAATGGTATTAATGCGTTTCATGGCATCAAAAAGAGCCCCCAAATTATCATAATTGGATATCTGAGTAGTATATTCCTCACGCTCAAGTCCTAATTTTTCAGACACGAAACGGTTTCCAAATGCTTTCCAGTCATATTCAGGGTAAGCCACATGATGTGCGTTGTAATTTCCGGTAGCCCCTCCAAACTTAGCTGTAATAGGGCAAGCTTTCAACATGGCATACTGACGACGCAAACGGTATGCAAAGACCATAATTTCCTTTCCCAAACGAGTTGGAGATGCGGGCTGTCCATGTGTCTTTGCCAGCATAGGCACTTCTTTCCACTCTTCAGCATAAGCCTCCAATTGTGCGATCAATTCTTCAAGTTGAGGATAATAACACTCTTCCAAGGCTTCTTTAATAGACAATGGAACAGATGTATTATTTATATCCTGGGATGTCAGACCGAAATGAATGAACTCCTTATAAGCATCAAGCCCACCAATCTTATCAAATTCTTCTTTGATAAAATATTCTACAGCCTTAACATCATGATTGGTCACCTTCTCTATATCCTTTACCCTTTGAGCATCCGTTTCTGAAAAATTACGGTAAATATCACGCAATCTCTCATACAGATCAGCATTAAATCCAGCCAATTGCGGCAATGGTAATTCACACAAGGTAATGAAATACTCTATTTCCACACGCACACGATAACGAATCAGTGCATATTCAGAAAAATAAGAAGCCAAAGCTTCTGTTTTACCTCTATATCGGCCATCTATTGGAGAAATAGCCGTCAATAAATCCAATTCCATAAAGTAATACGTATTATTAGGCTACAAAAGTAATGTATTTTATTGATTTATATATCTGATTTGATAAAAACTTTATAAGTAAAATCAAGAAAGTGGTTAAAAAAACAAAAGACACCCATAAGGTGTCTGTATCGTGGGCGTTGACGGATTCGAACCGCCGACCCTCTGCTTGTAAGGCAGATGCTCTGAACCAGCTGAGCTAAACGCCCTACTCTTTCGTTTCAAAAGCGATGCAAAGGTACCGCTTTTTTTTTATTCTGCAAATTTTTCAAGGCTTTTTTTTGCAAAAACTGCATTTTTTCTTTTTCAAGCAGCATTTGCAGCAATTTCTATCCTCAGAAATTACTGCAAATGCCTTTATTCATCCAAGCTACTCCATAAAACGTTTAGCCTGTTCTGCGATCAATGTTTCATCATCAAAATAATCAATCTTCATTGCCTTACGTACTTCTGAAAGTGTTGAAGCCGCGGTTTCACGAGCTACTTCGCATCCTTTCTTTAACATTTCATATACAGCAGGTATGTCTTTTTGGAATTCTTGTCTACGCTTACGTATAGGCTCAAGTTCTTCCTGCATAATGGCAGCCAGGAACTTTTTAACTTTCATATCACCTAAACCACCTCTGCGATAATGTGCCTTAAGTTCATCCAAATTGGCATAATCAGGCCAATATCGTTCAAAATGTTCCGGCCGTGAAAAAGCATCCAAATATGTAAACACCGTATTTCCTTCAACAGTTCCGGGATCTGACACTTTAATATGATTCGGATCCGTATACATACTTTTTACCTTACGCTCTACTTCATCAGCCGGATCAGAAAGATAAATACAGTTACCTAAAGACTTACTCATCTTTGCCTTTCCATCCGTACCTGGCAAACGCAAACAAGCTGCATTTTCCGGCAACAGAATATTCGGTTCTACCAATGTCTCACCATAAATATAATTAAAGCGCCTAACTATCTCGCGAGCTTGCTCCAACATCGGTTCCTGATCTTCACCTACCGGAACTGTCGTAGCTTTAAAAGCAGTAATATCAGCGGCCTGACTGATCGGATAAGTAAAAAAGCCTACCGGAATACTGGATTCGAAATTACGCATCTGAATTTCCGTTTTCACAGTCGGATTACGCTGCAAACGGGAAACAGAAACCAAGTCCATGAAATAAAATGTCAATTCACACAACTCTGGTATTTGGGACTGAATGAAAATAGTAGACTTAGTCGGATCAATACCACAAGCCAGATAATCCAATGCAACCTCTATAACATTCTGACGTACTTTCTCCGGATTGTCTATGTTGTCAGTCAGAGCCTGACCATCTGCTTCAAATATGAATATTTTGTCATACAATCCTGAATTTTGCAGTTCTACTCTTCTACGTAAAGAACCTACATAATGACCAATATGTAACTTTCCAGTTGGACGGTCACCTGTCAATATTACTTTTTCTTGTTTCATATATTTATCTCGTATTTAATTCTCTTCTTCAAAATCCGGCAATCTTTTATTACCTTCGTAAATTTCTCACCTAAATAATTGTTCAAAGTCCTCCTGCTCCAAAATAGCCACAATAATTTTACCGTCTGGTGTATAATTCGGATTCTTACAAACAAACAAGTTATCCACCAAGTTTTCCATCTCTTCATTGGACAAAACCTGCCCCTGTACTATAGCAGAATTTCTAGCCAAAGACAAAGCGATATAATACTGAAGTTCCTCTTCAGCCTTTCCTCCTTTTTCCTGAGCAGAATGCACAATATCTGTAACCATATCAACAGGATTCAGTCCTTCTGTTCCAGACGGAATGGCATTCACCGAAAAGGTACCTCCACCAAGAACTGACAAATCAAATCCTAAAGCTTCAAGATCAGGAATAAGCTGTTCCAAAAGCACACCTTCTGACACAGGCAATTGTAACATTTCAGGGAATAGCAATCCTTGTGACGCTCCATTATGTTCACTCATCTGCTTACGGTAGCGGTCATACAACACACGTACATGAGCGCGATGTTGATCAATAATCATCAATCCGGACTTGACAGAGGTCAGTATATATTTACCCTTATACTGATAATGCAATGTGGATTTTTCCATCATATCATTTGCAGCACTTCCCAGCAATGTTGTATCCTCAAGTTCATCTGCCTCATCAAAGCCTATAAGGTCATTAGAAGATGAAGGAATAACATCAGAACTGTTCTTCTCATACAGTTTTTCCCATTCCTGCTCAATCGGTTCACGTTTATAACTTGATTTTCCGGAAGAAGTTTTAAACGGATTAAAGCCAGAATCTGTCTGGACCGTAGGAGCTTCAGAAAAGCCAGCTTCACTTTCAAATACAGGAATTTCCGGAGCACCCTCAGTATCGAAATCTATTGTCGGTACCGCATTAAAACGTCCTAAAGACTCTTTAACTGCGGCTACGATAATCTGCCAGATTGCTTGTTCATTCTCAAATTTAATCTCCGTTTTTGTAGGATGGATATTAACATCGATATTAGCCGGATCGACATTGAAATACAGAAAATAGGAAATCTGCTCATTAGCCGGTATCAATTGTTCGTAGGCTTCCTGTACGGCTTTATGAAAATAAGGATGACGCATATAACGGCCATTCACAAAGAAATATTGATGCGCTCCTTTTTTACGTGCCGTTTCGGGTTTACCTACAAATCCCGTCAATTTCACCAAAGAGGTTTCTACTTCAACGGAAAGCAGTTGTTCATTTAACTTCTTTCCAAAAATACCTGCTATACGCTGTCTTAACGTCGTTTTAGGCAAATTAAGCATCAGCGCATCATTATGCACAAGAGAAAATGCAATATCTTCATGAACGAGCGCCACACGCTCAAATTCCAAAAGAATATTACTCAATTCCGTCTGATTGGATTTCAGAAACTTACGCCTTGCAGGCACATTAAAAAACAGATTACGTATAATGAAATTACTTCCTTGAGGACAGGATATCACTTCCTGCCCCTGAAACTCCGATCCTGAAATACTGACACAGCTGCCCAACTCATTCTGGCTTTGACGGGTCTTAAGCTCCACTTGAGCCACTGCCGCAATGGAAGCCAAGGCTTCACCTCGGAATCCCATTGTACGCAAAGTAAACAAATCTCCGGCCTCGCGTATTTTGGAAGTAGCATGGCGTTCGAAGGAAAGACGCGCATCAGTTTCAGACATACCTTTTCCGTTATCAATAACCTGAATAGAGGTTTTGCCTGCATCAACTATTATCACTTCAATTTTGGTAGCTTCTGCATCTACAGCATTCTCTACCAACTCTTTTACAACTGAAGCCGGACGCTGTATCACTTCTCCAGCTGCTATCTGGTTCGCCACCGAATCAGGTAACAAATGAATTATATCACTCATATATTATTTCATCATATCAAAAACGGAAACTTCCCGTCAACAGACAATGCCAAATATAAATTAAAGCGGCTATTATAATTAAAGCGACACCGAATTTCATCGGTTTACGCCCACTTTCCTTACGTCTTTTAAGATGCTTGGTACCTTTCACAAAAACACCGCGAATATCTTCCGGATTGAACTCTTTCGGCGGCAACATGCCCAGTTCACGCTTGGCACGTTCTTCAATAGCCTTCAACTTCTCTTTCCTTTCATCTATATACATATAAGGATGATGATAAGGACGTGGTTTACGTGTCTTAAATAGTGCCATAATTATTTCTTTTTAATCAGATTATCCAATTTTTGTAATGGAGCCTGACGACGGCGTGAAACTTTAAGTTCCGTACCTGCTTTTTTAGGCCGCCATACAAAGATATCATTCTTATCTTTCGGACGAATATAATCAAACCATGCAAAATTTGACAAATACAGTTTGTTTGGTGGAATCAACGGTTCCGGATAGATTGTTCCCGTAGAAGCAGGCATCCAAATCTTATTCATCTTACGGTCCTTCATATACAACTTAAGCTCTGTAGTTTCCGTATAATTCATGCCTATCATCAAACTGTCATCATCAAACAGATAATAATCAATATAGACATTGCCATTAACCCATGTATGATCCATTTCACCATTCTTGAAATAAGAAATCATTTCCTTTCCGGCTATTTGATTATAATGCACCGAATCAATCTGCTCTACTGACAACGTCTGATCTATAACATGCACTCTTTCTATTGTAGAATCATTCATATAAACATGGATAACTTCTCCGAGCAACTGCTGTCCACCATTCCAAACTATAGGATCCTTATACATTGTCATACATGAATCTTTTGTATTATATACCAAAGAATCACAGACACCTTGTACATCAACCCGATATGAACGGACTTTATGATAAGCACGCATTTCACGATATACAGAGTCCGTATTGATATTGAAAGTATATATTTTAAAGGTATCCGCATGCATGTACATTGTATCCTTTTGCGAGAAATCAATAGCTACCGCACTGTCAGTAGCCTCAGAGTAGCCCGTCAATTCATTATAGAAGCAATAGTTACCCGTAAACATATTCTTATTGATTTCATCTGTATAGATGATATTCCAATAAGCCTTACCAATACCGGTCTGACTATCATAATACAGACTGTCACCGATAAGTTTTTTACCTTTATTGGTCAGAATTGAACGTTGCAGAAGATACGCTCTTTCATTCTGTGTATCATAAAAACCGGATTCTGAATAAATATGGTTATCACCGCTATCTATATTTGAAGGACCGACAATTTCCGCCATGCTTGTACGTGTGTTATAGTTCAGAGTATCTGAAATCAGGGTAAACTTGGGATTAACCAGTTTTACATTATAATTGAAAACAGCCTCTCTGGTAGATGTACTGTACTGTCCCCATTCAGAAGTCAAGACATTATCCTTATCTACCAGTTTTCCACCTTCAAAAAAATAGCCTAAATCATAAAGCCTGTCGTAGTCCAGACTGTCTGTATATAATTTTGATTCTCTATGAGTTAATACCACGTTATGACGTACACGTGCCAATTGATCCAAACCATTATAGAAAAGGACATCGCCAACCAAAGTCAATGTATCTCCCTGAACCATCTTCACATGCCCGAAAGCATCAAATGAATTGGTTGCTTCATAAAGACAGGCACTGTCACAATACATAAAAACGCCCTCATGCTGAAAAGCTACATTACCTGTTAGAATCTGGGCACCCGGATTTTTATATTGATCATAAAACAAATCATCAGCATGCAGCAAAATCACTTTTGACTTTGACTGTTCCCTTTTTTCCTGCTTCCGCTGCAAACCGGCATCAACAACATAAAATCCAAACAGGCATAGAATACAAAAAATCAGTAGTCTATGCCCATTACCATTCTGTTTTTTATTTTTCAGTTTTCTCATTTAACCCAACCTGGATATTCAAAATCACAATCTCTCCAATCTTCATTTATCCGAACATACGTCGTTTTCTGCTTCTCCTTAATCCACTCATTGATTTTCTCTTCCTGACGTTTGTTCAAGACTACATTCTTTAAGACCTGAAAATCTTCGGCCATACTGGCTTTATGTGCTTTTATCTGAGATTTCAATTTAACTATAGCGCAAACCTCTTTACCCTTTGAATTAATCATGGTAAACGGTTTGGAAATCTCTCCCGTATTCATTCCGGAAACCACTTTTGCCACCTCCTGAGGCAGGTCCTGCAACTGGAATCGGGATGTCCGTACGTATTCTCCCGTCGTTTCATCTGCCTTCACGTTGGTCATCAATCCATGGTTATTGCGCGTATCCTTATCGTCTGAAATATAAGCCGCAGCTTCCTCAAATGTGAATTTTCCAACACGAATGTCTTCTGCTATCGAATCAAGACGCATCAATGCTTCATCTATGTTTTTTTGATCCAAACGGGGTTTTCTCAAGATATGGCGCACCTTAACCTTGTCACCTCTTTTATCAATCAATTGAATAATATGAAAGCCAAACTCAGATTCCACTATTTTGGAAACCTTAGAAGGATCAGACAAGCTGAATGCTACATTAGCAAAAGCCGGATCCAACATTCCACGGCCAGTATAATCCATTTCACCACCATAACGTGCACTGCCCGGATCTTCTGAATACAATATGGCCAAAGTAGAAAATGAAGATTCTCCCGAATTAATACGTTCTGTATAATCGCGCAATTCTTCCTTGACTCGGTCAATCTCTTCTTGTGGAATCAGCGGTTGCAATGTAACAATCTGCACCTCTACCTGAGCCGGAATCCATGGCAAACTATCCTCAGGCAGATCCTTAAAATAACGACGGACCTCAGCAGGTGTCACTTTAATGTTTTCAGTTAGTTTGGCACGAACCTTCTTTACTGTTTCCTGCTCTTTGACTGATTCAAACATCATTTCCCTGATTTGAGTCATAGTCTTGTGATAGTATTCCTCGAGTTTCTCCTTTGATCCTGCCCGCATGACCAATTCATTCAAGCGCGACTCGACATAAGGATTAATACTAGAAGCAGCAACTTCTATACTGTCAAGCTGTGCCTGATGCAAAAAAAGTTTCTGAATTGCCAATTGCTCCGGAATGACACAATAGGGATTACCATTAATACTTGCACCGAAATCAAGACGGGCAGCTTCCACATCAGACTTCAGAATGGCTTCGTCACCTACAACCCAAATTACTTCATCAATCACATTATTTTGATGCTGGGCAAACAAACGCATTTGCATGCCTCCTGCGAGGCATGCAAATATCATAACTAAATGTTTATAAAAACTCATACGTCTTCTTATCTAATACTTGCGCTAAGATAATGCTAATATACAGATATTCAATGTTTGTTAACGGTATTTAAAACCTCTTTATATATTTCAACTTTATATTTCTTACGCAAGTCAGCCACATAAAGAGCTTCTTGAGCAGACTGATAATCAGAAATCACTTCGCTTTTCACATCTGTCCACTGTTTGGGCTTCTTCAGTTTCTTTCCATATACTGCATAATAAGGAAAATCCTTCAACGGTTCCGGTTTTTCTTTGACCTTGAAGACCAAATGATCCACATATGCATTATCTCCTTTCTTAAAGAAATTCTTTTCCACCCGGATCTGCTGAACCGAATCCCTATTATAAGAAGCACGCAATGAGTCTATCCACTGATTCTCATCTACGCTTTTCAAGAATTTACGTATTTCTTTAACTAGCGCTTCATCTTTACAATGGTAAACTACTCCACGATAACGTGGTCCATCTGTCCACTTATACTTAGACTTGTTCTTTTTAAAATAGTTTTCCAGTCCTGCTTCATCATCGGCAGCCTTATTCCAGATCTCACGTGAACTGACTTCATAGAGCAATAATCCATCATGATACTCCTGAATAAGATATTTCAAGTTATTGTCCTTTTGAGATAATTCAGCTGCTTTTTGATCTAAAATATCTTCTGCAGTCAATTTATTACCCGAAGCACGTGATATTGAATCCAAAGTAACGCTCACTATTTTATCTTTCATTCCACGCTGTTCCAGAAAAGCACGTATCTGATCTTTAAGCTGATCATAAGGTTCCAACTGTTTTCTGTCCTTCATCAGCACAATATGATATCCCATTGGCGACATAAAGGGTTCGGACATTTCTCCTTTGTTAAGTGCAAACGCTTTTTCCTCGAACTCCTTTACTGTCTGTCCTTTACTGATCCATGCTATTACTCCACCTCTCTGAGCTGACATCCTATCTTCAGAATAAGTCTTCGCCAATTCCTCAAATGAACCTCCGGCTTTCAACACAGCATAAATAGAATCAATTTTTTCCTTTGCACGCTGCTGTTCTGCTTCCGTTGCTTTCTGAGAAAGCATAATCATAATATGAGCTGGAAGAATCAGACCATCAGAACCTATATTTTGCTTCATTCGCTCATAATAGCCCTTAACTTCTGCTTCTTCTGCCTGTGGAGTTACAAAATAAGGACGGATAAGCTGGTCACGATAAACCCGGAATTCCTTTTTAAAAGAAGACAGAGTATCATACTTGGCATCTAATGCGGCCTCAACTTTAAGTTTATAATTCACAAACAAGTCAGCATATTCCTCAACCGTCTTTTTATCAACAACATCCTGACCATTATTCTTGTTGTAATTATATTCAAACTCAGACCGATAAACATCCTTACCGTTTATCTTCATTAATACGGGATCATCTGTATGTGCAGACAAAAGACCGCTCATACAGATGATTCCTAATAATAATATTTTCCTTTTCATATATTGTTCACCCAATTTATTCGGGACGACTATAATTAGGTGCTTCACTCGTAATAGTCACGTCATGAGGATGACTTTCCAATACACCTGCATTGGTTATACGAACAAATTTCGCATTATGCAGTTCTTCTATTGTATTAGCTCCGCAATATCCCATACCTGAACGCAAACCACCGATCAACTGGAATATAACCTCCTGTACAGTTCCTTTGTAAGGAACACGACCTGCGATTCCTTCCGGAACGAGTTTCTTGACATCTTTCACTCCAGCCTGGAAATAACGGTCTTTAGAACCACACTCCATTGCCTCCAATGATCCCATTCCACGATATGACTTGAACTTACGTCCATTGAATATGATAGTGTCACCCGGTGACTCTTCCGTTCCGGCTACCAACGAACCGATCATAACAGAATAACCTCCAGCAGCCAACGCCTTGACTACATCACCTGAATAACGCAAACCACCATCTGCGATAAGAGGTACACCGGTTCCTGCAAGAGCAGAAGCTACATCATAAACAGCAGACAGCTGAGGAACACCTACACCAGCCACTACACGTGTAGTACAGATTGATCCCGGGCCAATACCAACTTTTATACCGTCGGCACCAGCCTCTACCAGCATCTTTGCAGCTTCGCCCGTAGCCACATTACCTACCACGATATCTACATTCGGGAAATTGGCTTTTGCTTCTTTCAGTTTCTCAATCACATACTTTGAATGTCCGTGTGCCGTATCTATCACGATAGCATCTGCTCCGGCTTCAACCAACGCACGCATACGATCCAATGTATCTGCCGTTACGCCGACTCCCGCAGCTACACGTAAACGTCCCTTTTCATCCTTACAAGCCATTGGTTTGTCCTTGGCTTTTGTTATATCCTTATAAGTGATCAGACCCACCAAACGACCATCCTTATCAACCACCGGCAACTTCTCAATTTTATTTTCCTGAAGAATCTTTGCCGCATCAAAAAGGTCTGTTTGCTGATGAATCGTAACCAAATTCTCTGAAGTCATCACTTCATCGATCAAACGATCCAAATTCTGCTCAAAACGCAAGTCACGATTTGTAACGATACCGACGAGTTTCTTATCATCATCTACGACCGGAATACCACCAATATGATATTCACTCATTATGTTAAGAGCATCTCTTACCGTACGTCCGCGTTTAATCGTCACGGGATCATAGATCATACCATTCTCGGCACGTTTAACGATCGCAACCTGACGAGCCTGCTCCTCAATTGACATGTTCTTGTGAATAACTCCGATACCACCTTCCCGAGCTATAGCTATAGCCATAGGAGCTTCCGTCACGGTATCCATAGCTGCAGTCACAAAAGGAATCTTCAGCTCAATGTTACGAGAAAATTTAGTTGTTAACTCCACTGTACGTGGTAATACTTCTGAATAAGCCGGAACCAACAATACGTCATCGTAAGTCAGTCCGTCCATTACAATCTTATCTGCAATAAATGATGACATAGACTTTAAATTTATTGCATGCAAATATACACATTTTTATTGAAAAAGCGAGTGTTTTTCTATTTTTTTATAATATTAAAAACCAATTGACACTACGTTAAACTGGAAGTTTACCTCAAAATAAGATCTCACACCAGAACAAACTTAATAAACCCGGAGATACAACACAAATGCCATATCTCCGGATTTATCATCAGATCTTATTGTTCAATACTCAATTGGCCATTTCGGATATAAATTTAATTCTAACCAATCGAATCTCTTCCTCTGTATAATCATCTCCCAGTTCATCCATGGCTGCAGAGAGTTTATCCGTTTCTGATTCCTTGAAATAATCATAGATATCCCACAAATGATCTTCATCCATCACATCTTCCAGGAAGTAATCGATATTCAATTTGGTACCTGAATAGACAATAGCCTCTATTTCATCCAACAACTCATTGAAATCAATACCTTTGGCAGACGCAATATCATCTAATGCCACTTTACGGTCAATACTCTGAATAATGCTTACCTTCAATTTCGATTTGTTTGCCACCGTACGGACACGCAAATCTTCCGGACGCTCTATCTCGTTTTCCTCACAATGTTTCCGTATAAGATCGCAGAATTCCTGTCCATAACGTTTTGCCTTTCCGGCTCCGACTCCCGGTATATTCTGCAGCTCTTCTACGTTGATCGGATAAACCGTAGCCATAGCTTCCAGAGAAGGATCCTGAAAGATCACATAAGGAGGAACTTCCAATTTCTTCGACATTTTTTTACGCAAGTCTTTCAACATCGCGAATAAAGCCGGATCTGCCGCACTTGCAGCTCCACCACTGCGTACTGCAACCTCTTCTTCCTCCTCATCAAAATCATTATCCTCGGAAACCTGGAAAGAAACGGGCTTTTTCATAAATTTACGTCCCTGAGCCGTAAGCTTCAACAAACCGTAATTCTCCACTTCCTTTTCCAGATAGCCTGCTATCAAGGCTTGCCGGATAACTGCATTCCAGAATTTATCATCATGTTCATCACCGCAACCGAAACATTTCAAATCATCATGCTTATGAGCCACGACTTCATCTGTTTCTTTTCCAGTCAACACATCAATGACATAATCCGATTTAAAATTCTCCTTCACAGCTTGAACTACCTCAAGCAACTCCTTCAATTCATTCTTTGCTTCCACTTTTTTCTTCGGATGTAAACAATTATCACAATTTCCACAATTATCTTCATCGTAATTCTCCCCAAAGTAATGCAGTAAGAATTTTCGTCTGCAAACTGAGGTCTCGGCATAAGCTGCCGTTTCACGTAACAATTGCCGGCCTATATCTTGTTCTGCAACCGGCTTGCCTTCCATAAACTTTTCTAATTTCTGCAGATCTTTATTCGTATAAAAGGTTATGCACAAGCCTTCACCTTCATCACGTCCGGCACGTCCCGTTTCCTGATAATAACCTTCCAGACTTTTCGGTATATCATAATGGATCACAAAACGCACATCAGGCTTGTCTATCCCCATACCAAATGCAATCGTAGCCACAATCACATCTATACGCTCCATAATAAAATCATCCTGGGTTTGCGTACGTGTAACCGTATCCATACCTGCATGGTAAGCACGGGCATTAATATTATTGGCCCGCAAGATCTCTGCCAGTTCTTCTACCTTCTTTCTACTTAAACAATATATAATACCACTTTTTCCAGGATGTTGACGGATAAATTTGATAATATCCTTATCTACATTCTTCGTCTTGTTCCGGACTTCATAATATAAATTGGGACGATTGAACGAACTTTTAAATTCCACGGCGTCAGTCATTCCCAGATTCTTCTTGATATCCCCACGTACCTTGTCTGTTGCCGTTGCCGTCAAGGCTATCAACGGTGCCCTACCAATTTCATTTATTATCGGTCTGATACGTCTGTATTCCGGTCGGAAATCATGTCCCCACTCTGAAATACAATGGGCTTCATCCACAGCATAGAACGAGATTTTCACTTGCCGCAAAAAATCCACATTCTCCTCTTTCGTCAACGATTCCGGAGCAACATACAACAATTTTGTTTTACCTTCCAGTATATCAGCTTTCACCTGATCAATCGCAGACTTGTTTAACGATGAGTTTATAAAATGCGCGACCCCTTCATCATTACAGACCTGCCGTATGGCATCTACCTGATTCTTCATAAGCGCTATCAGAGGGGAAATTACAATGGCAGTACCCTCCATTAATAAGGATGGCAACTGATAACAAAGCGATTTTCCTCCACCTGTTGGCATCAGAACAAAGGTATCCTTACCCGCCAACACATTTCTTATGATGGCTTCCTGGTCTCCTTTAAAAGTATCAAAACCAAAATACCGTTTTAGGGGTTCTGTCAAATTAAGCTTCTCATCCATAAAAATAGTTTCTCGATAAAAATCAAATTCAGGTTTAACGCACATGTATATAACAAAGTTATAAAAAGTTACCTCATATTTGCAAATTATCAAGAAACTATTTTTTGTTTTTTTATTCCTCCAAGAAATAATTTATCTTTTATGATTCTGTCAATTTGGTCAGATTGGCCTTTTCGAGCTGAGATTTAGCATAATCCAATGTCACCACAAAGGATTTTACTTTCTTTGACGGTACCTCATACATTGCGTCCATCATAATTGTCTCCATGATGGATCTAAGTCCACGAGCTCCCAATTTGTATTCTACAGCCTTATCTACGATGTATTCCAAAGCTTCTTCCTTAAATGTTAGCTTTATTCCATCCATTTCAAACAACTTGATCTGCTGCTTTACAATTGAATTTTTAGGTTCTGTAAGAATATTGCGCAATGCAGTCCGATCCAACGGATTAAGATATGTCAGTACCGGCAAACGGCCGATAATCTCCGGTATCAAACCAAATGACTTCAAATCCTGCGGCAGAATATATTTCATCAAATTACCTTTGTCTATATGCTGTACATTCTGTATTGAATTGTACCCGACCACATGTGTATTTAGACGCTGGGCTATCTTTTTCTCTATTCCGTCAAAAGCACCTCCGCATATAAACAGGATATTTCGTGTATCTACATGGATATAATCCTGATCAGGATGCTTTCGTCCTCCCTTTGGCGGCACATTGACCATAGAACCTTCTAGCAACTTCAACAATCCCTGCTGAACGCCCTCTCCGCTGACATCACGCGTGATGGACGGATTATCGCTTTTACGTGCAATCTTATCTATTTCGTCAATGAAAACGATTCCACGTTGTGCAGCCTCCACATTATAGTCTGCGACCTGCAACAAACGGGAAAGAATACTTTCTACATCTTCACCCACATAACCGGCCTCCGTAAAGACGGTTGCATCTACAATCGTAAAAGGAACCTTCAGCAATTTGGCGATAGTTCTTGCCAACAACGTTTTTCCCGTTCCCGTACTTCCAACCATGATGATATTGGACTTTTCAATTTCCACGCCATCATCCTCACGTTGCTGGGCAAGACGTTTATAATGATTGTATACGGATACTGCGAGATAACGCTTTGCATCATCCTGTCCTATCACATACTGATCCAAATAGTCTTTAATCTCCTTTGGCTTTGGCAACTCGTTGAGTTCAAATCCCAAATCTTCAGACGAAGTGGTATTCTTCTTAATGGCCTCTTTTACTATTTGATATGCCTGTTCTGCACAGTCATTACAAATATAACCATTAAGTCCCGTAATGAGCAATTGCACATCACGTTCACCGCGGCCACAAAAGGAACATACTTTCTTCATGCTCATTTTTTGCGAATAAATATATTATCGATCATACCATAATCTTTTGCTTCCTGAGCTGTCATCCAATAATCACGGTCTGAATCAGCCCAAACCTTATCAAAATCGGTATGTGAATGATCTGCAATGATTGTATAAAGTTCTTTTTTCAATTTTTGTATTTCCCGGGCAGTAATCTCTATATCTGAAGCTTGTCCCTGGGCTCCTCCCATCGGCTGATGAATCATCACACGACTATGTGGCAAGGCAAAACGCTTTCCCTCCGTACCTGCAACAAGCAAAACAGCAGCCATAGAAGCAGCCATTCCCGTACAGATAGTAGCCACATCACAATTAATATACTGCATGGTATCATAAATACCGAGTCCGGCATAAACGGATCCGCCCGGTGAATTGATATAAATGGAAATGTCTTTTCCCGGGTCCGTAGAATCCAGATACAAAAGCTGTGCCTGCAACGTATTGGCTGCATAATCATCAATTTGTGTACCCAAGAAGATGATACGGTCCATCATCAGACGTGAGAACACGTCCATTTGAGTGACATTCAGCTGACGTTCCTCCAGAATATAGGGATTCAGATACTGTGACTGGGCACTAATCACATCATCCAGCACTTGGCTGTTCAGTCCTAAATGCTTAACTGCATATTTTTTAAAATCATTCATATTCTATGCTTTTTATAATTTAGAAAGAAAAAGGAAAGCACTGTCTTGTCACTTCGTCATTTCAATGAATGAGCGGTAAACAAGTACAGGACTTTCCTTTTTTTATTGTTCAAGTTTAGGTATCTGTCTCAAAATTAGACAAACAACTTGTTAAAATCTTCTACGCTTATTTGCTTTTCATTCAATTTAACGACGTTCTTCAATACCTCTGCCAACTTGTTTTCAACACTTCTGGTAACCAAAGATTCTACCTGATCCTGCTTCTTCAGCATTTCATTGGCATAATTTTCAAGAACATCTTCCGGTACGTTGATCATACCATACTGAGCAAACTGAATCTTGGTGATATTTTTGGCTGTATTCTTAAGATCTTCAGTTTCAATCTTGATCTCATAATTCTTCACCAACTGCTCCTTGATCAGATGCCAGGTCAGTTCTTCAAGACTCTTTTCATAGTTCTCTTCATTGAACTCCTCACCCTTAGCCTCGTTCTGAACAGCCATGAAACGCTTCAGAATAGCATCCGGATATTCCAACTTACCGATCTTATTCATCAGGTATGTACGCAAGTCAAGAATAAACTTATAATCGCTGTCAGCAGCAAACTGCTCTTCCATTATTGATTTAATCTTGTTGCGGAATTCCTCTTCACTCTTCACTGAATCCTTGCCAAATACCTGATCAAAGAGTTCCTGATTAAGTTCAGCTTCTTTGAAACGAGTAATCTCCTGCACCTGATAGCTGAAATCAGAAGTCATAGCAGCAACATCTTCCTTCTTGATCTTCAGAAGAGCTGCGATCTCTGTATCATGACCGTCATAAGCCTTATTCGGATTGAACACAAGTACATCATTTACCTTGCATCCATTGAAAATTGCTTTCTGGTCATCATTCTTCATATATTCAGGAAGTAACACGGCATTCTCTACCTGAATACCACCTTCCTTGGTATTGCCATTCTCATCCAACTCGGCAAGCAAACCTTTAACCATATCCTTAGCTTCGTAGTTGTCTACCTTATCGTAGCTACCTGCACGCTGAGTATACATCTTAACCTGTGAATCAATCATCTTGTCGTCAACTTCGATGTGATAATAATCTACAGTATCATCACCATTCAGTTCGATATTGATTTCCGGTGCAAGAGCCAGATCAAATACGAACTCAAAGTCTTCCATTGTATCGAAGTCTATATCCTGGTTGCGGCCTTCGGTTGGCAACGGTTCGCCCAACACATTCAGTTTGTTTTCACGGATATATTCATATAATTTCTCACCCAAAAGTTTATTGACTTCTTCTGCAGTAACTTCCTTTCCGAAACGCTTTTTCAACAGACTCATAGGTGCCTGACCGGGACGGAATCCTGGGATGTTGGCTTTTTTACGATAATCTTTCAGTGCCTTATCTACTTTTGCAGCATAATCTGCCTTTTCCATCTTAACGGTCAGCAATGCGCTTACCTTGTCGAGATTTTCTAATGAAATATTCATTTTGAAATTGTTATTATTATATTAGATTACTATTTTGAAATTTCACCTTATACAAATCTTTCTCACGAACAAATTCGTATTGAGTGTGCAAAAATAACTTTTATCTTTCAATTAATCAAAAAAGCAGCATAAAAAACGCATTTTTAATGTTCTTGCATACTCTTTTCTTCATCAATCTTCTGAAAATCCTTCAGACGAAGCACAAAACTATTAGTAAGATATTTGGCACGAACCACTTCATTCTCCGCTAATTCCTGTGGAGATCCCTGAAACAGAATCTGACCTTCAAACAACAGATAAGCCCGATCCGTAATACACAATGTTTCCTCTACATTATGGTCCGTTATCAATACGCCGATATTTCTTCTCTTCAGTTTCCAAACAATATATTGAATGTCTTCCACTGCAATAGGGTCTACTCCTGCAAAAGGCTCATCCAACATGATAAATTTCGGATCTATGGCCAGACAACGTGCAATTTCCGTTCTACGACGTTCACCTCCGGACAACTGATCTCCCATATTTTTACGTACCTTCTGCAAACGGAATTCAGCTAACAGGCTTTCCAGTTTCTCTTTTTGATAATCTTTCGGCTTGCCCGTCATTTCGAGAACTGAAGCAATATTATCCTCCACACTCATTTTCCGAAAAACAGAAGCTTCCTGAGCCAAATACCCGATTCCGTTACGTGCTCGTTTATAAACAGGGAAATTGGTAATCTCAAGATCTCCGATGAAAATCCGTCCTGCATTCGGAACCACCAGTCCAGTTGTCATATAAAAAGAAGTCGTTTTACCGGCACCGTTAGGTCCCAGCAATCCCACGATTTCTCCTTGCTTTACATTAAATGATACGTTATTGACCACTGTACGTTTGCCATAGGTCTTGATAAGTCCTTCCGAGCGAAGCACCAATGCTTCATCCTTCATTTCCTGAGAATGTTCTTCTGCCATATCTATTGTATTTGAATGCAAAATTAAGAAAATTGTCTTTAAAAAACAGAGCTATAATAAAACAATTCGAATCCGAACATTGATTTTTATCAGATTTTCAGTAATTTTGTGTGAAAATAAATATGATAACTATGTTTTTTCAGAAAAGTATCTCTACATTCGGAAAGTATCTGATTCTGATGGGACGTACATTTTCCCGTCCGGAACGTTTTCGCATGTTTTTCAAACAATACGTCAAAGAATTAAGCCAATTGGGTGTAGACTCAATAGGTATTGTACTCCTTATATCGTTTTTCATCGGTGCTGTTATTTGCATACAAATCAAGCTCAACATACAGAGCCCCTGGATGCCACGTTTTGTAACCGGATATACCACACGTGAAATCATGCTTCTAGAGTTCTCGTCAGCCATCATGTGTCTGATTCTGGCAGGTAAAGTCGGCTCAAACATTGCTTCAGAAATAGGAACGATGAGAGTCACCCAACAAATAGACGCTTTGGACATTATGGGAATCAACTCAGCCAGCTTCCTGATTTTACCCAAAATACTGGGTATGATGACCATGATGCCTTTCCTGGTCTGTTTTAGTATTTTTTCCGGATTTGCAGGCGCCTATGCCACATCCGTCATTGGCAATGTCATTACCATCGAAGATCTTACTTTGGGATTACAACACGAATTCAACGAATGGTATGTTTGGATGGGATTTATCAAATCCATCTTCTTTGCCTTTATCATAACCAGCGTATCTGCCTTCTATGGTTATTCAGTAGAAGGCGGATCAGTAGAAGTAGGTAAGGCCAGCACCGATTCTGTTGTAAGTAGCAGTGTACTGATCTTATTTTCCGATGTATTACTTACTCAAATATTATCCTGATGATTGAAGTCAAATCTCTATATAAATCTTTTGAAAGCAAAGACGTTCTCAAAGATATCAACTGCGTCTTTGAAAATGGTAAGACCAATCTTATCATAGGACAAAGCGGTTCGGGAAAAACCGTTTTAATGAAATGTATTGTCGGACTGTTCCGTCCCACGAGCGGAGAAGTACTGTATGACGGAAGAGACCTTGTCACCATGAACAAACGCGAATGGAAGATGCTCCGTCGTGAAATGGGTATGATATTCCAAAGTGCGGCTCTGTTTGACTCAATGACCGTATTGGAAAATGTCATGTTTCCACTCGACATGTTCTCCGACAAATCAAGCAGCGAACGGATGAAGCGCGCCCAGTTCTGTCTGGACAGAGTCAATCTGCTTGAAGCCCAAAACAAGTTTCCAGACGAAATCAGTGGAGGTATGCAAAAACGTGTTGCCATCGCTCGTGCCATAGCCTTAAACCCCAAATATCTGTTTTGTGACGAACCCAACTCTGGACTTGACCCAAAGACTTCGCTGGTCATTGACGAGTTGATTCACGACATTACGGTTGAATTCAATATGACTACGATCATCAACACCCATGACATGAACTCCGTAATGGGGATCGGAGAAAATATTCTCTACATTTATGAAGGAAAGAAGGAATGGCAAGGCGACAAAACCCAAATTATGACATCAACCAATGAAAGACTAAACAGCTTTATCTTTGCATCTGATCTTTTCAGAAAGGTCAAAGAAGCCAATAAATAAAAAATTCAGTATTGTCTACTACGTACGGACCAAAAAGGCAGCCTTGTCAGGGCTGCCTTTTTGGTCCGTATACATATAAAAGATTATTGCATTTTCCATTCTTCTCCACAGCGAAGCATAGGTAAAGAAACTTCTTCGCGGGTGCTGTCGCCATACATCAGTTCCAAAAAAACACAAGCGGCATCTCCCATCACAGTATCTCCCAAAACCCTGACTGATGTCAATCCGCCCCGTGACTGTTTTTCGCGGTTGATATACTGCGCCATTAAATCCATCATCTGATTCTTATAAGCAGAGGTCATACTATCACTATAAGCAATTCCATTAACATACTGCTCATATTGACCTTCAATCAGATAATTATAATATGTCAATGCAGCCTTTTGGACTGCACTGTCATCAGCCGATCTTCTGCAGGAAATACAACCAAACAGGAATATCAGCACCAGAGGCAATAAGCGTTTCATTACTTTTGACGAATAAAGATATTGATCGGTGTTCCGCTGAAATCCCAGCGTTCACGTATCTTATTCTCCAGGAAACGGCGATATGGTTCCTTAACATATTGCGGCAAATTGGCATAAAACACAAATGAAGGAATCTGTGTTGCCGGCAATTGCATACAATATTTGATCTTGATATACTTTCCTTTAATTGATGGTGGCGGATAAGCTTCGATCAGAGGCAGCATTTCCTCATTGAGTTTTGCTGTAGATATACGCTTCTTACGACTTATAAACACATCCTTAGCCGTCTCTAGTACTTTGAAAATACGTTGCTTGGTCAAGGCTGAAGCAAAGATTATGGGAAAATCATCAAATGGCGCCATTCTGCTACGGATTGCCCCTTCAAATTCATGCATCACCTTGGCAGTCTTGTCTTCAACCAAATCCCATTTATTGACTACAACAACCAGACTCTTGTTGTTTCGCTGGATTAACTGGAATATGTTCATATCCTGCGCCTCAATACCGCGGGTTGCATCAATCATCAGCACGCATACATCAGAATTCTCTATCGCACGGATAGATCTCATGACAGAATAAAATTCCAAATCTTCTGTCACTTTGTTTTTCTTTCTAATACCAGCCGTATCTACCAGATAAAAATCAAATCCGAACTTATTGTAACGGGTGTAGATTGAATCTCGCGTTGTGCCAGCTATATCTGTCACTATATGACGATCCTCACCTATAAATGCGTTGATCAGACTTGATTTTCCGGCATTCGGACGACCGACAATAGCAAAACGGGGAATTGTTTCATCAGTTTCGTCATCCGCACTTTTGACAAATTTAGAAACAACCAGATCCAAAAGATCGCCAGTACCGCTACCGGTTGCAGCAGAAATACAATAAGGATCCCCCAAACCTAAAGAATAAAATTCAGCCGCACTATATATCCATTCATTGCTGTCCGCTTTATTGGCCACCAGAATAACCGGTTTCTTTGTCCGTCTCAATATACCGGCAACCTCTTCATCCAAATCGGTCACTCCATTTTTAACATCAACCAAAAACAGAATCACATCAGCTTCTTCTGTAGCCAATTTCACCTGTTTACGGATTTCTTCCTCAAAGATATCATCGGAATTTACAACCCATCCGCCCGTATCGATGACGGAGAATTCATGACCTACCCATTCAGATTTACCATATTGACGGTCACGGGTCGTACCAGCCTCGTCACTGACTATGGCATGACGGGTCTTAGTCAATCTGTTGAATAATGTAGATTTACCCACGTTCGGGCGTCCTACTATCGCTACTATATTTCCCATATTATTTAACTATTTCGGCTTCACAGCCTGTGTGATTAATCCAAATTATATCCAAAATCCTTAAGTGCCTTATCTGAACTTCTCCAATCTTTGGCCACCTTGACAAAAGTTTCCAGATAAATACTCTTACCGAAAAATTTCTCCAGTGACTTACGGGCTTCTGTAGATACTTTCTTCAATGCTACACCCTGATGCCCAATAATGATACCTTTCTGAGATTCACGCTCTACATAGATAACGACATTAATGTGTATACATTTATCATCTTCCTTAAAACGCTCCACTGCTACTTCTACAGAATAGGGAATCTCCTTGTCATAATAAAGCAAGATTTTTTCCCTGATAATCTCCGTCACGAAGAAACGGGCCGGTTTGTCTGTCCACTGGTCTTTTTCAAAATAAGGAGGTGAATCAGGCAGCAACGCCTTGATGCGTTTTAAAACCGTATCAACATTGAACTTACACAATGCCGATATGGGGATAATCTCCGCATCAGGCAATGCCTGATGCCAAAGTTCGACCTTGGCCGACAAGTCATTCTGATTACTAAGATCTATCTTATTGATCAATACGATTACCGGCACTTGCATTTTAGCTACCTTCTCCAGAAATTCACTGTTCTTGTCCGGAGTTTCAACCATATCTGTTACATAAAGCAAAACATCGGCATCCTGCAGAGCTGATTCAGAGAAATTGAGCATTGACTCCTGCAGTTTGTAATTAGGTTTGAGCACACCCGGTGTATCCGAAAAACAAATCTGCATATCCTCCGTATTCAATATACCCATGATTCGATGACGGGTAGTCTGCGCCTTAAAAGTCGCAATGGAAATTCTCTCCCCAACCAGAAGATTCATTAATGTTGATTTTCCGACATTGGGATTTCCGACTATATTTACGAAACCTGCTTTATGTGCCATAAGAATCTATCTTTAATAAAAAAACGCATCTAAATACGGATGCGTTTTCTTAAGAATGTATTCAAAATAAAATATAATTCACTAATTATTTATCCTGACCATCGTAGCCCCATTTCATGTAGGCAGCTCCCCAGGTAAATCCGGCTCCAAAGGCAGTGAAGATCAGATTGTCTCCCTTCCGGAGCTGTTTCTCATAATCCCAAAGAGCCAAAGGCAACGTAGCCGCACTCGTATTACCATAACGCTGGATATTGAGCATAACCTTTTCCATCGGCAACTCCAAACGATGAGCTACAGCCTCAATGATTCTCACATTGGCCTGATGAGGAATCACCCACGCAATGTTATCCTTGTTCAGGCCATTACGCTCTGCAATCAATGCAGAAGTCTCACTCATGTTTGTCACAGCAAACTTAAACACAGTACGACCTTCCTGATGCAGGTAATGCAAGCGATGATCCAAAGTAAAATAAGAAGGAGGGCATGCTGACCCACCAGCCTTCATACACAAGAATGGCAATCCTTTTCCATCTGTGCGCAGGTAAGAATCCTTCCAACCCAGATCTTCTGTCGTAGGTTCTACCAATACTGCAGCTGCTCCATCTCCGAATATAGGACATGTAGCCCTATCCGTATAGTCCACCATGGAAGACATCTTGTCTGCACCAATCACAATGATCTTTTTATATCGGCCTGACTCAATCAGGGCTGATGCCGTATCCATTGCAAAAAGGAAACCGCTGCAAGCGGCCTGCAAATCATAGGCAAAAGCATTGTTCAAGCCCAATTTGCCAATCACGATTGAAGCTACTGAAGGGAAATGATAATCCGGTGTTGAAGTTGATACGATAACGCAATCAATTTCATCTGGATTGACTCCGGTTTTCTGAAGCAATTGTTTGGCTGCTTTTCTGGCCATATAACTTGTACCTAATCCCTCTTCATTCAGGATACGTCTTTCTTTGACACCAATACGAGTCATGATCCATTCGTCGTTGGTATCAACCATTCGGGAAAGCTCGTCGTTGTTCAGTACATATTCGGGTACATAACCACCTATACCGGTGATCACAGCATTTATTTTTTCCATCGCGATTCTTATTTCAAAAAAGTAGCCGGAGAGAACCATATTCTCCCTGGCTATATTCCTTTATCAACAATTAAACTGCAGCTTCTTTCTCAATAGCCACTTTACCTCTGTAGTATCCGCAAGTAGGACATACTGTGTGATAAATGTGGAATGCTCCGCAGTTAGGACAAACCGCCAATGTAGGCGCTACTGCCTTATCATGAGTTCTTCTCTTAAGGGTTCTTGTCTTTGATTGTCTTCTTTTAGGATGTGCCATTTTTCTAAGAATTTAATTTGTTATCTAATATTTTTTTAAGTTCACTCCATCGCGGATCCGTCGGTCTTTCACTACCATCAGGCTCCCCACATGCAATGTCTTCAGACGAATCGTTTTCCAGCTCTTCATCAAAAGACTTGGCCGTATGTTGCTCAAGCACACTCATCATCGCGCCATTGCACTTCCCAGGTTCGTGCACATGTTTTATCGGAATTTCTAACGCAATAAATTCGTAAATGTTCCATGCGACATCCAATACACCATCTTCATAAGGTACCACTATCAGTTCTCCCTCGTCAGCATATTCATCGCCGAACTTTACCTTGAGGACGCTTACGGAATCTACAGACTGATCCATATCATCCAAGCACCGGTCACAGGGTATCTGCACCACACCCTTTATACAGAAAGTCAGCTCAAATGCGCCTGCCGTCTTCTTCACCCTCAGGATTACATCTACACTACCTTTCTGTATCAGAACATCCCCAATAGCTTCAAAAAAAGCATTATCCAAATGGTACTGATACTCGACAGCATCAGAACGCATATTCTTCAAATCTATTCTATAGTTATGAGGCATATTCATTTGGGTTGCAAATTTACAAAAAAATCAGATATAAGTCCAACTAATTACATAAAAATATTTTTCTGCCAACATCTTTTTATAATTATATACAGAAAAACCTGTTACGTCTTACCGTACATTGCTTTTTTCAATTCTATTCTAAACGTTGTGCCGCTCCCAATTTCAGATGACTTCACATATATTTTTCCTCCGTGATACTCTTCAACAATACGTTTGGCTAATGAAAGTCCTAACCCCCACCCTCTCTTCTTGGTCGTAAATCCTGGACTGAAAACGGTCTTGAAATGCTTCTTGGATATCCCTTTACCGGTATCGGTGACATCAATGACCACACACTCATTCTCTTCTGTAGCCTTAATCGTAATGCTACCTTTACCATCCATGGCGTCTATGGCATTTTTACACAGATTTTCCACGACCCATTCAAAAAGGGAAGCGCACATCATTACTTCAATTCCGTTTTCAGGCATCACACAACTGATCTGCACCTTATCAGAAGTACGATGGGAGATATAGTTCACCACATTGTGAAGCACATCCGACAATGATGACTTTTTGAGTTCAGGCATGGAACCTATCTTTGAAAAACGCTCGGCAATCAATTCCAACCGCTTGACATCTTTATCCATTTCAGGGATCAACTGATCCTCCGGATAGGTTTCGCGCAAGACTTCCACCCATCCCATCAAGGAAGAAATAGGAGTCCCCAACTGATGTGCCGTCTCTTTTGAAAGCCCCACCCATACTTTATTCTGCTCGGCCCGTTTTGAACTCAATAATGCAAAAATAGCCACAATCACAAATACCAATACTACCCCTAACTGTATATAGGGATATGATGACAGACGCTGAATCATGATGGATTCGCCGTAACAGATCTCCAGATAATCAGGACTGGTATTTAAGGTATCAGGTGATGAAAGTTCCATTCGGATAACCTTTCCGTCTGTCTTCATGTGATCTGCCATACGACGGATTCTATCCAAGCTGTCAGGCAGATTGTCAGCACTGATCTGCAGATTACGGTAACTTTGCACATATCCTGCAGAATCGAGCACGATAACCGGTATCGTATTGTTACCATTCAAGACTTCAAGCACCAAAGTCACATCTGTATTCTGATCAGCATTATTCAGCGTACGCATTGCCTGCGCCCATACTTCCATGTTTTTTCTTTCTCCCTCTGCCAGATCCCTCACTAGAAGATGGGATGCCACAAGAGAAATAACCGCTATGATAACAGCTATTATTATCAATAAAACTTTGATTCGCTTAATCTGATCATACCACTGCATATTGCATCGCATTACATTAACAATAATAAGAACGCAATAAGAAACATTTTATTGCCTAAGCCCTATTAAGCGATACGTATTCATCACCTTCACATTAAGAAAACAGAAAATCCCTCCGGAACGACACAATCTTCCGGAGGGATCTCTCTTGTCTGAAAAAACGGCGGCTGCCTACTCTCCCACGGGTGTGCAGTACCATCGGCGCAAGCG